>OIXQ01000997.1_pt1 | contig 11619 bp, 9 predicted proteins | sample 1587791 | NCBI WGS metagenome assembly OIXQ01 (sample SAMN03283273) | human gut metagenome | biome: human-associated habitat; material: feces | host: Homo sapiens | place: Peru | collected 2012
GAGGCGAGCCTGATCTTGTCGTCAATGCGATCCACTTTATTCGGCTTCGGATTTTCATCCTGTCTTTTTATGGTCTTACTGGTCTTGCACACCTTCCCCGATTCCTCCCGGGCAGAACCGTCGAAGGGAGAAGCGCTCGAGAGCCGCATGATATCCGCTGTCCTTTCTTCCCTCTGCCTAGGATGAAGGAAATCCGGTCAGTAGATATCTCCGGGAAGCTCTCTCCTGCTTCTATACATAGCATCGAGAAGGCAGGGAAAAAGTGACCCTCTTTTTTAGAAATGCGGATTTGGGAAACACGGATTCCATCGCAGAGACAGATTCGGCAAGAATGTTTATATACTATTTCTACTCCATGGGCGGCAATGCCATCGAATCGTTGGCAAGCCATGTCAATGGCGCAAAATAAGAATTATGGGCGCGATTGTTTATTTTTTAGAAATCAGCGTCTCTCTCACATCCATGATATCACGGATTTTCCCACCCGCTGCGTGAGGGCGTTCTGCCTGAAGCGCCGTCCTTTCTCCCCTCCGCTGGGGCACTTTCGCTGAAAGCATGGGAGCAAATCAAAGAGGATGTATCCTCGATCCCCGGTGACTCCTGTTTCCCACCCAAAAAGGAGCTGTTGAGAAATGAGGATTCATTTCTTCACAGCTCCTTTTTGCGTGTACGGGGAGAAAAGGAGAGAGATAACGATCGAATCGATGCGTCCTTAGTCCATGTTTGCGACCAGTGTTTTTAAATAGTTCTTGAAATCTTCTCCGAGGTCTTCCCTGCGAAGAGCGAATTCAACAGTCGCCTTGAGGTAGCCGAGCTTATTTCCCGTATCATAACGCTTACCGGTGAAATTGTAGGCATAGACATGACCATCATGTGCCATGACGCGGAGGGCGTCGGTGAGCTGGATCTCTCCGCCCTTCCCGGGCTTCGTCTGTTCCAGAATTCCGAAAATATCAGGCGTGATGACGTAACGGCCGAGCGCTGCGAACTGGCTCGGTGCTTCCTCTATAGACGGTTTCTCGATCATATCCTTAACGTGAACCAGATTCGGATCTTTTGTTGGTACGCCGTTCACGATGCCATAAGAGGAGACTGCGCTTTTGGGGACGATCTGGCAGCCGATGATGGTGGCACCTGTCTTTTGGTACTGGTCCATAAGCTGCTTCAGTGCCGGGGTTTCATTGCCATTGTACACGACATCATCACCAAGAATGACGCCGAATGGTTCATCATCGATGAAATCCTTCGCGCAGAGTATGGCATCGCCGAGGCCTCTCATATATGGCTGACGGGTGTAGTGGATCTTGACGGAAGCGACCTTGCGGACTTCTTTCAGAAGATCCATTTTGCCGGATTCATAAAGATGCTCTTCGAGTTCAGGGGAGGAGTCGAAGTGGTCTTCGATAGCCCTCTTGGCGTGACCGGAAATGATCAGGATCTGCTCAATGCCGCTTGCTTTGATCTCTTCGACGATATACTGGATGGTGGGTTTGTCGACGATAGGCAGCATTTCCTTCGGCATGGCTTTTGTTTCCGGCAGGAAACGAGTGCCAAAGCCGGCGGCCGGAATGACGGCTTTTCTGATTTTCTGCATGATAACTCTCCTTCTTATGAATTTTATACTTGAGGTGCGTAGAAGAATAAAAAGGGAATCATTTCCTACTTTTTATATCCATAGGGATGTGATTTATGCCATTTCCAAGCGGAAGCAATGATTTCCCTTGTATCAGAATGGGTGGGATGCCAGCCGAGGACAGCCTTACACTTTCTGGAAGAGGCAATAAGGACAGCGGGGTCGCCGCTGCGGCGCGCTTCTTCTGTCACTTTGAAATCGATGCCCGTCACTTCTTTGGCGGTGTCGATGATATCGCGGACAGAGAAGCCATTTTCACTGCCAAGATTGAAATAGGTGCTTTCGCCGCCCCGTAAGAGGTACTGCATGGCAAGTATGTGTGCATCCGCAAGATCCACGACATGGATATAGTCACGAATGCAGGTTCCGTCGGGCGTCGGGTAGTCCGTGCCGTAGATTGCGATGTGGTCGCGCACCCCCTGTGCGGTTTTCAGAATGAGAGGGATCAGGTGAGACTCCGGATTGTGATCCTCCCCGATCGTGCCGTCCAGCGCAGCACCGGCAGCATTGAAGTAGCGCAGAGCCACATAAGAGAGACCGTAGGCATTCGTAAAATCGCGCATCATATGCTCTATGACGAGCTTTGTGCGTCCATAGACATTGGTCGGATTATGCGGGAAATCTTCTTCAATCGGCGTTTTTTCGGGTTCGCCGTATACCGCGGCCGTGGAAGAGAATACGATCTTGGAGACGCCTGCTTTCTGCATGCCAAGAAGCAGGTGGAGCGTCCCTTCGACGTTATTTGTATAATACTTGGCAGGATCCACCATGGATTCTCCGACAAGTGAATAGGCTGCGAAATGGATGACACCGTCGATTTTATATGTTTCGAGGGTTTTAGCGACGAAATCAATGTCGTGAATGTCACCTTTGACGAGTGTCACACCTTCAGGCACGGACTCTGCATGCCCTGTGGAGAGATTATCGAAAACCACTGGCGTCAGTCCTTCGGCAGCTGCTAGTGCGCGGACCGTGTGGGAACCGATATAGCCGGCACCACCGGTGACAAGAATATTCATAAAGGCCTCCTTATTCTTTTGATTTTAAAATACCTTACTAGTATAACATATGGGATAAAGGGTCAAGAGAGAGCATGCTCATAGGCGCATTTTCTGTCCACATGCCTGTATCATCTTTTTTCATTCCAGAAGAGCAGATCGATGAGCATGACACCGGTAAAGCAGAAGGGCGCGACGCTGTCTGCGTGAAGAACCTGCAGAAAGGCATAAAGGTTGAAAAAGAGAATCGCGTATAGCAGAAGAATGGCGGCGAAGGGGGATTTCTTTTTCCAAAAAGAAATCCCGTAGCCGATGGCAATAAAAAGAAGGCACAGCAGCGGGTACCAGTTGATAAGAAAAGCTGTCATAGAAAGCTCCTTTGCGTGCGGCCGAAGTGCCGCGCTTTGACGAATTTCATGTTTTCTTCATGGTAACAGTTTCGAATGCCATGTACAATAGTTTTTCTTCATAAATAACATAATATATAATACTTGTTTTTTCATTTATATCACTTTCTGTAAATGGAGATTTCTGCGATATCATGACGATACACAAGCGGAATCGGGCAGTCATGAAGTTTCTATATTCTGCAGAACTTGACAATTCGCGAGCCTCTGTGCGCTTTCATATCAATTTCTAACAAAATATGGTACAATAAAATGGTACATAACAGTAATTTTTAAGGGGAACCCTTTCCCTATAACTGTTTCATAATCATTTTGAGGAGGTTTATGATGAAAAAAGGTAAATTATATGGCATCGGTGTAGGTCCGGGAGATTCAAAACTTCTGACTGTCAAGGCGGTCGAAGCTATCGAGCAGGCAGATATGATCATCACACCAAAGACGGAGAAAAAGGAAGGGTCTGTTGCTTTTAATATCGCAAAGCCCTATATCCCGGATACCGTTGAAATTTTCCCGATGGTCTTCCAGATGAATACTGACATGGAGGCTGTGAATAAGCAGTGGGAAATCAACCGCAAGCTGATTCAGGAAAAATTGGACGAAGGGAAGAATCTGGTTTTCCTGACTCTGGGTGATCCGATGCTCTACAGCACATATATGTATATTTTCAATGAGTTCAAAGACTCTGAAGAATATGAAGTCGAGACGATTCCGGGGATCCCTGCTTTTCTCGGCATTGCATCCTATATCGGGCTGCCTGTGACAGAATGGGAGGAAAATGTTCTCATCATTCCGGCGACCTGCGACCCGAAGAAATTTGATCAGGCACTGGCTGCCTGCGATAATGCGGTGATCATGAAAGTATACAAGAGCTTTGCTTTCGTGCAGGAAGAGCTTAGAAAGCATCACATGCTTGAGCGTTCTGTCATGGTATCGCGCGCAGGACTTCCTGATGAGATCGTCATTCGTGATATCGGAGGACTTCCGGCAGATTATAAGCCCAATTATCTGTCTACCATCATTGCCAAAAAGGATAAATAAATATGGAATCTATCGCTCGTCCAAGGATTGTGATCGCCGGTACGAACAGCGGTGTCGGAAAGACGACCATCGTGACCGGACTCTTAGCTTATTTTCATTCCAAGGGATATGCTGTACAGCCTTTCAAAGTAGGTCCGGACTATATTGATCCCGGATTTCATGGAAAGGCGGCCGGGCGAAATTCCTATAATTTGGATACCTGGATGACACCGCCGGACCGATTGGTACCGACATTTGCCTCGTTGTCGAAAGGGGCGGATATTTCCATTATCGAAGGAGTCATGGGGCTCTATGATGGTGGTGCGAATGGCATCAGCTCGACTGCGGATATCGCAAAGAAACTCAAGGCACCTGTGGTGCTTGTACTCGACTGCAAATCGGTTGGTTACAGCATCGCTGCGACGGCGCTTGGCTTTAGGGAATATGATCCGGATGTCCATATCGCAGGGGTCATCCTGAATCGTCTGGGCACAGACCGACATGAAGCGATGGTGCGCGAGGTCATGGAGAAGATCCACATGCCTGTACTGGGGGCTTTCCACCGGGACGATGCATTGCAGACACCGGAGCGTCATTTGGGCCTTACTCCCGTGACGGAAATTGAAACGCAGGCGCTCATTGAGCACATGGGAGAAGCTGCTGGGAAATGGGTAGATACAGAGGCAGTCTTGGACGTGGCAAGGCAGGCTCCTCTGCTGGAAGTCGAGGAAAGCGAAACAAAACTCAAGGTTAAAAATGTACGCATCGGCGTTGCGCGGGATGAAGCTTTTTCTTTTTATTATCCGGCCAGTCTCGAAGCGCTCGAACGGCAAGGCGCAGAGCTTGTTGATTTTAGTCCGCTCCGGGATTCCAGCATTCCTGACGTCGATGGTCTGATCTTCGGCGGTGGTTTTCCAGAGATGTTTCTTCATGAGTTGGTCGGAAACACGGCTATGAAAGCATCTATTCGGGAAGCGGCTGCATGCGGCATGCCAATCTATGCAGAATGCGGCGGGTTGATGTATCTTTGCGAGAAGATACAAGGCTTTGACGGAGACTCCTATGAGATGGTCGGCCTTGTCCCCGGAGTTTGCGAGATGCAGAAGAAACTCCAGCGTGTGGGCTATGTGACTGGCAAGGCTCTTAGAAAGAGCGTTATCGCAGATCAAGGGGATCTTCTGAAGGGGCATGAGTTTCATTTCTCCATCCTTTCCTGCGGAGAGGATTTCCCCTGGGCATATACTCTTCAGGGGACACGGCAGAAGGCAGGGCACATCGAGGGCTATGCAAAGGACAATGTACTGGCAAGCTATCTGCACCTTTCCTTTGATGGAAATCCAAAAGCTGCAGAAAAATGGATAGCATCGTGTGAGGCCTTTAAGAAGAGCCGCAAATAGGATGGTTTCATCGAGAAGTACGCAGTTTACGATTGGGCATGGTACTTTTCCTGTGGAACCGCAGAAGCTGATGCATCATGTATGCTTTTTATGAGGGCAAATCTATGACTGTACAAAAAGGACTGGTTCTGATCAATACAGGGACCGGTAAAGGAAAAACTACGGCGGCCCTAGGGACAGCAATCCGTGCCTGGGGAGATGGCCAGAAGGTGCTGATCCTTCAATTCATCAAGGGAGCCTGGAAGTATGGTGAGCTGAAAGCCGTTGAGACTTTGGGGGAGGGAAATGACCGCATCCAGATCCGGCCGATGGGGGACGGCTTCGTCTTCCATAATAAGGATAAAGAAAGTGAAGAAGAATTCCGGCGGAAAACGGAACTGGCTAAGGAAGCCTGGCAGATGGTCGAAAAAGAAGTCATGAGTGATGCATGGGATCTTATTGTTTTAGATGAGATCAATTATGCCATTCACTTTGGCATGATTTCTGCAGGTGAAGTAGCGGAGCTCATTCAGAAAAGACCGGAGCGCCTCAATATGATCCTGACGGGACGCTATGCTGAGCAGCAGCTTATCGATCTTGCAGATACCGTTACTGAGATGACGCTTGTGAAGCATGCTTTCCAGAAAGGCATCCGTGCAAGAAAAGGAATAGAGTTTTAAGGAAACGCGGATAACGATTTGAACAGTGCTTCCTCAATAAAAAGCAGTACCTCATGGGAATGGGGTGCTGCTTTTTAAATGATTTCAAGGTTTACTGATGAAGATTTTTGGCTTTGAGACGTAAGAGGGGGAAATCGGTGAATGTTGTATCTTTGCAGCCTGTTGGATCTGCCTCTGCTTTGCATCTGATGGCTTCTGACTTTTCCGTTTTTCTGATGATCGTCGCCAGATCCGGATCTCGAAGTTTCTCTTTTATACACATTATTCACACGTTCGTATAAACCCTATTCTGTCAATCCATGACTTTTCGTCGAGTCCTATAGAATTTTTTGATTTGATAAAAATGAGATATCATGTATAATATACATAGAAGGATAAGCAAGAGCTTATTCACGAAAGGAGGATTTCATTATGGAATTAACAGTTAGAGGCAAGAATCTTGAAATGACCGATGCGCTGCATTCCTATGTAGAAAAGCATACAGGTAAGATCCAGAGGTACTTCGATAAACCGATAAAGATTAATGTATTACTCCGTATTTCCAATATGACCAAAACTTGTGAAACTACAGTTTTCGTAGACGGCGTCATTCTTCGTGGTGTCGAAAAATCTGATGATATGTACAAATCTATCGATCTCGTTTTCGACAAGGTGGAACGTCAGATTCATAAATATAAGACTCGTCTGGCAAAGAAATTCAAAGAAAAGAATACATTGTCCCGTCAGTTTGTTCTGGAAAAAGAACCGATCGCTGCACAGGCGGATGCTGATTTTGAGATCGTGAAGACGAAGCACTTCAATATCAGCCCGATGTCGCCGGAAGAAGCCATTCTGCAGATGAATCTTCTGGGACACAACTTCTTCATGTTCTTCAATTCGGATACGGAAGCGATGGCTGTCGTATATCGCAGAGATGATGGCAAATATGGCCTGATCGATGCTGAAAAATAAAAAAAGCTGATTTTTATAAAAAAGGAGCGGAAATTTCCGCTCCTTTTTTGACTATAGCCTACGAGTTTGTTAAAATGAAATAGTATGTAGGTGTAGAATTACTGATGGTATAAAAAGAAATGAATATTCTTGTGAGTTTACTCGGTCATGCTTGTATCGGGGCCTCCTTCCTGATTTCTTTTACCATCGCTTTTACAACGCTTGTACTATAAAAGGAGCTGTGTCCATGTTTGATAAGTTTTTTGACAGACTCTTCAATGGATCCAATGAGAAGGAAATCAAAAAGATCCGTAAAATTGTAGAGCAACAGATCAATCCTTTGGAGGATGGTCTGAAGAAGCTGAGCGATTCTTCTCTGGCGAACAAAACCAATGAATTCAAAGCACGTCTTGCCAAGGGTGAGACACTGGATGATATCCTACCGGAGGCTTTTGCGGTCATTCGTGAAGCCTCTCGCCGCGTGCTGGGGATGCGTCACTTCGATACCCAGCTGATTGGCGGTATTATTCTGCATCGTGGAAACATCGCTGAGATGTGTACCGGTGAAGGCAAGACGCTGGTTGCTACGGCACCGGTCTATCTGAATGCGCTGGAAGGAAAGGGCGTCCACGTTATTACCGTCAATGATTATTTGGCGAAACGAGACAGCGAATGGATGGGACAGGTATACAAATTTCTGGGTCTCTCCGTCGGCCTTATTATTCATGATCTGGATTTCAACCAGAGAAAAATCGCATACAATTCAGATATCACCTACGGAACAAATAATGAATTCGGTTTTGATTACCTGCGTGATAACATGGTCACTTCCCTCGATCAGATGGTACAGCGTCCGTTGCACTACTGCCTGATCGATGAAGTGGACTCCATCCTGATCGATGAAGCCCGTACACCGCTGATCATTTCCGGTCCGGGGCAGAAATCGACAGATGCCTACTACACCGTCGCCAAACTCGTCCCACAGCTGAAAAAAGAGGAAGACTACACCATCGATGAGAAGCAGAAGACGGTAGCACCGACCGAAGCCGGTGTGGCAAAGATGGAAAAGCTGCTGCATGTAGAGAACCTCTATGATGCAGAGAATCTGGAGCTGAATCATCTCTTTGTCCAGGCACTCCGTGCACAGACCATGATGACCCGCGATAAAGACTATGTAGTCAAGGACGGGGAAGTCGTTATCGTTGATGAATTCACCGGCCGTCTCATGTATGGCCGCCGCTATTCCGATGGTCTGCATCAGGCGATCGAAGCCAAGGAAGGGCTTGAAGTGCAGCGTGAAAGCCAGACGCTAGCGACGATCACTTTCCAGAACTATTTCCGTATGTATGACAAGCTGGCAGGTATGACCGGTACGGCGAAGACGGAAGAACAGGAATTCATTAAAATTTATGGGCTGCCAGTCCTTCAGGTACCGACGAACAAGCCGATCCAGCGTAAGGATCTGCCGGATGTCATTTTCAAGAACAAACGCGGTAAGTATAAAGCGGTCGTCAGAGAAGTAGAGCGCCGTCATGCGACGGGGCAGCCAATGCTGATCGGCACGACATCTATCGAGCAGTCTGAAGAACTTTCGCATATGCTTGATCAGGCGAACATTCCGCACTCTGTCCTGAATGCGAAGTACCATGAACGAGAAGCTGCCATTGTTGCGCTGGCTGGTCAGAAGGGCGCGGTCACGATCGCGACGAACATGGCAGGCCGAGGCACCGATATTTCTCTGGGAGAAGGCGTCGCAGAACTTGGCGGGCTTGCCATCATCGGTACGGAACGACATGAAAGCCGCCGTATCGATAACCAGCTCCGTGGACGTGCCGGCCGTCAGGGGGATCCGGGTTCCAGCCAGTTCTTCCTGTCTTTGGAAGATGACCTGCTCCGTATCTTTGGCGGGGATAACATCAAGAGCTTTATGGAAAAGATGGGCCTTGAAGAAGATGAACCGATCAACAGCCGCATGGTTTCAAATGCCATTCAGAAAGCACAGAAACGTGTCGAAGCACGCAACTTTGATATTCGTAAGTACGTCCTGGAATATGATGATGTCATGAACCAGCAGCGTAAAGTCGTCTATGACCAGCGCAGAAAGATCCTTGAAGGCGAAGACATGAAAGACCAGATCCTTTCTATGGTGGATAACATCATCGAGAAGGGGATGGAGACCTATGCGGATCCGAAGCTGTATCCGGAGGAATGGGATTTCGCTGGCCTGTTGAAGTATGCGGAAAAATATTTCCTGGCTCCGGGTGACCTGAAGCTTGAAGAAATCGAAGACATGAGTCGTGAAGAAGTCGAAGATAAGCTGAAAACCATGGCTCATGAGACATACAATGCAAGAGAAGAATCCATTGGGTCTCCTATGATGCGCGAACTTGAAAAAGCGGTCATGCTGAAAGTCGTCGATTCTAAGTGGATGGAACACTTAGATGACATGGATATGCTAAAGGAAGGTATCAGCCTGCGTTCCTATGGTCAGAGAAATCCGATCGTAGAATACAAGGTTGAAGCATTCGATATTTTTGAGGAAATGCAGCAGGCTATGATGGAAACCATCATCCTTTACCTCTATCACATCCAGATCCGCTTTACAACAGATCCGGAAGAAGGGGCGCACCTTGAAAAACCGGAAGCTCCGGCAGCTGAGGATCATTTGAAGGAAGCCGAAGAGCACTATGTCGACGACAATGGAGATGCGGAGACCGAAGCGGCTGAAGAGAAAAAATAAGCACGAATAGCAGTTTTCTATGACCGAGGATAGGACCTTGATCAGGATCCGCTATATTTAGTTTGTATAATCCAGCAAATGTTATTCATCAGTCTGCCACCTGGCAGCCTGATGATTTGCTGTTTTATTTTATAGTATTAAAAAATAATCAAAAAACAGAAAGCGAGATGACTATCAGATGTTGGAAGATTTGAAAAAAACCTTGACAGACCTGCTGAATCATGAAAAAGAAATAAGGGATTCACTTTGACTTACCTCAGCTGAAAGAAAGAATCGCAAGTTACGATATTCAGATGAGTGATCCGACTTTCTGGGATGATGCAGATAAAGCCCGTGAGATCTCACAGGCAGCAACAGAAGCCAAGGATGCCTATGACACATACACCCGCCTCTTTGACAGAGCGGAAGGTCTGAAGGATCTTCTGGACCTTGCCATCGAAGAAGATGATCAGGGGATGGAGCCGGAAATCAAGGCAGAGCTTGATGAGCTGAAAGAGATCCTTGACAAAAAGGAGATCGAGCTTCTTTTGAGCGAACCCTATGATGCGAATAATGCCATCATTACCTTCCATGCCGGGGCAGGCGGTACCGAAGCACAGGACTGGACCGAGATGCTGATCCGCATGTATATCAAATGGGCAGAAGCGGAAGGCTTTGCTATCGAGGAGCTGAATATGCTTCCGGGCGATGAAGCCGGTATCAAGAGTGCGGAATACATGGTCAAAGGCAAGTACGCCTACGGATTCCTGAAATCCGAAAAAGGGGTCCACCGTCTTGTCCGTATTTCTCCGTTTGATGCAGCGAAACGTCGTCATACGTCTTTCTCCGCCGTGGATGTCATGCCGGAAATCAGTGATGATGTCGAAGTCGATCTGAACATGGCAGATGTTCGTGTGGATTATTATCGTTCCAGCGGTGCCGGCGGACAGCATATCAATAAGACGTCATCTGCAATCCGAATCACACATCTTCCGACAGGAATTGTGGTTCAGTGTCAGAATGAACGTTCCCAGCACATGAATAAAGATAAGGCAATGCAGATGTTGAAATCAAAGCTGTACCTTATCAAAAAGCAGGAAAATCTTGATAAAATATCTGATATAAGAGGCGAGCTGCTGGACAACGGCTTCGGAAGTCAGATAAGATCATACGTTATGCAGCCATACAAACTTGTTAAGGACAACCGGACCGGCGAGGAAACAGGAAATGTTGCTGCTGTCTTAGACGGCGGACTTGACAATTTTATGAATGCGTATTTAAAATGGAACAGTTGCAGAGAATAACTAATTAAGAAACATCAAATGTAAGGATAAAGGAGAAAGAGAACAATGGTGAATATAGCGGTTTTAGGCTACGGCACAGTTGGATCAGGAGTTGTTGAGGTTATAAATACCAACGGCAGTATCATAAACAGGAAAGCAGGCGAGGAGATCAATATTAAATATGTTCTCGACCTCAGAGATTTTCCGGGAGATCCCGTTGAGAAGATTCTTGTTCACGACTTTGAAACTATACTCAATGACGAAGATGTAAAGGTAGTTGTTGAAGTTATGGGTGGTGTAGAACCGGCATACACATTTGTTAAGAAGTGTCTTCTTGCAGGTAAGAGTGTTGCCACATCTAACAAGGAACTTGTGGCTACCCACGGTGTTGAGCTTCTTAAGATCGCAGCAGACAAGAGCGTTAATTTCTTCTTCGAGGCTTCAGCAGGCGGCGGAATACCTATAGTTCGTCCTCTTATCTCATCACTTACAGCAGATAAGATCACAGAGATCACAGGTATACTTAACGGAACAACCAACTATATTCTTACAAAAATGGCGAATGAAGGTGCTGAC
>OIXQ01000998.1_pt1 | contig 11610 bp, 9 predicted proteins | sample 1587791 | NCBI WGS metagenome assembly OIXQ01 (sample SAMN03283273) | human gut metagenome | biome: human-associated habitat; material: feces | host: Homo sapiens | place: Peru | collected 2012
GGTCTCCCGGCTTGGCTTCCTCCGCAGGAACACCTTCCCAGCGATTTTTTCGCCAGTGGCTGCACCGATTCCTCGGCACACGTTCCCTTGTCTGCTTCACGGTTGCTGGGACAGCGCCGGTCTTGCACCGGCTTCCCATGCTCGCCGAACACGCCCGTGTCCGACGCCGCGCATCGCTGCGCACCTGTGTGGGCTGTTCATTTGTCACGGATATTATACATGCTGACGGCGCACTTGTCAATCTGTTACGCTTCCTTGACACTTTCCCGGCGATTTGCTATAATTCTGATGGAAGAAACCGCTCTCGTGGATTTCATCCGTTTTCTTTGCATATCATTTCGCACACAAGGTGCGATTTTCCTTGCGCCCGCGGCGTGTCTCCCTGTAACAAATCCCATCAACAAACTTAGATGGGGATGCGAAGCAGTCCAGAGGGCGATCGCGAACTTCGTTTGTTTTCATTGCCCCCTTGTCGCCTCCGCAGAGGCGAAACCCCTGCAATAAAAAAGCTCACTACCGAAAAAGCACCCTTCCCCAAAAGAAGAAAGCGACCTTGTTCGGCGCGCCTTGCCGAACCTTCCCCCACATAGGAGGTGAACACCATGGAACACCGCCCCTTCATCAGCGTCATTATCCCCGTCTGGAACGGGGCAAGGTACTTGGATGCTTGCCTGAACAGCATCCTGCGCCAAAGCTGGCAGCACTTCGAGATCATCATTGTTGATGATGGCAGCCGCGATGCAACGTGGGATATGCTGATGCACTGGAAAAAACAGGACGTGCGCATCATCCCTTTCCATCAGGAGAACGCCGGCGTGTCCGAAGCCCGCAATACCGCCATGCGCCACGCGTCCGGCGATTATTACCGCTTCGTGGATGTGGACGACCAGCTTCCGCCGGATTCGCTGGAACAGCTCGTTCGCTGTGCTGAGAGAAATCAGAGCGATTTGGTGCTGGCGGCGTATACCGAGGTGCTGGGCACGACCCGAACCGTCCGCGATTTGGGCAAATGCACCGATACGGTGGAGAGCGCCGAGTTCCTGCGCCGCTTGGAGCGATTGAGCAACAGCTTTTATTACGGCGTGCTGTGGAACAAAATTTTCCGCGGCGACATCATCCGCCAGCATGACCTGCGCTTCACCTCCGGCTTGCACTGGGGTGAGGACTTCGTGTTCGTCATGCAGTACCTTGAGCACGCCGAGCGTATGTCCTACATCACCACCCCAGTCTATGATTACTTCCGCAACCCCCATGGCGCGGTTGTCCGCCAGCTGGTGAACTGCTTCCGACACCCCATTGTCTCCATTCAGGCGCGCCTGACGGTCTACCGTTCTTACGAGCAGCTTTACCGCGCGCGCGGTCTGTACGACCAGTACAAGCGCATCCTCTGGCGCTACCTCTTCCGATTTACGCTGCGGAATTGACGCTGATTTCGGAACAAAAGCCGGATTTTATGGCGAGAAATTCCGAAATCGGCACACGATATCCCTGCTGCGGAAAAATCAACGCCGATGGTGACGACCGAAGCGGCTTGTTAGCCATCAACAAAATCCCCCAAACTTACAGCGAGTGAGGCATCTTCATGTTCGACGACAGCTGTTATATGGAACCCCTCCATCTGGCGGGGCGGCTCATCATGGAAAACGGCGGCGAAACCTGCCGTGTCGAAGAAACCGTGCTGCGCATGGGCCATGCGTTCGGCTTCCGCGAGGTGGAATGCTTCGCCGTGCCAAGCGGGCTGTTCGTCAGCTACCGCAAGAGCGACGGCACCATCGAGACCGCCGTCAAGCGCATTCGCCGCAAGGGAACGGACTTGACCCGCATCGACGAGGTGAACGCCATCTCCCGCCATTTGGAGCAGGAGAAAATGTCCTGTCAGGAAGTTCTCAGCCAGCTCAAAGCTGTCGAGCGCCGACCTTCCCGCTTATCCCCGCTGCAAATGGCGGGCGCGGCGGCCATGTCCACCGCTGGATGGGCGCTGATGTTCGGCGGCGGCGCGTGGGATTTGGTGACGGCGTTCCTCGTCGGGCTGCTGATTGAGTGGATGACGCTGCTGATGGATAAATTCCACATGCAGACCCTTGTCGCGACGCTGGCAGGCGGCTTCCTCGCGGCGTTCCTTCCGATGGCGATCAACCGCCTGACCGGGGCGCTGGTTGTTGAAGCGACCGTCGCGGGCGCGCTGATGCCCATGCTGCCCGGCTTGGCAATGACGAACGCTGTGCAGGACACCATGCGCGGCGATATGGTATCGGGCATTTCCTCAGCGGTCAGCGCGGTGATGACGGCGGTGCTGCTTGCTGTTGGCGCACTGGCGGGCACGGCGTTTCTGCGCCTGCTGACGGGAGGTGCGGCATGAGCTACGCACCGCTGGGTCAGGGGCTGTGGTATTTCCTGACGTCGTTCGTCGGTACGCTCGGCTTCGCGATTCTGCTTCATGCGCCCAAACGCGCGTGGCTGCCCGCAAGCCTGATTGGCGCAATGACTTACACGCTCTATTGGTCGCTCAAGCAGCTTTCGCTCGATGAGGCCGCGTCAATGTTCCTCGCGGCGCTGTTCGGGTCGCTGCTGGCGCAGTTCTGCGCAAGGAAAATGCGCATGATTGCGACGATTTTCCTGCTGCTGTCGGTGGTGGCGCTTGTGCCGGGGCTGGGGCTGTACCGCTGCATGGAGCAGCTGGGGCATCAGCAGTATGCCCTCGGTGCGCAGACCGGCATCCTGACGATGGCGGGCATCCTGATGATGGCGCTGGGCATCGGTGTGGGCAGCTTCCTGTTCAAGCTCGTTGTCAGCGGGACGAAGAAAATCATGCCGGGAGGAAAGCAGAAATGAGCATCAGCGTGATGGCGATGGGGCGCATGAAGGAGAAGCCCTATCGGCAGATGGCGGATGAATACCTGAAGCGGCTGTCGCGCTACGGCAAGTTCGAGGAGATTGAGCTGCCGGATTTGCCCGAACCCGCGAACACGTCCGAAGCTATCGAGCGGCAGATTCGCGACAAAGAGGGCGAAATGATGCTCAGCCGCCTGAAACCGTCGGATTACGTCATTGCACTGACGATTCCCGGCAAGATGCACGATTCGCCCGGCTTGTCGCGCCATTTGGATGAGCTGCTGACGCGCGGCGAGAGCAGCATTGTATTCGTTATCGGCGGTTCGCTGGGGCTGGGGGATGCCGTCGTCCGCCGCGCGAACGAGGAAATGTCGATGAGCAAAATGACGTTCCCGCATCAGCTGGCGCGCGTGATGCTGCTGGAACAGCTGTACCGCGCCATGAAAATCCGCGCAGGAGAGAGGTATCATAAATGAGCGAGCAGAAAAATCAGCAAAAGCAGCCGCCGAAGCGGGCGATATCCGGCATTTTTGCCATCCTGATGGCACTGTTGCTGTTCATTTTGGGACAGCAGGGGATTTTGCCGCTGGGCGACACGGCGGATGCGCCGGATGCCCTGCCGACCGCAACCATCGCCGCGGCGTTGACGGACAGTCCGACCAGCGCCCCGACCGCCACGCCGGTGCGCACCGAAAAGCCGACCGCCGCGCCGACGGACGCGCCCAAGCAGACGGCGATTACCGCGCCGCAGGACATTGCGGATTACATCTTCGCCCACGGGACGCTGCCGGACAACTTCCTGACGAAGAACGAGGCGCGGCAGCTGGGCTGGGACAGCAGCAAGAACTACGTCAGCGACGTTGCACCGGGGTATTCCATCGGCGGTGACAAGTTCGGCAACTACGAGGGGTTGCTGCCGGATGCATCCGGGCGCAAGTGGTACGAGGCAGACGCGAACTACACGGCCGGGCCGCGCGGCGCAGAGCGAATCCTCTACTCGTCGGACGGGCTGGTGTACTACACGAACGACCACTACCAGACGTTCACGGAAATGCACCCGTCGGGAAAATAAAAGGGAATAAAAAGAGCGACCTCTTTCGGCTGATGGCTTCAGCGGGAAAGAGGTCGCCGTTTTTGATTTGGGGGGAAAATCAAGAAACATGGCGCCGAAGGTTTCCAAAGGGCGAGCGCAGACGTTCGTCTGTTTTCTTGCCCATTGGTCACCTCTGGGAGTTATTATGTAATACTAAGGCGACACCGCACAACTTGGCGGCGCGTCGGGCGATGTCTTTTCCGCCATCTGTTGCTTGCAGATTTTTCGATTTACATCCAGTAAACCTTCAGAATTTGCATTTGCATCTGACGAAAAATCCATTCGCCAACCGACCACCTCATTTGTGCGGTGTTACCCTAATTCTCATCTAAACCATGTCATTCGCACAGCATCTTTTCCGTCCCGGCTTTGCTTCGTTCCGCTCGCGCGTACTTCCAGTACGCCTCGCTTCACTCAGTTTTGCCAGAACGAAAAATCTGCTATGCTCGATGCCATGTTAGTATGAGTTCAGACGGGCTGATCATCAGCCTGCACCCGGTACACACAATATCCATAGGGAGGACAATGTTCAGCCGATGCGGCGCCAAGCTGTTCCCAGGTGTCCGGCACGCACAGATGCTGTTCTGTACCCGTATGATTCAGCAAAAACAGGTACTGGATCCCATCCTTTTCCCGCACAGTCGCTTCCACTCCTTCCGGAGTCTTCGGAAGCCTGTGCAGCGAGGATTGCTCCGCAAGCTGCTGCACAAAGCGATCTGCAAGTGCGGAGGACATTTCGGTGCCGACATAATAGACGGTGCCCTTTCCAACCTGCTTTTTGCTTACAGCGGGCGTACCGGCATAAAATTCGCTGTCATAGGTGGCCAGGATTTCAGCATCTGCCACTTCCAGAATATCGCACCACTTTTCGCAGGGATAGACATCGTTACCCCAGCGAACGATGCCCTGGGTATCCAGCAGACAGTCGTATTCCGCCACCCGAACGCCGCACAAATCATCCAACATGGCCGGCAGCTCCTTCTCCGCGAAGGCAAGGTTGGTTGCGTCCTTCACACCGCTGCGCATGTCCAGAATCAGCACGCCGCCCTGCTGCACATACGCATGGAATTTTTCCGACAGCTTTTCTGTCATCAGGAACTGCAGGGGCGCGACAAGCACTCGGTAGGATGACCAGTCGTCCTCTTCCCGGACAAATTCCACCGGGATCTTCTGCCGGTAGAATCCGCTATAGTAGGTCAACAGATGCTCCGGGTACTGCAGATGCGGATGGTGCGGCTGGATTGAAAGCGCATCATACTGATCATAGGAGAACAGCATCGCAACTTCTGGATGTGGAACGCTGCCCTGCAGCCTCTCCAGCAGCGGACCTGCCTCCTGCATGAAGGCCTTCAGCTCGCGGTAATAGCGGCCGGGTCTGCCATTGTGGGGCAGAATGCCATGCCAGTACTGTTCCGTACCCATCACACAGGAGCGCCAGCGGAAAAATACGATTGTATCCGCCCCGTGGGCGATGCTTTGCATTGCCCACAGACCCAATTGCCCCGGCTTGGGCGTGCGGCCCACGGTTTCCCAGCCGGTGATGGCAGACTGCTGCTCCATCACCCAGAAGGGCCGATGCTTCAGGCTGCGGATGAAATCCAGCTCGGCTGCCTGGATATCCCCGCGGAAAACTCCCTGCGGAACAAAGTGCCCGCCCGGATACTGATCCTGCGCGGTAAAGTCCAGCTGATCGCCCAGCTTGAAGTAATCAACCTTCCGGGAGAAGCCCATCATGTTGTGCGTAATGAACTTGTCGGGAGTCTCACTGCGCAGAATGTCCGCCTGCATTTGATGGAAATCCAGCACCAGATCCGAGCAGAAGCGCATCCAGTCCAGTTGCTGGGAAGGATTCTTCCCCGCGGCTGTGATCCTCGGCGCGTGGATTTGCTCAAAGTCCGTGTAAGTCTGGCTCCAGAAGGCCGTGCCCCAGCTTTCGTTCAGGCAGTCAATGCTCCCGTACTTTTTCTGCAGCCATTGCCGGAAGGCGGCTTCGCAGGACGGGCAATAGCACAAATCCTCATGGCTGTTGCCCAACTCATTATCCACCTGCCAGCCCACCACATGCGGGTTCGCAGCAAAGTGCCGGGCATAGGCGGTGACAAAGCGGCGGATATGCGCACGGTACTGCGCATTGGACTGACAATCGTGGTGACGGCCGCCGAAATAATGCCTTTGCAGGTGGGAGTCCAGGGGCTGGATTTCCGGGGTTTCCTCAATGATCCACGCGGGCGGAGCCGCGCTGGGTGTGCCAAGAATGCAGTCGATCCCCTCATTGGCCATCAGTGCGATGACCTCATCCAGTTCTTCAAAATGGAATTCGCCTTCCCGGGGCTCCCACTTGGCCCAGGAAAACTCCGCCATCCTCACGATCGTAATGCCCATTTCACGCATCATGCGTGCATCCGTCTGCCAGCGTTCCCGCGGCCAGTGCTCCGGATAATAGTCAACACCGAAAGTATACCCCATCCGAAATCGCTCCTTCATCATTCATTGCCCCAGAAAATCCTCAACAATCAAGGCGGCATGGCCCTTCCCTGTCTGCTGTAACCGCCACGGAAGATCATTATTCCTCACAGCTTCCGCAGGCCGATCCAGCGTAAGCACCACAAGCGTGTCCAGCGATAGACGATCCTGCTCACCAACGGAGAAGCAAAGCCGTCCATCCACCATTTCATGGTGCAGATCTCTGGCCGTGGGGGAATAAACGGACAGAATCCGCGCATTGATCTCCGGCAGGCAGACGCGATGCGCCGGCCAATCCCATACATGAACATAGATCGTATTGCCCCTGCAGGTCATACCGCCTGTTTCATCATTGCGGAAGGGTCCGCCCCGGGTGCCGTACACAGCTTCACCATGAGCCTTCAGCCAGTCACCTGCCTCGCGCAAACGTGCCACATGATCCGGCGGCATGGTTCCGTCTGGCATGGGACCTACGTTCATCAGCAGATTCCCATCCCCGGTAGCACACTTCAGCAGAGTCTGCAGCAGCTTTCGGCAGGACATAGGTTCTCCCGGCACATAGCCCCAGGCGTTGTTCAGTGCGAAGCAGCTTTCCCAGCTGACATCCGGGTTGTATGTCCCCACACGGCCCTCCGGCGTCTGATAATCCCCCAGAGCTCTCGTGCCGTAGCGGTTATTGGTGATAATATCCGGCTGCAAGGAGCGGATCATACGGTACATGTCTTTCTCATGCCAGAAGTTAGGAACCTGTACGCGGCTGTCCAGCGGGCCGGTAGCTTCCTCCCACAGGTGCAGGTTTCGCCCATGACAGAGCCAGTAATCCTCGCCACCATCAAACCATAGGATATCAATTTTCCCATAGTTCGTCAATAGCTCGCGCACCTGGTCAAAGGTCTGCTTACGCAGCTGGTCCGCGCTTTGCCGGTACATGCGCGGAAAAAAGAAGCCTGGGAAGCGCCAGTCCAACGGGGAATAGTAGAAGCCCACCTTGAGCCCAGCCTCCCGGCAGGCGTCCACATATTCCCGAACAATATCGCGGTGTGCCGCGCTGTGCATGGAGGTAAACTGCTCATGGCTGCCGGGGCTGTCCCACAGGGAAAATCCGTCGTGATGCCGGGTGGTCAGCACCATATACTTCATGCCCGCATCCTTGGCCACCTGTGCCCAGGCATGCGGATCGAATGTCTCGGCCGTAAAGCGATGCATCAGCTTCCGGTACTCATCCTTGTCGATTGCCTCTGACCACATCACCCACTCGCCGCGCTCCAATAGAGAATACAATCCCCAGTGGATGAACATGCCATAGCGCAGATCCTTCCAGTCCTCAATTCTCTTTTCCATGTGCGACACCTCCCGTTCCTTATCCCTTGATAGAGCCCACCAGCACACCCTTGGTAAAAAATTTCTGTGCGAAAGGATAAATTGCGATCATCGGGATGGCCGCGATGATCATGGCTGCAAGCTCCAGCGTTCTTGCCGAAATGCTGCTGTTGCGGCCATACAGCAGGGCAAAAACCTCTGAACTGAGGGAGGAATTGTCCTTTACAATCTGTTCCAGGGCAGCCTCGCTGCGCACCAGCTTGACGATATAGTACTGAAGGGTTTGCAGCTCCGTGTTGGATGTGTAGAACAGGCTGGTGGTATAGTCGTTCCACACACCGACGATGGTGAAGACAGCCAAGGCAGCAATCACCGCCTTGGACAGCGGCAGCACAATCGAGAAGAATATCCGGTATTCGCTGGCGCCATCCAGCTGAGCCGATTCAAACAGCTCATCCGGTATTCCGCGGAAGTTGCTTGTGTAGATGATGACATTGTAGAATCCGCCAAACAGGGAAGGTATAATGTAAACCCAGTAGGTATTGTACAGTCCCATTTTGCTCAAAAGCAGAAAGGTGGCTACAATGCCGCCGCTGATATACATGCTCATAAAACCAAGCGCCGCGTAGCATTTCTTGAACCGAAGATAGGGACGGGAAAAAGCGTAGGCAAACATACTGGTAAAAATCAACTGACAGACCGTGACAATGACGGTTCGTGACGCGGTAATGCCAAGTGCTGTCGGGATGGCAGGATCCTTCACCACCATACGCCAGCTGTCCAGGGAGAACTGCCTGGGCCACAGTTGCACCATGCCAAAGTTGGTCGTATTGGTGCCATCGTTGAGGGAATTGACCACAGCATAATACAGTGGATAAACGGACAGAAGGACAACGAGCGTCATGATCAGCGCATTGCATACGGTAAAGAGATTCATTTTCTTCAGCCTCTTCATACTGCGCCTCCTCTCAAAATAGTCCACTGCTTGTCAGCTTCTTTGATGTCCAGTTGGCCCCGACAAGCAGCAGCAGGGCGAACACGCTTTTCACAAGACCCGCTGCGGTCGCAATACCAAACTGGAACTGCTGCATGCCAATTTGATAGATATAGCTGTCAATCACGTTGCTTCTTTCCATGTTCAGGGGATTTTGCAGAACATAGATCTGGGTAAAGTTGTTGTTTAGCATACCGGAAACGGCGAAGATAATCATGACCATTACCGTAGGAAGAATTGCCGGCAGCGTGACATGGCGCATCTTGTGGTAGCGGTTGCCGCCATCAATATCGACAACCTCATACAGTGTGGGATCCACCCCCGAAATGGCGGCCAGGTAGATGATGGCGCTCCAGCCCAGATCCTTGATCAGGCCTGAAGCAATACATATGCTCCAGAAGCAGTCCGCATCAGCCATCCATTCCTTGGGCTGGCTGATGATATGCATTCCCATCAGCAGCTGATTCATCGCGCCATCCGCAGAAAGCAGGTTTTTGATCAGACCTCCGAAAATCGCCCAGCTCAGAAAATGGGGCAGATAGGCTGCCGTCTGAACAAAGGACTTGCGCCGGGGAGAACGGATTTCATTGAGAAGCAGGGCAAACAGAATGGCAATGGGGATCGAAATGAACTGTCCCAGAAGATTGATACCCAGCGTGTTGCGGATCATCGGGTCAAACTGAGAAGATGAAAACACCTGCCTGAAGTTTCGGAAGTTATTCCACTGGCTGGTAAAGATTCCTTCCCAGCCCATGGTCGCCTTGAAATTGGTAAAGGCAATGATCAGCCCAAACAACGGGATAATATTGAAGACGATCATCATGACGGTTCCGGGAAGCATCATGGTGTGCAGCTCGGTCTGCCGCCTGAACTCGTTACGAATTGCAGGCTTGCGAGGTTTTTTGGAAATGGTAATCTGCATCATGGCCTATGTTCCTCCGGCTCAGAGTACATATTGGTTGTTTCTGTCTGCCGTATCGCCGCAGCAGAGCTTCCGCGGCGATGTGGACGGTAGAAGAAGGGGGTCAGAGAAGCCGTAACTTCCCTGACCCCTCCATAGCGTTGATCAGTTGATAGGCTTTAGTTCGATGCCTCTCTTTTCCGCGTTCTCCTGAACCTTGATATTCAGGTATGCATCATAATCCTTGCGGCCCAGACGGGTCATTTCCGCCAGGAAAGCATCATACTGGTCGTTGAAAGTCTGGTCATCAGGGGCCAGAAGGATCTTAGGCAGCGTAGCCTCCAGATAGTTGTTGGTCTCAATTTCAATGAAGGTCATGTCTTCGTTTTCAGACACATATCCGGCAGGAATGTCAAAGGGAGACGCATCGTAAACCACCACATTGTCTGTCAGGCTGTAGGCCATGGTGGGGGGCATCTTGTCCAGTGAGCGATGTTCGACAGACCGGGGGAAATACCCATCCTGGAAGGCATAGAAGCCCCAGATGCCGGTCACGCCATCCTCAACCTTGCCCATGCCCTCCTCGGTGCGCACAAGGCAGGGACCATCCCAAGTATAGTCGACACCCTCCACGCCATACATGTGCAGGAGCATGCCCTCGCGGCTGCTCATGTAGTCAATGAAGCGGGCGCAGGCTGCGGGATCCTTGGCATTCTTGGAAACCATGGTGTTTAGCCATCCAGTGTACATGCCGGCGCTGTAGGGCAGCACAGGCGTTGCGCCGGAATCGGGGGTAATGGCGCCAGGGCTGACCCAAACGTCGTTGAGATCCGTGCCGGAGCCCAAGGTGGTGAACGGTCCGATATAGCATGCCACACGGCCGCTGTTGGTCAGGCTGACCAAGGTTTCCTCGTCCATGATCAGATGCGTTTCTGTCAGGAAGCCCTTCTGCGCGCAATGGTTGAGGAAGGACGCGCCATCGCGGTATTCGTCGGTGTAGAAAATGCTCTGATACTGACCGTCGTCGGTCAGGGGCATGGCGCCAAAGGTGTTGCGGATGATGCCATCCATCGTCAGCCACACAGTCTGGTCGCCGTTGACCATCATGGTGTAAACAGAGGCGCCGCTGGCATTGGTCAGACCCGCGTCATTGAACTTCTGCAGAACATCCATCAGATCCTGCTCTGTCTTAATCGCGTTCACATCAATCTCCAGCTGATCCAGGTATGCCTTGCGCAGGAAGATGCCGTTGCGGTTATCATACTTGGTAGCCTTGTAGAACTCCTCGGTATCCTCATCGCAATAACCCCAGATGGATTCATACCCCTCGCTGCTCATGTGGCTGGGGTAGCAGTACCATCCGCCGTCGCGGTCGATGATGCTCTGCTTCAGGTCGGCAGGGAAATGGGTAAACAGGTGCGACTCCGGTACATAGGTCTTGAGCAGCTCGTCCAAATCCCAGACCAGACCGGCAGCAATCAGTTCGGAGCGCAGGTCGCCATCACTGGTGGTGATGATGTCCGGCAGATTGCGGCTGATCATCAGCAGATTCAGCTTGGTGCTGGCATCCTCAGCGGGCATATTGAAGCTGCACTGAACGCCCGTAGCCTGCGTAATTCCGGCAAAAACCGGTTCTTCCAGATTCCACTTGCTGGGCAGTGCAGCGTAATCCATGAACCATTCCAGCGTGACCGTTCCTTCTGCTACCGCGAATGCGGGCAGGAGCAGTGTGACAAGAGAAAGGAGCAACAACCAGGATGTAACCTTCTTCATGGGATCCTCCTCCACAATTTCATCCATATAGCATATGGATGTTTTCTGACCACATTATACAACCACTATGGGCCGAAAACAATATCCGATGATTGGCTCCCAATGATCGGATCATTGGACGATGCAGCCCATCTCATGCTTTCTAAACGATTATTAGGGTGTGTTTCTAAAATGAGACAGGTGCAGTTTCGAGCAGATTTTCTTGCAATTCAAGGATGAAAACCGAAGGTTTAC
>OIXQ01000999.1_pt1 | contig 11605 bp, 13 predicted proteins | sample 1587791 | NCBI WGS metagenome assembly OIXQ01 (sample SAMN03283273) | human gut metagenome | biome: human-associated habitat; material: feces | host: Homo sapiens | place: Peru | collected 2012
TGCTCTATCTGCCCGGTAATTCATCCAAACTAAAACATCACCATCTTTAATCATAATATCATTAAGTCTAATTGGCTCCATAAACTCATCAGTAATATCATTGTTATAATAATAATTAATAGCATCAAAAGAACTATTAAATTTTTGACCTATGCCTCCAACAACTAAATTATAATATTTTTTTGTTCGGTCATAATTTTCATCTCTATCCATCGCATAATACCGCCCACAAATAGTTGCAATATCACCAATTCCAGTTTTATTAATCGCCTCATTAAGCATATCAATATACTTCATGGCATCATGAACACCTGTATCTCTTCCATCAGTAATTACATGAAAATGAATTTTAGTAAACCCAGAGTGAACCAAATTATTATACATACTTAAAAAGTCATCAACACCGGCATGAATATTACCATCACTGCATAACCCCATAATATGCACATCTTTATCCCGCATACTTAAAAGAGTATTATAATTTTTATTATCAGTAGGAGGATCTTCTAAAAACTCATTAACTAATATTTCATTTATATTAGTTATATTAAGTATTTCTTCCATAGACATTACTCTATATTTTTCTATTAACTTTTTATTAAAATTAATTTTTTCTTCCATCTTTTCAAATTCATAATTTAATTTCGCTATTTTATTTAAAAATTCATCTTTAATTTTTGAATCAACATATCTGGGATTATAACCTGAAAAAACACAAGAAATATCTTTATTTCGTAGTTCGTCAATGTTTATTTCATAATTGATAAATCCATCCAATGATAACTCTTCATCGCCTATATAAATTTTTACTCTATTTAAATAATTATTAGAGTATATATCTTTTAAAGCATCTAATAAGAAAGACTTTTTCAAATCCTTTATATCTTTAATTTTTTGACTTTTGGCATCATTTATTTCTTTAATAATTTCATTATTTTTTTCAACCAATTCACTGGTTAATATTTTTATAAATTTTTTTTTAGAATTAAAAATATTATACAAATCGCCATCATATTCTAATCTTTTATCAAAATCTGAAGGTTGAAGATTTTTATAGCTAATGATGGCAAATAATTGTGTATAATCAATATCTTGGTTATCTTTTAAAACATCAATATAAGATTTAAATTCCATAAAAATATTATTCAATAATCTTCTATCATATATATATAAACTTAATATGCTAAATAAATTTTTATTAATTGATAAGTCATACTTATCTTTAATTTTTTTATATAGTTCCATTATATATTGTTTAGCATTTTGACTTGAAAATTCCGAAACAACAGGTATTATATTATCAAAGAATTTTACTCGATCTTCTGGATTTAAAAATAAATCATCTCGTAAAGCATAAATAAAAATTACACCACCATTTTTAGAAATAGTTTCATTAGAATTTAACATAAAATTCAGTTCTTTCAATTTTTTAAATATTTCTAAGGAAATTTCTTCATATCTATCTAGGTCTTCTATAATAAGAATTCTAGTTTTTGTTTGTTTAAAAAAATACACTATTTCATCTAAATATTTATTAAATATAGACCTATCATCATTATTTGAAAATGTAATTTCTAAATCTTTATATTTTAAAGCTAAAGTATTTATAGTAATTTGAATTATACTAATCAATTTGTATATACACAAAAATATAATTATAAAATATAAATAACCAAATATAAAAAAGACAGTATCAGAAAAATGTTGATGAATTAAATTATAAAGCGGAATTAATATAATCTCATAAGCATTCGGAAAATAAAGATTAATAAAAAACATTATAAGACATGAAACTATTGCTAATAAGATTTTTTTAACTCCACTAATATATTTAATTCTTTTAAATCTAGACATAGGTAATTTATTTTCATCAATAGTATAAATTATTTGTTGTAATATTTTTGTTTCTATTTCATTAGTGTCGATATCAGTTTTATCATCCGATGTTTGTTTATAATTTCCTAAGGATATTCTTATATTTTTATAACTGTTATCTAATTTTTTTAATATTGAATTTATTATACTAGTTTTACCTATCCCATATCTCCCGGTAAATGCAATTATTTTACTTTTATGCTTAAGTGCTTGCATAAAACTATTAAAGTATATATCTTTTTCATCAACATCATCTCGTGGTGCTAATGAAAAAAATATTTCATCATCTTCTTGCAGTTTTTCTTTTTTAGAAAATAATGCCTTCATACTTAACACCTCACTTCAAAAAAATAAGCAGTATCTATCTTAAAAAGATTAAATACTGCTCATCCTTATAAGTATATATTATCATATTTTGACATTTCTTTCAGTGTTTTCAAGATAATTTACTATTTTTTTAGTTAAAAGACAAAAAAATAGCATTTATTCATTAAATAAACACTATTTTTACAGTATTTAATATCTTTCTAGAAATTATACTATCTAACTCAATCGTTTAAATACAGCCGTCTTAATACCCAATCAAATTATGTAATGGTAAATAAACTCGCCACCCCCTGCATTTATGTGATTAGACACAACAATCACATCACTACCATTTCCATAAAGACTTTGTATTCTCTGTGGCCTACTACTGGCATCTAAAGTCTCATCAGTACTCCTCGATAATTTATTTGGCACTCCAAGTTCATCTAATCTGTTGTGAATATAATTTGTTATCTTCAAAGTATAATCTTTTTCAGTTATTCCATTTGCAATAGTCCCCGGATCATCACCACCATGTCCGGCATCCAAAACCACCTTTTTTAAAGCTCTATCATTCATGTTATCACCTAAGATATTATATGCCTTTTTTCCAAAAACGAAATATCCCAAAAATTATTTAACATTGTTTTATCTGCTTAGCACCTTATGCTATTTCAACTATTACCATCTTTATTCTATATTATCACCATTAAAATTAACATTTAAAAACTTACGACTAGCTAAATAATCACACATATGCACAAAATATTGATATTTATCATTTGGAAGCTTAAGCACAACCTTACTATAAGGATTTGTATTCCACTTTCCCATATGGGAGTTTAAAACATGCTTTACTAAATCTATCTCTTTTTCAGTGAGCCTAGTTTTCCCTTTATTTAACTCCACATAATCTGCTATCAAATTAGGATGATCAAACCTAGTATATCTTTCTTCAGTAAATCCTTTTTTTATTCCATCATGTATCAATAAACTTAATATCATAATATCTTTTTCATCACTAGAAAATAAACGATCATAAGGTATAATCTGAAATAACTCATACGCCATTCTCACCGCTACTTTAGTATGTCTTACTAAACCTCTTTCACCCAAGGCAAAAGCAGGATGATATTTTCCCGTTGAAGAGGCAGCAATCCGAAAAAAGTACTCTGGCAATCCATCAATTAAAACTTTAGCACTCTCCCTTATTCTCTCATTTCGTATATAATTTAATTCTACTTCGAACATAACATCCTCCACCACTAAACTACTAACTTAATCTTAAAGTTATAGTCATACTTGGTATAACTAGTTTATCATATTTTCTTATATTGTAAATACTTACAACCTGAGTAATTTATATCATCGCCAAGCAAAAAAAATTCAACAAGAGCAAAAAATTTCTTTTGAAGTGATCACACGTCATTCTATGAGTTGTAATTATTTGTTTTTTTGTCGTAATAAGAAAATTTCATTTGGAAAAGGAAAAAATAGATATAATTATTTTTAATATATTTAATTTATTTTTAAATAATTAAAAATTTTACTCTTATTTACTGTAAAAAAAAGAGAAAAACTTAACACTTTTTTACTATTCAAACTAAATACGTTTTTTATTTAGCATGAACTGAAGTTTCCTCTCTATAACTCAAATTGAGAATTGTATAAATCAGCATAAAATCCTTTTTTAGCAAGAAGGCTTTCATGGTCACCTTGTTCAATAATATTACCATCTTTCATAACTAATATTAAATCTGCATTTTTAATTGTGGATAATCTGTGGGCAATTATAAATGAAGTTTTTCCTTCCGTAAGTTTATCCATCGCTTTTTGAACCAATTCTTCCGTTCTAGTATCAACATTACTAGTTGCTTCGTCTAAAATTAGGAAAGGCACATTTTGCATCATTCCCCTAGCAATTGTTAAAAGCTGTCTTTGTCCTGCCGAAATCAAATCTTCACTAATAACTGTATCATAACCACTAGGTAACGTCTTAATAAAATGATCAAGCCCAACAGTCTTACAAACTTCTCTCACATCATAGTCACTTGCATCTCTTTGGTTATATACAATATTTTCTTTTACAGTTCCATCAAAAATCCAAGTATCTTGAAGAACCATCGTAAACAAGCTATGAATATTTTTTCTTGTCAAGTCTTTAGTTGATACTCCATCAATAAGTATTTCCCCATCATTAAGATTTAATTCATCCATATCAACATTAGTATAATATGTATTTTTAAATGGGAATTCCATAAAATTAGATACTGCTTCAATATATTGACCATAGCTAGTGCTAACTATGTAAGTATTCATAGCATTTTGAAGGTATTTTAATAGGAATTTTGAATCATTGACTACATAAATATGTTCCTGTGAAAAATTAATCAAATCTTCATTTTTAAGATTTTCAACAACAAAAAATGGTAAAATTAATTTCAATGTGTTACCAGCTTTATAATTATCTTTTTTAACTTCATCTACAAGATAATCATCATATAAACTGAGAATTTTAAATAATTCGCCACCATTCTCAATGAAATATGCGCATAACTCAAAAGCATTATCATTTAAAGTTAATGGTCCTTCACAGTCAGTAATAAATGATTTTTCAAACACATAATCACCTGAAATTAACTAACTTTATTGCATTTATAGGGCAAATTGCTTCACACTGTCTGCAATAAATACATTTTTCCCCATTAAAAATGACTTTATCGCCATCAAGCATTAATGCATCAGTTGGACAATTTTTAACACATATTCCACAGCTTTGACATTTATCATCAGCTAATAAAAAGTCGGCTTCCCTTTGACCTTTCAAATCAGACCTGCTGAAGAACAAATCAAATCCTTTACTATGGAAATAATCATCATAAGCCCTAACTGCTCCAAACTGACAACTTCCAACACATTTACCACAATAAACACATTTATTTTCATCTATGACAATTGGTTTTGGAGCATCAAGTGATATTGCGCCAGTAGGACAACCGTTTAAACATTCTCCACATGCAATACACATATTATCAAATACTTCAATACCTCTATTTATTAAATAAGAGTCAAATAACTTGTCGAATTTTTTAATTTCAATATTTTCCCCTAAACTTAAATTTAACTCTCTGCTCATCATATCATTGACATTATATTGAATATATCCTTCATAATCAGCATCATCAAATTCCAAAGATAATATTTTTGATATTTTCTTAAGAGATCCATTTAATCCAATTAAATCAATAGATAATCTTTTCATGTCCTTATCTACAATTTCAGAAACCATGTCATAAGATTTAATCTCACTATATAATTTAAATGCTTTTTTACGTGAAGAATATTTAATAGCTGTTGACGGACAAGAATGCATACACTCTTCACATCTAGCACAATATCCCGGATTAATATAAGGCAATTTATTAGTTTTGGAAACATTGATTGCACCTGCAGCCGGACAAACTCTGGTACATGTCATACAACCTATACAAACATCCTGATTAACAATGATAACTTTTCCGCCTTTAACTGTTTTTGGAAGAAGCTGACCATATTTAATTGCATCAGTCGGACAGACTCTAAAACAATAGCCGCATCTGACACAGGTATCAGGATTTATTACACTGTAAGCTTCTCCTGTATCAACTGCATGAATTTTAATTGAACCGGTTTTACATGCTTGAACACATGCTCCGCAGGATTTACATAATTTCGTGTTAATATTTGGAACATTTTCTTTAATTGGTTCTGCAATATCCACATCCATCTGTATTGCATCATAAGGACAAGCATTACGACACAATACACAACCAAAACAGGTACTTTTTATTTTAGTAAAACCGTCATTAGGATCAACATATATTGCTTCAATCGGACAGGATTCAAGACATGGCTTGTCTGTACAATTTGCACATTTGCTCTGATCAATTGAAGATTCAACATCTACATCCCTTAAAGGTCTTGGAGTTTTAGTATAACTATCAATCATAACACTCAACCCATAACTACCTCTTCATTTAAATTTGAAGCTTTGACTGTAACATTTACTATCTTTTCACCATTTTCATCCTCTTCTAAAGAGAATTTGGAAATGAAATATTTAATTGTTGAAAACGGACAGGACTGATAACAAATACTGCAGCGTAAACATTTATTTTCATTTCTCACAATAGTGTCATTCTTTTCATCAAAGGAAATTGCTTTAGTAGGGCAATCCGGAATACACATTTGACATTTCTTGCAGGTTTCACTATCCCAGTCAATAATTCTAATTTTAAGTCTGTTAATAGCATTAGTTAATATTTCTAAAGCTATCTCTTCATCAGATATTATTTCTAATGCTTTATCAAAAATATCGGAAAGCGGAAAATTATACTGTAAAAGTCTGTCTTTTTTCAGGGATCTTAAATCATCTTCCTTATTGTTAATGTATTTTTCAAGAAAAGTGACAACCTGAGCTATCAGCTCTTTTTGATCTTGGATATTGTCAACGAAAACTCCTTTCATAGCGCCGTTTACCGGACAAACATCAAGACATTCCCCACATGAAATACATTTAAATGGATTTACAACAACCTTGCCGTCATCTTCAACATGAATTGCTCCGACAGGACATTGTTTCATACATTTTTTACATCTGATACAAAGATAATCATCAATGATAAATTGTCTTTTGGAAGGAATAAGATTAAACTCCGGTTTTAACAAATGATTTTCCCCACATTCCAAAGTTTTAGGTTCAGTCGGACAAACTTCTGCACAAAAACCACATCGGATACATGCGGATTTAGTAATTATTGGATAAGTAACACCTTCATTTGTTTCATCATCCTCATCACGAACTAATTTAATTGCATTTGGAGAAGGACATGAAGAAATACAAGCACCACAACCAATACAATATTCTTTAATTACATTTGGAAAATCTCTAAATCTAGATGGTTTTTCTACAATTTCAGAACTAGTTTTAGCATTGGCAAATCCCTCAGCCCATGCTTTTCTAGCAAAATCATAAATATACCATATCAAAGAAGACATTTTACCTTACCTCAAAAATATTTTTAGTAGTTATATTGCCCTGTTTATCAGTAATAGCAACTCTTTCTGCACATGCAACACAAGGATCACTTGATGCATAAGTAGATACTGCATCTGCAACAGTAGCAACATCCTTAATCATATATTTTGCACAGGAATCCATATTTGAAATACTTGGAGTCCTGATTGAAATATGTTTAATTAAATTACCGTTGGTTTCAATCATATAACTTACTTCACCACGGGGAGCTTCATTTCTCCATTCTGCATATCCTGATTTAATATCAACAGGAATACGAATATCTCCTTCAGGTATGTTTTCAATAGCTTGTCTAATTAAACTGATACACTCAGGTATTTCATCAATCCTATTTAAAGTTCTTGCATAATTGTCCCCTTCTTTTCTCCAGATGGTTTTAAAATCAAAGTGATCTTTATAAGTGTAATGGTCTTGCCTTAAATCATATTTTAAGCCGGATCCTCTTCCAATAGGGCCTACAGCTTTTCCTTTAATAGCTTCTTTTTTAGTCATTACTCCAACATTGCGGGAACGCATTCCAATAGCTGGACCTTCTGCATAAATCTCCCTTAATCTTGGAATTCTCTCTTCAATAATTTTTAGATTATCAAGAATCGGTTTGAAATGACGTTCGTCAGCATCCATTTTAACACCACCAACTACATTCCAGCCCATATTAACTCTGTTTCCAGTTAATAATTCAATAGCATCCATTGCATATTCCCTTATATCTAAAGATTGCATATATAATGTTTCATGATCAATAGATTTGAAAAATGTGGAATTACCAAGTAAATGACTTTGAATTCTGTCTAATTCATTTGTAATAACTCTTAAAAACTGAGCTCTTAAAGGAGCATAAACTCCAGATATCCGTTCAATAGTTTCTGCAAATGATTGAGTATGCTCATAAGAACATATTCCGCAAACCCTTTCAGCTAAATAAATACCTTTTTGCCAAGTTTTACCTTCTATTATCTTTTCAATTCCCCTATGAACATAACCATATTCAATTTCAGCTTTAACTACTTTTTCACCCTCAGTTTGAAGTTTTAGCCTTATCGGTTCTTTTAAATATGGATGAATCGGACCAATAGGTAATATCATTTCTTTTCCCTCCCACGATTAGCAATAGCCTGTGGACCTACAGCTAAAATTGCTTCTAAAATTTCATTAGGTCTTGGTGGACAACCAGGTATCTCTGCATCAACAGGTATAAAATCAGAAGCAGGAGCATAAACTTTTCCACCTTCCTGATTAAATACATCTCCTGATTGTGGACAGTTCCCAACAGCCACTACTATTTTTGGTTCAGGAGCTTTATCATAAACTCTCTTTAAATTATCAACCCATTGCTCAGTAACAGCACCAGTCAATAATAAAACATCAGCTTCACGAGGATTGTTATGAACATAAATACCATATTGCTCTAAATCATATCTTGGAGAAGTTAATGCAACCAGTTCAACATCACACCCATTACATCCCCCACAATTCACAATACAAACATGAATTGAGCTTTTTCTCACAACATCCTTAATAGCATTTAACATCTATAAGCCTCTCAAATTATTAATTATTATATTTATACTATTCATTATTAATTAATATTTATATTCTTTAATAAATTAAATAACTCCTTTCTGCCATCATCTAAAGCAATATCATAAGATTTCCCACCAATAATCTCATCAGCTACTTTATTTTTAATCTCATCACCCTGTTCTACAGATAACAACTCCAATGTATCTACATACCATGGCAATCTTAAATCAGCATCCAATCGTTCAAGCAAACATTTCTGATTAGCAATTTCCAATGTTCCATGTAATGCTTCTAAAGAAGACATATCCAACAAATCCATGAATAAATCTTCTAACTCTTCAGTTGTACAGCCAAATTCTCTTGAAAAAGGAATTATGATATCTTCTTGCCATTTAAAACTTCTAATCACTCTTTTTTTCATTAAATTAAGTTTAGCTTCATTATCCATACAATCACAACTAGATTAAATGCATTATCAAATAAACAATAACAGCAGCAACAATTCCCACCAATGTCTCCATTCTACCATATCCCGGTCTTTCACCCATTACAAAACCGGCTAAAAGAAGACCAATAGCTATTAAACTTTGAGAAAATTGACAATTAATTGCCAACACCCAACCAATAACTGAAACTACACACATAACTACATTCAAACCTTTAACAACAAAAGGTTCTCCATGCTGTTTATAACTGTATAGTAATCCCAGTATTGACCCTATAATAAATGTAAGTAAATAAATTAAAAATTCAAACATAATATCCTCTCTAAATTGGTCTAAATCTTATTATAAATAAACATATGATAATTATAAAAGTTATAACAAAAAATAACTTTTCCAAATTCTCAATATGGTGAGAAAAATGTCCTTTAAGAGTTAAAATAATCAATGCAGTACACATTACCATTAAAATAATCATATATCCAATTAAAGTTGTATGAAGGAAAGTAGTTATTAAAGTAAGAACTACTGCACCAAATCCCACTAAAGAAGTTAAATATATTGTAGATTTATCATTCATCATCTCAACCTCATACAAATATCATTAAAAGTGTTCCAACAAAACAAATTGCTCCAATCGTTATTTGAGTCATGACAGAATGGTTTGGATTCAACATTGGAGTTACAGCATTAATAAATCCAGTGATAAATGTTATAATTATCATTCCTAAAGCATAATAAACTGGAGATAACGGTCCAAAGAATATTGTTAAAAATACCCAAAGCATTACATACCATGAAACGGACTCTGAAAACATTATGAATCCTTTTAAAAATCCAAAATGTTCTGTTTCGAATCCGGAAACTAAATCTTTACCTTTTGTAATTCCAAATGGAGAATAAGGAGATTTAGATATGATCAGCATAAAGAACATTAATGCCGCTAAAGGAATAGAAAATGCCAAAGGACCATGAACACCCTGATATGCTATGATTTTTCCAATATTCATAGAATCTGTTTTTAAATAAACAAGAACAATAGCTGCAAATAATGGAAGTTCAGTAGCTGCAGATAAAACTGCCCTTACACAACTCAATTTACCATAAGGAGAACCTGAACTTGAACCTGAATTATGCTCCACGATTTTATAGACGGCATAAACACCAAACAGGATAAGTAATGAATTATGAGTTACAGGACCTACAATAACACCAACAACCCAAATTATAGCTAAAATAACAACAATACCAATATAAAATGGCATTGCAGCAGTTTTTGGAAATGAAGATTCTTTAAAAAAGAACTTTAAAGAATGTAATAAATGCTGAACTATTGGAGGGCCCGGTCTAAGCTGAATACGAGCCATGATTTTTCTGTGCAAACCTAAAAGCAAACTACCTGCAAGGAATGCGATTATTACATTAATTAAAATATCTGCCATCAAATTCATAATACCACTAATATCCTGTAAATGGTTCTTTTATCCTTTCTTCCTTATCATCTTTTCTTGGTTTAGCCATTGTTAATAAACCTAAACCTAAAATCCATAATGGAATTCCGAAAATAGCTATTACATACACAATCCAACTAGCCATATCAAATATTAAAGCAGCCAATATAGCTAATGTAGAGATTAGCAATAATATAATACTTACAATTTTTTGAATATCCATACTCTCACTACCATAAAACTAATAATAAAATTTCCACTGCTCTAATAATAACAAATAATGAACTTAAATGAATAATAACTAAAAATGGAGAACCGGGAGTTCTAAACATTTCAGCTTTACTTGCAAAGAACGGTGCAACACCACACTCCCCTAAAATTCCAAGTAACATCAATAAAGCACCAAAAATCATCATTGGAGTTGCATGCATTTGATTTAATACTAACAAACTTAATGTTCCGGAAGAAGCAAGAACAATAGCTGCTCCACCAAATAACGGTAAACTACACATCATAGCTATTAAACCATAATTAAAAGCGGAGTTTAAAACACTGACTTGTCTTACAGCTGAAACAATTCCAATATTCACAATACCAATTAATGCCATAAATAAAGTAAAGTTAAACAAATCTCCAGTAATCATTGCCCCTGCAGAAGCTATACCACAGATTACAGATAAAAATCTCCTTTGTTTAAACTCTTTTGATCCTACTTTTACATCAGTATTTCCAAGTTTCATAAAAGTAGCTTCAACTTGTGTTTCTGTTTTACTTACAGCTATCAATAATGTAAACCCTAACATTACAGCAAATAAAAACAAATTAAGAGGTGTGAAGTACAGTACAATATCACCAAAAGGAATTGTACCTAATAAATTTCCACCAAGTGTACTAAAATCCATATTTACTTACTCCTTATTAATTAAATT
>OIXQ01001001.1_pt1 | contig 11596 bp, 9 predicted proteins | sample 1587791 | NCBI WGS metagenome assembly OIXQ01 (sample SAMN03283273) | human gut metagenome | biome: human-associated habitat; material: feces | host: Homo sapiens | place: Peru | collected 2012
GTGCTTACAGCGTATAGCTGCTTAGCACATTATTGAATTATTAACGAACTATTGTAAATAAAAAACTGTAGTTGAATGATTTTTTTTAAAGATATTGCAAACAATCAAACGATATATATATGATTACATATGAAAAAATATCCTTTTACAAATCATAAGTAGAATAAATATAACAAAAATATCATATAAATATGGGTAAATCAATTGGTATTGACCTCGGAACCACCAATTCCGTTGTAGCATTTAAGGATGCTACTGTGAGAGTTATTGCAACAGGCCCAAACAATGAGGACCTATGTCGTTCATGTGTAGCCATTGACAAAAGCGGAAGCTTTACTGTCGGTAATGCACCATACAAGAATTGGAGAAGATATGCTCCTAATATTGTAGTGTCTGCAAAGCGTCTTATGGGAGCTTCAATTTCTGACCCTCAGGTACAAAAGATGAAAGCTGATAAGGACATGTATCCTTATGGAATTTCAAAGATGTCTGGAGGAACAGACGAGTCTGTTGTTGTCATTATGAATGGTAAGGAGTACACTCCTGAACAAATCAGTGCAGAGATTCTTCGCCAGTTAAAGAATGATGCTTCCGTGAAGCTTGGCGGTGATGTTACCCATGCAGTTATTACTGTTCCTGCTTATTTTAATGAAAAACAAAAATCAGCCACTCGTAAAGCTGCTGAATTAGCTGGCTTGAAAGTTCAAAGATTGCTGGCTGAGCCAACTGCCGCAGCTATTTCATATGGTGCTGATAAGATGGCTGCTGATGAAGATAAAATCTTCCTCGTTTATGACTTTGGAGGTGGTACATTTGACTTGTCAATTTTGGTTGCTTCAGGGGGCAACTTTATAGAGTCCGGTACAGGTGGTGACCGTTGGCTCGGCGGTGATGACATTGACCGCTTAATATCTGAATATGTTCTTTCTGAGGCGGGAAAAGCTAACAATGTAGACATTCATAAGCTTATAGAAGAACTTCCTGAAAGGAAAAAATATGCTTTCCAAGGTGAGCTTAAAGACAATGTGGAGAGTGTAAAGAAAACCCTCAGTCAGTCGGAATCCGCAACAATCTCTATATTCGATCAATTAGAAGATGAGGATGGTTCGCCTATTGATATTGAGGTGAAGTTGACACGCGAAAAATTCGAAAGCATGATTCGTCCTCTTGTTCAACGCACCCTGGATTTGATTGATGATCTTCTGGAGAAGACGGCTTATCCAATAGACACTATTGACAATATTCTTTTGGTTGGTGGTTCTTCATGCATACCTCTCGTAAGGAAGATGCTTTGTGATAAGTATGGAAAGGATAAAATCCTCTCTTCTGAGAAACCTATGCTTGCAATAGCAGAAGGTGCAGCTATTTTATCGCATTCTCTTGGTACTGAAGTTGAATGCCCACATTGTGGTAAGGCTATTCCTGCTGGTACTTCAGAATGCCCTCATTGCCATCAGTCTTTAGAGGCTATCCAACAAGTTTCAGTTGAAGAAGGAGGTGTTCAAGTAAGTCACACTACCAAGCATAAGTCATTCATCCAAGTATCAGATGATGCTGACAATATTCAGTATGAGAAGATTATTGACGAGAATACTCCATTGCCTTGTGAAGAAAACCGTAAATTCTACACATTGGTAGAGAATCAAAAAATTGTCGGTGTTAAACTGTTTAGTGATGCCGAAAATGATCAGATGGAGAAACTGGGCACAGGTTACTTTACTATCCCAGAAAACCTTCCAGTTCACAGTGAGCTGCAATTCACTTTCAGCTTAAATGAAGATGAAAACATGAATGTTAGGGTAAGGGTTCCTGCAACAGGTAAGACAACAAATGTTGTTTTGAGTAGAGGAGCTTTGGACGCTCATTGCCTTGAAGCTGTAGCTCCTGCTTTTGACAGGGTAATGAACGACCCGAATATCAGTGATTCAAAGAAAGCTGATTTCGTAGATAAGTTGCAGAAGGTTATTGACACTATATCTTCTTGCAACTATTCTCCAGAGAGTAGTGAATGGCAGAAGATAGAGGATTCTTTGAAGTCTGCAAGCCAAGTTGCAACAACCAAGGATGAAGATATTCCCGTACAGTTGATAATCGCCCAGATACAATTAGAGAATTTTGGTCGCTTTATCAAAGACGAAGATAAAACTGCAATGCGTAGAGAACTTGACCGCTACAAGAACGCTTCTTCACCAATGGAGAAAAACGATGCTGTAAACAAGTTGGATGACCTGACAGAGAAGTATGGATTGTTTACTCATGGATTCTTGCTAAATATAGCCGGCCATGACCAGGATGATCCAGTACGCGCTAATAAAGCTTTGGTTGCATTCAATCAGTTTATGGCTGCACTCAATGAAGGAAATGTACAGCGAGCAAGAGACATTCTCTCTGCAAATGAACATTTAATTGGTAATATAAATCTGCCTGCTACTGGTGCTACCACGGGCATAGGTATTGGATAATATTATGGCTGAAAATACAAAATGTCCTGTGTGTGGGAAAACTGGTATTCCCGATTTTCTTAATGAAGACGTAAAGTGTCCTTGTTGCGGAAGCGATTTAAGCATATATCGTGTGATTGAACAGATTCCCGAAGAAGGACATAAAACAAATATATGGAAACCTATCTCCGCAGTCGCTATTATAGCGGCTGCGGGATTGGGCGTAATGCTTTTCACTCAAAAGCTCTCTGTCCCGTCGTCCGTAACAGAAGAATTGTCTCAATTAAAGGATTCTGTTGAGGTCTTAAATACCCAGTTGGCTCAGAGTAAGACTGTAAGTGAGCAACCAAGTTCTAACTATAAGTATGTTGTGCTGCGAGGTGATTCATATTGGTCTGTAAGTAAAAAATTCTATGGAACGGGAACCCGTGCAGATGAAATTGCCAAGCAAAATAACAGAACTATTGAAACTCCATTAAATGTTGGTGATACTTTGATAATAAAATAAAATGGGATTAATAAGCTGGATAAAAGGCAAATACTATGATAGTCGCTTGGATAAGGCAGACCGTCTGGTATCAGAAAATAGCTTAGACCAGGCCGAAGAAATATACCGGTCTCTTTTAGGCAATCAGGATCTTGCAATAGTCCATCTGACCGACATGTTTGTTTCACATTCACAAGGCGTGGAAGGAAAGTTGAAGGCCCTTAAAGACATTGTCGTTTTACAAGGTTACTCAAATGAGCAGAATAGGCAAGACTATGAGAGGTGTCTGACTACTCACTTGAATAACATAGAATCATTCGCTAATGATAGATTTAGGAGTCAAAGCTATCATGATGCGGTTTTGTTGATTGATGCAATTCAGACATATCGGAAAAATAATCGTGCTTATGATGAGATACGTCATAGATACCATGCTTATCTGGCTTTTTCTAAATCTCAGCAAACTTCTTCTTATGACCTGCTAATCAATGAAACAATTGCCGAATTGAATCAGTATGAGCAGAGCCGTACATCAGATATAAGGGCATTTGTTGATTTGTTGAAGTCTAAGAATCGATATTCTCGCATCATAAAGCTATTGATACCATTCTTGTCTTTGGATAAAGACTTTAAAAAGCTTGCGATTGATGGTGTCGTAAATGTCGTTTTAAAGAAGGACGATGATGTAAAGAATCCAAAGAGATTATCTGAGTTCTGTTCAGATTCGTCGTTGTGCAAAGATGCTGCTAATGAACTGGTTTCATTGTCGGCTTCCTCTGCAAAGAAATCAGATTATAAGACTTCTGTTTTATTTGATTCTTTTGCATCTGAATATTTCTCATCAGACAATCAGTTTAGCAATACCAGGTGTGTTCATGTACTTGAAGAATTAAGTGCCAGAGCAAATGCTACAGAAGTAAAGCAGTTGCTTAAAATGGCTAAAGACTTGAAGCTTACTGACGCTCAGATTGATTCTTTAAAAATGCGAATAGCAAAGATTGCAGAAAAGGCTGATCCTGAGTCTGCAATCAATATTTGCCGTTTGTTTATTTCTGAGAAGACATTTGACTTTATCTATATCAATCAAGCTGAAAACCTTGTTTCAAATGGTAATCAGTCAAAGATTAATGAAAGTGAGCTGAAACAGCTTATTCATGATAATACAGATGAAGATACCATTGTAGATGTACTGTCTCCATTTATTAGTATATCGTCGTTTGAAAAACTTTTCTTTGATACTGCTATATCTAAGATAAAAAGACATAGGAGTACGTCTTTCTTGGAAAAATACTGGGATGTCAAAGAAAGTAAGACCTTTTTTGCCACTTTGATTTCACCATCTTCGGATATTGCGAAAGAAGTTGTCAAGTTTGTTTCGGATAAGCATAAGAAGTTTTTGCATACAAAAGAATTAAGGACGGCATTCTGCAAGTCACTGGATTCTTTGAATGACAATGCTTATGCATATACGGCTTCTGAGTATTTGATTCAAAAAAAATGCAACGTGAATAGTTATTATGTAACGGTTTCACTGAATGAATCTAAGAATAAGAAATCGCCTGATGCACTATCCATTATCAATCATTCAATATCTGTTTTATCTGATAAACAGTTGTTAGAGAGGAAAAAACAGATAATTCGGCAGTTGATAAAAGAACAGGATTTTGAGCTTTCTGAGAAAGAAGCAAAATCACTGGTGGGTGTTGATAATGAAGCAGAAACACTACTTGCAGAAGTTTATTGTAATAAAGGTAAATATTCATCCGAAACTTCGGAGAAAAAAGAGTGCTATTATCTCGTTTTAGGTTTATGTGAAGATGGTAAGGTCAATTCGTCTTTCAAGTCATCAAAAGAAGATGCTTTAAAGGAACTTGTCCTCCTTTCCAGAAATGCTTATGATGGTGGCAAAGAACAAGAAGCGTATGAAATCTTAGATAGAATAAAAGGTTATCAGACGTATTGGCTGCCACTTTTCATAGAATTGCGTAACCGCGACTTTTCTAAAGTAAGTTCCTTGGGGCAAAAAATAAAGTTTGAGGAAGATACTATTTCTCAAATTTCAGAAAGTGTAGAGAATACAAAAGACATTAAGGATTCTTCATATTATGCACTGTGGAACAGCTATATAGATTTGCTGTACAATAAAGCAAAGGCACAGCCAAAGGAAAAGGCAATTGACAGCTTTATTAAAGTAAGAACCTTATTAAACGCCCAGTGTAATTCGGATTATGCGAAAGAAAAAGTTGACATTTTGACGAAAGATATTGTTAAGTTAGAATGGTCTTGTGCAACCGAACTGGAGTCTGATATTGAATACGAAAAGGCGATTGCATTCTATGAAGCAGTTAAATCAGAGAATCTTTCTTCTTATAAAGGACGTGCGGAATTGCGTTCTCTAATTTGTAATGTCAAATCGGGTTCTATTGACTTGTCAAAGGAGCAGCGTATAGTCAATGCGTTGGATTTGAAATCGCATGAATCGCTTAAGGATGATTTGGCTTACCGCTATGCTTGTTATTTGTTACAGTCTACTCGGCCTGCTGATGCAGAAATACTGTTGAAGAAGTATCTTCCTAATGAAACGTCTCTCTTGACTTTATGTGAAAATATTTACATAAAGGAGTCCGAGAAGTATCTTTTAGAATTCAATAAGAAGATAAAGTCTATTATTGAAGGGACAATGACGGTCGCAGAGGCAACCTCTTTCTTACAAGAGATTGACCAATATAAGGCTAAAATATCTAGTAAGTTGACTGATACATCTTCAAAATTCAACTCTTACAAGAGCAAATTGGAGACATATATATTAAGGGGAATGTTTAATGAGGAACAGTATGACAAGGCTTTCGACAAGCTCATAGCAATGTTCCCTGCATATATTGAGAATGACAACCATTTCCGTAATGTTGCCATTGCGGCATTAGGTGTAGTTGAGTCGGGCAAAGCTAAGGAGAAAATCCTGAAATATGCTATATCAATTTGGCTTTCTGCTGTATATACCGACAGGTTGTTTGTGAAGAGTTTGGATTATACTTCTTGGGATGATGATTTTACATTTACTCTTCAAGGCAGTTTAGGTCAAACTAGTGATTATGATTATGACAATCTGCCAGATAATATTAATTTTGATGATCCGGTAGATAATCACAATATTGCCATTAAGGATGTTCAAGTTTCATTGTCTTCTAGAATGGAAACTTTCATTCGTGACAATTATCCTAAATATGAGCAGTTCTTCACTGATGAAAAGGAAGCTTTGGATGATTTGATGGAACTTAACTTGGATCAGGATTGTATTACGGCATCACCATATTTGGCAAATCAGTTGTCAACTGTCAGAAAATCCATAAAGGAGGCTTTGGATTATGATATAGCACAAGGTTATGATAATGAAGAAAACGCATTAGACCTTGGTGTGAGATACGGATTTTCGGGTAATGATTATTCTTCTTATAGTGATGCTCAACAGAAAGTTGAAAAATGCAAGTCGGCTATGTCTGGGAGTGTTACGACTATCCGTTCTGCTTTTTCTTCTTTGCCTCAGATTAAGAATTACTCCAAGTTGTATGCCTCACTAAAGTCTTTTGCTTCAAGTCGCATGAATGAAGATATTAAGTCCAAAATGGATTATAAGAAATTCATTGATGTGTACGAGATTATCTGTAAGTCGTTCAATGAAGCTCCATTGTCCTTGGCTTTTTCTAATTATGCTAATGGCGAAATCGTTCAACGCTTGAACGATGACAGGATGCAATTACGAGATGGTGTTGGGTATATGGTTCGTGTTTACACAATTGCTCCGTCAAGCATTCAGGTAAAACAGAACTTGGAAGGTATGTTAGCGGCATTGGCAGTTCAGGCTGAACAAAATAACAGTAGTGCTGATAGAACTGCTGTTGATAATGCAGTAAGAAATACAGGTAATGCCTTTAAGTCTGCAGTTGAAGATGCTCGTGTTCAAGCTACTCTTTCTGTTATCGTCGACAAGGTTAATAGTGGCTCTATGTCGAAAGACAAAGCTTTAAAAGAGGTTTATGAACTTTATAAGAAGAATCCAAATAATGACCGTATTTGTCAGAATTTGGTTACTTTGTGCGATATGTGTATCATGGAGTATGTAATTGCTGATAAATGGGGAGCCTCTTCTGTAAAGTCAATACTTGATTCACTTAACAATAATAAGAGTGCTGCATTTAATAGGCACAAGGGTAAATTGGCTCAGTCATATTCCAATATTTGGAACCAACTCGATATAAATAACCGTATGCTTCTAATGGGACGAAGCGTTCCAGGAAGATCTCTTAATGATAAAGGTTGGGCACTTAAAGCCGGACTGGATTATTATAAAAAACTAGGCGATGTACGCAGCTCTAGTTCTAGTAGACTTAGCGGACTTGCTGGTCTTGGTCTTTTTGATGATCTTGATCTTCCATTCTAACGTAATAAAAGTGTAAGTATGAAGAATCCATATAAAGTATTAGGGTTAAAGCAAGATGCTAGTAACTCAGACATTGTTAAATCGCAAATTAAAGCTCTGAAGTCGAAAAAATATACGATGAAAGAGATAACCGAAGCACAGGCGACCCTCAGAAAGCCAGCCCAGCGATTGGCCGCAGACTTTACTTTCCCGATTTTGGATGAAGAGAAAGTAATTCCGTTAGCGTCTTCTGTTAAAAGTGAAGAGGTTAATTTAGAAGCGTTGGATTTGAATAAATATAACTCGTTAAAATAGAATCCTATGAGTGTAAGAAGTGAAATAGCTAATAAAGTTTCTGAACTATCAAGAGAGAATCTTACATTAAGAAATCAACTTGAAGAGTTTGAAAAAAGTCAAGATAAGAGAATTGACGAGATTTTCTGTGAGTTTTTGACTGTCCTGGACACGTTCGAAAGAGCAGAACAAACTATTAAAGAGCGTGAATTGGACAAGGATGAGACTACAAAAAAAGCAATCAATAGACTTCTTAATGCAAAGAAAAAAGCATTGGGAGTTTTGGAGAAATTTAATGTGAAGAAAATTGAATTCGAGAATAATAAATCCATTGAGGAACTATGTGAAGTAGCAGATACTGAACCGGATCCTGGTAGAGAGACTGGTGATATAGTATCTATAGAAAAGCAAGGCTATACAAGACAGGGACATTTGATTCGTCCTGCTGAAGTTATTATTGTAAAAAATTAGAAATCGTTATTATGTTCCTATTCAAGAAAAACGACAACATCGGAAAGTATGTAGTTGTCTTCCCGCATAAGGAAGGCAGCTATGCTCAGACATATCGTGTTAAGGATGAAAATGGAAAAGTAAAGTTTCTGAAATTGATTTTCATGGAGGAACTTGAAGTGTATCAGTATGACAAGGATGGGCAAGTTATCGAGGTTGAGTTAGCCAGTAGTCTAAATCACATGAATTTATGTTCATTTGTTGACTCAGGAAAGCTTGAAAGGGACGGTCATCAATTGTTGTATGTTGTCACCGAGTATGTCAAGGGAGAGAATCTTAATGACAGATTGTATAGAGGTGGAACCCTTAGCCCGATGGAGATCCGACAGGTTATGTCTGCACTCCTCTCTGCCATCAACTTTATCCACACTCTTGAACGTCCGGTGATTCATAATGAAATAACCGTTGAGAACATAATGCTTGATACTGTGGGTAATCTAAATAACCTTAAGCTCATAGATTTTGGTGCAGCAAGATATGCCGATTTAAAGCCTGATACAAAATCTTGGCATGGTCAGAATTTATATTATGTAGCCTCAGAACGCTTCTTTGGCGATGGTAGTGTTCGTTCTGATTTGTTCTCTGCAGGAGTTGTACTTTACAAGCTTATTTTCGGAATTATGCCTTGGGAAGCAAATCTTGCAGGATTAACCTTGCAAGAACAGGTTCAGGCTATTGTGGAAAAACGAAATGGGCCTTTATCTTTACCAAATATACAAATAATGGAGATTGATAATGATTTATTGAAAGTTATGGTCAAGGCATTAGCTCCAGATCCAAACCAACGTTTTGCTTCTGCCAAGGAGTTCTTGGATGCAATAGAACGTAAGATAGAAATTGATGCTCCGCCTATTTCTATGACTCGTGTAAATCAGACAGAAGAAAAAAGCAAGATTCAGCCAAAGCGTGGTAATGGTTTTGCTGATGTTGCTGGTATGAATGAGATAAAATCTATCATGCAGAAGAAGATTATAAACATCTTGAAAAACCCACAGAAAGCGGAACGCTTCAAGATACAAATTCCTAATGGAATGCTACTTTATGGTCCTCCAGGATGCGGAAAATCTTTCATTGCTGAGAAATTTGCTGAAGAAGCAGGCTACAATTATGTATTTGTCAAGTCATCCGACCTTGCAAGCATATATGTACATGGATCACAGGAAAAGATAGGTGCTTTATTCGATGAAGCAAGGAAAAATGCGCCCACGATTCTGAATTTTGACGAATTTGAGGCCTTAGTTCCAAATCGTAGTAAAATCAATAATTCAAGTGAATCAGGAGAGGTAAATGAATTCCTTTCACAAATGAACAATTGTGGCAAAGACCGTATATTTGTGATTGCCAGTTCAAATCGTCCAGATTTGATAGACCCGGCAATTCTTCGTAAAGGACGTATGGATAAAGTTATCTTTATTCCTGTTCCAGATAAAGAAGCCAGACAGGGAATCTTTAAAATCCACATGAAAGATCGACCAGCATCAGATGATATTGACTATGCTCGTCTTGCAGAGATGACAGAAAACTTCGTGGCTTCTGATATAGCATATATAGTCAACGATGCTGCGACAAGAGCTTTTGAGGATGATGTGGATATTACTCAGTCTCTTCTCGAAGAGGTTATCAAAGAGAATAATCCATCAGTCAGTTCAAGTGATTTGCAATCTTATGAACAGATGAGAAAGAAGATGGAGTCTTCTGGTGTCGAGCCAGAGCGTCGCCGAATCGGATTTGTTCAGTAGTATAAGTTTCGTATATAATTAGTAGATCTATTATGAGTAAACTGGTTAAAATCGCTATAGAATGTCCTAAGTGCTCTCATCAGTACACGGGTGATTTCTTTAGGACTATATGGGGAGAGAATGAGGCAAACCGCAGTATGGTAATGGAAGACAGAATTAATATTGCGAAATGTCCATCATGTGGTCACCAATTCCATTTGCCTTTGGCAATGATGTATGTAGATGTGCAGAAAGGTTTTGCTGTATGGTGGGAACCTAACCATGATCCAGGTATTGATTCCGACTCAGCTTCTTATGCAAAAATGTTTGGTGTAAACAGTTATTATGCAAAAGCTCCTAGAATATCTGATTGGGAAGAGTTTAAACGTGTCGTTAAAGAGTATGACGATGGAATTAGAGTTGGCAGTCCGATAGAGAAGATGGACTTCAAAGCATTAAAAGGAACGATGAATCAATCAAAGAAAAGCGGATGTGCTGGAATCTTGCTTGCATTGATTATACTATCTGGAGTTCTCGTTTTATTGTAAAATCATTAATTGAATAAAAGTTGTTAGACACTTTAAGTTTTTATCAAAAGAAGGCTCTTGCTCATGTTGGACTGAGTATATTGGGTATTTCGTACGGTGGAAGAATCAAAACCAATGAGTCTGATGTATTCGCTTTGTTTGTGGATTTTTTCTATGTTGATTCACAAGAAGAAATTCTTCCTATTCTTCAAGATATAATAGCAATGAATCAAGAGGAGGCAATGGAGATCGCTAAACAGTTGAGTAATCGCGAGAAGGATGAGTCCCGTACTTATATGGTAGATGCAGCAAGTGGGGATAGTAGAAGACTCCTTGCCCTAGCTACTTTCATGCAAAATATTGGATTTAATTCAAGCTATTTTGATTAGTAAAGATATGATGAGACTGATTTCAAACGGTGAACCGTATGTCTATACTCACCGCTGCATGGGGAGTGAGAATAGAGGCGATATAATGACAATGGAGGGCGTACATCGCTTCCTAGTTGAGACTCTATATGAGAGTTTTCTTCATTGCGGCTCCAACATAAAAAAGATGGATGATTCTTGGAAATATCGTAGTGAAGGAAAGACAGGTATCTTTCAAGGGATGTTCTCTTCGCTTAAACAACAACCAGATCTGATTTATAGAATGGATGGTGACTCTCATGACACATGGTTTTACGTTATGCCCTGCAGGGTAGGGTGTTCAAAATTTAAATATAAATCTGACACAAAAAGTGCAAGAATTCAGCTTGTTAAGTTGCTGATATTTAACACTTTATATTGCCAAATAGTTCTTTGAAAAGTTGTGTAACTCGTTGATTTTTAGTAACTTTACATAAATAAAACATGTAAAGATTATGAAAAAATCAGCCCAAGATATAGAAATAGAAAAGCTTAAAAAGCAGGTGGAAAAACTCAAGAAAGAGAAAGAATCCCTTCAAAGGGACAAACGCAATCTCAAGGGAAGGTTGTCCACAGCTCAGTCAAAGAATGCCAAGTATCGTTCTGCACTAAAAAAAAAAAGAGAAACCGAATGTTGGATTGGACAAGGAGACATTCGAATGCATGATGAATCTATTGGACGACATCATTACTCCAGTTTGATGGTTGCCCTTAGTGTGGCTTTTTATGCACGTTTGTCAGTAGGCTCACGACAGATTGTTGAGATATTCAATATTCTAAATGAGTTTATGGGCA
>OIXQ01001002.1_pt1 | contig 11592 bp, 10 predicted proteins | sample 1587791 | NCBI WGS metagenome assembly OIXQ01 (sample SAMN03283273) | human gut metagenome | biome: human-associated habitat; material: feces | host: Homo sapiens | place: Peru | collected 2012
CCCTTGTTTTAGTTACCTTGTGCGAGGGAAATCATTTTCGTTTTATAGAGGAAAGGTACTAAGAATAATTGGATATCAGATTGTTTGCTGCTTGATTTAAACTTTTTTATTTATTGATGCATCTGTTTGTCACTTTGGGGAGCTGCTACAAAATAACTACGCTTAGTTTGGAAATGTATCAGATTTTCTTGATTTTTGGTTTGGAAATAATTGAAAAACTTGATTTTTGGTTTGAAAATGCTCAAGAATTATCTCAATTTTGGTTTGGAAATGATGAAAAAATATGCGATTTTTGGTTTGGAAATAAAAATAAAGTTGTATCTTTGCACTTGATTTTAAACGAATTAGATATGTTTACAAGAACAGCAATCAATTATCTGCGTCAATGGGCGAATAAAGAAGAGCGCAAGCCTTTGGTTTTGCGAGGTGCTAGACAAGTAGGTAAGACAACTTTGATTAAGTTGTTTGCCAACGAGTTTGACACCTATATTTATTTGAATTTGGAGGAAAAGGAAAATGCAGAACTCTTCGCTGATGACTATTCTTTTGAAGACTTGTTGGCTGGTATCTTCTTCAAGGCGAATGTGCCTCAAGATTCCAGTAAGCGAATTTTGATTTTTATCGATGAGATACAAAACGAGCCAAAGGCAGTGCAGGCTTTGCGATATTTTTATGAAAAGCGGCCAGACATTTATGTGATAGCGGCAGGCTCTTTGTTGGAGAGCTTGATGGGGCGCCATATATCTTTCCCAGTGGGTAGGGTAGAGTATATGGCTTTGCATCCTTGCACCTTTGTAGAGTTCCTTCGTGCCATAGGTCAAGAGGCGACGGCAGAGGGTATAGAGAAATTGTCTTTGCCCAATTCCTTGCATTCCAATGTCATGGATTTGTTTAAGAAGTATATGATTGTGGGTGGATTGCCTGAGGCTGTGGCAAACTATGCCAAATACCGAGACATAGTCAAGCTGAATGGTGTATTCAATTCTTTGCTTTCTGGTTATCGGGACGATGTGGAGAAATATGCCAGCAAGCCTAAGGAGCAGGATGCCATCCGATATATCTTGAATTATGGCTGGGCTGCTGCTGGTCATCGTATTCAGTTTGCAAAATTCACTGGTTCTACTTTCAAGTCAGCTGAGGCTGGCAATGCGTTCAGAACTTTGGAGAAAACGCTGTTGTTGGAGTTGGTTTATCCACAGATGTCTGCCTCCTTCCCTATATTGCCTGACTTGAAGAAAAGCCCAAAGTTATTGTGGATAGATACTGGTCTAGTGAATTATGTGGCTGGAATGCAAGAGGAATTATTGTTTTGCAAGGATGCCGATGAGTTATGGAACGGCGATATTGCTGAGCATATTATTGGGCAGGAGTTGTTGGCTTCATCTTTTACTTTTGGAGAGAAGCGTATGTTTTGGGTGCGTGATGCCAAGAACTCCCAGGCAGAGGTTGACTTCTTGATCCGTTATAAGTCACACCTTCTCCCGATAGAAGTAAAGACCGGTGATAATGCCAAGCTTCGTTCTCTGCATCTTTTCATGGATGAATCGAAGGAAAAGATAGCTTTGCGCCTTTGGAATGGTCCGATGAATTCGGATACCGTCACTACTCGGAACGGCAAGGTCTTCACCTTATATAATATACCACTCTATTATGCAGGAAGCTTGCAGGTGTTCTTGGATAGAAAATGTGCCCATAGTTGACTTTGCAAAAAAGACAGTCTGCTTGTCTTTCCATGATAAGCAGATTGTCTTTTTTGCTGGAATCACATTTCTAAAGATTTATATAGAGAGGTATTTTCTTTATTTTGTTACCAATATGTCGTAATTGTTATAGGTGGAAATCTTTTCTGTACCATCTTCATGTTTTAGTATGGCTTGGCATTTGAAGCGATGGATTCCCACAGATTCATTCAGCAGCTTGTACTTGAATATGTATGGGAAAGTGGATGTTTGTCCTACAAGTTTGTCATCTAGATAATACTTTATTTCATAGGTTTCTTTCTTCCCACTTCCAACGTAACTTTTTGATGCTAATTGAATTGTTTGACCATTCTTGTATTCCTTGATGTCATACATTAATTCTGTATTAGCGATTTCGTCCTCTTCGCCTAGTATTTTGAAACTGCTAAAAGACAAACTGTATGTCGCGTTTGAATTTCCTCTTGTATAGTTCACAGTAGCCCTTAGGTCATGTTTGGAGCCAGCTTCCTCGGTCACTTGATGCTTCCAATCGTATGGGAATGTTGAAGTTTCATAGGACTTTCCATCCCAAGTATAAGTAACTTTGTTTATATGGATAGTATTGCTTGGTGGGGCATAAGGAACAATGTGGAGAACGTCTCCTTTGGTCACATAGTTGTAATCTAAGTACAAAAAACCGTTTACACTTGAAGAACTTACAAAAATTTGTTTTTCTTGCTCGATAGTTACATCATTACATTCTTCGCCCCCAATAGTGAATTGGGCACTAACATGGTACATGCTAGATGGCAATTGATTGACTTTTGTTTCAAAATTCATCTCGCTACCACTTCCTGTACCAATGCTTTTGCCACTGATGAAATATTTTACATTTTTCAACTGAAGTCCCCAAAAAGCTAAATCAGTTCTAATTATGGGTGAAAATTTCATGTAGGCATATCCATCACTGCCATTCAAAATGGTGGCATCTATGTCACAAGTATATTTAGGGACATATTGAGATATGTCTCCTTTCAATTTGTAATCTTCTTCACTTGTCTCTTCATTGCAGCTAGTCATTCCTATAGTGAGGAAAAGCATTAATAGGAATGAAGGGAATACCTTATTTATATACCAATTATATTTTCTTTTCATGTTCGTTTAATATTAATATAAAGAATATTGTAAACCTAAACTAAAGTTGAAACCGTTGCATTTCTTGTATTTGAAAACATAGTCATAACCTGCACCAACCACTAATGACCATTCATCTGACATTGGTATAAAACCTTTGATGGAAGGGCGCAGCATAAACTTGATGCGAGTGGCTTGAGTGTCTGTAGAAGAGCTTCCTCCGTATTGTATCGTTGAACCTCCATCATTCTCAGTAATGTTGGTATTTCTTGTGTTTGTGGTTTCCGTACCTTCCATGTATAAAATACCTGCACCACAACCAATGGCAACATATTTTAGATTTAAAGCTGGCGTTGCGGTGAAAAACATCTTTGGCTTCAATGAAGTGGTTATGACTTTATAATTCATGATGTTTGTCATCTCAACCTTTGTACTAGTTGTTGCGTCCATCTTGTTGGCTAATCCCCAATCAACGGCAATCAAAAAACATGGTACGGCATAGTTGAAAGAGGCACCGATGTTGAAGTGCTGCCCATAGTTATATGTCAGTCCGACGGTTTCGTCATCAAAATCAATGTCGCTCAAATCAACATGAACCTTGTGAGTCTTTTCGTCAATCTCGTATGGCGCAATCTTGGTTATTTTCCCCTTTCGAACATAGAACAGGTCTTTGATATTATATTTCAAAGGTCCACTAGCATACACATTACATGAAACATAGTCTATGTCTTCTGCGTCCTTTATGTTTTTAGCTCCATAGACTTGGATTTTTCTTTTGTCAACTTTTTGGTAGTTGTCCATTTGAATTTTAAGTCCATGTTCCATCTCTACATCTATACAATTTAGATAAGAGTCTAAGGTGAAGTTCTTTTCAACTGGTGGTAAATTGCGACGCTTTATCAAATCCTTGGTAATATTGTCTAATATGCGACATTTTTTGCTTGCATTACAAATGTCCTCTATATTTCCTCGGTATGCAATATTGCCAGTGGCAATCCACATTCGTAGGTTGTCGCCAAAAGAGGCAACTACGGAACGAGAGTCTAAGGTATTTGCAGCATTGCACAACAGTACCTGTAGGAAAAATATAAAAACTAATACTTTTTTCATTTTACTTCGAGGTTTAAGTCTTTACTATATGCTATGAATTTCTTTTGTTTGTAATCATAGATTCCAACTCGTATTTGGAATTCCTTGCCGCTAACAGCGACAACATCACTGAGTTTCATCAAAATGACCTTGTTGGAGAATGAACCATGAATGTAATGAGAACCAAAGTCAACACTTTTCATTTCTTTGTTTGAGACAAAAGCAACAATCTTGCCCCCTTGCTCATTCATGTGATGTGTATCGAAACTAGCCATGGCTGCAATGTATGTACCATCTTTCAAGTTCATGACGTTGGCAGTTACTCTTTTGAATGATGCTTCCCCCAAATCGCCTGTAGGTTGTTGAGAGGGAGTTTGAGTTGGGGCAGGAGTTGTTGCTGCGGAAGCTTCTAACAGATGCTGTGGTTGCTGCGGACCTGCTGGGCAATCTGTTGTATTCTCGTATGCTATTTTTGCCGCATCAGTCATGACCGCATCCCAAGTAGGAGAACTTCCAGAACCATTAGATGTGGCATCGTAGATTGAATTTCTTAGACAAATAGCATAGACGTTTCCAGGATTGTTTCCTCCTTTGCAGCTATATGAGTATTGACCTCTTTTGCTCGCAGAACATTTGATGTACAGATTGCCAGAGAAACCCGTGAACAAAGTCTTTAGTTTTGCTTTGTCCATCATGGAATATCGGCGATTTTTACCAACTTTTGCTCCCTCAGAATCCATGTTACAGCAACCTGCAATGCAAATTGTTAGCTTGGCGTTCTTGCACTTCGCTTTCAATTGGTTGTAAAGCGTTGTTTCCCAATATTGTTTGTCGAGGAAAGCCATGTGAGGCCATTCGTCATCATCCCAATTGCAACCATGCCCATCGTAATAGAAGATGACAATGTCACCACTTGCAACATTTAGATTGTTTATATCTTGGACAGCCTTTGTTGAGGTAAACTCGGCACCGCTATGTTGGCGAAGGTCATGCTTGTAACCAAGTGCGGTTGCCACTTCACTACAGAAACTTGCCATGTTGTTATATTCGGCTGTTCTGTCTAGTTCTCTACCTTTTTCTTCTTTGTTTGCAAAAATCAATGTGTGCATAGTTTGTGCACAGATAGTTGTTGCGGTATAGAGAAAGAACAAGCCAATCATTATAATTTTGTTCATATTTTTTTTATTTATCTTGTTTTACCTGCAATTCTTCTCAAGTATCGGTCTTGTGGATAAGTGTCCAATGCTATCTGCAATATAGCTGCTCGTATCAATTCACCATTGTAGATATAAGTCCTATCTTTATGGTCGATATGGCAGACATCACAATAGAAGGAATAAGTAAATGTGCCAACCTTTTGCCCCTTTTTGTACATAACCATTGCTATGTCGGGTAAAAAGGTGCAATCCTTTTGGAAATTTTCTTTTATAAAAGATTTTGCATAAAGCAGAGTCTGTTGGAATGCTCCTATAGCCTCGTCATTCAATCTTGTCTGTTTCAAAACTTCACCGTATTCATCCAATTTTATGGTTGTGGAATCTTGTGAAATAGGGTCTAGCAATAAGCAAGAAACTGAGTCACATTGCTCAATGTCAGAAACTAAGTCTTTGTTCAAGACCACATATTGAGGTTGGACATTATTAGTTTGTCCTTTTTGAATATGTTTTTCCGATAAATTCTCTGAGTTTGTTTTACTAGTTTTCTCAGATGTTATTGACGGAACATTTTTGATAGCTGTTGGAGGCATGGATGTTCTATGGATTCTTTGTAGGAAAGTTTCTTTTTGTTTGTCACTTATGGTCTTGAAAGAAGAAATCAGCCATCCAACATTCGATTTTTCACGCTCGAAATATTGTATGTGAAATATATAGCCTGGCACTTGTGTAAAGACAAATTCCAAATTTTCAACATGGTCTATTCTTAACTTCTTGCTGTGGACTAAATATGCAAAAACTGAGGTAGGATCGTATTCGAACCTTTTTCTCATAAACTTGCCCACATTTTGAGGTTGCTCTATAGTCATGTGGCTCAATGACATAAAATTAGTCTCATGGTCATCTGGAGAAAGAAAACTTCCTTTCTCTTTGTTATCAGCTTTTACATTGAACATGCTGCCTTCTGCTCGGTTTATAACCCACTTGTAGCTGTTGCCTTTATGCTTTTCTACCGTTAGGTATAAATCAAACTTCTTAGGTTGCTCATTTAAAGAACCTACACAATGGGCAATTGCAGTCCATGTGGAGTTTTCGTAATGGAGTTGAACGTTTTCTTTAATTATCACGTCAGCCATTTGTGAAGCTTTTTTGAACAGACTGTCCTTTTTTGAGGAAAACATACCTAAGTTGTAAAGCATCATAAGATTTCTTTTACGACTATCTTTTGCCGACTTTGGCAAATCAGGATGTGTTTCCGTACCGTTAAACCTGTTGAAAAATTCGTCAACAAGTCCGATTCTTACTTTTTGGACATATTTGTCCAAAGAACTAAGCCCTCCGAGTGTTTGCGAATAAACTCCATTCGCAAACATCAAGGTAAGGCATATTATGATTGTTAACTTCCTGTTCATATTTATAATTTCTCTGTGGAGATACATTGTGTATCACCTAGTAAAACCATCATCTCTGGGTTTTCTTCATCTTCGACAGATTCAAATGTCACATAGCACTTGACTCTTTTGACAACCTTATCTTTATAGACAAAACGGTCATTTCTACCCTCAAAGATTTGTACATATTGACAAGTACACTCATAGACATTGTCATCTTCTGTTTTTTTCAAGTTGCTGACTTTCATTTCTGCAACTTCAGAAGATGTTATTTTTACCGTTGTGTATCTGAGGTTTATCAAGTTGGTGAAGTAGTCACGAATCAAAGGCTTGCTAACTGTTCTTCTTTGTGTGGATGAGACTTCCATGATAACGCCTTTGCATGGGTAACCATCTCGGTTATAATCGTATCCTTTTCCGATAAACAGATTGAGGGCTTTGTTTCTGTAATATCTACGATAGTTGGGATTTTTCTGTTTGCTAGCCATGAACGAAACATAATCATTCATTTGTGCGACTCTTTCTGCGGCTCTTTGTTTTGCCAGTTCTTCTTGTGCATAAGTTTGTGCACAGGCATTGCTTACCATGAATAAAGTGGTAAGTAGCATGAATATCAATTTCTTCATATTTTTATCTCCTTGTTTTATATGTTTCTTTTACCTTCAACAATGTAATCTTGTTGTTAGAATCGACATTTCCATCTACCACTTGTACTTTTAGTAACAAGCGACTGGTGGATAATCTGCCAAGAAAAACATCAGACTTTTCCTTGTCATAAACGGCTGAACCGTCCTGACAAAGTATCTTTACGATAGCTCCATTTGCAAATAGTCGTTTCATTTGCTGTTCCATTTTGATTCGCATTCCTTCTTCGATGGAAGAATTGGCTAACTCTGTTAGCTTGTTGGTCAGTTCGTTCCAATTCGTTTGAGTTGTTGTGGTGGTTGGAGTTGGTATCTGTGTCGGAGTTTGAGTAGGTGTTGTACCAACAGGTGCAGATGGTATTTGTATATCTGCCAAGTGAGCTTCAAAGAAAGGAGTTTGCTCCTTCTCAGAAGATTCTTCCACAAGGTCGCCTACAGTGTTCAAGAAACTTTCCCAAGTCAATTTCTCTGTCCATGAATTTAGCTTGTTCTTGAAAATATGACATATTGCAGCGGAATAGTAGTCCATTGGACCGAAAATGGTTTCTGCTCCGATAGAGGATTGGGTTGGTAATGCCGATGTTGCGATGACATTGCCTTTTACTCCTAGAAATAACTCTTGTATTCGTGTCAACTTGTTGTCATTGATTTTGGCTGTTCCATAATTGGCAGAAAAGGTTGGTCCTGTTTTTACTACCATTGTGTTGTCGAGTGAGTTACAAGCCATTCCGATGGTAACTGTAAGCCTTGCACCTTTGGCTTTCAATGTGTTGTTTATCCATTCTAGAGGTATGCACTTCCTTCCGTCATCTTGTGCCAAGTATAGTTGAGGATACGGATGTTGCTCAATATGTTCAGGACCAGTATTAGGTCTTCCACCATGTCCGATATAATAGAATACAATGATGTCTTCTGGATTAACTCGGAGTAATTCTACAGCAGACTTGCAGTTTGCTGGCGATACATTTTCGCCAACAAAGTCTTGGATGTCTGATTCGTAGCCCTTTTCTGCAAGTGCTGCATTGACATCATTTACAAAGTTGTTGTACAAAACTTCATGTCCATTGATGTCAATCTTTCCAACACGACCGTCTGTCGTATCGACAAATGTAATCCAATGGATTGTTTGTGCAGTTGTGCTTAATATGACAAAAAGCAAACATGTGATGAAGACTAACTTTTTCATTTCTTGTTGTTTAGATTAACATTCAACATTTCTAAGGTTTTATCATTAGGGAATACAAGACGTACCAATCGTATGAATTGTGGGCGATTCTCTTTCATGTCAAACATGCAAATAGGGCGCATGTCTGCATCTAAAAGTCTCCATTTTGCCAAACCAAAATCCACTTCGGCATAGATGCGTTGTTTCTTCCTTGCTTCAAAACATAAACTAACCCAAGGACGGAAAATCCCATACACGATAGCGTTTGTCTTGTAGTTTGCTGGATCAAGTAATAGATACTGAGCTACAGGTGTAAGCTCTTTTGGCAACTCACAAATCGAATCGTTGCGCAAAGAGTCTGTAGGGTTTTGGGCGACTAATTGACAAGTAACCTTCTTGGCATTGGTAATCATGTCTGCAATACTATCCTTCAAAACCTTGCCATATCCTAAATGTTTTTCTGTTTGAAAGACATACTGCGATTTGTTCCTTGACTTTGCATGACAATTGATGCAAGCCATGAAAATAAGCAGAACCACCCCTATGTGTAGGGTTGTGTGGCATAACTTCATTGTTAAGTTTTTCATGCTCATAATCAAAAAAGAATACAGATGGTCTCCAAACCTGCGGAAAAGTTATGAATAGGTTTTGCGACAAAACAAAAAGAGCGTGGAGAACCTACCTGTTGTTCATCCCACTCTAAGAGGCTCTAGCACTGCCCAATCTTGTAAGAATGAACAACGTCAGAGCCCACGCCGATATGATATACCTATCCCTCACCGATATAGAGCCAATTATGGCTAACCACATCCAGTAAGAGACGTGAATATACACATCCCGAGGACATCTACCGTTGCTTTCCTCTGACAAGATTTGGAAATTTGCTAGATTTCTTAGAGTCAAAGATAAAGCGTCTGATAAACGCCTTCCCATTATGTCGTGATTCCTTGTTTTGTCCCATACCCGCCATCATGGATCTTATTGCTAAGAATTTGTTCCATTTTGACACGGCGTGAACTCAGTCTTTCGAGAAAGACACGGAATCGGATGCAAAGATAGAGAATATTTTTAATAATGCAAGCAAAAGAGTAATAAAGAAAGTTAAAACACTTCTTTCTGTGTTGATTGTATGTTTGGGTAACTACTCAGCACCCCCCAGACTGTGCGAAAACCTCATGTTGAGATTTCTCAACTTTAGATTTGAAAGTAAATTCCTTCGAGTCAGGTCTTTCACCTGCAATGAACGAAGGTAAAATACCATCATTACAGGTATTTTCCTCATTGATACTATCAGATTGAAAGTTGATAGATGGAGAAGTTTGGGTTTTCTCACAGTCTCCCCCAGAAAAACAAATTTTCTAAGAGTGCCATCTATAATCTCGTACAGGGGTACGAGTCTCTTAGAATTTCATTAGCACAGAGTACAACTTATTGATTATCAACAAATTAATTAAAAATTTTTATTAAAACCTCTGACTTTTTTGTAAAATACGTATAGAAAACCTCTGATTTTTTGCAAAAATACATAATAAAATCCTCTGATTTTTTTATAATAATATTTAAATGATATGTTTTTCTCGGATAAAAATACTATATTTGCATATGATAAGCAGCACTCGGCAATCTGAGAGCAAGCTTTCATCGCGTTCGTTTGTGCTATTTTTGCATTGAGAATCAATAAAAAAGAGATATGAAGTATTTGAAAAGACAAATAGACAAAGAGCTTGAAGCGTGGAAATGTTCTGTTGAGCATAAGCCATTGCTTGTCAGAGGAGCACGACAGGTAGGTAAGTCAAGTGCCATTAGGCATTTGGGAGAATCCTTCTCGTATTTCTTGGAAGTGAACTTTGAATGTGACAAGACTGTCAAGGAATTCTTTGATGGTGACTTGGACGTGAAGCTTATTTCCGAGCAATTGGCGGCGTATTTCAAGGTTCCCGTTATCCCAGGTAAAACCTTGTTGTTCTTGGATGAGATACAGGCATGTCCCAATGCCATTCATAGCTTGTGGTTCTTCAAGGAAGATTATCCAGAACTGCATGTTGTAGCGGCTGGATCTCTATTGGAATTTGCATTGAAGGACTTAGGTGCTTATGGAGTGGGGCGAATCCGTTCAATGTTTGTATATCCGATGTCTTTTGATGAGTTCCTTTATGCCTTAGATGAAGATGGATTAGTTAGGATGAAGCGAAATGCTACATATCTAAAGCCGTTGATGAATGTCTTCTATGAGCGATTGGTGGAGAGGTTTCGTTCTTTCTTGCTTATAGGTGGTATGCCTGCTGCTGTGGCTAAGTATGTCAATACGAATAGTTATTTGGAAGTTGACTCTGTGCTTAGTGAGTTGAAGCAAACTTATATAGACGACTTTGTGAAATATAAGGCTAGGGTAAATCCTGCTTTGTTGCGCCAAACATTGTTTAGCGTGGCTCATCAAGTGGGTAGTAAATTCGTGTATAGTCAAGTGGAGGGGGGATATACGACTGCCCAAGTTAAGAATGCTTTGGAGATGCTGAGAGATGCTGGTATCATTATACCTGTATGGCATACGGCGGCAAATGGCATTCCGCTTGGTGCGGAGATTAATCCGAAATTTGTGAAGTATAATCTGATAGACCATGGCTTTCTGCTCAATCTGTTAGGAATGGGAGATTCTACTAATTCAATAGTGAAAGAACTGTTGGTTGCCAATACAGCCGACTTGGTAGATAAAGGCAGTTTGACGGAGATGGTGGCAGGTTTGGAATTGCTTAAGTATATGTCGTCCAATGAACGCCATGACTTATACTATTGGCAAAACCTAACTCGTGGAACGGTTTCGGAGGTTGATTATGTCTTGTCTCGTGGCATTGACATTGTTCCGATGGAAGTGAAGTCTGGTTTGCGAGGCTCGATGGCAAGTCTTTATGTCTTTATGGACAAAGAGCAGATAAAGTATGCCATTCGCTGTTCTTTGGAAAACTTCGGAGAGTTTGTCAGTCCAAAGGGTAAGAAGATAATAGTCAATCCTCTTTATGCTATTTCCAACCTGTTTTAGGGTGTAGCAATGCTGAAGCAATGAAGGCTCATTTTTTGGCTTCAAGGTGGTCTCTGCTGCCGCCAGTCGTCTGATGGTGAATGGCAATCGTCCTTATCGTGATACTAAACCTGATAATGAAGAATCCCGGCAAGAGGATAGCTGTATGCCATCTCCTGCCGGGATTTCCTGAAAACTTACAGTCTTGTATCTGTCATTGCATGTTCATTTGCTTTTGGCACTAATTCTTAACAGTAAGATTTTGTGTTTCTACATCTTTACTGTTGGCTCCTATCATAATCTGGAAGTCGCCAGGTTCT
>OIXQ01001003.1_pt1 | contig 11584 bp, 10 predicted proteins | sample 1587791 | NCBI WGS metagenome assembly OIXQ01 (sample SAMN03283273) | human gut metagenome | biome: human-associated habitat; material: feces | host: Homo sapiens | place: Peru | collected 2012
GGAAATACTCTGCCTCGCAAAACTCGAAAGCGGCATTGCGATCTTTGCTAAGTGTATTCATGTCGTCGCTGAAAAGATTGGGCGCATCATACTCGTTGCCCTCGTATAGGTCGTAATGGAAGTCGATGAACGTCTTCAAGTCCTTCTTGTTTTCGACCTTTCGAATCTCTATTAATGACATTATCTCAAACTAGTTTGTTACTTTAAAGCATGCAAAAATAGCAATATTTGGTCAAACAGCCAAATATTGCTATTTTTTTTGCAGTTTTTTATGAGGTTGACAAGTATATTGGTGATTTATTTTGCCTCAATATGGGTTTTATCAACTGATTCCGCCTGTCAGATTACTGAGTTTTCGCAAATAGGACAGTTCCGTCATTTATCAGCCGATTTTGCTTAGCAGCTTATTTCAGAAGATGTGCCTTTATCCACTCCATCTGTCCGCGGTTGGTTTCTGTTGTTGTCCAATGCTCGTTGATTGGGGTAAGCAGACTCTCCTTAGTACATTTCAGCGTGTTCCAGACAGCATAGCTGGTTGTTGGAGGACAGGTCACATCGTTGTAGCCCCATGTAAGATAAGTAGGAGCCTTGACGTAACGGGCAAAATTGACAACATCGAAGTAAGCCAGGGTGTTGAGACAGTCCTTATTGCTCAATATCTGAGGCTGACGGCAGAAGTGTGGATAACCGCCCGTTCCGCCCTTAGCCGCATAACCCGCCATGTCGCTAAGGGCAGGATGATTGGCTACACATTGGGTGACTCGGCTGTCGAGTCCTGCTGCGATAATGGCCAAGGCTCCGCCCTGACTGCCGCCCTGCACCGCTACATTCTTGCCATCCCACTCGGGAAGCGAAGTCAGGAAATCGATACAACGAACCAAGCCTACATAGACATGCTTCATATAATAAATGTCCTTGTTCTCCAAGCCATTGGCCAAATAACCGCCATTACGGTCGTTGAAAGCACGACTGATCTCGCCAAAAGTCTCTGACGAAATGCGTGGGTCGAGGCCATGAATCTCCACCTCAAATCGAACAAAGCCATTCTCGGCATAATACTTGTTGCGCATAGGATCCTTGATGGTCTTGATGCCTGCTCCTGGAGGACAGAGCACTACGGGATGCTTGCCTGGCTGGGCATTCTTGGGATAGAACAGGAAGCCATACATGGAATGGCCCATTTTGTCGATCTGGAGCTTGACGAGATAACAGTCTATCTTGTCGGTACAATAGTCCTTGTACAACTCCTTGGTATAAGACATTGGCACCTGCTTCAGTTCCTCCACGTTCTTCTGCCAGAAGCTTCTGAAATCCTGGGGCTCCTGTGTATAGGGTTTTATCTTGTCGACCGAGAATCCCACCTTGATATGATGCTCATAGGTCTTTCCGTCGAGACTGACAGAGAGTTTCATGTCGCGGAATCCTGGAGTCTTCTTCGTTCCCATATTGATGACAGCACGTCCGTTCTTCAGCTTCACGCTTCCATGCTTGTCGGGCTGGAGCATGTCGTTGCCTATGGAATATTTCAGTTCGCCATCACGGGGAATGCCATACTTGCAGAAAGTCACCTCCACCTTGGCATTCTCGCCGGTCTGATAGAGCCAGTCGGCATGGTCGGGCACAGTGAGCCAAAGATAGTCGCTCTTATAAGGATAGTTCTCCGCTTTGATGTTTTGTACACCACTCATGTTCATCGCCAAGATAAACGCGAGCAATAAAAAGATTGTTTTTAATTTGTTCATAAATAGTAGCTTATTTTTTTGTTACTCAACTTTCGCTGGGTTCAGTTTGTTATTTGTATCGGCTTCATGTCTTCTGCAAAATTAAGAAAATTAAGGATAAATTCCAAACATTCAGAAAGAATTTCCTAACTTTTCATGCGTTTTCTAAAATTTTATCCGTTATCAGCAGCACATGACTGTCGTCAGACAAGGTAGTGGCGAAGATATAGGTTTCGCCTCCATCCTTCAACTTCAGTCGCTTGCGCAATTCTGCTACAGAGAGAGGAAAGTTTCGGGTGGCAATATTGGCCTTCACAATGCCTTGCAAATGGCGCTTGAGTTCTTTCTTGTTGAAGGAAGAAACGGCACGGATACGGAAAGAACGGCCTGGAAAATCAGCTAAAGAAAACTGGCTCACGAAAAGGTGACTGTTCTTGGAGAGCATCGAGACAGAATAACGCTCGGAAAGAACTCCGAAACAGCCTGCTTTCATCAGCGAGGCATTCGGCTCATAGAGATATTGAGCCGAATCTAAGTCGGCTGCTGCTACGCGGGTTACAGAAGAAGCCATTTCGGCATCATCGCTGACAAACGACTGAGTATCGTTGACACAACAAATGCGAAGGCGACTGTTTCCGTCCATATTTCGCGCTGAGAGCACCAACAAGAGCTCCTTGCACTCATTGTTCACAGATACAACATGAACCTCTCTCACACACCTTAATTCGCTTACAGCACGATGCCAGTCGAGCATCGGAGACAGTTTGATGACTACAAAATCGGCTTTCTGGAGCATTTCCTCTTGAAGCCTGGTTACATCGGGGGTGCAGTCTTGAAGACTTACCACCTTGTTGCCGGCATCATCACGACGGGCTGGATCAATATAGATTACCCGAAGACCAGAATGATTCGGAATCGCATGAAGCACCTCTACTCCATCTCCATTCTTCACGACGACATGTTTTAATCCCAATCGTTCAAAATTCTCCTTCGCCGCTTCACAAAGATGCTTTTGCCGTTCTACATACATCGACTTAGCGCCCAATCGGGCTGCCATATAAGAGAAGTCGACTCCAAAGCCTCCAGTAAGGTCAACAAACTCAATTTCTGCAACAGAATCTCCTGAGCAAGCATCTCCTTTTGTTTTGTTAACAGAACCACCTGTTTCTGTTAATATCTGTTGCTTTCCACAAGTACCTTCATTTTGAGCGAATTCTGAATCAACTGTGCTCTTGGCCGCAAATTCGCAAATTTTGGAATTATCGCCTTGGGGCACGATTTCTCCTCGAAGAGAGGAAAGAGAGGAGATTCCCAACAATCGTGCAGCCAATTCGGCTTTATAGAGCGCAGTCTGCTCTGACGAACATTGCTCCATCGAGATGTGAGGCGGATAAATGATGCCGTCGATGCTGACCCAGCGAGGCAATTTGATACGAGCCATCTGTCGACCACGTATCTGGTCGAGAGCAAAAGGCATATTAACCTCAGGATTCTTGCTTCCGAGGAAAGCCAGCTGGCGGACGTCATCGTCCTGATGTTGGCGAATAAAGTCTTGAGTAGCTTGGTTCATCGTTGTCATCTCCCTTTATCTTGTCTATGACGATGCATTTATCCGACTACCAGCGAGAATTGCAGCCCTAAAGCATTTGCTATTCTCAAGAAAGTGGAGAGTTGCATATCCGTTTGGCCCTTTTCCAGAGCAGAGACATACTCTCTCTTCTTGCCGATTTTCTCAGCAAGAGCCTTCTGCGTCATCTTCTGTTTCTTACGCTCGTCTTTTAACAACTCTGCATAATACCAAGCCTTGGCCCTGGCATCAAAATCTTTACGAGCCTCGCTATTAGGCTCGCCATATTTTTCCTGCAGAACATCATCAAATGTTCTCAACTTAGACAGTTTTTCTTCATTAAACTTCAACATATCTCTAACCCTCCAAATATTTCTTTAATAATCTTTCTGCCCACTTAATCTCTGTTTTGTATTGCTTTGTTCCTTTCTTGACAAAGGAATTCAATAATATAACTCGCTTGCTCTGTATAAAACTATAATTATCTATAGCAAATAAAACTGTTCTATATTCATCAGAGCTAATGGAAACACGAAGTTCATAAAAGTCAGTATTCTCTAAATGTTTTACGAACTTTTTATTAACCACATACTGGGTCTTTATGAGCCGCAGCCCATAATCAAACTTATCCTGTATTTTGGAATCCAGCCCACGATAAAAGGCATCAAATTCCTCAGAATAAATCACCTGTCGTATATTCTCTTCTTCCATGCCGCAAAAGTAAGAAAAATATGAATTACTTCCTAATATTTTGGAAGAAATTTATTACTTTCAGTAAATAAAATGAGAAAATGGTCATTTCTGCAAAAAGAAACAACCACTCTCTTTCATTATTTCACCCAACAATATTCACGCACATTCAAATTAGCGAGGTTCCCACAAATATTTTTCTATTTCTTTATACTCCTTATAATTGGAAAGAAACGAAAAGGAGACAAATCTCTTAAAAATAAGACTTGCCTCCTTAATATTCTTTACTTCACGATTTCTTTTCTCACGCTGCCGTCGCTATACTTCACGATGTTTACACCCTTAGTTGGTGCTGTCAATCGTTGACCTTGTGATGAGAAGCGAGATACTTCTTTAACTTCAGACGACACCATTGTATTATCAATACCAGTTTCTTCGGATACGGTTACAATGCAAGTTCCTACATAATTACCATCTTCTGTCGTTGCCAAAACTACGGTTTTACCATAACCAGTAGTTAGCAATTCTCCTTTATCTGATACCATGCAGACACTTTCATTACTACTCTTCCATGTCACATTTTTGTTGGTTGCATCCTCGGGCTGTATCTTTGCTGTCAGCTGTACGGTTTTTCCTAATTCCGTCAGTTCTACCTCCGCTGGCTCAATAGATACTCCTGTTACTGGCTTTGCTACTACAATTTCGCAAGAGTTCGATACACTGCCATCGTATGTTGTTACAGTAATAGTTGCAGTACCACTTTTATGAGCGTAAACTTCTCCATTATCATCTACAGTAGCGACCTCTTCATTATTACTACTCCACTTTAAACGTTTGTCAAATGCATCAGATGGCTGAATTTCAAATAGTAAGCTTGTATGCTCACCAGATAACATCTGATGAGGAGATGTCCAACGGAGAGCTATATTTTTAATTTTCTTTATTTCTATGATTTCTTTAATAGAACTATTTGTTCCACCATATGGCCAATATTTTTTTTTGTATGCTTCAAGACTTCCCTCAGGAACATACAACCTGTCAAATGTGTAACAGCCAATACTAACAACAGGTTCTGGTGGTATCATACCCTTAAAATAGCCTATTTTTGCAGTAAGTTGTACACATAAAGTATCACATTTGGCGCCTACAACGATGGTGTCAGATTTATAACAATGTTGAGCAAATATACTATTTGGCTGATAATTTATAGTTTTTGAACCTCCATAATATGCTTTTAGACTTTCTGGAAAATCAAAACGGGTTTTAGAAATTGGCATTATAACTTCTTTATTCCAATTTTCTTGCCACCACGAATCTGCAGGTTTCCCAATCTCGTTTTCTGGAGCTCCTAAACGAACTATATTTTGGGGCATTATAAAATCTCCAGAAAAAACACACCCTACAAATGCACCAGGTCCAATCTCTTGCAAAGAAGAAGGGAGCGTTACAATACATTTTTCAGTTTGATTGAACCCCAAATAAAACGTAGAGGTTGGTACACGAGTAACATTGTTTGTCAATATCAAATGATTAGGATGCCCCACTAAAAAATTACAATGAGCTTTCCCCACATTTGAATCAATTATAAGACTATCAATATTTTTTGAATTTAAACCCACCTCAGAAGCAATGAGATTATAAGGTAAAATTAGCTTACGCAAAACTTTTTTATCTCCAAAGTTCATAAAATCATACCATAAAATATTGTCATTTCCTTCATTATCGACTAAATTAACCTTATTGAGATTTAACACAATCAACTTTCGCGCTTTTATCAGAGTATTGAGAAATTGCATATCCGTAGGATTAATGTATCCTGTAACTGTCAAATCCTCCACTGCGACTTGCTGAGCATAAGTCATCTTGCTCGATAGCCAACCAGGAGTTTGATTGTCTACCGTCATCACCTTGTCTTGTGCATTCATACTAATGGATGCAAACAAGCACACTAAGAAAATGTAAATCTGTTTCATTGTAATTAATAATTATATACCATGTAATTTTAACTCTTTATCTACTTGAGAAAGAAACATTTGATTATGGAACTTCTCATCTATTAATGATTGATAGCTAAGTAGTTTCTGTTCTGATACAGACATCTGTGCTAATAATATTTTGCAATACTTTATCTCCTTAGCCTCTGCAAGAATTGAAAATATCAGACTTATCAACCTAAAATAACGTTCACAAGCTAAAGAGCCATGACTTATCAACAGATTAAAGCATCTTCTATTTTTTGACTCTTCGGTTTGTTCCTGCCTTGCTGTTTCAAAATCAACTTTTGTAATACCATAAGTATAATTTGCCCTTTTACAATAACATCGTTTTTGAGCATTCCTTATCATTTCATCTATACAAGGCTCCATTGATAACTCCTGCATTGCTGTAGGAATATCCTCATCTGTCATCATACCCAAATATTTTTTGCCATAAAGAGCTTCCTTCAAGCAATTCATCTCACGACAAATTGCCTCAAAACATTCTTCACCATGGTAGGGCACTAATACAAAATCCACTCCCTTTAATTCTTCACATCTAAAAGACAAACTATCAACTGCCTTTTGTCGTTGGTCTAAAAGATTGAAAAATGTAATCTCAAAACGCTCTTGCTTAAAAGAACGATTCTGGGATATTAACGTCTTATATAAAAGTAAAATGCTAACAAAAGCCGCAATGCCACTTAAAGCATCCCCATAACTGGCCAACCAACCATTTGCATTATTCCTCATCAGGGCACACAATCCCAAAGCAAATAGCAATACTATTAGCGAAACTATCCATTCCGAGATTTTCCTATACCATCGCAAAATAAGTTTAGCCATTATTTGATAGCATTTTGCCACGAATCCCCAAATGGCGATTAATATTCTCTTTCCACGGCAAAAATAATAAAAACGTGGGATTCTACCTGTTACCCGTCCCACGAATCGAGGCCTTCGCATTGCCCAGTGTTGTTGAACGAGCAACGTCGAAGCCCACGCCGATATGTATACAATTCTCCCTATACCAATATTTGGCATATTGCAAGATGCAATACACCCATACCAGTAAAGGGATGTGATTATTACACATCCCGAGGGCATCTACCGTTGCAATGCTCAAGACAACACCTGAAAGTTGCGAAGTTTCGATTCGTCAAGAACAAAGCGTCAAGTAAACGCCTTTATATTATGTCGTGACACCACTATATCCCACTTACCTTATTTCTCCCCATCTCGGCATGAGAAAGAGCCTCACAGAGCCTCTAAATGCCTCGACACGGCGTGAGCGAGAGTGTTGTCGGTTGCAAAGATAATGAAAATAATGAATACTTACATGTTTTCCGTGGTTTTTTTTTCATGTAGAGCCAGGAAAAGAGAATGTTCGGGCACACAAATGGACAAAATAAAAACTGCCACAAGATGTAGCAGTTTCTATTCACACACAAACTAACTGTAATTCATTAGCGGTATTTTTTATTTCTTGCAAGATTTCACGCTCACATTCAGCAGATGGTTTCTTAGTGCCATTCACATACTGTGTCATCAAACCTTGGCTAATTCCCAAACGTTTACCAATCTCTACAGCATTCAGTTCTGGATGAGATAAAAAAATCAAGGAAATGCCTGTAGGTTCTGGATCTTCGTATTCAAAACTCTCAAAGGAAACATCCTCGTCCAACAAGGGCCAATAAATGCCCTCGTCATCTATCTCATAATCTTCACGTTGCTCATGAGTAGCATTCTTCAAACGCTTATAATAAAGCAAGGACTGCCACAGCACTCTTCCATCGTCTGTCTCGCCGTAAATACGGTCATCGGCAAACCAAATTCTTTTAATCTTCATTTTCACCTCCTTCTTCTACGCTACTGCCAAAATACTCTTTCCATTTTGCAATGGCTAAGTCGTGATTCTCTTCAAGAACCATTTCAGCCGCTTTAATATCCTTGTTCTTCAATCCTTTATTATAAACAAGAACCACAGCATCGTCTGTTATCTCGAACTTTGCTCTTCCATCTGCATTTTTCACATGGACATGAATTGGTTCATGCTCACGAGAATAGAAGTAAAAGCGCATTCCGAACATTCTTAATATTTCTGGCATAAGCTGTTATTTAGTTATTCTCGGTTGCAAAGATAATGAAAATAATGATTACTTACATGTTTTCCGTGGATTATTTTTCGTAACATTCCAAAAAAAGTGAATGTTTGGGTGCACAAAAGAAACAATTAGACCTCAGCACTTTACGCAAAGAGCATATAGTGTGAGGTCTAATATTTCATTTGATTTTCCTCTGATGGAAATCATCCGTCAGAGGAAAAAAGAATCTCGATAAGAGAAGATTAGTCTGCCAACTTAGCCTTCAGGAACTCACGGTTCAGGCGGGCGATATTGGCGATAGACTCGTTCTTAGGACAAACAGCCTCGCAAGCACGAGTGTTTGTACAGTTACCGAAGCCGAGCTCATCCATGCGTGCAATCATCTTCTTAGCACGGGCAGCAGCCTCTACACGACCCTGTGGGAGAAGTGCCAACTGGCTAACCTTTGAGCTGACGAAGAGCATGGCAGAACCATTCTTACATGCAGCAACACAAGCACCGCAACCGATACATGTAGCGCAATCCATTGCCTCGTCTGCATTCTCCTTAGGAATCAGGATAGCGTTGGCATCCTGAGCCTGACCTGTACGAATGCTGGTGTAACCACCTGCCTGGATAATCTTGTCGAATGCTGAACGGTCTACCATACAGTCCTTGATGATAGGGAAACCTGCAGAACGCCAAGGCTCAACGGTGATAACATCGCCATCGTTGAAACGACGCATGTAGAGCTGACAGGTTGTAGCACCACGCTCTGTCTTACCATGAGGTGTACCATTAATATAGAGAGAGCACATACCGCAGATACCCTCGCGGCAGTCGTGGTCGAAGACGAAAGGCTCCTGACCTGACTCGATGAGCTCCTCGTTCAAGATGTCGAGCATCTCGAGGAATGAAGTATCATCTGGGATGTTCTTCATCTCGTGTGTATCGAAGTGACCCTGTGCTGTAGGACCGTCCTGCTTCCAATACTTAACTGTGAAACTTATATTTCTTGCCATTGTCTTGTTCGCTTTTTAATTCTTGTAATTTCTTGTCTGTACCTTAATTGCCTCATACTCGAGAGGTTCCTTGTTGAGCACTGGAGCAGTTGTATCGTTGCCCTGATACTCCCAGCAACCTACGTAGAAGAAGTTCTCATCATCACGCTTAGCCTCGCCTTCCTCTGTCTGGTACTCCTCACGGAAGTGACCACCACAGCTCTCGTTGCGGTGCAATGCATCGTAAGCGATCAACTCGCCCATCAAGATGAAGTCACGCAAGTGGATAGCCTTATCCAACTCTACGTTCAAGCCTTCCTTCTTGCCAGGGATGAAGAGGTTCTTGTTGAATTCCTCGCGGAGAGCCTTCATCTTCTTCAAGCCTTCCTCAAGACCTTCCTTGGTACGACCCATACCTACGTGCTCCCAAAGGATGTGACCCAACTCCTTGTGGATAGAATCTACAGAGCGCTTGCCCTGGATACCCATCAGGCGGTCGATTTCCTTCTGAACACCTGCCTCTGCCTCTGCGAACTCTGGGAGATCGGTAGAGAGCTTTGGCCACAATGCCTGGTCGGCCAAGTAGTTCTGGATAGTGTATGGCAATACGAAGTAACCGTCAGCCAAACCCTGCATCAAAGCAGATGCACCAAGACGGTTAGCACCGTGGTCAGAGAAGTTACACTCACCAATAGCGAAGAGACCTGGGATAGTGGTCATCAACTCGTAGTCAACCCAGATACCACCCATTGTATAGTGGATAGCAGGGAAGATCATCATTGGGTTGTAGTACTTCACGCCGTTGATCTCGTTAGCCAACTCACCTGGGTTAACGTCGGTAATCTCCTCATACATATCGAAGAGGTTGCCATAACGCTGCAGGATAACGTCGATACCGAGACGGTTGATAGACTCAGAGAAGTCGAGGAATACGGCAAGACCTGTGTTGTTGACACCGAAGCCCTTGTCGCAACGCTCCTTAGCTGCACGAGAAGCCACGTCACGAGGAACCAGGTTACCGAATGCTGGGTAACGGCGCTCCAAGTAGTAGTCGCGGTCTTCCTCAGGAATATCAGAACCCTTCTTTGTACCTGCCTGCAATGCCTTAGCATCCTCAATCTTCTTAGGAACCCAGATACGACCATCGTTACGGAGTGACTCTGACATCAAAGTCAACTTACTCTGGTTTGTACCGTGAACAGGGATACATGTAGGGTGAATCTGAACGTAAGATGGGTTAGCGAAGTCAGCACCCTTGCGGTAGCACTGGATAGCTGCTGTACAGTTACAACCCATAGCGTTTGTAGAAAGGAAGTAAGCGTTACCATAACCACCGGTAGCGATAACTACAGCGTTGGCAGAGAAGCGCTCCAACTCACCTGTAATCAAATTCTTAGCGATGATACCACGAGCGTGACCGTCAACGATCACAATATCCTCCATCTCGTAACGGGTGAAGAGCTTAACCTTACCTGCCTCAACCATGCGGCTCAAAGAAGAGTAAGCACCGAGGAGGAGCTGCTGACCTGTCTGACCCTTAGCATAGAATGTACGAGATACCTGAGCACCACCGAAAGAACGGTTAGCCAACATACCACCGTACTCACGAGCGAAAGGAACGCCCTGAGCTACGCACTGGTCGATGATGTCGTTGCTCACCTCAGCCAAACGGTAAACGTTAGCCTCACGAGCACGGTAGTCACCACCCTTTACTGTATCGTAGAACAGACGGTAAACAGAGTCACCATCATTCTGATAATTCTTAGCTGCATTGATACCACCCTGTGCTGCAATAGAGTGAGCACGACGAGGAGAGTCCTGGATGCAGAAGTTAAGGATATTGAAGCCCATCTCGCCGAGAGAAGCAGCAGCAGAAGCACCTGCCAAACCTGTACCTACAACGATGACGTCGAGCTTTAACTTATTCTTTGGGTTAACCAAACGCTGATGAGCCTTATAGTTGGTCCATTTCTCAGCTACTGGTCCTTCTGGTATTCTTGAATTTAATGTCTTAGCCATAATCTTTTTATATACTTAAATGATTACATGAATTAAGCTGCACAGCACAAAGATGGAGCGCAACCGAAAGCGAATGCCAATACAACTACGATGAAGAGGAGAAGCAAGATGGTAGAGTAAATCATACCGATCATCTTCCAACGGCAGAACCATGTCTTACCGCTCCAACCGAGTGTCTGAATGGCACTCCAGAAACCATGAGTGAGGTGGAACCACAAAGCTACCAACCAGATGATGTAGAGAACTACGAATACTGGATTAGCGAAGGTGTCCTGAATGAAAGCGAAACCATCTGCTGGTTCGTGACCACCGAAGCTTGTACCCAAGAGTTCTGCAAACATCATGTTGTACCAGAAGTTGAAAAGGTGAAGCAAAAGACCGAGAACGATGATGATACCGAGTACCAACATGTTCTGACTTGCCCACTCTACCTTCTCTGGCTTTGCTGTTACCTCGTAACGCTGGTTACCACGAGCACGACGGTTCTGTGCTGTCAGGATGAAAGCGTAAACGATGTGACAAACTG
>OIXQ01001015.1_pt1 | contig 11498 bp, 10 predicted proteins | sample 1587791 | NCBI WGS metagenome assembly OIXQ01 (sample SAMN03283273) | human gut metagenome | biome: human-associated habitat; material: feces | host: Homo sapiens | place: Peru | collected 2012
GGGCGCGGCGCTAGTGTCCGGCAACACGGACCTGCAGCGCGGCATGACGCAGATCACCAAGGCTCTGAGCGGCATCTCCGGCATCAACCGCCAGCTGGGCGCACTGGCCCACAAGGCTTCGACCATGGCGTCGGATGACGACAGCCAGCTGGGCGATGCGCTGGACAACATCGGTGATGCACTGGACGGCATCGGCGACGATGTCAGCGACCTTGAGGACATCCTGACCGACCTTGGCTTCAACATCGACGGTCTGCACAGCGGTGCAGACGCCATTCAGGACGGCATCGACAAGCTGTCGCAGTCGGCCGATAAGCTGCAGAGCGCTTCGGAGTCCATGCAGGATGCCATCTCGGAACTCAAGACCGACGGCTATCTGGTCAGCGCGACCACTGAGCGCGTCTCTTCCAGCATCGGTTCCATCGAGGATGGGACCAAGACGCTGGGCGACATGCTCAGCCAGACCAAGGACATCGTGAGCTGGCTGTCCGATCAGGACCCGGTGCACGTTCCGCGCCCGGATTCCGCCCTCAGCGACACGGCAGACACTCTGTTTGACGCGATGGACGGCATCTCGGCCCAGATGAACTCCCTGAACGAGAACATGAAGAGCGCCAGCACCCGCCTGACCAACCAGATGCGCGCCATCAACGATCAGGTGAACGTGGTGCTGGACCTGCTGCTGGACGCCATCGAGGAGATCAGCGACCCGGAGGATAAGACCGTTCTGGACGATACTTCGGAGACCGCGCCCAGCACGACGGACGGCCGCATTGAGAACTGCACCAACCGCGGCGTCATCGACGCAGACGTGGACGTCGGCGGCATCATGGGCGCAATGGCCGTGGAAAACCTCCTCGACCCCGAGGACGACCAGCTGGAAGAGAACAAATCTCTGCTGCGCACCGGCTATTCGGTCAGCGCGGTGGTCGTGGGCTGCACCAATGAGGGCGCAGTCACGGCCAAGAAAAAGGCTGTGGGCGGCATCGTGGGCCGGATGGACCTCGGCCTGATCCAGAACTGCGAAGCTTACGGCGATGTGACCGGCGGCAATCAGGTCGGCGGCATCGCGGGCGCAAGCAGCGCAAAGATCAAATCCAGCTGGGCAAAGTGCACCCTCTCGGGCGGCAACTATGTCGGCGGCATTCTGGGCGAAGGCACAGAGAGCAGCTACACCAGCGCTTCCAGCACGGTGCAGAACTGCCGCGCCCTTGTGGACATCGACGAAGCCGACCAGTTCTCCGGTGCAATTTCCGGCGGACAGAGCGGAACGTTCAGCGGCAACCTCTTTGTCTCGGATAACCTCCGCGGCATCGACCGTCTGAGCCGTGCCGGTCAGGCCGAACCCATCAGCTATGCGTCCATGATGCAGCTGGAAAATGTCCCGACAGGCTTCAAACAGCTGGTCGTGACCTTCAAGGATGAAGATCATGTTCTCGGCAAGGTCCGCGTGGACTATGGCGCTTCGCTGACCGAGGCGGACTACCCCGACCTGCCCAGCAAGGAAGGAAACTACAGTCAGTGGAGCAGCCCGTCGCTGGAAAGCCTGCATCTGGACACGGTGGTGTCGGTGGTCTATACGCCGTATGTACAGGCCCTGCGCAGCGCCGCGATGCGGGACGGCGGACGCCCGGTGTTCTTTGCGGAAGGCGACTTCACGGATACCGATGTCCTCGCTGCCGTGCAGAGTCCGATCGAGAGTGGCACGCCCAGCGGGACCGTGGAACAGTGGAGCCTGACCCTGCCGAGCGACGGCGCAGATGACCATATCGTCCGTTACCTGCCCGAGGACACGGACAAGACCTATAAAGTCTATTTGAAAGACAACGGCAGCTGGCATCCGCTGGAGACTGACTCCATGGGCAGCTACCTGACCTTTACGGTCAGCGGCGCGGACGCCGAGATCGCCGTGGTCAAAGCCGGTCAGCCGATCTGGGTGTTCATCCTGATCGGTGTGGCAGTCGTCCTCGTGCTGCTCCTCCTCAAGCGCAAGCGCGGCAAGAAAAAGCCGCCTAAAACGCAGAAACCGGAAGCAGACGAGGAGCTGGAAACGCCCATCGAGACGGAGCCGGAAACCTAAAGCGCAATTTTGATCATCCACAAGACCCCCGCACAGGATGGCTTGCAACCACCGGTGCGGGGGTTTTTCTGCGAAAGGCTTGCAATTCCACAGAAAAGTGGATACAATATAAAAGAAACATTTGAAAAAAGGAGACGCCATGGAACGAATCGGCATCCAGAAAAAGAACGGCGGCGTGGTAGAAGCGCTGCAGCAAGCCATTTTGTCGGGGCAGATCCCGGCGGGGACTGAAATGACGCAGAACGAACTGGCGGAAAGTCTGGGCGTTTCCCGGATGCCGGTGCGGGAAGCGCTGATGATTTTGGAATATCAGGGCTTGATCGTCCGTCTGCCCAACAACCATGTGCGGACCGTGGAACTGACCGAAGAATATCTGCGTCAGGTGTTCGCGCTGGGGGCACAGCTGGAACGTCAGGCGATGCAGTTTTTGCCGCAGGATGCCGCGCTTCCCGGGGACGAGCTGATGCAGCACCGCGTTCTCTGCCGTGCGCTGCCCTATGAATTGCAGCGCAAACTGCTGGAAAGCATCGTGCAGACTTACGTTGCCTTTGCGGTGGCGGCGCGCCCGGTGCCCGCCCCGGACCGGCTGCCGCTTCTTCTGGCGCTGGCCCGCAGCGGCTCGCCGGAACTGCAGACGGAATGGCAGAAATACGAGCAGGAGCTGTTACAGGCACTGTGCTCCATGAGGAATTGATATGCTGGGACTGAAACCGATCAAACTTCTGCCCGCCCGTGAGCGGGTGGCATCGGCCTTGCGCAAGGCCATCATCTCAAAAAGTATCCCGGAAGGGGCAGAGCTGACGCTGGAAAACACCGCGCAGGAACTGGGCGTGTCGGTCACGCCGGTGCGGGAAGCGTTTCAAATTTTGGCCCGGGATGGGCTGCTGGAGCTGAAGCAGAACCGCTGTGCGGTGGTGCTGGGCGTGACCGAAAAGACCATCCGGGAGCATTATCAGCTCCGTGCGGCGCTGGAAGGTGCGGCCTGTATGCTCTGCTGTGAGAACGGCGCAGACCTTTCGAAGATCAAAAACTGCGTGGATACGGCAGAAGATGCGCTCTCGCACCGTCAGGCAGGGAACTATGCCGATTATAACCAGTCGTTCCACTTTGAGATCTGGAACGCCGCCAACAACGAAAAGATGCAGAAGCTGCTGAGCGAACTGTGGAACGGCCTGTCCATCGGTGTGGAGATGAGCGAATTGGATTATGCGCTCAATTCGCAGAGCGAACATAAAAAGATCTACGCCGCGCTCGAAGCCCGCGATGCCATTGCGGCCCGCGCGGAGATGGAAAAGCACATTCTCCGAAGCATGGACGATGCGCTGACCTACTATCTGTGAGAAGGGGAGGGGCCTGATGTACGCCTGCGCCAACTGTACGGTTCTGGCTTGCGCGAACAATGAGCCGGAGAAAATGCCGAAAAACTGTCCGATGCGGAATACTTCGGTGATGGAGAGCGCCCGCGCGGGCTACGACCTGCCGGAAAATCATGACTTTTATGTCAACTGTTCGGCCATCGAGGGTTTGGGCTACTGCCAGTGGCCCCGCCTGAAGGAGACGGTGGAATTCTGCAAGCGGATGGGTTACCACAAGCTGGGGCTTGCATTCTGCAAGGGTCTGCGGAAGGAAGCCCGTATCGTGGCCGACTTGCTCCGTGCACAGGGGTTCGAGGTGGTATCGGTCATCTGCAAGACCGGTGGGACCTCTAAGGAAGAGGTCGGCATCCCGGAAGAAGTGAAGATTCACCCGGGAGCGTTCGAAGCGATGTGCAATCCCATCGCACAGGCGAAGCTTTTGAACGAACAGCAGACCGAATTTAACATTGAGGTCGGCCTTTGTGTGGGGCACGACTCGATGTTTTATAAGTATTCCGAAGCCATGGTCACGACGCTGGTGGCAAAAGACCGCGTTCTGGCGCATAATCCCTGTGGGGCCATTTACTGCGCCGAGGGGTATTTCAAAAAGCGGCTGGAATAAAAGAAGGAAAAAACATGCGATCTCCATCTGCTTTGGAGATCGCACGTTTTTTGCAGAAGGCGGCGGAGGGAGATTTTCTTGTATCCTACTGTTTGTCTGGCGTGCACAAAAATTGGTACATAATCCGTGTAATGCGACAAAACTCGAAAAAAGGGATTGACAATTCTTTGTTTTGGGTGTATTCTCGTGTCGTCAAGTGGATACATTATCACAAATTAGATATAAAAATTCAAAAAAGACGCTGCCGAGATTCCCGGAATTCTAAGGTTCCGGGCAGATCCTTCCAGAACGAAAAAGGGCTGTGAGGGCACAGCACGGCGGCAAAGACTCTGCACAACGAGGTGCAGCTGGGGCGTTCCGAAAGTCAGGGCTGTTTTGCTCTGATGAAATGGATACATTATATTTCATTAAAGGAGGACCCCCAGTATGTCAGCAGCAACCATCACCCTACTCTTTCTTCTCTTCGCGGTCGTCATGTTCGTGTTTGAGAAGATCCCCCTCGGTGTAACGTCCATGATCGTCTGTATCGGTCTGGTCGTCACCGGCGTGCTGGACATCAAGACCGCTTTTGCGGGCTTCATCGACAGCAACGTCATCCTCTTCGTCGCCATGTTCATCGTCGGCGGTGCTCTGTTTGAGACCGGCATGGCCAACAAGATCGGCGGCATCGTCACCCACTTTGCCAAATCCGAGCGCAGTCTCATCGTAGCCATCATGGTCATCGTTGGTCTGATGAGCGGCGTTCTCTCCAACACCGGCACAGCCGCCGTCCTGATCCCTGTGGTCATCGGCATCGCGGCAAAGTCCGGCTATGCCCGCTCCAAGCTGCTGATGCCGCTGGTGTTTGCCGCGGCCATGGGCGGCAACCTCTCCCTCATCGGCGCACCGGGCAACCTCATCGCCCAGAGCGCTCTGGGTGAGATCGGGATGTCCTTCGGCTTCTTCGAGTACGCTATCGTGGGCCTGCCCATCCTCGCCGTCGGCATCCTCTTCTACGCCACCCTCGGCATGAAGCTGCTGCCCAACCACCCCGTCTCTGATGATGACTCCTTCGGCGGCGAGCAGGACTTCAGCAATGTTCCCAAGTGGAAACAGGTGCTCTCCCTTGTCATCCTCGTGCTCACCCTGCTGGGCATGATTTTTGAAAAGCAGATCGGCATCAAGCTCTGCATCACCGGCTGTATCGGTGCGCTGGCTCTGATCCTTACCGGTGTCATCTCCGAGAAGGACGCCCTGAAGTCCATCGACCTCAAGACCATCTTCCTCTTCGGCGGCACGCTGTCTCTGGCCTCTGCTCTGGATAAGACCGGCGCAGGCGCAGAGATCGCAAACATCGTCATCGGCGCACTGGGCAAGAATCCCTCTCCCTACGTCCTGACTCTGGTGGTCTTCCTGCTCTGCTGCGTCATGACCAACTTCATGTCCAACACCGCAACCACCGCTCTGATGGTTCCCATCTGCCTGAGCATCGCACAGGGCATGGGCGCTGACCCCCGGGCCGTCCTGATGGCCTGTGTCATCGGCGGCTCCTGCGCATACGCGACCCCCATCGGGATGCCCGCCAACACGATGGTCGTTTCCGCTGGCGGCTACACCTTCAAAGATTACGCGAAAGCGGGTCTGCCCCTCATCGTGATCGCCACCATCGTGAGCATGGTGATCCTTCCCATCGCATTTCCGTTCTTCCCGCAGTAATGTGGGCAGAGCGTTGAATGAGTGAATAAACGCGCAAATGTACCAAACCAAATCTTTCAAGGAGGCATTGGAATGAACAAACAGGAACAGGTGCAGCAGATGACGACCTATATGGCCAACTTTGTGAGCCATATCGCCAAGGTGCTGCCGGACGACATCATTGCCAAGCTCGACGAGCTGGGCGCACAGGAGGACGCACCGCTGTCCAAGGTCATTTACGAGACGATGAAGCGGAACCAGAAGCTGGCCAAGGAGCTGAACCGCCCCAGCTGCCAGGATACCGGCGTGCTCCAGTTCTGGGTAAAGTGCGGCGTGGACTTCCCGCTGATCGGTGAGGTCGAGGGTCTGCTGAAGGAGGCCGTGGTCAAGTCCACCTTCGAAGCTCCCCTGCGCCACAACAGCGTGGAGACCTTCGACGAGTTCAACACCGGCCGCAATGTCGGCAAGGGCACGCCGACTGTCTGGTGGGACATCATCCCCAACAGCGATAAGTGCGAGATCTACGCCTACATGGCGGGCGGCGGCTGCACCCTTCCAGGAAAGGCCATGGTCCTGATGCCGGGTGCTGGCTATGAGGGCGTGACCAAGTTCGTTCTGGACGTCATGACCAGCTACGGCATCAATGCATGTCCTCCGCTGCTCGTCGGCGTCGGCGTGGCAACTTCGGTTGAGACCGCTGCGCTCCTGTCCAAGAAGGCGCTGATGCGTCCTCTGGGCAGCCACAACGAGAACGAGCGCGCTGCTTATATGGAGAAGCTGCTCGAAGATGGCATCAACTCCATCGGCCTTGGCCCTCAGGGCATGGGCGGCAAGTATTCGGTGATGGGTGTCCACATTGAGAACACCGCCCGCCACCCCTCCGCGATCGGTGTTGCTGTCAACGTCGGCTGCTGGAGCCATCGCCGCGGCCACATCATTTTCGACAAGGACCTGAACTACACCATTGATACTCACTCGGGGGTGACTTTGTAATGTTGACGATCAAAGACGGTAAGAAAATTCTCACGACTCCGGTCTCTGCAGAGGACCTGAAGGATATCCACATCGGGGATATCGTTTATCTGAATGGCAGCCTGACGACCTGCCGCGACGTGGCCCACCGCCGCCTCGTGGAGGAGGGCCGCCCGCTGCCCGTGGACGTCAAGGACGCCGCCATCTTCCACGCCGGCCCCATCATCCGCCCGCTGGAAAACGACAAGTTCGAGATGGTCTCGGTCGGCCCCACCACCTCCATGCGTATGGAGAAGTTCGAGTATGAGTTCGTGCAGAAGTCCGGCGTCCGCGTCATCGTGGGCAAGGGCGGCATGGGTCCCAATACCGAGCGTGCCTGTAAGGAGTTCGGCGCCATCCACTGTGTGTTCCCCGCTGGCAACGCCGTTGTCGCGGCCACCGAGGTGGAAGAGATCGTCGAGGCCCAGTGGCGTGACCTCGGTATGCCGGAAACTCTGTGGCACTGCCACGTCAACGAGTTCGGCCCCCTGATCGTCTCCATCGACACCGAGGGCCGCAACCTGTTCGAGGAAAACAAGGTCATCTTCAATGAGCGCAAGGAAAAGGCCATCGAAGAGATCTGCAAGCACGTCAAGTTCATCAAGTAAATTGTTGTAACGCATATTCTCTCAGCGGGGGACAGACTTCACTCACGATTTCCTTTCATACGATTCTCCTAAATCGTTCTTTTCAACCTAAAATTTTTGCTCAGCCAAATTTGCCGCGCATTTGTTCTCCGCAGTTTGCCCCGGGACCCTTTTCCGCGTAAAGGGCTCCGGGGCGTTATTTGTTCATCAAAAGGGAACTATCCACAGGAGGAAACTTCCATGAGCCCATTGGAAATCACACTTCTCATCCTGCTTGTGACGATCATTGCGTTTGTCTCCGGAAAAGTACCGTTTTCGGTCATCTCTACCGGGATCATTCTGGCCTTGATCCTCACCGGCATCAAGACCCCTGCTGAAGCGTTCAGTGGATTTATCAATACGAATGTGGTCATGTTCGTGGCCATGTTCGTCATCGGTGCGGGTCTGACCAAAACGCCTCTGATCGACAAGGCGCAGAGTCTTGTCCTCCGCTACAAGGACAATATGCGGATGCTGATCTTTCTTTCCTGCGTGGCGGGCGCGTTTCTGGGAGCCATCACCAGTGCCACCGCGACCGCAGCCATTATGATCCCGCTGCTGGTGGGCATTGCAAACGACATCGGCGTGAGCCGGAGCAAGCTGCTGTATCCCTCGATGGCCTGTGCCAATATTGCCACCCAGATGACCTTTCTGGGACAGGGAGCCTCGAACATGGCATGGAACGATGTCATGATGCAGGCTGGTGCGCCGACGCCGTTGCACATCTGGGATTTCACCATCGCGCGCATCCCGATGCTGACCATCGCCATCCTGTATATGACCTTTATCGGCTATAAATTAATGCCGGACATTCCCAACGAGCAGTTTTCAGATGCAGCACATACGGCTGCTGAGAGTGAAAAGCTCAGTCCGTTCAAGCGCAAACTGGCCGTCGTCATCGTTCTGGTCTCCATTGCAATGATGCTGCTGGAAAATGTCATCGGCATCAAGATGTATCTCACGTCCTGCATCGGCGCGGCCGCTCTGGTGCTGACCGGCGTGCTGACAGAGAAGGAAGCCCTGAACTCCATCCATCAGCCCACCATCTTCCTGTTTGCCGGTGTGCTGGCCCTGTCGGATGCCATCCAGACCACGGGCGCAGGAGATGTGGTGGCTGACTGGATGATCCGTCTGCTGGGCGACACCCGCAACCCCTATCTCATCATGCTGGTGTTCTTCCTTGTGCCCTTTATTCTGACGCAGGTCATGTCCAATCTGGCCACCCTGACCATCTTCATCCCCTTGGTGACGTCCGCCTGTATCCGGATGGGTGTGGACCCCCGCGCCGCCGTCATCGGGGTCATCACGGCCAGCTGTGTGTCCATCATGACCCCCATGGCCGCACCCTGCCAGATCATGATCATCGAGCCGGGTGGATATACGCTGAAAGACTATCTCAAGTGCGGCACACCGCTGGCGCTGATCCTGATCGTTGTGTCGGTGTTTTACCTGCCGGCTCTGTATCCGTTCACCTGATCCCGCGTTCTCCGCATACGCAAACGCCCCTCGGAAGGTTTCCGCGCTTCCGAGGGGCGTTGTTGTGTGAAAATGCGATCAAATTCACGATTTGTCTCTTGAAATCACCGGGTGGGAATGGTATGCTTAAACTGCTCTGCGCAGTTCGTGCAGGGGACGTCATCAAAAAGGGGCAGAAAAAAGATGCAGAATCGTTCGAACAAAAAGCTCATCGCGGGGATCGTGATGGCGGTAGCCATCCTTGCGGTGGGGATCATAGCTGTGATGGCTGACCGTGCACCCGTACCGGTGTCAAGCAGCGAATCGAAAGAAGAAATTATCTGGGACGAGCCGGAGGAAATCTCCAGTTCCAGTGCCGAGAGCGCACCGGAGTCGGAGAGCGCGGCAGAAAGTGTGCCGGAAGAAGAGCCGGACTCCGCACTGGATGAGGAAAACGCTCTGTCCGAGAAAGTGTCCTCCAGCGAAGCCGCTTCGGAATCCGCCAGCAGTTCGAAAGAGGAGAGCAGCTCCTCTTCTAGCAGCGCTTCTTCGAGCAGCAGTTCTGCCAGCAGCACCGCTTCTTCGGCAGCCCATTCTCAGGCGGCTTCGTCGCATGAGACGGCGTCTTCTTCTCATGCGGCCTCCAGCAGCGCGGCAAGCAGCAGCGCCAGCGCCGAGAACGCTGTGGACAAGCAGATCGACAGCTATGTCAGCCAGCTGACCAACCTGCGGCAGAGCAGTCAGAAGGAATTGTACGGCATCATCGGTGAGACATACACCGAGTATGTCTCCCACCCGGAAGAAGAACGAAGCATCGCGCTGAAAGTCTCCATCGTCGTTTCCAAGACCGCCAAGCTGAATTCGGCCCAGAGCCGGTGCGACAAGGAGTTTAACGCCATCCTGAAGGAACTGCGCCAGTATCTGAAGGACAATGGCCGCGACCAGAGCATCGCGGACGAGGCAGAAGCAACCTATAAAGAGCAGAAGTCGGCCATGACCAAGGAACTGACCGACATCGTCTATAACAGCGCGACCGGCAGCGGCGACGGCGGCAGCTGGATCGTGGACCATATCCCGTCCTGACCCATCTCAATAAATACAAATGCGCAGAGGTCTGCACCGAAACCGGTGCGTTCCTCTGCGCATTTTTTATTCAGAAGGTCTCCGGAAGCTCCTTGAGCACGAAGTGGTTCTTTTCGAACTCCAACAACCCCTCGTCCCGCATCCGGCCCAGCTCCTTGGAAAGGGCGCTGCGGTCAAGGTTGAGGTAATCGGCCAGCTGCTGGCGATTGAACGGAAGATCGAACGTTTTGCTCCCGGCTTGGACCGCCTGACCGGACAGGTAGGTCAGAAGCCGCCCGCGCACCGTCTTGGGCGTCGTGCAGAAAATGCGGCGGGACAGCCCCAGATTTTTCCGCATCGAGACGTGGAGCAGATTCCGCAGAAGCTGCTGTTGCCAGCTGCCCTCTGCGTGGGGGCAGGAGAGAGCAGAAACGTCCAAAAATAGCACGGTGCACGGCTCTGCGGCCACAGCGTCCACCATCAGCGGCTCGGCGCAAAAGGCATATGTCTCGGCAAAGACCTGCCCGGGCCGCACTTCGCTCAACAGGCTCTTGTTGCCCCAGAGATCCACGCTTTCCACATGGACGCAGCCGCTCAGCACGATGCCGATCTCGTGGACGGTATCGCCGGAACGGAAAATGGCTTCCCGGCGGGAAAATGCCTTCTGCCGCAGACAGTGACAGTGCTCCATCTGGGAGATGTCGGCATCGGTCAGCCCCCGGAACAAAAAAATCGAGCGGATGTTCATGAAAAAGTGCCCTTTCGTGGTTATAACAACCGAATTGTTTCTGTTATTATAGTATACTGAGCCTACAAAATGCAAGGAGGATTTCGAGATGATCCGGAAAATCATTCATATAGACGAGGAAAAGTGCAACGGCTGCGGCGCGTGCGTCACGGCGTGCCACGAGGGGGCCATTGGTCTGGTCAACGGCAAGGCAAAGCTGATGCGCGACGATTACTGCGACGGCTTTGGCGACTGTCTGCCCGGATGCCCCACGGGCGCGATCACCTTTGAGGAGCGCGAAGCGGCCGCTTACGACGAACAGGCCGTGCTCGAGAACAAGCAGAAAAAAGCCGCCGCCGCTGCACCGGCACACGCTGGCTGTCCGGGCCACCAGATGCATCAGTTTAACCGTAAACCTGCTCCGGCAGCGCCCACAGCAGGGGTGTCGATGCCCTCTCAGCTGGGTCAGTGGCCCTGCCAGATCAAGCTGGTCCCGGTGAATGCACCCTACTTCAACGGGGCGAAACTGCTGATCGCGGCAGACTGCATCGCTTATGCCTATGCGAACATCCATCAGGAGTTCATGCAGGGCAAGATCACCCTCATCGGCTGCCCGAAGCTGGACAGCGTGGACTACAGCGAAAAGCTGACCGCCATCTTCCGGAGCAACAGCATCCGCAGCGTCACCGTCCTGCGCATGGAGGTTCCCTGCTGCGGCGGCCTCCAGCGGGCGGTGGAAACCGCAGCGGCGGCCAGCGGGAGAAATATTCCCGTAACCACCAAAATCGTCACGACTGACGGAAAAATTCAGTAACAAAGGCTTCCCCTGGGGGAAGCTGGCAAGGCACAGCCCTGACTGATGAGGGGCGGCACAAAGCAGCATGCG
>OIXQ01001017.1_pt1 | contig 11486 bp, 10 predicted proteins | sample 1587791 | NCBI WGS metagenome assembly OIXQ01 (sample SAMN03283273) | human gut metagenome | biome: human-associated habitat; material: feces | host: Homo sapiens | place: Peru | collected 2012
TCCAATGTTTTTTCAAAAACGTCCAATGTTTTTTTCAAAACAACGGTATGTTTTTAATATGCAAAAAAGTTCCTACTTTTGCACCCGGTAATTCTAACTGATAATACAAGAATGGGAAAGTTTAGTTGGCAAGGTCACGCCTCTATGTTTGGAGCGAATGCCATGTGGGGATTAATGTCGCCTGTTTCAAAGTCTCTTATGTTAGGGGGCGCCATTACGCCCATTGTTATAACCGATTTGCGCATCGGTGGAGCCATGATCCTATTTTGGATAGCTTCCTTTTCCCAAAAGCCGGAGCACGTCAACCACAGGGATATGGCAAGGCTGTTCGGAGCCTCATTGTTGGCAATCATCCTGAACCAAGGATGTTTTCTGTTTGGAGTAAGCCTTAGCTCCCCAAGCGATGCCTCTATCATCTCCACCAGTATGCCATTATGGGCCATGCTATTGGCTGCCCTCTTCTTGAAAGAGCCTATAACGGGAAAGAAAGTATTAGGTATAGCGGCAGGAGCATGCGGAGCATTACTGCTTATCTTAGGAAACAGCCCAAGCCCTGCTGCTTTTGGATCCTCCAATAATACAGCAATATGGGGAGATTTGTTAGTCTTATCCGCCCAATTCTGTTATGCTTCCTACATTGTACTTTATAAAGATTTCGTCAGCAAATACTCGCTGTTCACCATCATGAAATGGATGTTCACGTATGCCTTCATCTGCTCCCTTCCTTTCACGGCACGAGAAATGATGCAGACAGACTGGGTCGGGCTTGACTGCATGGAAATAGCCGGCATTGCCTTTATCGTGATTGGAGCCACGTTCTTCAGTTATATTTTAGTGGTAATCGGACAAAAAAACCTTCGTCCCACGGTTGCCGGGATGTACAACTACGTGCAACCCATCATTTCGTGTATTGTAGCTGTTTATTGGGGTCTCGACTCTTTCAACTTGACCAAAGGCATCGCCATCCTATTCATTTTCGGAGGTGTTTACTTGGTTTCTGCCAGCCGCAGCCGGAAAGAGGTGGAAGCGTATGAAGAAGCTGTCAAGGAAGAGAGTGGCAATCATCCACATGATAAGCGTCCAGAATGATTACCGCCCAATGACAAAACCCCTTCTTTTGTTTGCGGGAAAATCATCTATTCCGAGTCCACATCTCGCCGTTTAAACAGTGTTATAACGGTGTTATAACGCTGTTATAACACCGTTAATTTCCTCTATTGGTAGACCATTATAGATGAGAGTGGCGTTAAATCCAAACATTGCGTTTGGCCAAGATTGTTCTCATCATTCATGTTATAAGTATCCATCGTATAGCTCAATTTTGTTCCCTTTTCCGGATCGGTAATTTCCTCATAGCTATGATAATACTCAAGGTCTCCTTCAGAATTGAGACCGCTGAACCAATAATGCTCGCAGCATAACTGGTTGTTCCTATATGAGAAAACGCCACTCACCACACAAGCGGCACTCTCCTCTCCGGTCATATAGAAATATCCATTGTCCTGATAGAACCATGAATTTTGCCTTGTGCCAGAGAGGAGGAGCTTTGGTTTTCCGTCGCTCATTCTGTAGAGAGCCAGAATCATTGTCTTGTGGGGACTTCCTATATAAGGGATAATGTTTGAGCCAATGACCAACTCGTTTACACCGTCACCGTCAAAGTCGTAGAACGCATAGCCCACCATCTCGCGCACTTGTTCCCAAGACATTACTTCCCCGTCCTCCGGGTTGATTCTCATTTCTTGGACGCCATACAATCCTTCCGGGACTTCTTCACAATCGCCCGACATGAACTTTGCCGCAAGCTCAAGAGGCTCCTTATATCTCTTTGCATCTGCGTTTTTACCGATATCGGACGGTGGATTTCCTGCAATTTGGGCACTTCCCATAAACAGAAAAGCTATTATATAAGCCGTTAATTTGCCGCACATCATCTTTTTATTATTGTATTAGTAAAACCATTGATGGAATTAAAGATATAAAAGAGTTATGGAGTCACCTTGACAATTCCCGGTGAACGAAGTCCGGGCTTCAATTCTCCTCCTACATAATATAAAGTTTCTCCCCTCAGAGCTACTTGTGCACCGGCTCTTGCCAAAAGGGAGTTCTCCGGGAAAGGTATATTCCATTGCCCGGTTTTCAAGTTAAAAGTCAAGAAGCAATCATTGAACTTATACCATGAGATATCCTTTTTCAGATAATCTGCCTTGGCAACCATTGAATATGTGCCGCTGATGGCATCCCAAAAGATTTCTCGGTTCACTCCACCTGCACAAACAATCCGGGCTTCACCTTCTGATGAAACCACCAACATGGCTGTGGCTCCAGTCAATGTAAGTTCCGAGCCCTGCAAGTTCCGTGGCGCAGGAAGCGTAGTCCAACTTTTAGTTGTGAGGTCATAGCGTAATCCGGTCGTAGGCACTACACTGGATTTGCCATTCTCATAGAATCCACCCCAAATAAAGAGTTCTCCTTGATAAGCTGCGCATACGGGCTGCACTCTTGGATTCTCCGGCAAATTATTTTCCACCGTCCACTCTTTCTCCTTCCCAAGTTCCAAGCTGAGCAAAGAGGCTGATGCGCATCCATCCTGATTGCCACCCACCACGAAAAGACGAGTCTCCAACAAACATACTCCCATGTTATCTACTGTGCACGGCAGCTCCGGCAAAACATTCAATATCGGTGTGGCTTTCTCCTGATCCAAATGAATGCTCAAAACCGTTTTCAGACTATGCTCCGTGTTGCAACCACCTACAAAAACAAGACTATCTCCCGTGGAAACGACACCACCGTAAGCGGCGGGTTCAGGCAGATTGCCTATCATCTCCCAAGTCAAAGCCTCTTCCTTGCCTGTTACTTTCGCAGCATAAATACCTGAATAGTACTTTTTCTTTCCTGGCTCGGGGAAATTGCATCCTCCAGCCACAATCAGGTAATCGCCGATAAAGCCGGCATAACATGCTGAAACACCAAGTTCATATCCAGCCTCCCCGGAAGGAAAGCCAGACATGGAACTTATATTTGTTGCTTGATCTTTTATATTTGCATTCATTGTACAACTATTTATGATTATAATAATAGATAAGACGAAAATCGAACTAATATATTTCATATCGGGAAGAAATTACGAATAGTTGCTTTATCGGTTATTTGACTTCTCCCCGGAACGTCGATGCCGGCAAACCATCCTTGTTGACCAAATTGGCACGAGTGAAAGGTTGCCAAGCATATCTCACATACCTTGGTGCTTTCAGATCAGGAGAAGTGAGCCGCACCTTATCTCCCACAATCGTCACATTGGCAGGATGGTACAGTCCCTCTTCTTCCGCTATTTCAAAGCAGGATGGAGAGTTGTCATCTGAAGTACGGAGTCCTTCGCCAAAGGCAAATGAAACGACCAAGGCTTCTCCTTCCCTAACTACACTTTCAAAGAGAGGTCCGGAAGGAGTGATAGAATAGCCATAAGAGTCGCTTAATGCCCAACGAGCCAAACGTTCCCCAATGGGTTGTTTATGCGTCGGATGGACATTGAGGGAATCACCATGATCCGAGGAGACTGCCATTCCTGTATGGGAAATAGATTTCATCAGACGGAGCTGGCTATCTCTAAACCAAGTCCAAGAAGAACGATCCAGGCTGGACAACTGCACAAAGTAAAAAGGCAGCTGCGGATTCTTCCAATTACTCCTCCAACTATCCACAAGCAGTTGGAACAATCTTTCGTGGGCTTCCATGTTATGCGTATTCGATTCACCTTGATACCAGATGACACCCTTGATAGGATATTGCTGAAGAGGCAAAACTCCACTTTCATAAAGGTAGCAGGGCTCATAAGGATGGCGGCTTAGTTTTGTGGAGTCGAAACCAAGATTCTTGGCAGCCCTGCCTTTTACCCAATCTTGGATAAAGTCATTGTGCAACCAATCATTCAGGATAGCAGGAAACTCTGTTTCCAATGTATTCCTATCTATCCAAGACTCCGTTGGAGAACCACCGACGGCATTGCATATCAACCCCACTGGTACTTGCAGACTGTCCCGCAACATTTTACCATAATAATAGGCAATGGCAGAAAACTTGGCCGCACTTTCCGGAGAGACATCTTCCCATGTGGTATTCCCGAAATATTGCAAATGATTCAGAGAATCCAGACAAGAAGCAGGCCATGCCCCATCATAAGTCTTCCATCTCCCTTTCATGTCGAAAAGACGGAAACCGGGGTCATTTGCCAAAGGAATGTCTTCCTTGGCGGTAGATGCTTCGTTCAGCATAAACGCCATATTGGATTGGCCGGAGCACAACCATACCTCACCGGCAGCTACACGGTGGAACTCTCTCTTTTGATTGCCGGCTTGAATAGTTAATGTGTAATCGGTACCCACTCTCAATGGCTGCAACGTCACACTCCATTCTCCACGGTTATTAGCAACCGCTGCCACCTTTTGTCCCGCAATGCTAACCGTTACCTGCTCGCCTGCATTGGCTGTGCCGTGGATATCAAGGGGCATATCCCGTTGCAAGACCATATTGTCCGCATAGAGTTCCGACAGCTTCAGACCTCCATAATCACCTGTGATACCACCATATACCGTTTTGGCAAGGATTCCTGCCCCTTCCGGATTGGGATGAATGGCATCTGGCAACAAGTAAGGATAAGGATAAAGGGGAGCATGGAAATCTATCAATTCCGCACCGCTCACTCTTGCCACGGTTTGGATGGCTTCTTGTATCTCTCCATGCCAAAGTTTCGTACCTGAAATGAAACGGGGATGACGGTCTGCAATAGGTGTCATGCGAGCCAGGATGAAGCGGACTTTGGGATTGGCGGAGCGCAGGGAATCCATCAAGGAAAGATAGTCCTTTACGAACTCGTCACGGTAATTCGACCAATTTCGGGGATCGGTATCGTTGATGCCTAAATGAATCACAGCAATGTCTCCCTTGAAAGCCATTGCCTCCTTGAATTCTTCTTGCTGCATATATGGACGATGGCCATGATTCAGCAACGTGGCTCCCGGCTTTCCGAAATTCCCGACTTGGTACTTCTCCCCCAGCATCTTCTGGAGTTGCACGGGATAAGAGAAATGTTCCCTATCTTCGATTCCTGTACCATAAGTAATGCTGTTTCCCACGCAAGCGACCTTTATTTTCTGCACTTGTTTCTTCGGGGCTGCCGAGATAGAAAGGAAGCCCAAGGATAGCATTGACAATAGGACAACTGCCAACGCCCTTCTAATTATCAAATTAACATTCACCATAACTTATCTGTTGAGTCTTGTTCATCTATGATAGCAGCTGTAAACATCCATTTCACCAATCTTGTCTCCGGAGCGGAGAACTTGCCGACAGGGAGTTTCAGCATAAGTTTATTCCATCCTTTGTGGAGTGTAATCTCAATGGGCGGACGGGACACGCAATTCTCATTCCTCAAAGGAATCTCATTGGAACGAACCGTATGGGTGTTTTCCCATACAGGAGGCAAGAGCTCAACGCCATTCAGCCAAGCACGGCTCCCTTTATAATCCCATGTGCCTTGACGAGGGGGCAAGTCGCTTTCCGACCTGCTGTAATTTTGGAACTCCAACATCAACCTTGTCTTCCTTTCCTCTGAAGAATAAATCCATGAAGTCGCATATGCCGTATGGTTTTCTTGTGGATCGGAATAAAAGCCCGGCACCAAGGTTCCCCACACATGGCGAAGATAAATGCCATTTCCTGTAATCTTATGAGTCTTATATATTTTGCCTTCATAATGATAGATGGAATCCTCTTTCGCTTCTGGCGGGAAAACTTTGCCCAAGTCCCCTTCGTTGGGGAAAGCATCTGTGATTTCCCAATGCATCTTTGTCTGGCAAACATAAGGGAATGGTTCATCCTTCAGCCAATGCCTCTTTTGCCATAGCAGGCGATGCTCAAACTCCGTGAATGCTGCCAATTGCTCCGGTTCATCGTCCCACAACAATGTGCCTTTGCCATCAAAATAACAGTTTCCTCCACCACGCCAAGCCCGCTCTGCCAAAGTAAGCATATAAGGATAGAAATTGTTTTCTGCCAACAACTGGGGGAGATTGTCGATATAACGGTCATTCCAGAATGCCAAAATGCAACCAGCCAGATTGTCACCGCCTTCGGGCTGGTCATAGATACGGCTATTGAACAACGCAAGCAAGTCGGCATAATTGTCAAAATGGTTGACATAGTGGAAACGGCAGTCAATGGCAGGAATCCCCTTCTGCGCCTTTCCGCGGTAGCTCCAAAGCTGCGTCATATCAATCTCGCCCGGCTGATAGTTCCATCCAGGATTCCAAGAGATGACCTTTTTCCCTTTGCTGCGGACATACGCCACCATCTGCGGCACGAACTCCGGATTGGTAAATTGCACCTCATCTGTCCCGATATGAATATAGGGCACATCCAAAGCAGAGCAGACCTCATCCAATATATCCCGGAGGATTTGAGTTCCCTTCTCGCTTTGCATATCGCATCCGAATGTACGCTCAAAGGCTGCGCTATGCCCAGGCATATCTATTTCCGGGATCAGCAACATATTGTGTTGTCCACAATATTCCACAAGATTGCGTGCCTCATCCAACGTGTAAAACTTCCCTTTCTCACGTTCCATGTTTTCCGGGGCATTGAGTTGGGGATATCGTTTGCTTTCCAGTCGCCAGGCTTGGTTTTCGGTCAAATGCCAGTGAAAGACATTGATCTTATACCGGCTTAACAGGCGGATTTCCCGCTTCAGTTCTTCAACAGGTATAAAGCTCCTGCCCACGTCGTGCATAAAACCTCTTATGCGGAAAGCGGGCCAGTCGGTGATTTCACATTGTGGCAAGTATGTTTTCTTCTCTTCCGTGTATTTCAGCTGCTCCAACGTCTGTCGTCCCCAATAGATTCCTTTGGGCGTGGTTGCCTCCAACAGGATCTCTTCCGGGGTTATCAATAGATGATAAGCCTCTTCTTGGAATTTAGCTCCATGGATTTGAGCGACATATTTCTCCTTTACTGCCATATCGCCATCGGCATGCTTGCCATTGAAACTATACTTCTGGGGCAAAGGCAACAATGAAGGATGAGTGGATTCCGCCGCTGCAACGTACCAAAATAAGGAAATAATAAAGGCTAAGAGATGTTTCATATATAATCAGGTAAAATAGAATTGCATTTTTGATTTAAGTGTAATAAAGAGTAAAACGTGACAAACCTTAAAGGGAGGGCGTGTCATAATTGCAACGCGGCAGTTTGCAATTATGACACACCGCCTGACTTATCGTCAAGCCCATCCTTCCTTTTTCAATATCTCTTGGCATAGAGAATAGGCTTTGACCATCATTCTCGGAATATGGAAAGGGCCTTTGAAGAGGTTTCCTTTGGCTGGCTGTGCCACTGTTCCGTCCCGGTGCAGATAGCCATACCACTCTCCCAACTCATTGTCGGGGAAATGGGCGTATGTCCATTCGCTGATGCGCTGGTGTTTGTAGATATATTCATCATCACCCGTTGCAAGATAAGCATAAAGGGAAGCGATGATGGTCTCGCATTGCGGCCACCAGAACTTCATGTCTTGTGAATAGTCCTGCGGGGGAAGATTCTTGCAGTCCTTGAAGTTGATGATTCCGCCATACTGCTTATCCCAGCCCCAGTCCCAAGACCAGTCGAAGATTTGAAGTGCCATATCGGTCATATCTTTGTCCCAGTTTCTCAACTTCGCCTCCTCGAAGATAAACCAAGAGGTTTCGATGCAATGGCCGGGGTTGATGGTGCGGGTCATGTTGGTGTCAACAAATTCCCCATTCATGCCTACTGTTTCCAAGAGGCATTTGAACTCCGGATGCATAAAATACTTCTTCAGCTTGGCGATTGAATCATCTATCTGCTGTGTCAATTTAGGGTCATTGATCACTTTACGGATGCAAGATCCCACGTTGATAAGAATCATGATGATGCTGTGGCTCTGGAGCTGCACGGTTTCCTCGAACTTGGGAGCCAAAATGCCCGGAGTTGTCAAGAAACGCTGCGTATCTTCAAAGATTTGCATGGCACGCTCTGCATACTTCTGTTCGCCTGTTGCCAAAGCATATTCAGACATGGCTATCGCCGCAAATGTCTCTGAGAAGACATAGCGGCGCATGCGCAATGGTTTCCCATCAGCCGTGACTGAGAAGTACATTCTTCCATTCTTGTCGAAACAATGTTTCTCGATGAAGTCGAGGGTGCTCTTGGCTGCCTCCAACCAGACTGGGTTCTTCTCTACGTTGTTATAGGCGTATGCGCAAATAAAAGCGAATCGGCCTTGGAACCATACAGACTTGGTGGAGTCCATCAAACTGCCATCTCTGTCCAGACAGGTATAAACGCCTCCGTTCACCTTGTCCCATCCATGCTCCATCCAAAATGGCATGATGTTTTCAGTTAGGTCTCTCTTATAAGATTCCGCCCACTGCTTGATATATTCTTTTATATCCATAACCGTTTGTTTAAGAGGTTCTACTTAAAACTGGTTGCAACGATCGAAGAAGTGGATATCTTCCAGCTCTTTCTTCATCGCCAACTCCTCTTCGTCCGTCATGTTGCGGAAAGGCACACGGTTAGGTCCCAAGTCGAAGCCCATCAATTTCATAATGCGTTTGCCACCCACGATGTTACCACGATAATGGCAAATCACATTGATGACCTCCTGTGCGAAGTTCTGCTTTTCACGGGCTGTTTCGATGTCGCCTTTCTTCCATGCTTCAATGATTCCAACCAACTCTTTACCATTGTAGTTGGTTGTTCCACCGATACCGCCTTGTGCACCGCCTTGAGCCAAACTTGGGAGAATCGTTTCGTCCTGTCCGTGGAGCATGTCGAACTTGCCATCCTTGTACAAACGGCACTGGTTGTACTCATACAGGCTCTCGAAAGTGTATTTGATACCGGCAAAGTTAGGAATACGTCCATCCACAACCTTCAACAAGTCCAGCATAGGCAAGAATGCGCCGTTGAAAGCAGGAATATGGTAGTAATAGAAAGGAAGTTCGGGAGCTGCGGAAGCTATCTCCTCGCAATATTTCACCAACTCCTCGATGCGGCCGATGTGCGGGAACGGAGGTGCCATCGAACCGATGCCCCAAACACCCAACTTCTGTGCATGCTCTGCCAAACGGCGGCTCTCACGAAGGCAGCAACTGCCCACATGGACGATAATCTTGAATTCTTTCGGAGCGACCTCCACCCATTTTTCAGCAAGGCGCATTCTCTCCTCGGTAGTCAACATATAGCCCTCGCCGGAGGAACCATTGATGAAAACACCCTTAAGACCATTCTTCTGAAGCATCTTGGCATAAGCCTCGATAGGTTCCAAATTCACATCACCGTTTGCATAAAAAGGAGTAAACGGTGCATCTATTAATCCAATAATCTTTTCCACAATTATATATAGTAATGTTAATTAAAATAGAATCATTCCATATTATCCGTTGTCGGTTTCAAGCATACCAATTGGAGGGCTAACGCCAAGACGACAACAACGCCCAAGACGGCAAAGGCAAATCCCAAACTGCCTCCATCCGAACATTTGCCCATCACCTGCGTCACCATGGCTCCGACAAACACGCCCACCATGTTCATGACTCCGTATGCCGTCGCCCTGTATTTGGCTGAGATAATCTGACAAAGGATAGGCATATTGTTGGCATCAAACATACCGTAACCAACACCGAAGAGCAAGCCGGCTCCTACCACTGCCACCAAACTATGTCCAAAGCCCAAGAGGACAAGTGCAGGTATGGTCATTCCCAATCCGATGGCACTCGTGTACACACGTCCGCGGATGTTACGCTGCACCCACTTGTCGGAGAGTATGCCCCCAAAGATGACTCCGACCAATGAAGAGACGGCTATCGTGATGGTTGACATCGGCCCTGCCTGTGACATCGGAATGCCTAAGTTCTCGGAGAACAAAGTAGGAAGCCAGTTCTTGGTCGCCCAACCGGGAAGGGAAGGCACTGCGAAATAAAACAAGATAACCCAAAATGCCCAAGTGGAAAGCACGACCGACAAACCTTTGAACAGTCCGCCTTTGGCAGGGGCTGTTTGTGAGGCTGCCGTATTCTCTACTACCTTGTCGTGCAACAGCAATAGCAACACGATGGAATAAACAATCCCGATGATACCAAACCACTGGAAAGTGGCATGCCAAGAGAACGCCGCAGCCACCGTTGCGCCAAATCCTCCGACCGCTTGACCTACATATAAACCAGTCATGTGAATGCCAATGGCCAAAGACCTCGATTTGCCTTCATGCCAATCGGCTATCAACGACAAAGCTGAAGGGATATAAAGGGCCTCGCTGATTCCCATCAATGCCCGCAACAGATAGAGTTGTTGGAAATTGGAGGCGTATCCCATAAGGCAGGTCACCAACGACCAAACAAAGAGGCTGCCTACCACCAATTTCTTACGACTAATCCTGTCAGCCACAATGCCCGCAAAGGGACTGACCAGTCCATAAACCCAAAGGAAAACCGCCATCAAAGCGCCAAAGGCCTCGGCTTGTTGTAATTCCACGATATCTACCTTCATCTCCGCCTGCATCGTGGAGAGCATCTGCCTATCCATATAGTTAAGAAGAGCAACAACCCAAAGGAGCGCAACAACCAACCATGGGTAAAATTTTCTATTTATCATTATTAATGTTTTGTAAGTTTGTAATTCAGCTACAAACTTACAATTATTTTCCTAAGATTCCTCTATTTGAAAAAGAGTATTTCGGCAACTACAGCTAAATGACCGAGAGGGAATATATGGATAGGCACTGCATACCCACTATTTTACAAGAGTGAATATCGGTCCATCTTTACTTTTATTTCTGTCCCATAAAAGTTCCCCGTTTATGTAAACTTTACGGATATTGTCATACCATGAAGGGTCCACTTCGCATACAACCGTGTCAGCTTCCTGTTCATTCCATTTGACAATGACGGTCGAATGGTTATCCTGAATGATATCGGTATAGACGACAATCAAGTTTGTATAGTAATGTCCAGTAGCAACATCCTCGCCTAAAAAATTAACGCCAAAAACAAGGTCTTGGGTTCCATCTGCATACAACGTCTCTTTCCCATCTTGGACTTTATAAATACGTATTTTTGCAGGATCATAAGCATTTTCATTTTCCACATTCAATAATTCATTCCCTTCTTTGTCAACCAATGCCACAGTTATCATGTGTTCTATGATGACTTTTCCCGGGGCTACCTCTTTATCACAGGAAATAAAAAGGAAGGACAAAAGCATAAGCAGTAATAATTCTATTTTTCCCATAATCTTGTTATTTATATATTGTAACATAAATTTTTGCAATATAAAAAAAATCACAAGCAATCCAAACATTATGCAAGATAATTGTCAAAAAAAAGCCTCCCGACCCATTGAAAAAATATGTCGGAAACATCAAAAAAAACATACCGTTGTTTTTTCAAAAACATCACGAGGAATTTTTG
>OIXQ01001020.1_pt1 | contig 11464 bp, 9 predicted proteins | sample 1587791 | NCBI WGS metagenome assembly OIXQ01 (sample SAMN03283273) | human gut metagenome | biome: human-associated habitat; material: feces | host: Homo sapiens | place: Peru | collected 2012
GGTGACCGCCGCCATCGCCGGCGGTACGGAGCCGGAGAATACCGTGCTGCCCGCGGATACCCTGCGCCTGCTGCGGTCCTGGGCCGCCCTGCGCAGCAGGGAGGTACTGGCCGCCGACCTGACGCTGACGGCGGATTGCGGCCCTCTGGTGCTCCGCGACACCCTGCAATATGACCGCCGCACCGTGGACGGTCAGGATTTCACCGCCGTCCGCAAGGGCGCGCTGAGCCTGTACTTCTCCGGCGATAAGCTCTGCGATGCGGAAGGCCATGTTCTCACCACCGATGACGCTCTGGCCTCCCAGGCCCGGCTCCTTCAGCTGGCCTACCAGCTGGTGCTGAACGGCACCGCCGCCTGCACCCAGACCGGCGGCACAGATACCTATACTCTGACGCTGGACGAGGCGGGAGCTGCGGAGTTCGCCGCCGCCATCGCGCCGGATATCCAGTCCCAGCATGTCGCCTTCACCGGCGGCCGCGTCACCATGGAGGTGCAGGACACCCAGCTGTGCAGCGTTCGTATCACCTGCTCCGGCAGCATCAGTGTGGCGCTGACGGAGGCCAACGCCTCTCTGAGCGCCGATATCCGGTTCGTCTCCCGCAATTACCCGTTCCCCCGCGCGGTGCTGAATGCGCTGCAATAACAAAAGAGAGAAGGCAATAGCATGGGAAACCGCATCATCTGCATCAGCCGCCAGTTCGGCAGCGGCGGCCATGAGATCTCCGTCAAGACCGCGGACCTGCTGCGTCTGCGCGTCTATGAAAAGGAGCTGGTACATCTGGCCTGCGAATACGGCGAGCTATCGGAGTCCGTCATGAGCGATTCCGATGAAAAGGCCACCAACCCCTACCTGTTCCGCACCGTCCACGAGGGCAACTACCATGTCGTGCGGGGCAAGCCCACGTCCGAGGTGCTGTTCGCCCTGCAAAGCCACGAAATCCGCCGCATCGCCCGCAGGGAGGAGTGCGTGTTTGTGGGCCGCTGCGCCGACTATGTCCTGCGGGATGCGGATGTCCGCCTGCTGCGGGTATTCGTCTCCGCGCCGGAGGAACAGCGCATTGCCCGTAAGATGGAGCAGGAGCATCTGACCCAGCCTCAGGCGGTGCGGCTGCTGCGGAAAATGGACAAACAGCGCCGGAAATATTACGAGACCTACACCCACCATGTCTGGGGCGACAGCACCAACTACGACCTGTGCATCGACACATCCACCTGTACGCTGGACGAGGCGGCGGCCCGGATCGCCGACCGCTTCCGCGCCATGGCGTAGCGCCAGAAGGGCTTTTATGCAGCAAGACAAGACATTTCTCGGTACGGAGCCGGTAGGGCGGCTCCTGTTCCAGCTGGCGGTCCCCACGGTGACGGCCCAGCTGGTAAATATGCTCTACAACATCGTGGACCGCATCTACATTGGTCACATGCCCGGCGACGGAAGCCTGGCCCTCACCGGCGTGGGCGTGTGCATGCCCCTCATCATGATCGTCTCCGCCTTCGCGGCACTGGTGGCCTCCGGCGGTGCGCCCCGTGCCTCCATTGCCATGGGCCGCGGCGACCACGCCGGCGCGGAGCGGCTGCTGGGCGGCTGCGCTGCCCTGCTGCTCCTGTTGTCCCTGACCCTCACCGCCGTGCTGCTTCTGTGGGGCCGCGACCTCCTGCTGCTGTTCGGCGCCAGCGAGAACACCGTCGCCTACGCCGCCGACTACATGGGTGTCTATGCCGTCGGCACCGTGTTCGTCCAGCTGACGCTGGGCCTCAACGCCTTCGTGACGGCCCAGGGCTTCGCCCGGACCGGCATGCTGACGGTGCTCATCGGCGCGCTGGCCAATATCGCGCTGGACCCGCTGTTCATCTTCGCTCTGGACATGGGCGTGCGGGGCGCGGCGCTGGCCACCGTGCTGTCTCAGGCGCTGTCCTGTGTCTGGGTCACATCGTTCCTCTGCGGCAAAAAGACGCTGCTGCGCCTGCGGCGGGAGAACCTGCTGTCCGGTCTGCGGCTGGTGCCGCCCTGCATCGCGCTGGGATCGTCCTCTTTTGTCATGCAGGCCAGTGAGAGCGTCATCTTCGTGTGCTTCAACTCCTCCCTGCTGAAATACGGCGGGGATCTGGCCGTGGGCGCCATGACCATCCTCACCAGCGTCATGCAGTTCGCCCTGCTGCCCCTGACTGGTCTGTCTCAGGGCGCTCAGCCCATCACCAGCTACAACTACGGTGCCCGGAACACAGACCGCGTCCGGCAGAGCTTCCGCCTGCTGCTGCGCGCCTGCCTCATCTACTCTATGACGCTGTGGGCCTTCGTGATGCTGTGCCCCCGGGTGTTCGCCGGTCTGTTCACCACCGACGCGGCCCTGCTGGCCTTCACCTCCAGGGCGCTGCGCATCTACTGCGGTGGGCTGGGCCTGTTCGGCATCCAGATCGCCTGCCAGATGACTCTGGTCTCCACCGGAAACGCTGTCTGCTCCATCATTGTAGCGGTGCTGCGGAAGTTCGTGCTGCTGATCCCCCTGATCTACATCCTGCCCTGCTTCCTGCCGGACCCCACAACAGCCGTCTATCTGGCGGAGCCCGTGGCTGACGTGCTGGCGGTGACGTTCACCGCCGTCCTGTTCTCGGTGCAGTTCAAAAAGTCCCTGCAAAAGCTGGAGACGCCCCTGCAATAATTTATACCCAAAAGCGCGCAAAAAAGCGCCCGTCCGGAAGGACGGGCGCTTTTCAGTGCTTGTCGTATATCCCTTACTCGGCCTCGGCCAGCGCCTTGGCGGCGGCGATCGCCTTCTCCTGAGCTGCGGCGGGGCAGTCCTCGTAGCGGACGAAGTTGAAGGTGAACGTACCGCGGGACTGGGTCATGGACCGCAGATCAATGGCGTAGCTCATCATCTCGGCCATGGGCACCTCGGCCTCCAGCACGGTCTCGCCGTCTCCGGTGGGGTTCATGCCCATCACGCGGCCGCGGCGCTTGTTCAGGTCGCCCATCACGTCGCCCACGTAGTTGTCGGGCACGGTGACCTTCAGCTCGCCGATGGGCTCCATCAGCACGGGCTTGGCCTCGGGCAGAGCGGCCTTGAACGCCAGGTTGGCGGCCAGCTTGAACGCGATCTCGGAGGAGTCCACGGGGTGGTAGGAGCCGTCCACCAGGGTGGCCTTCAGGAACACCACGGGATAGCCGGCCAGCACACCGTGCAGGCAGCTCTCGCGCAGGCCCTTTTCCACGGCGGGGAAGTAGTTCTTGGGCACGGAGCCGCCGAACACGTTCTCCTCGAAGATCATATCCTCCTGCTCGCTCTGGGGCTCGAAGATGATATGAACATCACCGAACTGGCCGCTGCCGCCGGTCTGCTTCTTATAGCGGCCCTGCTTGCGGACGGTGCTGCGGATCTTCTCACGATAGGCAACACGCGGGGTATCCAGCTCGGAATCCACGCCGAAGCGGGACTTCAGCTTGCTGCACAGCACGTCGATCTGGATGTCGCCGGCGCCGGAGATCACGGTCTGGTGGGTCTCGGCGTTGTTGGTGACGGAGAAGGTGGGGTCCTCCTCGTTCAGCTTGTTCAGACCGGTACCCAGCTTCTCGATCTCCTGCTTGGTCTTGGGGGAGATCGCCCGCTCGTAGCAGGCGGGGGCAAAGGCCAGAGGCGCAAACTTCACATAGGTCTTGGGCTCGCACAGGCTGTCGCCGGTCTTGACCTTGTCCATCTTGCCGATGGCGCCGATGTCGCCGCAGCAGATCTCCTTGGTCTCCTCGGTCTTCTTGCCCTTCATGACGTACAGACGGCCCAGCTTCTCGGTGTTGCCGGTGGTCATGTTGTACAGGGACATATCGCTGGTGACCTTGCCGCGGATGACCTTGATCATGGAGAACTTGCCGTACTGGTCGGAGATGGTCTTGAACACGAAGGCAGCGGCGGAGCCGTTGGGATCGTGGGCCACCTCAATCGCGTTGCCGTCGTCGTCTTCAGCGGCCTCGGCGGGCATATCGGTAGCCACGGGCACCAGGTCCACGATGGTCTGCATCAGCATCTCCACGCCCATACCGGTGACGGCGCTGCCGCACAGCACGGGGCACACGCTGCCCTCGCGCACGCCGATCTGCAGGCCCTTGGCCATGTCCTCGGCGGACAGCTCCATGGTCTCGAAGAACTTCTCCATCAGCTCCTCATCGGCGCCGGCGGCGGCCTCCATCAGCTCAGCGCGGAGGGCCTCCACCTCGTCGGCCATGTCGGCGGGAATAGCGCACTCGCCCTTGGCGTCGTAGGCCTTGTTGTGCAGCAGGTCCACGATGACGGTGACGGCCTTGTTGCCGTCGGCCTTGGTGGCCACGATGGGGGCAATGGCGGTGCCGTACTTGGCCTTGACGGCCTCGATGCAGGATGCGTAGTCGGCGTTGGCCTCCTCCACGCGGTTGATGAACATCATGCGGGGCTTCTTGCCCAGCATCTTCCAGGTGCGCTCCATGCCCACGGACAGACCGTCCTTGGCGTTGCCCACGATGACGGCGCACTCGGCGGCGCGGATGGCGCACACCGCCTCGCCGGAGAAATCGAAGTTACCGGGAGCGTCCATGACGTTGATCTTCTTGCCCTTATACATAACGGGGGCAAAGGCCAGGGAGATGGAGATCTGGCGCTTGATCTCCTCGGCGTCGTAGTCGCAGGTGGTGTTGCCGTCGGCGGTCTTGCCCAGACGGTCGATGCCCTTGGTCATAAACAGCATCTGCTCGACCAGCGAGGTCTTGCCGGACCCGCCGTGGCCCAGCAGCGCAATATTGCGAATGTCATTAGCAGTCATAGTGGTGATGTACTCCCTTCATTTTCTTCAAGTCCGCCGCCCACACGGCTGCGGACAGTAGCTCAACGTACCGATTATAGCTTATATTGCAGGGCCTGACAACCATTATTTTGTGGATTTGTAGGAAAATTCCCTGTCCGCACAGGCTTTTTCGGCAACTTATACAATTTCCTTTCCACCGTACTGGGCAGGTCGACGAGGGCCGGCAGACATCCCTTGCGCCGCCGCAGAAAATGTGCTATAATGGTGGATATGTTTGCGGGCATGATGGAATTGGTAGACATGCGAGATTTAGGTTCTCGTGCTCACGCGTTGGGGTTCGAGTCCCCATGCCCGCACCAAAAATGTCCGCTCCTGCGGGCCGTCCCTTTTTGGTGCGCGCTTTTGCGCTGCAAAAGCGGTCGCCTGCGGGCGGATAACTGTACGCGCAAGGGAAACCCGGCCAAGGTTTCCCTTGCACACATTCCCTTCCTTGCGGTATACGCGGGTTCCGTGCGCCCTGCCATGACCGCAGGATGCCCACGAAATGTCCGCCCCTGCGGGCCGCTCCTTTTTGGTGCGCGCTTTTGCGCTGCAAAAGCGGTCGCCTGCAAGCGGACAACTGCACGCGCAAGGGAAACCCGATCAGGGTTTCCCTTGCATATCTTGAACAGAGGACGCCATGGCGCACACGCTGGATGACCGGCTGATCTGCGAGATCCTGTCGGTGTCGGAGGAGATACCCGCCGACCGCGTGGACATGAAGCGTTTTCAGCGGCCGGAGGGCTATCGGACGAAACAGGAGGAGCTGCCATGAAACGTATCGCATCCATACAGGATATCTCCTGCCTGGGCCGCTGTTCCCTGACCGTGGCGCTGCCGGTGATCTCCGCTCTGGGCGTGGAGTGCGCCATCGTGCCCACCGCTGTCCTCAGCGCCCACACCGCCTTCCCCGGCTTTGTCAGCCGCGACCTGACGGACCAGCTTGACGCCATCGCCGCCCACTGGCAGGCCCAGCACGTCCACTTCGATGCGCTGTATACCGGCTACATCGCCTCCGTGCCCCAGGTGCAGCAGGTGCTGGACTTCTTTGACGCGGTGAAAAGCCCCGATACCATGATCTTCGTGGACCCCGCCATGGCGGACCACGGCAAGCTCTATTCCGGCTTTGGCCCCGACTTCCCCGCCGCCATGGCGCGGGTGGTGGCCCGGGCCGACGTGGCCATGCCCAACCTGACAGAGGCATGTCTCCTCACCGGTACGCCCTACCGCGAGGACATGGACGAGCCCCTGACCCGTGAGCTGCTGCAAAAAGTAGCGGCGCTGGGTGCCGGAAAAGTGGTGCTCACCGGCGTGTCCTTCACGCCGGACAGGCTGGGCGCCATGGGCTACGACAGCGCCGACGGCCGGTTCTTCACGTGTCTGGACCGGCGGCAGACCGGCTCCTACCACGGCACCGGCGACATCTTCGCCGCCACGGTAGTGGGCGGCATGATGCGGGGCCTGCCGCTGGAAGGTGCCGTCTCTCTGGCGGTGCGCTTCACCCTCTCCTGCATTGATGTCACGGCTCAGGACCCCTGCGCCGCCTGGTACGGCGTGGAGTTCGAGAAGGCCCTGCCCCTGCTGTGCGACGCCGCCCGCGCCCTGCCTGAGAATTAAAAAGAATAAAAAAGCACCCGCGGCACTTCAAAGTGCCGCGGGTGCTCTTTTGTCATCACTCGCTGCGGGGATAGGGCTTCTTCTCGTCGGTGAGCCCCGCGAGATAGTCCATGCTGGTGTTCAGTGCCAGCGCCACGCGGCGGCACTGCTCAAAGCTGAGATAGCGCTCGCCCCGCTCGATCTTGGAGTACGCGCTCTGGTCGATGCCGGTCAGCATCTGCATCTTGACCTGCGTAAATCCCCGCTCTTTTCTGAGTTCCCGTAATCTGCTCATCAAAAATCACCATAAATATTATGTCAAATTGTCCTATTGCATTTAGGGTTAAACTGTCCTATAATTTTTGCAGGGGGTGATGTTATGACGGAAGTTGAAGCCTATCACGAAATGTATCTGACCATGGCTCGCGCCGCCGAACAGGCCATCCGCCTGTTGGTGGAGGCGCAGCAGACCTGCGAAACGCTTTACATGGAGAGCACGGAACAGGCGCCGGCGAAATCCTGACCATAAAAAAAGCACCCGCGGCATGCCCGCGGGTGCTTTTTTTATTCTCCTTCGCCCTCCGGCTTCCCCTCTCCGGGAGCCTCCTCCGGCGCAGGGGGCTCCGACGCCTTCGCCGGTTCCTCCTCGGGTGCGTCGAAGTCCGGCATGGGTACCGGCTCGGACACCATGTTGATGTGCTTGGCGGGCGCCTCGATGGTCTCCGGCACACTGGGGCGGAACAGTTTCCGCTCCTGCTCTCTGGTGGCGCCGTAGTTGTCCACCGTCTCGGGGTCGCGGCCCTCGATAATGGCCATCATCTCCTGCCCGGTGATGGTCTCCTTCTTCAGCAGGTACGCGGCGATCTTGTCCAGCAGCTCCCGGTTGTCCTGCAAAATTCTCTTGGCCTCCTGATGGCACTGACGGATGATCTTGATGGTCTCGCGGTCCGCCGCGGCGTAGGTCTCCTGAGCGCAGGTCATGGAGTAACTGCCGTCCAGATACTGGCTCTGGATGGTGCCCAGCGCCATCATATCGAACTCGTCGCACATGCCGAACCGCGCCACCAGATTCCGCGCCAGCTCCGTGGCCCGCTCGATGTCGTTGGCCGCGCCGGAGGTCATGGTGTTGCACACGATCTCCTCACTGGAGCGGCCTGCCAGCAGCGTGCGGATCTCCGCCAGAATGTCCTCTCTGGACATGAGGAACTTCTCCTCCTCCGGCAGGTGCAGCGTATAGCCCAGCGCCCCCTGGGTGTGGGGCACGATGGTGATCTTGCTCACCGGCTGGGCGTTCTTCTGCTTGGCCGCCACCAGCGCATGACCCACCTCGTGATAGGCGATGATGCGCTTTTCCTCCTCGGTGATGACGGTGCCCTTCTTCTCCGAGCCGGCGATGACCAGCTCAAAGGACACCAGCAGATCGTTCTGGTTCACAGCCTTGCGGCCCTTGCGGACGGCCCGCAGCGCCGCCTCGTTCACCAGATTGGCCAGATCCGCGCCCACGCATCCGGCGGTAGCCTGGGCGATCTTGTTCAGGTCCACATCCTCGGCCAGACGGATGTTGCGGGTGTGTACCTGCAGCGTGGCCAGGCGGCCCGCCAGATTGGGCCGATCCACGGTGATGCGCCGGTCGAAGCGTCCCGGGCGCAGCAGCGCCTTGTCCAGCACCTCGGGGCGGTTGGTAGCGCCCAGCACGATAACGCCCTTGCTGGGATCGAAGCCGTCCAGCTCCGCCAGCAGCTGGTTCAGCGTCTGCTCGCGCTCGTCGTTGCCGCCGAACTTACCGCCGTCGCGGGACTTGCCGATGGTGTCGATCTCGTCGATGAAAATGATGCACGGGGCCACCTTGGCAGCCTCCTTGAACAGGTCGCGGACACGGCTGGCGCCCACGCCCACGAACATCTCCACAAAGCCGGAGCCGGAAATGGAGAAGAAGGGGACGCCGGCCTCGCCGGCTACCGCCTTGGCCAGCAGAGTCTTACCGGTACCGGGAGAGCCCACCAGCAGCGCGCCCTTGGGCAGCTTGGCGCCGATGGCGGTGTACTTGCCGGGGTTGTGGAGGAAATCAATGATCTCCTCCAGCGACTCCTTGGCCTCGTCCTGGCCGGCCACATCCTTGAACGTGACGCCGGTGGACTTCTCCATATACACCTTGGCGTTGGACTTGCCCACGCTGCCGATGCCGCCGAAGCCGCTGCCGCCGCTCTTGGCCAGCATCCGCAGCAGCAGCATGAGCAGTCCCACAAAAATGAGCGTGGGCAGGATGTAGCTGACCATGAACGCCAGCACCGGATTCATCTGCGCCTCGTAATAGCCGGTGTAGGCCACCTTGTGCTCCTTCAGCAGAGGCAGCAGGGACGTATCGTTGAGATACGCGGTATACAGCGTCAGCTTCGTGTCCTTGGACTGGGTGTAGGACTTGGCGGGCACGTTGCTGTCCTCGTCCTGTTCCTCTGTGTAGGTGTAGCCCTCCACCGGCGTGATGTAGATGGCGTCGTCCTTGAACAGGACCTCCTTCGCCTTATCGTTTTCGATAAGATCCAGCATCTCGCTGTACTTGATCTCATGGCTGGTGGACTTGTTGGTGGCGTTGCGGTTGTAGGCGTTGAGGTAGTTGAATCCCACCGTCAGCACCAGTGCCCACGCCACCAGCGTCAGGATGCCCCGCAGGTTATTGCGTCCCTTTCCGTTTTTATTGTTGTTCTGATCGTTGTTGGCCATGTGTATCCTCCGTAAAAAACCGTCAGCCGGAGTGCCTCCGCTCTCGGCGGCGCATCCCTCCCGCGGTATACCTTCGCAGTACCGCACAGTATACCACACTTGTCCAAATGTCACAAGCGGCACATCGTCGGATTTTCTGTAAAATTTCTATGAATGGCGCTTTATCTCGCCGAAATATTGTGTTATACTGGTCAGTAATTCAAGAAAAATGAGGTCATACCCATGAAAGATATGAAGGATACCGAGCGCCGCCGTCCCCTGCCGGACGCGGAGGCCGACGGCGTCATCGAGGGCCGCAACGCGGTGATCGAAGCCCTGCGGGTGGGCACCGCCATCGACAAGATCTACATTGCCAAGGGCGAGACGGACAAGACCCTGGGCCACATCGCCTCCAAGGCCCGGGACGCGGGCATCGTGGTGGTGGAGGCCGACCGCCGCAAGCTGGACGGCATGTCCCGCACCCACGCCCATCAGGGCGTTATCGCGCTGGCCGCCGTCCGGGAATATGTGACGGTGGAGAGCATTTTGCAGACCGCCGCCGACAGGGGCGAAGCGCCGCTGCTGGTGATCTGCGACGAGATCTCCGATCCCCACAATTTGGGCGCCATCCTCCGTACCGCCGAGTGCGCCGGGGCCCACGGCGTCATCATCCCCAAGCGCCGCAGCGCGGGACTGACTGCCATCGTGGCAAAGACCTCCGCCGGTGCGGTCAGCTATATGCCGGTGGCGCGGGTGGCCAACATCCCCTCGCTGCTGAAAGACCTGAAAAAGCAGGGCGTCTGGGTGTTCGGCACCGCCGCCGACGGCAACACCACCCTGTATAACGCCGACCTGAAAGGCCCTGCCGCCATCGTCATCGGCTCCGAGGGCGACGGCATGACCCGCCTTGTGGCGGAAAACTGCGATTTTCTGGTCAGCATCCCCATGAAAGGACAGATCTCCTCCCTGAATGCCTCCGCCGCAGCGGCTATCCTGCTGTATGAGGCGGTGCGCCAGCGGAGCTGAGAAAAAGGATATCCATGCGCAGGCAAGACGAGGAACAACTGCATACCCCCGCCGTCCCTGAGGACGAGGCGTTTACGCTGGAATCCATCCTGGCCGAATACGGCAAGGGTGGGCGTCAGCCTGCCCCGATAGAGAAGCCTGCGCCCACACCTGTCCCGGAACCGGAACCCGAACCTGAACCGGAGCAGGAAGAGGAAATCACCACCCGCCTGCCCAAAACGGAAAAGCGGGAGAGGAAGCGGAAGCGCCGCAAAAAGGCGGAAAAGGGCGACACCACGGAGCTTCCGGTGATCCGCACCGGCCAGCCGCCGAAGCCCTACGTGCCGCCTGCACCGGAGCTGGAGGAGGAGCTGCCGCCGGATCGGGTGTCGCTGAAAAACGTCATGTACGACACGGTGGACGCGGTGCTGGCGGAGAATGACGACGGGATCTTGGAGGAGCCGCTTACTCTGCGGGAGCGGCTGCGTGAGCTGACGGCCCGCCTCCATGCCCGGAAAAAGCCCCGGCGGCACGATACCGAGCAGCTGTGGGCGGAGCCGGAGCGCCCGGAACCGGAGCCGGAGCCGCTTGCGCCGGAACCGGACAGCGACGAGGCGTTCCGGGCGGAAAAGCGCCGGGCCAAGCACCTGAACCGGTCGCTGACCATATTGAGCTTTCCCGTGGCCGCGCTGATCGCGCTGGCGGTGCTGGACGGGCTGGGCTATATGCCTGCCGCGTGGCAGGAGAGCGCCATGCTGCGGGGCCATCTGCCGGTAGGCGTGATGATGCTGGCGGCCATCTTCGCGATGGACGTGTGGAAATACGCCTTTCAGGAGCTGAAAAAGGGCCATGTCACCAGCGCCTTCGGTGCGCTGCTGCTGGTTTTTGCGGTGGCGTTTGACGGCATCGTGTCCACCGCTATTACCCAGGACGGTCACATGCCATTTGCCGCCACCACGGCGCTGCTGATGTGGATGGAGCAGTGGGCGCTGCTGCTGCGCTCCGAGACACGGCGCGAGGCGTTCCAGCTGGCCAATGTGGGCGGCGAGCCGCCCTATGTGGCGTCCCAGCTGGACATGGGTATCTGCAAGCAGAAGGGACGGCTGGAGGGCTTTTACCGCATGACGGACAAGCCCGATCCCGCCTGTCGCTGGCAGTGGTATCTGACGCCGCTGCTGCTGAGCGCCGCCACGGTGCTTTCCGCCGTGGTGTGCCTGTCCGGGCAGGGAATGGAGAGCTTTCTGCGGGTCTGGTCGGCCCACCTGACGGTGGCGCTGCCCCTGTCGCTGCCGCTGACGGCGGCGCTGCCGCTGCACCGCCTGCAGCACCGTCTCACACGGGGCGGAAGCGCACTGGCGGG
>OIXQ01001027.1_pt1 | contig 11408 bp, 19 predicted proteins | sample 1587791 | NCBI WGS metagenome assembly OIXQ01 (sample SAMN03283273) | human gut metagenome | biome: human-associated habitat; material: feces | host: Homo sapiens | place: Peru | collected 2012
CTTCAGCACGCATGAGTCTTGCAAGTAAGTCACGTTCTTTACTTGTATAATTTATAATTGCCATATAATCACCAATGTATTATATGATTATTTAAGCAAAAGTTTATAAATTACATAAAATAAAATAGGTGATTTAAATGAATAAGTTAGTTGGTAATACACCAATGATAAAAATTAATTATGAAATTGATGGTGTTAAAAAGGAAATTTATGCTAAATTAGAATATTATAATGTGACAGGAAGCATTAAGGATCGTATTGTTTATAACATTTTAGATAATGAACGTGAAAAAGGCAATTTAAAACATGGTCAACCTATTATCGAAGCTACAAGTGGCAATACGGGTATTGCTCTTGCTTCTTATGGTGCTTGTTATAAGCATCCGGTTTATATATTTATGCCAGTTTGGTCGAGTGAAGAACGTCGTAAATTAATGCAACTTTATGGAGCTAATTTGATTTTAATAACGCGTGAAGATGGTGGCTTTAAAAAGTGTATTGAAGAAGCTACCAATAAAGAAGATTTGAGAATGATTTTAATTGACATAGATAAAAAAATTAATAGATTGCTTTATAGAGAAAATATAGATAAAAAATTACTTGAACAGTTATTTTGTAATATGGGATTTCCGCTAAATGAAAAAATTAAAGATGATACATGCTTAAAAGAGTTTTATAAAATTAATGAAGAATATTCAGGAAGATTTGGATTATGAACAATATAAAAAGAAGTATTATTTTTCCAAAAGAACTGGATTCTATAATTAATGGCATGACAGAACGATATTCCTATCAAACTAAAAGTAAATTAATTATAGAACTGCTTGAATTGGGTATTTTGAAATTTAATGAAGATTTAAACAGAAATGCTAAAATAGATGAAATATTGAACAAGATTAATTTTTTATTGGAAAAAATGGATAAATAATGTTTGAAGATTCAAAGGTTGTTTTTATAACACATCCATATTACGCTGTTAATAATCCAACCAATAATTTACGAATTTATAAAAAAGCAAAAAACTTTGATAATTGGAGATATATTCAATGCAAGTCAAAAGAAGAATATAGAACTAAACTTAATGAATATATTACAGGATTTTATGAATATTCAAGAGATAAAGATAAAGCTCATGCTTCCATTAAAAGTTTTTCAAAAACTAAAAGTGATTCACTCTTTGATTATTTTATGGGTGGTAAAAAAACAGAAGAAATAATGAAAGAAAATCAGATGAAAAGAGAAGAAATAGCAATGCTAAAAGATGGAACATTTTTAAAAGATAAAGATGTACTATCAATGCAAAAAAGATGGTGTAAGTATGCAGAGAATAGTAATATTCAAATGACAGTTTTATCATTTTATCAAAATTATATAGATGAAAATATAAGTATAAAAGAATTGCAAAAGAAAATTGCGACTGATGTAATACCGAAATTCCTTTCGTACTCAGGATATGAAAATCCAAAAGAAAATTTAGAATGGATAGTGGCACTTCATTCTGATAGAGAAAATAACTATCATTTTCATATTTCTTGGATCGAAAAAAATAAATGTTATAAAAACAAAAATGGAAAATTAGAACATAGAATTAGACTTAAAATAACTGATGAAGAAAGAAACTTTTTAAAAAGGCAAGCAACACTAACTGTTGAAAGAAAAAGATTATATACTCCAACATTAATAAAACTTGAAAAAGATTTTGAAGAGTTAAAATCATATTTTAATCCTAAGGATCAAAACTTCACGTTAAAAAATGTATCGGATTTAGAGCTTGAAGAAAAAATTGTGAGACTTGGTTTTTTATTAAATGAAGTAAGAGGGACCGATAAGAAATATATTAAATACAATTCCTTACCTAAAGATGAAATAGGAAACAAAATTAGAATATTGACTAAGGAAATAAAGAAAGAAATCTTTAAGGATAAAAGAATTAAGGAAGCAAAGAAAGATATATATATGACTATTGATAAAATAAATAATATTTTATTAGATATAGATAAAAGGAATAATATTTCCGATCTTGGTTTTGAATCTGCAATAGAAAATAAAATGATAAAAGAAAAATTAGATAAAAATGATACCTATGTGTATAATGCAATAGTTAATCATGCTTTGTATAATTATAATTATTATAGTAATAAAATTAAAAAAAATAGTTTTTCAGTTGAGGATATTATTAATCAGGTTGCTTATGAAAATTACAAAAAAGATTATTCGTTAAACAAAATTAAAAGTGTTAAAAAGCATAAAATTAATATAATAAAAAATTGTTTATCAGGAATGACATATAAGAATAAGATTTTATATGCTTTAGATAGACTTGGATATGAACAAGATCAAGTTGCTGAAAAATTTTATGAAATGTTTGAAGAGAATGGCACCGATAAACAATTTAATGATTAAAACTATATGCTTATTAAGATTATTTATTATTTCTATGGTATAATATGTATAAGAACCAGATAAATAGTAATTTGTTGAAACGGAGGAATGATTATGAAAAAAACAATTTTAACAATTTTATTATGTGGGGTTATGATATTGGGATTAACAGGGTGCGTTAAAGGAAATAATGATGAAAAAAAATCGTATGAAAATAGTGATGTGTGTTGTGAAGGTTGTATGTGTGGTGATACTATAGAATTATTAAAAACAACTGAAACTGCTTGGATATTAACTAAAATAGACAGTGAAGGAGAATACGAGTATATTAAAGATTCCTTTATTAATTTTCACGGAACTGGGAAAAATAAATTTGCTTTTTTCGATAACGGAAAAAAAATAAAAGGAGAATTTATAATTAATAAAAATAATGAAATAGTATTAACATCAAATGATGGCATAAATAATAAAATAACTTGTAAATTAGGTGAAGAAAAAAATTTAATTGCAGTTATGTATTGTGATAATAATTTTGGTACATTTACATTACAAAAACAAGGAACACTTGAATTGCCAAATATAATAAAGGATACTGTATCAAAAACGAAAACCATAAAGATTAAAGGAAAACAATCAATTACAGAAGAACAAGAAATAAATGTATTTTTATCAGTGATAAATAATTCTAAAGTATGGACAGGTGCTGTAACATTACCATCACCTAAATATGAATTGGAATTATTGGATATTAATGATGATAGTATTGCAAAAATTTTATACAATCCAGAACATTATTTTAATATTGAAATAAACGGAAAAAGTTATGAACTAACAAATATTGATAAAAACTCATTGAATACAATACTAGACAAATAAACAAATTACAATTTATCTAATAGTTATTATTAAGAAAAGAGGAAATGATATGGCTGAATTACGAGATTTATATGATGCTAATAGTGTTAAAACTGATAAAACATATCGCAAGGGAGAACAAATACCAAATGGATATTATCCTATGGTGGTAATGGTTGTAATTAGAAATTCTAAAGGTGAATTTTTAATGCAAAAAAGAGTAAAGTCAAAAGGTGGCGATTGGGGTGTAACTGGCGGACATCCAAAATCTGGTGAAACACCTTTAGAAGGAATTATTACTGAAGTTAGAGAAGAATTAGGTTTAGATTTTTCAAATGAAAAATTTACTGAATATGATTCTGGTTGTGATGGTAATGATTGTTATAAAATGTATTTTGTAAATAAAGATGTAGATCTTAAAGATGTAAAAATTCAAGAAGATGAATTGTCAGAAGTTAAATGGTTTTCTATGGATGAGTTAAAACACATGGTAGCTATTAAAGAGTTAAATGAAAATCAAATATCATGTTTTGTTAAAGTATGCAATTTTTTAGAACAAAATAAATAAAGTGTCTTTGATATAATGGTTTGTGTAAGTGGTGGTTTTTGTGAAATATGAGGATTTAAAAAAGAAATTTGAAATAAATAAAAAGGTAAAATTTAAATTATATAGTTTAAAATATATAATTGAAATGATTGATAATAATGTGGTGATATATCCTGAAATATATCCGCAAAGAAAATCAAAATATTTTTCGCTTGATGCTGTTATGAGTTATTTTACAGTATATAATGAACCATTGATTGAAAACATTGACAGAATAAATATTATTGAATAAGGGGGGATAAATGATTTTAAAAATAATAATAGGATTAGTATTAAGCGAACTAGTTCTTTTTTTGTATTCCTGTTGTATTGTTGCAAGTAGGGAAGATAAATATATGGGAGAATTAAATGAAAAATAAAATATTAAAAAAGGTCAATAAAAAGTTATCTGATTCAGATAATTTTTTTGATGGAGAAATTAATGAGATATTGAATATAGTTGATGATGTATTAACTAAATGTAATATTGAAAATAATAATTTGAAGTTTATTGATAAAATAATAAATTTTTATAATAACTGTATAAATTGTATAAAGGAATGGTGTAATAAATGCAAATTAAGAATAAAGAATTAGCGTTTCTTTCACTATGTGGTGATTGGGACTATAGAAAAAATGTAGATATGACAGAACCGCATTTACAAGGAATAGCAATTCGTGATAATAAAATTTTAATATCTTGTGAAAAATTTTCTGATACAGCTGATGATTATGTGTCATGTATTGCTACTGAAATAGAAGATGAAAATATGATTAATAAATTTAAAAAATTGAATTTAAAAAATAAAGGTGAAGTAATAGATTTTATTTCTAATATAGAAAAATTTGTTGACTGGAAAAAGATAAGTAAAATGTTAGAACAAGAAGAATTAAAATTGTGTGAAGAAGGATTAACCATAATAGAAAGTAAAAATCTTGAAGGGTGGCATTGGTATAAGTATGATGATGGCTCCGGATATCTTGAATCTCCAGATAAAGAAGAATATATGAGTTATGATTTATTAACTAATGAATATAAAATTACAAAAGAAGCAGATTGGGAATTGTTCCCTTTATTAAATTATTATGCAGATGGTGTAGAACCAGAAAAGTTTGATCCATTTCAATTTATGGAACAAGAAATGTTAGACTATAATTTACAAAAATCAAAAAATGAAGAGTTTGTTTTATAAAGGGGTGATAAAAATTGAGTATATTACAAGAATATGAAGAAATAAAAAAATATATAGGTGAAGAAAAGTGGGATAATATTGATAACTATATAAATGATATTCATCCAGAATTAAGATTAGATCAAATAATTTACAATTCTGATAATTGGTTAGAATATGAAAAATGGTTTTACAAAAAAGTAAAAGAATATAGTGTTGATGTTCAAAGCGTATGGAAAACAGATTATGATGATTACAAATGTTTTGCTATTATTGGAAATGGTTTAAAAAATATAGGAAGTATAATAGCAAGTTATGATGAAGTCCAAATAAGAAATTTAACTGGAAATATTAAAAATCAATTAAGTGAAAAAGAATTTGAAAATGCTTTTGCTGTTTTAATTTTAAATGATTATAACGATTATAAAAAATTACCAACGATTAGTAATTGCTCTAAACTATTAAAATATGTATATGATTGTGTGTGTAGTTCTGATAGTTCTATGTGTCATATAGATTATGAAGATTGGAAAGAGTTAAAAGAAGATTTAGATTATACAGACAAAGATTTAGAAATATTAAATAATGAAATAAAAAAATATGGATTAGATGAAGTGGTTGAAATAGGCACTGGAGAATATACAATTGTTGGGTATGGAGATTTAGAGACAAGATTTATTGATGATAGAGATATTAAAAATTGCGTTGAAATAAAGGAAGAATTAAATGATTATGAAAAATAAAATTTTGTTAGAAATAACTGACTTTTGTTTTGATTGTCCTCTTCACGAAAAATGTATAGAAGAAAAATGTGTTCTATTTAGAATAGAAAAAATTATATGTAAGAAGGAGGAAAAAAGAAATGAAATTAATGACAAAAGAATTAGAAAAAAAGTTTGAGAAATATCCGCTGTACAGTCAAGACGGATTGGGTGGTAGAGCAAAAGTTCTAGTTAAATATTTTAATCCTGTTGGTGCTGGGACATGGTTGATTACAGAGGGTAATAAATTAGAAAATGGTGATTATGAAATGTTTGGATATTGCCATCTAGGAGATGATGATTTTGCAGAACTAGGTTATGTAATGCTATCAGAATTAGAAAATATTACATTATTTGGAGGATTGAAAATTGAAAGGGATTTATATTTAGATGATAATATAACTTTATATGATGCTATGAAAAAGTCTGGAATGAAAATACCAGATTTTTTAAATATTAATTTGAAGAAAGAATTAAATGTAAATTCATTGATTAATAATTTTGAAGTTCCATTAGTGATTGAAGAGTATTTAGATTTATCACTTGATGATTTAGAAAATGATTTGTATCTAAAAAAAATATGTCCTGATAGTAAAAATAAACTTGTATATTGTGATAATGATATATGTTATTATGATTGTTTTGATGGCGATTATCTATGTATTGAAACTAAAGATGCAATTAAAATGAAAGAAAATCATGTACATAATAATAGTGGTCTTATCAGAGTAAACGAATTAAATAGTAGTTTAATTAGTGTCGATTACAACGGAAAAAGAATTAAAGATATAGCAGATAAATACAGAACAAGGGATTCTATAAAATACAATTCATACATTACTGATAATTTTAAAATTACTTTAGAAGAACAAGAAATAATGAAAGACTTAAGATATATAGAAAGTTGTCATGATTATAATACTATAAAAGAAAACTTGACTAATGAAGACATAATTAGAATCAATAATGTAATAAAAGATTTTATCTTCTATGAAAACAAATATGATGACGGAGTTAAAGATATTATTGGAGAATACGAAGGTAAATATGGTAATTATAATATTATTGAATGGTATGAAGGATTAAAATCAACCAAATCGTTTCTTGAAGATTATGTTTTAGAGAGGGGTGAATATAGTGTTTGATAAAGACTTTTTAAATGTTGTTGATAGGGTTAGTGATATTTTTATAGATTTTATGGAAGAAAAAGGATTTGATGTATCTTACCATAATGATAAATATTTAGGAAATGGAGCAACTGCATTTAATTCTAAAGACTCTTTTGTTCCTATTTTTGAATTATCAAATCAACTTTATCCTAAAATGTTTACAATTTTTATAAAGGATAGAAATGGTAATTCTATTTTAACTGGTAATTATGCTGCTATATATTCTTTTAATGCTAATGATATGACAAACGAAGAAATTTTTGACACTTTTATCAAAATGCTTGATGAGATATATAATAACTATGGAATCTATAACAAAAATAATCGTTTGGATTTTACATTTAAAGAGCTAAACGAAGATAGGAAATCATACAGCAAACAGCAAAATAACAAAAAAGTTTTAGAAGATTTACGAAATACTATTACCAATTATCTTGATAATTGTACTGATGAAGAGTGGAAAAAAATTTTAAATGATTATTGTATTGAAGACATAGAAAATTATATGGGAGAATCAAGGGAAAAAATAGAAGAAACAATAATTGAATGTTTAAAAGATATGGATAAAGAGAGTATAGAAAGTGAAATAAATAGATATAGTAAATATCTTGATAAAATAATTGAAATGTGAGGTGTTTAAGATTTGAGATGCTTTGAAGAATTAAGTTTAAAAGAGTTAAAAAAACAATATGATCTAAGTGCTAATAATGCTATAGAGTATTTAAAAGAATTTGTTTCAAAAGATCAGTACAACGAATCCGTTGAAAATATTTTGTCTAATTTAAATATAGACGAGAATATTTTATATATGAATATTGAAGATATTCCTGACAAGGGTTATCTTGAAGGAGATTTGATTACAGAATTTAAAAATTTAGACGATTCACACTCTTATACTGTTGCAAGAGTTATGAATATATGTCATTGTGTAGAACTTCACTATTGTGATGGAAAAACTACTATTGAATATGGATATAGAATAAAACCGGATTATTGGGAAAACGAAATTTATGAAGTAGAATGGTTTAATAAAAATATGTCTTATGACGAGATGTTTAAAAAACTAGAAAAATTATTTAAAAATTACTTTGGTGAAGAAGAGTTTATATATAAAGATTATCAAAATTTAGAAATTTAGAAGGGAGGAAATGATGAGAGAAGAAATTTATACTGTTTGTTATGATTCATTAAGTATTTATAATAATAAAAAAGATGCAATAAAGTTTTATAATGATTGTTATATGATGAGTGAGGGAGCAGAAAGAGAAAGATATGCTTCCATTTTATTTGATCTAAACAATGATAAAAGAAAAGCTACTGACAACATAAGCAATTATTGCAGAGAAATTTATATTCATACTAGAAATTATAATGAAAGACCATTAAAAGTAAATCTAGATAAAAAACTATCTTTAGAAGAATGTATTAAATATTATAAAAATAATCTATTTCCCGTATTAGAAATATGTGAGGAAGAAAATATTGACTTCAATAAAAAAATACCTTTTGAGGATTTTGGAGATGATAGGGAAATAAATATGAGAAGTATTACTGATTTTTATAAGTATTTACTTAGTGATAAAAACGTTAATTTAAGTAATGTATATACAAAAGAAGTGTCTGACGGGAAGTACATGCTTATAGTTGAAGATAATTTAGAAATTGATATAAGAGCATGGGATGATTTTGATTCGGTTGTTAATAATGTTAATACAATTTATGAATATAGCAAGAGAAAGGAACAAGAAAAGGAATATGAATAAAGAATATTTGAATAAGCTATTTGAAGAAAATAAAGAAAAATTTTTTGATAGTGAAACAAAAATAACATCTAGTAAGGAATTGGAAGATTATATAATATCAACAATAATATCTAATTTTGAATATGACTTTAATAAATATATTGATATAGACAAATTGTTTGATGATACCATTCACATAGGTATTAGTCATAATGGAGTTATGGCTTTAACACAAACTGATGCAGATAAAGAAAGATGTGGTATTGGATTAGAATATAGGGATGAATCAGGAAAACTTATAAGAAGAGATTTAATAAGTGAAGAAGATTTTGTTATGTTAATGAAATTTTATATTCATACAAAAGATAATGATTTATATAATGAATTTATAAATAAAGATGGAATTAACATTGATGAGTCTTATGAAATTGAATAGGGGTGATTGAAATAAATAGTTATGAAGTGTTAAAAGAAAGCAAAATAATTTATGAAAATTTAGTTGATATTTTAGATAATGCTGATATACAAATATTAAATGGTAATCAAAGCAAAATAAAAGAGTTTATGACTGTGTTAGCAAATATTTATGATAATGCTTATAAACAAGCAAAAGAATATATGAAAAATGAGTTAGAAACTATTTGTAATTGTCCTAAATGTCAAAATAAATTATTAATAAGCGATTTGATAGATTATTCTTACTTATGTGATGAGTGTGATGAAAATTATTATTACATTGAAATAGAAAACCATAATAAGTGGTATTTAACCAATGATAATAACGAAAGATTAATTAAAAGTTTTAGCTTGGGATTAAATTATAATGTAGATAAAAAAATAATGTACATAGGGACAGAAAATAGTTCTGGGGCAAAATATATTTGTGATGACATAGATGATATTAAAGAGTCTGTGAATGACTATATATTTGGATATGTCAATCATAATACTTTTAATATAAAGATATGGGAAACAGAAGAAGATAGAATTCAAGGAGAACCAATTATACTTGATGAAATATACCACGATCTAAAAGATGCTGTTGCCAGATTAAAAAAGATAATGTCAAGACAAGATTATGCTTTTGCAGAAATTATAAATGAAGATGAAGATTTATTTTATTCAACAGATGGGGTAAGTGAAGAATATTATAAAAAAGATAATTTAGAAATATAAAGGGGGATATATGAAGTATAAGGGAAAAATTGAAAAAATAAAACATATAGTAGTATCTGATCCGACATACGATAAGGATGTCTGGTGTAGGTATGAAAATAATAATATAGATAATAAAGATTTAGCGGTAATTGTATATATTGATAAAGTAAAAAATAATATAGAAGATTATGAATTTGAAACGGTAGATTTTGCAGTACTTATCAAAACTAATGATGATGATTGTAGTGTTACAAAAGATGGGTATTTAAAACATTTAGAAAATATAAAAATAACTAAATATGATATAGGAGTTGATACAGCGTGTGTCGCAATAGGAGTAAACGAGTATGCTAAAAATATAATTGATTCAAAAGATGAGTGGCAACCAGAATGTGCTATAAGAACAGGAACTGATGGAATATTTGGTACAGTAATAGAAGGGAAGAATGATGAGGAACTATGTTTTATATTTATAGAAGGATATTTTGATAGTGATTTTATTGATACAAATAAACTATTAGATTATTTAACTGAGAAACTTTGCATTAAAGAACTAATAGTGGAGAATGAAACTGATAAAGAAACAAAAGGAATGGTGGTATAACTATGAGTTATTATCATATAAAGAATATCCATATAGATAAAACTAAAAATAATATATCAGCAGATTTAGCAGATTCTAGTTTATATCCTTTAACTTTTTATAACACAGAATTTCTGTGTCAAAGAATAACATTTGAAGAAACTTATGCCGAATTTATTTATAATTTAGTTAGTGGTAATTTTCATCCTACTTCAAATAGTAAATTCTCTAAATTAGTTTTAAATCATGATTTAGAGAATTATTATGAGGATGCACATAATATTGGTAAATTAGAAACATATTATAAATACAAGAATAACATAGATGCAATATTAAGTGGTAATTTATCAAGAATTAAAAATATTGAATCAGATAAAGAAATGCATCCAGAAAAATATTATGTATTAACTAAATTAGATTTGGATATTGGGTATGATTATGAGTACTATATAAATAAAAGAGGAAAACTATATACATTTATTAATAATAAAATAATGTCTTGTTCTCAGGATGATAAGAATTATGGTTATCCATTATCAGTTGTTTATGGTAAAGAAAAAGAAAAATTATTAGAATATAATGATTTTTTCAAAGACAAAAGCGATGAACTGGAGATATAGAAAATGGATAATATTAAGTTTGATGCTATGTCTCCATCTATGACTTTATTGTTATTTTTAATTATTGGATTAATATTATTTATTTTAATAATAGAACCAAAATTATCAAGAAGAAAACTAAAAAACAACAACGAGCATGGCTCTAGTAAGTTTGCGGATATAAAAGAGATAAAAGAAAATTTTGATAAAGAAGAATTAAATAATATAAATATGTCTGGTTTTCCAGTATGGTACGAAAAAGAAAAAGGAAAATTCAAAAATGTTTATTATGATAATAAATCACCACATTATGTATTAATTGGCTCAACAGGAAGTGGTAAGTCAATAACAGTTAGTATTCCTATGTGTATTCAGTTTGCAACTGCTAAAGAAAAACATTC
>OIXQ01001030.1_pt1 | contig 11394 bp, 9 predicted proteins | sample 1587791 | NCBI WGS metagenome assembly OIXQ01 (sample SAMN03283273) | human gut metagenome | biome: human-associated habitat; material: feces | host: Homo sapiens | place: Peru | collected 2012
TCGTATCGCCCCATATATATTTGCGGCGAAGCCGCCACCTTCATTCCTCATTCCTAATTTCCCTAAACCCTGAACCTTGAACCTTGAACCCTGAACCCCTGAACCCTGAACCCTGAACCCTGAACCCTGAACCCTGAACCCTGAACCCTGTAAAGCAGTGTACCTCTTATGAACTATCTATCTTATCTCTTTCTTGTAATCATCGCGCTTCTCTTGATGATCCTCTACGACTTATACGCAGCCTTTCTGCTCGCTGCCACGCTCCTTCTGGTGCCGCTCCTTGCACTTTCTCTGGGATATGCGGCGCACCGATCGGTATCGGTGACGTTTTCTGCCCCGCACCGCACACATAGAGGAGCGGCCGCCGAAGTCTGCCTCACCGCCAAAGGCCGCTTCCTCCCCCTTGTCTCTTCGCTCACGGCAACGATGGCAGGAAAGGAATACGACAGCTATGAAACAGAGAAGGATGTGACACGCTTCTATTTCCGGATAGACACCGCGCATGCGGGACGCATCACGCTCCCCGCTCCCCGCCTTTCCTGGAAAGACCCGTTCGGACTTTTCCATTTCCATAAAGACACGAAAGCCCAGGCGCTCCTCGTCCTGCCCCGTCCGATGGGCGACTACGCACATACGCTGAAGAGTCTCCTTCGCCTCTCTGGCAGTGAAGAGGTGGAATACTTCGGCGCGACGCCCTACCAGCCGGGGGATAATCCCCGCCTCATCAACTGGAAGGTCACGGCCCGCACAGAGGATATCTATGTCCGTGACCGCATGCCCGCAGACGATGCGCGCCTTATCCTGGCGGCAGACTATGAAGAGGATGATGCCCTGCGGGATCTTCTCGCCGATGCGCTCCTTTCCTGCGGCCTCGCTCTCACGGCAGCGCGTATGCCTTTCCGTTTCGCGTGGATGACGATCCATGGCGAGGAGATCATCACCTCCGTCAAGGACAAGGCCGGCTGGGAAGAGGCTGTCGCCGAGTTCCTCCTCGCCGGTGGTGAGAATGCGCTGAAGACCAGCCATCTATCGCCCCTCCTTCCGATCTGCTACCTGACAGGCGATCCCGCACCCGCCGTCTCGCCGATCCTGCACCCCTCCATCTGGTGCGTGCGTGATGCCAAGGGCACTGCCCTTTCCGGAAAAGCCGCCATTGCCCGCGCGCTGGGAGGTGAAGCATGATGACACGCCTCCTCTCTTCTCTCGGTGCCTTCGGTGCTTCTTATGCACTCTTCTCCTACTTCGGCGGCGGTGCGCTTCCGTATGCGATCTGCGCTGCGTTCCTTGCGCCTCTTCTTTCTTTCGCTCTTTCCAGACTGCCCGGCAGACACCGGCTGCCGCTTCTTGCGCTCCTTGCCCTCCTCCTTCTCTCGCTCCCGCTCCTTGTGAGAGAGACCTTCCTTTCGAGCCTCCTCTCTGCGCTCATTCCTCTCGTCGATACGCTCAAAGAACCATATGACATTGACATGACTGCACCGCTTGCGAAAGCCATCGCAAGCCCGGCTCTTGCCAAAGGGTGGCTCGCCTGCCTTCTCTCCCTCTTCTTTACGGCCGGCGCATGGTCGAAAGCGGCCCGCGCTATGGCAGCGCTTCTTTCCTTTTTCCTCATTCTCTTCGGCTTCTACTTCGGCGTGAACCCGCCCGCTCTCGCCATTCTTTGCTGCGCCTCCTACGGCCTTTCCGTCTTTGCCTCTCTCAAAAATCACGGACTCGGCATGCCGGAGATCCCCACCCTCGCTCTGACCCTGCTTCTGGGCGCAGGGCTTCTCCTCGTATTCCCGGAAAGCCGGTATGAGCAGCCGGCGATCTTCTCCCATATGCAGGAGAAGATCATCGGCTGGACCGACCCCTATGACCCGATCTTTCACGCCGGCAATGCCTACACGGGCATGATGAAGGGCGCCGCCGGACATCAGCGCCTCGGCAGCAGTGCCAGCATCCGCTATACCGGCCGCGTCATCGCAGACATCGAAGCGGCAAGCGATAAGCACCTCTACATCCGAAGCTGGACCGGTGGCCTCTACGAAGACAGCCGCTGGAAGGACTTCCCGGACAGCACCTACGATGGGACAGAAGCCCTCTTCTCCAAGAACCAGGGCGAATGGTACGACCAGGGAGCCTGGCTCATGGAGGTCGCAGCCAGAAATCCATCGATCTCCCAAAAGCTCTTGAACTACACCAAAGAAAATGACCTTTCCTCCTTCAAGAAGCCCTTCACCCTCGCTGCCCTCTACGAAAAGAGCCGCTTTCTGCTCCTCCCCTATGATGCCGACTTCGGCGGTCCCTACTTCCAGTATGACCGCTCACCGATCTCCCGCGAGGGCAAGGCCTACAGCACCGACGTATGGGAGTTCCCTGCCGGTGCGCTCCTCTCGATGATGGCCCGCGAATCCATCCAAGACCCCTACTACACGACCTATCTTGAAGCGGAAAAGCGTTACCGCCGCTTCGTCTACGCGCACTACCTCACCATTCCGGAAGAAACACGCGACGCCATCGCCTCGCTGGGCAAGACCCGCCCCGCGCAAAGCCTTTCCGAGAAGCGCGCACGCATCGACGCCATCCGCCATTTTCTGGAGGATCACTACACCTATACGAAAAATCCGGGCAAAACTCCCGCGGACAAAGACTTTATCTCCTACTTCCTGACAGAAAGCAGAAAAGGCTACTGCACCTCCTTTGCCTCTGCCGCCGTCATGCTGCTCCGCGCCTCGGGCATCCCTGCCCGCTATGCAGTCGGTCTTTCCGTAGACAGGGAAGATCTCCAAAACGCCCCCCTGACGAAGGAAGGGCTTCACGCCCTCTCCGTCAATGATCACCACGCCCACGCCTGGGTCGAAGTCTATGTCGATGGCCTCGGCTGGCGTCCCTGTGAAATGACCCCGGGCAGGGAAGGGGAGGAGAATCCCTTCCCCATCCCGCCTGACAAGCAGAAAAATGAACAGGGCGCGCCGGACAAACCAGCCGATGAGAAGAACACACGCGAGGAAGCGCCGAAAGAGCAGCCGCCTGCGCCGCAGCAGCCACAACAGCGACCGCAACCACAGCAGCAACCAGCGCAGCAGCCGCAGGGACAGCCCCCGCTCTCCCAGCCGAGGACGCTAGACGCCCCCGTTTCCCGCCCGCTTCTCCCGATGCTTCTCACTGTCCTGCTCATGCTTGCACTTCTTTCCGCCTATCCGCTCTACCGCATGACAGCCGCCTCCCGCCTCCTCGCCAAAGCACTCACGGATGATGCCCACTTCAAGAGCCTCATCGCCTACACGGACCGACTCTCCCACTGGGCAGGCCTTCCGACCCGCGGCTCCTACGAAGACAGGAAATCCGCCTATGCCAAAGATCCGCGCTTTGCTGACTTTGTCCCCATGCTGACCCGCCTCGTCGCCGCTCGCTTCTCCGGAAAGCCCCTCACCAATGAGGAAAAGAAAATCATCCTCTCTATCGTGAAGCAGACAAGGGCTCGCTGTCTGGCCGGTCTCTCGACTTGGGAAAAATGGAAATTCCACTGGAAGAAATTGTGATCTTGACAGGAAGCCGGCTGTAAGGATTTCAGAATACAACTCATGCTAAAAAAGTGCTGTGAAAATAGGACTCCATTTTCACAGCACTTTTTGCTTGGGCTTATCACTCCTTTGATGATCCCCTCTGCCGTAAGCGAAACAAGCCGGCTCCCTGCTCACTCAGGCGCAGCCGCTCCCCCGGCCTCACCCCGAAGCGACTTGATGGTGAAGTCCATGAACCTGTCGCGGATGCTCCATGTCGGGCTTTTCATGCGGCAGCCGAAAGAAATGCAATACGCCGTCTCAGGCAGGGGAATATGCACCATGTCCGCTTTTCGGGTATCAAGCAGTGTGTGATGCAGCAGATTCTTCGGCGCAAACAAAGCGCCCACGCCTAAGAGACAGAGATCGATCAACGTGCCCATGTTATCCGAACGGACAACGATCTGCGGCGTGAAGGGTGCCGCGGCGAGGTATCGGGCTTCGACAGCACCCGCGATATTGTGGGGATTCGTGGTGATGAAAGGACAGGCAGCCAACCGGCTCATATCCGATAGCCGCGTGTCTTCCAATTCTCGGATGTCTGCCTCTGTCATGCCCGTGGTTTCTTTGAGCAGTTTTCTGGACACGAGAAAGCTGATCTCTTCCTGATAGATGGTCTTCACATCGATGCCGGGCGGTGCCTCCGTGAAATGGGCGATGGCGAGATCGATGTCTCCCTCCTGCAGCTGTTTCGTGAGGCCTTCGTTGCTCCCTTCCACCAAGTCAAAGGTGACTTTGGGATGTTTCTCCCGAAAAGCGGCGATGAGCGTCGGCAGCAGCTCCCGTTCACGGACGAAGCCGACCCCGATTGTGAGATTGCCGGCTTCTTCATTCGCGATGTCTTTCAGCGTGCGGAAGAGGGCTTCTTCTCCGCGGGTGAACTGCAGGGCATAGGCATAGAAGACTTTGCCCGCATCAGTAAGCTCGAGCGGCACATGGCGTATGAGAAATTTCATGCCCCATTCTTTTTCAAGGGCGGCCACGTTCGCAGAGAGGGTCTGCTGCGTCAGATGCAGCTTTTCCGCCGCGCGTGTGAAGTTCTTCTCCCGCGCCAGCATGATGAAGTAATTCAAAGATTGAAAGTTCATGCAGCCTCCTTTTATCACAAATATCTTTTGTGATCTCTACCGTATGAAACAGTTAGACTTGGTTCTTTACTCGCATTATACTATGTGCAGAACGCGGGAACAAGAGATATCCCCGAGAAACAGTTGTTTACAGAAAGAAGGAACACCTTATGAAAAAGAATATCAATAAAGAAGTCCTTGCCGGTCTTACAAAACTCTCTGAAGAAAACAGTCTCTTCGGCTACCTGGCTGCCAAAAGAATGTACCGCGCGGACTGCGTCTGCCATCTTGTGAAACTCCCCTTTGATTTCAAAAAATGGTGATCCAACACTGCCTGCGCCTCGGGCATTGTTTATATACCAGCAGCAAAAACTTTCCGGAGACATTTCCCATACCGATTTCTCCAGAAGGAAAGGCTCCTTCCCTAGAAGGGAGGGAACCGCGAAAGGGGATCCCGCTGCCGACCATCTCTCCGAAGGGCGAAAGCCCTCATTTCCAGACCGCACAGACAGCGGACTCTCTCCCTGATCCCACCTGACACATCCATATCTCCCTCCAAAGGCTGCGAAATCTTTCCGTGGCCTTTTGATTTGGTCGATTTCCCCCTCTGCCCCTCTCTAAAAATAAGAGATCATTAAAAGCGAGGCGCCTTTCACCGCCCCCTTTTCTCTGCAAGGCGTCCGTTGTATACTAAGTAGATGCATATAAAAACAGGTCAACAATCCATTGGGTAAGGACGGATAAACATGGTACTTTTAGAAATCTTATGGAATGATCTATTTCCCCTCTTTGTCTTCATCGGCTGCGGCTGGTTTCTGGACAGTAAATTCAAGCTCGATATCTCCACGTACACGAAACTCACCATCTATGTAGTGCTTCCGTGCTTCGTGTTTTTCAGCATGTATAAATACCAGCCGTCGCCTGCTGATCTGGCGCTGCTCCCAGCGGGACTCATTCTGCTCGCGCTTTCCTACGTGATCTCTCAGGGGATTTCCCATTTCTTTACAGGAAATCCGATCAAGCGGTCTGACTTTTCGGCGGTCTCCACCTTTTCCAATGCCGACCACCTCGGTGCCGCGCTGGTGGTCCTCGTCTTCAGCCACGCGCCCTTCGCCTCTGGCGGAGAAACGCCCTGCCTGGATGAAGCCATGGGAAACATGGCTCTGCTCATGATCCTCATGAATATCGCGGCGAATACATGGGGCGCTGCACTGATCCGAAGAGAGAAGGAAAGTTTCAAAAACCTCTTCCTGATGATCCTAAAAGCACCTGTCCTCTATGCCGCCCTGCTCGCAGTCCTGGTCCGCATGAACGGCTTCTCTCTCGAAGGCACCTTCGTCTATCCGGTGCTGCACCACTTCACCGGTGCCTTCATCGTGCTTGTCACCATCACCATCGGCGTACAGCTTCACCGCACGCATCGGGTGCGTCTCAATGGATTCATGGCCGCCGCTGTGGCGTTAAAGCTCATCCTTTCACCGCTCCTCGCGTTGCTTCTGATCTCCCTTTTCGGCACATTCTCACCGATCGCTTCCCAAGTCTTTCTCATTTACGCTGCGATCCCCTCCTCCATCATGCTGGTGCTCTACGGCGCAGAGTATAGAGAACATCCAGCGCTCCTGACACAGGCGGTCATCCTGAGTATTCTGGCCAGCGTCTTCACCCTGCCGCTTGTCATTTACCTCGCAGGGATGCTTTTCCCAGTTCATCTGTAAAGAGGCAGCGTCATGGCATTTTTACAAATCATTTCTGATAATATCCTTCCACTTCTGGTCTTCGTAGCCATCGGCTATTTCCTGGACCGCCGCTTCACGCTCAATGTCACATCCCTCACGAAGCTCACATTCTACATCGTCCTCCCGAGCTTTATCTTCTATAGCATCTATGTAGCAAAAATCGACCTCACGATGCTGAATGTCTTCCTCATGTCTTTTGTGCAGATGTTCCTCATCGGATTCATCGCCTGGCTGGCAGGGAAAATGCGGGGCATGAGCGCCTCCAAGACGGAAGCCCTGAAAAACGGCACCATGTTCTCCAATAACGGAAACATCGGCATCGCACTCATCGCTCTGGTCTTCGGCAACGCGCCCTACCTCATCGATGGAGAGGCGCCCTATCTCGCAGAGGCCAGCGCCTGCGCGACCATCATGCTCGTACAGATGAATATGTCCCTCAATACCTTGGGACTCTATCAGGCAGGCAAAGGGAAGCTGACACCGCGAGACGCGCTCTCCGTCGTCTTCCATATGCCTGTCATCTATACACTGGTCACGGTCTTTGCCATCAAATTTTCAGGGTTTGACATGACACAGCTCTTCATATGGCCGGTCTTTGAAAATTGTGCGAATGCTCTCGTCGCCATCGTCATGATCGCCCTCGGCATGCAGATCCACAGAAGCACCCTTTCCTTCGGCGATCTCGATGCCTGGATCGGCTGCTTCATCCGCCTCGTCATCGGCCCCATCTGCGGCTACTTCATGATTCAGGTCTGCGCCCTCATCGGTATCCATTTCTCTCCGGTCATCAATCAGACCATCCTCATCATGTCTTCTGTCCCCGCCCCCGTGAACTCCGTCCTCTATGCCGTCGAATTTCACAACTGCGAAGACTTCGCGACCGAGCTGGTCATGATGAGTACCTTCCTCTCCTGCATCACCATGACCAGCGTCATATACCTCGCCCGCATCCTCTTCCCGATCGGATGATGAGCGATAAAGCAGGCAAAAAGGCTATGCCATCGTACTTCGATGGTCATAGCCTTTTTTGATGTCCTAGCCCCGAGAGCCGCCAAAAGGCGGGAAATTCCCTCACGGAACGAACTTATACCCGACGCCCCAGATGGTCAGGATGTGCTTCGGATGCGCCGGATCTTCTTCCACCGCTTCACGGATGCGATTGATATGAACAGGGACCGTAGCCGTATTGCCGAGTGAATCCATCCCCCAAATGCGCGTATAGAGAGTTTCCCGGCTGTACACGACATCCGGATGGAGCATGAGATATTCCAGCAGCTTGAATTCCTTATTCGGCAGCATCTTTTCCTCGCCACGCACAAAGACGCGGTGCGTATCCGCCTCGAGCGAAATATCCCCCAGCGTGACGCGCTGTCCTTTTTTCATCTTTCCTTTGAGACGTTCATACTGCGAGAGCTGAGACTTCACTTTTGCAACCAGCACACCGGGAGAGAAGGGCTTCTCGATATAATCATCCGCGCCAAAGCCCAGCCCTCGGATCTGGTCGATCTCCGTCCGCTTTGCCGTGACCATCATGATCGGGATATCAAGCGTATTGCGGAGCTTTCGGCAGATCTGAAAGCCGTCCATCCCCGGCAGCATGACATCCAGAAGGATCAGATCATACTCGCCGGTCAGCGCTTCCGTCAGCCCCTTGATCCCATTGATTTCCACCGTCACCTGATATCCGCTGACTTCCAGATAATCCTTCTCGATAAAAGCAATGTCTTCATCATCTTCGATGATCAATATACGTGTCATGACCTTTCCTCCTTCGGAAAAGAAATCTGAACCAAAAGTCCGTGCGGTGTTCGATTGGCCACAGACAGCGTGCCATGCATGAGTGTGACCGCCCGCTTGACGATGGCAAGCCCCAGCCCGCTGCCTTTATCCGTATGGCTTCTCGCCAGATCCGTCCGATAAAAGGCCTCCGTGAGACGAGCCAGCGCCTCCTCCGGTACGCCGCTCCCATCATCAGCGACCGAGAGATGGATGTCGTGAGCGACCGCCTCCACCGTCACAGTGATCCGCACCGTCTCTTCTTTTTTATACCGAATACTGTTCGTGATGAGATTCTCCAGGATGCGCTCCAGAAGGAGCGTATTCCCCACCATTCTGTGCGCCCCTTTGCTTTCGATCCGGAAATCTGCCCCCTGCTTTTCCCAGAGGAGCCGATTCTCATCAATGAAATTCGTAACCAGCCTCGAAAGGTCAAGCGGTACAAGCGTCAGCGCCTTCTCCCCCAGATCCATTTTCGTCAAAAGCTGTAGCTGATCGATCAGACGTCCCAAGACCTCCGATTTCTTCTCGATCACGCGCAGATAATGCTCCTCCTTTTCCGGCGTATCTGCCACATGGTCGAGAAGCCCTTCTATATAGGCGCGGATCGCCGTCAGCGGCGTACGGATATCATGCGAGATACTGGCGATGAGTTCCTTCCTTCGCGCCTCATCCTCTTCCCTCTCCCGAAGCGACGCAGAGAGCTTCTCCGTCATCAGATTGAACGCCGACAGCGCCGGTGTAAATTCATCCTTCCCCTCATGGGACAGACGGACGGAAAGATTTCCCTGCTGCACCTCGTGGGCCCCTCGCTCCAGCTCCTGCAAAGGCACCAGAATCCGCCGGACGATGAATCGCGACAGCCCATAGGAGACCAGACCGATAAAAATCACCAGCGAGATCACGATGAAGCGATTGCTCGCACGAAAGGCCGCCTCGATCGCCGCATCACTTCGGTTCACCGGCTTGTGAGAGAGCATGTAGAGATGGTACACATGCCCGGCGATCCTGTTACGCTCCATAAAAGAATACTGCCCCATCCGCGTTTCGCTGTACGTTCCATTGACCTCTCCCTCATCCAGCTCCTGCTGCACCTTCTGCTGCTTGAGGTCCTCTACCATCTGCTGATACCTATCATTCCCATACTGCAGAGTGACTTCCCCATCCCGGTAGAGCACCACATACGACTGGATCGGATCCAGGATATCCAGTACCCAGTGATCCTCGAGCGCCTCCTTCGAATGCCGGATATGATGAAAGATCAAGGCCCTGACCACCTGGCTCATGACATGAAACTGGAAACCACTCTCCGCCATCACATGATTCCCGCTCTTCGCGTACAGGTACAGTCCGGAAAAAGAGGACACGAGTACAAAGAACGTCATCAAAAATGGCAGAATGCACATCGAGACGTGCGATAGGATAAGACTTCTCTTGATTGTCATAGGAACTCCTTCGAGTCTCAGGGTCTCCGGATTTTGTGATGAGTGCGCCCCAAGCCCCCGTTGAAGCTGACGGTCTGCTTTCCCGGCGAGGGGCTGCATGCTGCGACGCTCTTCCTTCTCCGCAGTGCCTTTATGCGATGATGGCACCATAAGCCTGAAACTATTCCTTCCCATCATAAGCAATCCCGTCTCATCTGGCAACTGGCATTCTCACAGTTTATCTTTCCTTTAAGCATTCCAACCGTTTTTGTAAAGCCTTGCAGGTAAGCTATAGCCATAGACATTCCCTATTTTGAAGGAGGCCCTATGTATACCACACTTCGCAAGCACCCCTACCTCACGCTTCTTTTCGTTTCCCTCTTTCTCTATCTCATCGGCAACCAGCTCCTTCCCGTCACCGACACCGCTGAGTCGAACTACGCTCTCACCGCCAAGGAAATGGTCCTCTCAGGTGACTGGATCTCTCCACAGATCTACGGACACTACTGGTACGACAAACCGATTTTCTACTACTGGGAGCTGGCACTTTCCTACACGCTCTTTGGCTTCAATGAAATGGCATCCCGCCTGCCCGCCGCCCTTCTCAGCAGTGCCTCCGTCCTCTTCACTTACTGGTTTGCCCGCCATGTCTACAGCGAAAAGATCGGCTGGCTCTCTGCCATCATCCTGGGCAGCTCTGTCGAATGCTGGCTCCTCTCGAAAGCCATCATCACTGACACGACGCTCTTCCTCTTCATGAGCATGACAATCGCCTTCTTCTACCTGGGCTATGCCGAAAACAGAAGGTACTACTACCTCTGCTACATAGCCGCCGCCTTTGCCGTCCTCACCAAGGGACCCATCGGTCTTCTCCTCCCCGGTCTTGCCGCCCTGCTCTTCCTTTCCTACAACAAAGACCTTGAAGAAATGAAGCACGTCCATCTCTTCTCCGGCCTCGCCCTCTTCACCGTGATCACCGGCGCATGGTACGGCACCATGTGCTACCTCCACGGCTCTGATTTTCTACTGAATTTCCTCGGTGTCCACAATTTCCTTCGCGCCACCGTCTCGGAGCATCCAAGCCAAAACAAATGGTATTACTACCTCATGATTTACTTCATCGGCTTTGCCCCCTGGAGCTTCTCGATCCCCTATAGTCTCGTGAAAAAAGGGAAATCCCGTGCGCTGGACTTCAGAAGCGCATCGAATGTGACGCAGCTGCTCCTGATCTATTTCGTCGTCGTGAATCTTTTCTTTACACTCATTGCCACCAAGTACACCACCTACACCTTCCCGGGCCTCTTCACCCTTGCGATACTGACAGCCGTTCTCTACCAAGACCTCACATGGCGCTTTGAAAAGATCGGCTGCGCAGCCATCGCCATCTACACCCTCCTTACCCTTTTCATCGCCCCCGGCATCATGCTCCATCGCTCCGGAAAGGAAGCCGGGCAGGCTCTCGCCCGGATGGACACCACAGGCAAAACCATCGCCTTCCTGCATGACTATCGCACCTCCACGGTCTTCTACAGCGGTCAAACGATCTACCGCGCCGAGCCTGCTCTCAAGATCGATGCCATGCGACCCGGCACCCTCTCTTGGAATGCGAAGAACGTCATGCCGTTCATTGCAGAAGAAGACCTCCTGCAGCGGGACCATGTGATCCTGATCACGCAGGACAAGAGCGAGGACCCCTGCCTTGTCGCCTTCAAAAAGGCAAATAAGATGAGCGAGCTTCCCATCCCCGGCCTGTACGACTTCTGGATCTGCCCTCATGCATGAGCTGCCCCTTCGCCCGCATTCTCCGCCTTCAACGTGCCTTGCCCTTTACTTTTTCGAAAAAATGCGA
>OIXQ01001031.1_pt1 | contig 11388 bp, 5 predicted proteins | sample 1587791 | NCBI WGS metagenome assembly OIXQ01 (sample SAMN03283273) | human gut metagenome | biome: human-associated habitat; material: feces | host: Homo sapiens | place: Peru | collected 2012
ATCGAGGAAGACGATCTGACCGTCCTCACAGGTATATACGGTCTGGATACGGTTTCTGGTTGTCTGTGGTTTCTTGGATGTGATAGCGATCTTCTGACCGATCAGATGGTTCATCAATGTGGATTTTCCGACATTTGGACGGCCGATGATCGCTGTAAATCCGGATTTAAAATTATCTTTCATATTTACTCCTAAACTGCTCCCTGGATCAGCCGTTGATCAGCGGGCTGATGCTTCCAAAGAGTGTCTCTTCTTTCTGTACTTTTGGTTCACTTCCTACAACACAGATCTCTTCATCGGACAGGATCGCCTCGATCAGCGGAGCCAGTGCCTGGATTTCTTCTGCCTGTGCATCGGAAATTTCTTCGTTCTTCTTCGCGATGACTTCGCCGGTGGTCGGGTTCACGACATCTTCCAGCGGGCAACGGCCTGCGATACGGTCAGCCAGAGACTCGATCGGCTGGCCTTTTTCTTCGATGAGGGAGACTTCGACGCCTTCCGCTTCATCCATGCGGACTTTGAGCACCGGGATATCGGAAACAAGGATCTTCTCTGCGACATCGCTGTCGATGACGGTGCCTGCCGGGAAGAGGACATTGCCTTGGCGGTCATAGGCATCTTCTTCGAGTTTCTTGCCTGCGAAGTGGACAGTCAGATGATGGCGCATAGCACGGTTGTATTCAGCGACAGCATCCTGTGTGCCGAGGTCAAAGGTCTTCGGCTCTGCGGCTTCGATGCCGTCAGCGGTCGGGATGATGACGGAAATATGTTCTACGAGGTGACGGTTCAGCAGGGTCACATCGTCCGCATCGAGGGTCTTGCCCTTGACGAGGAGGATATCTCCATTTCTGCGGTCGAGAACATCTTCGTCCAGGACTGCGCCGAGGAGCGTCTGCTTGAGACCCATGATGGTCTTCTTGACTTCCGGCTGAGAGGCGATGAGGCTCTGTTCTCTGTCGAAATTCAGGACCTGTACGTCGCAGTCTTCTTCGCGAACGATGACGTCCTGAGAAACGTCGACCAGACGACGGGTAAGGTAACCGGAGTCTGCGGTACGGAGTGCGGTATCGGCAAGACCCTTACGAGCGCCGTGGGAAGAGGTAAAGTAATCGAGGACGGTCAGACCTTCACGGAAGTTTGCCTTTACAGGGAGTTCGACCGTCTTACCGGAGGTATCGGCGATCAGGCCGCGCATGCCGGCCAGCTGACGGATCTGGTTATCGTTACCACGGGCGCCGGACTGGGCCATCATGGTCAGCGGGTTGAACTTCACCATGGAGCTCTTCATCGCAGCACCGACTTCGTCGGTCTTCTTGCTCCATACTTCGACGACTCTTCTGTATCTTTCGTCATCGGTCATGAGGCCGCGGCGGAAGAAGCGTTTGATCTGTTCGACTTTTTCATCGCCGTCTTCCAGGATCTTATCCTTTTCCGGTGGTACAGCGACATCGTAAATGCCGATGGAAATGCCAGAGATCAAAGCGTAGTGGAAGCCGAGGGCTTTCACGGAGTCGAGCAGGTCGCCGGTCGCCTTGAATCCGAGTTTTTTGAAGCAGTCATTGACGAGCTTGCCCATCTGCTTCTTGCCGATGGTGACGCCGAGACCATTGTTTTCGACGGTATAGGTATTGCCGTTTTCATCAAGGCGCTTTTCATGACGCTTGTAGAAGAAACGCAGTTCTCTCGGGATCGCATAGTTGAAGATCAGGCGGCCCGGTGTGGTGATGACAAGATCATCATCAGATTCATTGAATCCATCCGGACGATCTTCCTTCGGGATGAAGACCTTGATGAAATCATGGATCTTGATCTGATGCAGGTTGTAAGCCAGCATGACTTCGTCATAGCCGGTGTAAGCGCGAAGCTTGGAGGTGTCCATCTCATCTTCGGCTTTCTTCCACTGCTTCATGACATCGAATTTCGCCTTCGGATTTTCTTTCTTTTCTTCGTCGGTGAAATCGACCTTCGTATCGTTGGCGGTCTGTACGATGGTGAGGTAGTAGGAGCCGAGGATCATATCCTGCGAAGGAATAGCGACTGGCTTGCCGTCCTTTGTGGACAGGATGTTATTGATGGAGAGCATCAGGGTGCGTGCTTCAGCCTGCGCTTCGACGGACAGCGGCAGATGGCAGGCCATCTGGTCACCATCGAAGTCAGCGTTGTAGCCAGGGCATACGAGCGGATGCAGCTTGATCGCGCGGCCTTCCCAGAGGATCGGTTCAAAAGCCTGGATACCGAGTCTGTGCAGTGTCGGTGCGCGGTTCAGGAGGACCGGGTGTTCTTTGATGACATCGCCAAGGACTTCCCAGACTTCCGGGGCGAGCTTGTCGACCTTCTTGCGTGCTGCCTTGAGGTTGCTTGCGACGCCTCTCTTGATAAGTTCATGCATGATGAACGGCTTGAAGAGTTCGATCGCCATTTCCTTCGGCAGGCCGCACTGGTACATTTTGAGCTCCGGGCCGACGACGATAACGGAACGGCCGGAGTAGTCGACACGTTTGCCGAGGAGGTTCTGACGGAAACGGCCCTGCTTGCCCTTCAGCATGTCGGAGAGGGATTTCAGCGGGCGGTTGCCCGGGCCGGAGACGGCGCGTCCGCGACGGCCGTTATCGATCAGGGCATCGACAGCTTCCTGCAGCATACGTTTTTCGTTTCTGATGATGATCTCCGGAGCACCGAGTTCCAGAAGTCTCTTCAGACGGTTATTTCTATTGATGACGCGGCGATAGAGGTCATTCAGGTCGGAGGTGGCGAAACGGCCGCCATCGAGCTGGACCATCGGGCGCAGATCCGGAGGGATGACCGGCAGGACAGAGAGGATCATCCATTCCGGCTTGTTGCCGGAATGCAGGAAGGCTTCGACTTCCTCAAGACGACGGATGCATCTGACCTTGCGCTGGCCGCTGCCTTCTTCGATCTCTTTCTGCAGTGCTTTTTCCAGCTTTGGCAGATCGAGCTCTTTCAGCAGGTACTGGATGGCTTCTGCGCCCATCTGGGCTTTGAATGCTTTCTTGCCATAAGCAGCTACGGCATCCTGATATTCCTGTTCATTCAGGACCTGGCACTTGGACAGGTTCGTATCGCCCGGATCGAGGACGATATAAGCAGCGAAGTAGAGAACTCTTTCGAGCTGGCGAGGAGAGATCTCAAGGATGAGGCCGATACGGGACGGTGTGCCCTTGAAGTACCAGATATGGGAAACCGGGCAGGCCAGAGAAATATGGCCCATGCGTTCACGGCGGACTTTGGAAGAGGTGACTTCGACACCGCACTTGTCGCAGACGGTGCCTCTGTAACGCATCTTTTTGTACTTGCCGCATTTGCATTCCCAGTCTTTGGTCGGTCCGAAAATCTTTTCACAGAAGAGGCCGTCGGTTTCTGCCTTCAGGGTTCTGTAATTGATGGTTTCCGGCTTCGTCACTTCCCCGTGAGACCATTCAAGGATCTTTTCCGGAGAAGCGATACCGATTTTCATGGAATCAAATTCATTTACATCTAACAATTGATTAGCGCTCCTTTCCGGAATCAGTCATCCTGGCTGTCATTCGTAAAGCCAAGTTCTGTATCAAGATCAGTTTCACCAAAGCCGGCTTCTACGGGAGCCTGCGCATTGGCTTCTGCTTCGAGTGTATCATTGAAGGATGCGACATCATCGCCGGCGTTTTCAATAGCGCCATTCATGTGGCTTTCCATGTCGTTTCTGGAATCGGAAACGGCATCATCACCTTCCATGGCTTCTTTCAGTTCATCCTTATGCCATGGCTGTCCGCCGCCGTAGCCCTGTTCCAGATCGCTTTCATCGAGCTCTTTCAGGACGACTTCGTCGCCATTTTCATTCAGGATACGGACATCGAGGCCGATGGACTGGAGTTCCTTCATGAGGACCTTGAAGGATTCCGGTACGCCCGGACTCGGGATGTTTTCGCCCTTGACGATCTTTTCGTAGGCTTTGACACGACCGATGACATCATCGGACTTCACAGTCAGGATTTCCTGCAGCGTGTAAGCCGCGCCGTAGGCTTCCAGAGCCCAGACTTCCATTTCGCCGAAACGCTGGCCGCCGAACTGTGCCTTGCCGCCCAGCGGCTGCTGGGTAACGAGGGAGTATGGGCCTGTGGAGCGGGCATGAATCTTATCATCGACGAGATGATGGAGCTTCAGCATGTATTTCCAGCCGATCGTGACCTGATTATCCAGTTTTTCACCGGTACGGCCATCATAGAGGTCCGTCTTCGCACCGGCCGGGAGGCCTGCTGCCTTCAGTGTAGCTGCAAGGTCTTCATCTCGGCAGCCGTCAAAGACCGGGGTCGCGATATGGATACCGGACTCGGTCGGTTCAGGCATGCCGTATTTTTCGAAATCATAGCCGCAATCGATGAGGCGCTGCTTCATTTCTTCATACTTCGGAGAGCCGACACCGGCAGCCATCGCCGCATGGATCTCTTCACCGAGCATGTGGCAGGCCCAGGAAAGATGGATTTCCAGGATCTGGCCGATGTTCATTCGGGACGGTACGCCCAGTGGGTTCAGTACCAGATCGACCGGACGGCCATCCGGGGTGAACGGCATATCTTCGACAGGCATGATGCGGGAGCATACGCACTTGTTGCCGTGACGGCCTGCCATCTTATCGCCTTCACGGATCTTACGTTTCTGCGCGATGTAGACACGGACGAGCTTGTTCACGCCAGGTGCCAGCTCATCACCGTTTTCGCGGGTGAAGACCTTGACATCGACGACCTTGCCGAATTCGCCGTGCGGCACACGCAGGGAAGTATCACGGACTTCTCTTTCTTTGTCACCGAAGATCGCACGCAGCAGGCGCTCTTCCGGCGTCAGCTCCGTCTCGCCCTTCGGGGTGACCTTGCCGACCAGGATATCGCCAGGACGGACGTCAGCGCCGACCATGATGATACCGTTTTCGTCGAGGTATTTGACAGCGTCTTCCGAAACAGAAGACAGCTGACGGGTGATCTCTTCCTCGCCCAGCTTGGTATCGCGGGCATCGCATTCATATTCTTCGATATGGATGGAGGTGTACAGGTCATCCTTGCAGAGACGTTCGGAGATCAGAACGGCGTCTTCGTGGTTGTACCCTTCCCAGGATACGAAAGCTACGAGTACATTGTGGCCGAGGGCGAGTTCGCCGCCATCGGTCGCCATGCCGTCTGCCAGCGTGTCTCCCGCTTCTACGCGGTCGCCCTTGGATACGATCGGGTGCTGGTTGATGCAGGTGGACTGGTTGGAACGCATGAATTTGATGATGTCGTAGGTGTCAAGCTCGCCGTTCTCTGCACGAACGATGATCTGGCGGCCCGTGACTCTTTCGACAGTGCCGGCACGCTTAGCGAGGATGCAGACGCCGGAGTCCTGACCAGCGACCCATTCCATGCCGGTGCCGACGAGCGGCGCTTCCGGACGCAGGAGCGGTACAGCCTGACGCTGCATGTTCGCACCCATCAGAGCTCGGTTCGTATCATCGTGTTCGAGGAATGGAATGAGGGAGGTACCGATGGAGACGACCTGCTTCGGAGATACGTCCATCAGCACGACTTCTTCCGGTTCCGCTTCGAGTACGTCTGGGCCGCGGCGGCTCGCTACATTTTTATGAACGAAATGACCTTCTGCATCGAGCGGTTCGCTCGCCTGTGCGATGATCTTATCTTCTTCGATATCAGCGGTGACATATTCACACTTATCAGTGACGGTGTGTGTCTTTTCATCGATCAGACGGTACGGTGTCTCGATGAGGCCGTACTTGTTGATGACGCCGTAGTTGGACAGAGAGGAGATCAAGCCGATGTTCGGACCTTCAGGGGTTTCTACCGGGCACATACGTCCATAGTGGGAGTAATGTACGTCGCGGACTTCGAAGCCTGCACGTTCACGGGAAAGACCGCCAGGTCCCAGAGCGGAAAGACGACGCTTATGCGTGAGTTCGGCCAGCGGGTTCGTCTGGTCCATGAACTGAGACAGCTGGGAGCTGCCGAAGAATTCCTTGATAGCAGCTACGACCGGGCGGATATTGACGAGCGCCTGTACGCTCATCTTATCCTGGTCCTGGGTGGTCATTCTCTCGCGAACCACTCTTTCCATACGGGTGAGACCGATACGGAACTGGTTCTGCAGGAGCTCACCGACGCAGCGTACGCGACGGTTGCCCAGATGGTCGATGTCATCACTCTTGCCATAGCCCTGCATCATGTTCAGGAGATAGTCAATGCAGGCGATGATATCGCAGATCTCCAGTGTGCGGTAATTGTCTTCGCGGTTGCCGGAAGAGCAGATCACCTTGACCGGAGTGCCATCATCCTTCTGGGTCATCACTTCGACCTGATCGAAGGAAGAGAATACACCGCTTTCTTCGATCCTTGCGATCGCTTCTTCATCGATGGTGCTGTTGCCTTCGATGACCACTTCACCCGTTTCCATATTGACGATCGGGCCTTCGGTCTTGTGACCGAGGAGACGGTTCTTCCAAGCCAGCTTCTTATTCAGTTTGTAACGGCCGACCTTCGCGAGATCATAACGGCGCGGATCAAAGAAGAAATTATGGAGAAGAGTCGTACCACTATCTTCGGTAGCAGGTTCACCCGGGCGGAGCTTGTGATAGATCTCGATCAGAGCGGACTTTTTGTCCGTGGTGCTGTCCTTCTCCAGCGTCTTTTCGATATGGATATCATGATCGAAAAGCTCCAGGATCTCTTCATTGGAAGAGTAGCCCAGCGCACGGATGAGGACAGTGACCGGCATCTTACGGTTGCGGTCGATACGGACGGAGACGGAGCCGGCCGGATCCGATTCCAGCTCGATCCACGCGCCGCGATTCGGGATCAGCTGCGCGGTATAAATCTCCTTGTCAAAAGCATCTCTTTCGCGCTTGTAGTATACGCCAGGAGAACGAACCAGCTGGGATACGATGACACGCTCGGCACCATTGATGATGAATGTGCCCGTGTCCGTCATGACCGGGAAATCCCCCATGAACAGATCGTGCTCTTTCAGCTCGCCGGTTTCCTTGTTTTCCAGACGCGTCTTCACGTACAGCGGAGCGGAGTAGTTCACATCCTTCGCCTTGCACTGTTCGATATTGTACTTGCCCTTGCCGAAATAGAAATCGCCAAAGTGCAGCGCCCATTTCTTAGCGCTGTCCTCGATAGGAGAAATATCTGCGAAAACATCCTTCAGCCCTTCCTTGCAGAACCATTCATACGACTTCGTCTGCAGATCGAGCAAATGGGGCATCTTCAGTACTTCCTGCGATCTGGCATAGGTGTATCTCTTTTTCTTCCCTACCACGACAGGTCTGAACATCTTGCTGTTCGGCATTCCTTGCCTCACCCTTTCATAAAAAAACATGGCTTTCTTCCTTCCGGAAAAAAGAAGCAGGAAATCGAACCAATCATCGAGTCCCTGCCTGCCTCCGGAAGCATTACACAACCTTATTATATATACTCTACTAAAAGAACCGTTGCGAATAAAAATTATATCACACAATGTCAATATCCGCAATGATTCTCACGAAAATCCGCATAAAGATTTCTTCTATAATGCATATCGTTTATTTTCTTTTATAGAAATTATCATACGCTATATAAAAGTTTTTATGCGTCAATTTTTCTATTGACTTTTTCAGGATCTTCGTTCCGGCTTATTCTAGCATTGTGCTCTGAAAAATGCAAGGGGATCAGCGGCCAGTGAGCGATGACGATTCACCAAGAAGAGGCGCTGATCTTCGCGGAGGAGTGTTTCCGGAAAAAGCCCCTCTCATCTAATTTGCTCACCGATACCCCGAGTAAGCATTCGCATTTCATATTGGTAAATTAAAAACGGAAAGCGCATAATGAATGAAACGATTCCCCCGTCACTTCACAACAAGGAGGTCCCATGGAAAAAGAAAAGAGAACGATCAAGAAAAGAAAAGGCTTCATGCTCCTGGAGCTCATCATCGTCGTCGCGATCATCGGCATCCTCGCCGCCGTCGCCATCCCGAACCTCGTCGGCATGACTGACGAAGCGAAGGTCGCCAAGATCCAGTCTGATCTTTCCACCATCGGCACCGCCATGGAAGTCTACCACGTCAAGAAAGGCGGCACCTACCCCACCGACCTCTCCACTCTCGCAGGCGATAACGGCTATCTGAAAAAAGTCCCCGAACCGCCCACGGGTGCCGGTGCTTATACCGTAGGAAGCAAAGGCGAAGTCACCTGCACCTTTAATGGCGTCACCTACTCCTCCTTCGGCACATCGACGGAAAGCACGACCAGTGATACAGGGAAATAATCTACGCACAAAAGCGCGCCCTCACACTGATATGATCCCCCCTAAAGCAGACAACGTAAATAACCAAACTGCTTTAGGGGATTTTTAATGCCCAAATGAAACGCCGTGATCCCGGAGCGCAGGAAGTAGCGTATGGAGTACCGTGTTTCCCGTTTTCCGATGCCCTCCCGTTTCTTATTGACCGCAAACGAAAAAGATTTCTCGCTTGCGCTCGAAATGACAGTATGGGAAAGCTATGCAGGGACATGGCTCTCCCTCCTTCCTATGGAAGGAGGTGCCCCGAAGGGGCGGAGGTTGGCTCACACAGCGGAATAAAAAGGAATGGGTAAGGAGCATTTTCTCATATCGCCTTCCCAAGCACGGGGCGCGCTTTTGTGTGTGATTGACAGCTGATAAGCCTGCGTGCCTTGCAGGAAAGACCACTCTCCCATATCGTAAGCGTAAGCGTAACCGGTAACTGGTGACGAAAGAGGAAATGACCTGCCCCCCAAAAATAAAACGGCAGCGCCCCCGATGCGGATGACATACCAGCAAGCAAAAAACACCAGCCATAAAGACTGGTGTTTTTGCTTGCCATAGCAGGTCTTCAAAAACAACTAGATGGGTGCTATTGGAATAAATAGAGAAGAGTCTTATCTCGGATAGCCTCCCTATGCACAAGAAGAGGCCCAGACTTTATCTGGGCCTCTTCGAAGTCTACAGGGAAATGATTACTTAGCCTGTTTTGCTTCCAGTTCTTCGATCTTCTTCTGCTGCTGATCCATCTTGTCCTGCATAGCACTGATCATTGCGTACAGGTCAGCTGTGGTAAGACCAGTTTCCGTGTGCTTACCGGATTTACCGATTTTGAAGGTCAGACCGACATTGTAAGCATTATCACCGTCGGTCAAGGTCGTTCCCATGCTCAGCATGACATTTCTGTTCGGACGGTAGAATGCACCCAGAGCAAATGCATTCTCGCCTTTATAAAAACCACCTGCGGCAGCAATGTCGAATTTATTGTCCGGATCATAGTCCAGTGGGTGAAGTGCAGCCAGAGCGGATGCCTTGGCGATGCCCTTATTCGCATCGGATCCCAGCTGATCGATGCGGCTGTTCAGCGCATTTACCGCATTTTCACGAATCGTTGCTTCTGCATTGATGTTGTTCTGCAGCTTCGTGTCTGCATCTTTACGAGCTGTTGCTTCGTTTTCGATAGCAGTTTTGTTAGCATCGATTCTGTCGCTCAGTTTGTTGTCAGCATCAATGCGAGCATCGGTTTCTGCATCGATTTTTCTGGTATTTTCATTCACACCAGCAGAAAGATTGCCAGCACCATTGGTCAAAGGAGTATTGATACCGGTTTTCTTTTCCAGTGCCTCGATCTGCCAATGCTGTTTGTCTGCATTCTTATCGAGATTTTTCAGCGCGCCACCGATGGTATCATCTTTCTTAACAACATATCCATCCTTCTGATTATAAGCGCCCTGATCCAGCTGACCGAAAATAGTTTCGATATCGTTCTTATTTGTATCAATCTTATTCACTTGTTCAGCATTGAAAGCACGATTGGAATCATTCCACTGAGTCTGGAGCTTTTCGATAGCTCCCTTGTTCTCTGTAACCTGATTCTTTAAGTTATCGATCCGCCCACTCGCTACAGTGACCTGATTCTGCAACTTATTCACCGCATTTTCACGTTTCTGAGTTTCTGTCTTAATAGCAGCTGCATTAGAAGCGATATCATTCTTATTCGCTTCGACATCGGCCTTAGCAGCCTTCTGGTCCAGTTTCGTGTTAATATTGTTCACATCATTGACATGATCGATCGTATTCTGCGCCATGTCCTTCTGGAGCTGAGTGATCTGCGCGCCCTGTGTAGTGACCTGAGTCTGTAAGCCATTGACTGCATTTTCACGAGCCGTTGCTTCTGCGTCTATTTTTCTGGTATTTTCATTCACACCAGCAGAAAGATTAGTAGCGCCATTGCTCAAAGGAGTATTGACACCGGTTTTCTTTTCCAGTGTATCGATTTTCCAGTCGTGTTTATCTGTCTTCTTTTCCAGTGCACTAATCTTCTTATCATGCTTCTTGTCTGCATCTGTGCGAGCTGTTACTTCTGCTTCAATCTTAGCTTTGTTATCGGCAATACCCGTAGTATCAAGAGCTTTGACTTTTGTCTCAAGGGTACCGATCCTTGTTTCTGCCTGCTGTACACGAGAAGTATAAGAATCTACCTTACTTTCCAGACCTTCCACAGTCTGTGCCTGCACGCCAACCACACCCCCTGCGATCGATGCAGCAGCCAAAATTGCCGAAATTAATTTTTTGCTTTTCATCATACCAATTCCTCCTAATACAAAGGCCTTCCAAAATTTTAGAACACTGAATCCGTCGGAAAGGCGTTTTAATATGTCTATATGTTACCACCCCCCCCGAAATTTCGTCTATAGACAACTTTATTTTTTTGTGTATATAACTTTAATTTTAATATTTATCTAAACCCATCATGTTTGAATGATTCCTCGATCCGGAAACCTTATCCTACGCCTCCACCAGAGGGCTGCTTCTCCCCATGTGAGACTACTCCTTGCTCTGTGGGGCTATCCCGCCCCCGTATCGTCATCGGAAGCGCAGCCGAGGGATCTTTGTTGCTACCCCTTTCTTGATACCTGCACTAATCCGTCTGCATGAAGCACCGTATCCCCCAATGCACGGGAAAGACAGGCTTCCCGTTTCCGTTCACACGCATACATCGTTTGACCGCCAACGAAAAAGATTTCTCGTTTGCGCTCGAAATGACACGTGGGGAGGAGATCGCCTCACATCGTCTTTCATACCGCCAGCGATTCTGACCAGCCGAAATTATTTTCTTAAAAGCAATGTGAGACTATCCCGCCCTCTCGTATCGTCATCCCGAGCGCAGCCGAGGGATCTTTCTCGATTCCTTCGCTAATCCGTTTGCATGAAACACCATATTCGTGATCCGTGGAAAAACAGGCTTCCCGTTTCCGTTCACGTGCATACACCGTTTCACCGCAAACGAAAAAGATTTCTCGCTTGCGCTCGAAATGACACACGGGGCAGGATCGCCCCTCATAGTTTTTCACACCGCCGCATAGACTG
>OIXQ01001033.1_pt1 | contig 11379 bp, 10 predicted proteins | sample 1587791 | NCBI WGS metagenome assembly OIXQ01 (sample SAMN03283273) | human gut metagenome | biome: human-associated habitat; material: feces | host: Homo sapiens | place: Peru | collected 2012
AGCTTTCTTTGCGCTCGTTTGCATTTTCTTTGCCACCAAATAGCTTAAAAAAAAATTTTTCGTTTATGTAAAACTTGGGTTAAAGATAATGAATCTGTGAAATCTGTGGGAGTTTTTTATGTCCCACGGATTTCACAGATTTTTTATGCCCTGGGCTAGCAGCTTCAACCTTTACCTTTCCGCAGTAGTGCAGTGTGAAGTATTTTTGCTTATTCCGTTGTCTGTACATCAGAGGCGGCTTTAGAAGATAATTATTATTAAAAAACTAGAAAACATTTGGCGGTCTCGTTTTTTATTGCGTAATTTGCGTTGCATAAAAAGCGCAATGAACGTTTGTATAATGAATGATAACAAGATATGGCAAGATTGAACAATCCTTTTGTGGTATATGGTTATAAGGGCGCAGAGTATTTCTGCGACCGCCAGAAAGAGACGGAGAAAATGATTTCTTCGCTGCATAATGAACGTAACATCACGTTGGTTGCTCCACGCCGTATGGGTAAGACGGGATTAATTCATCATGTATTCCATCAGATGGAGGAGCAATATGCGGAAGTGAAGTGTTTCTATCTCGACATCTTTGCCACCAAGAATCTGGAGCAGATGGTGCAACTGATGGCTTCTGAAATCATCGGAAAGCTGGATACTGTTTCCCAATCAGCCCTTCGGAAGGTACAGGAATTCTTCAGCAGCTGGCGTCCTACTCTGACGATAGATGAATTGACAGGCATTCCTTCTTTTTCTTTAGACTTGAAACCGAGTGAAGGGAAGGATAGTTTGAAGCGAATCTTTGAGTATTTGAAGCAATCGGGAAAGCGATGCTACATTGCCATTGATGAGTTTCAGCAGATATTAAGTTATCCGGAGGATGGGGTTGAGGCGATGATCCGTTCTTATATCCAGTTCTTGCCGAATGTATATTTCGTGTTTTCGGGCAGTCAGCAGCACATGATGCAGGAGATGTTTCTGTCGGCAAACCGTCCTTTCTTCCAGAGTTCGCTGGTGTTGTCTTTGCCTTGCATCGGGGAGCAGGTGTATCGGGAGTTTGCCAATCGCTTGTTGGCATCTCAGCACAGGTCGATAGATGAATCTCCCTTTTCTTATATTTATCAGCAGTCTGATCGTGTAACCTGGTATGTGCAGTCGATATTGCATGGCATCTACGAGCATGCTTTTTCCGAGATAACGAAGTCTCTGGTAGATGAGGTGATTCTGGAGCTGATTGAGGAGCAGGCGATGACTTATCAGAACTATTGTGCCTGGCTAACCGAGAACCAGCAGATGCTTTTGGGGGCGATAGCTCGTGAGCATTTGGTATCTTCGCCGTTGAGCCAGCAGTTTATCAGCACCCACCATCTTCCAGCTACGAGCAGCGTGAAAACGGCATTAAAGGCATTGGTAGATAAGCAGCTGGTAAGCAAGACTCCGACTGGCTATCTGGTTAGTGACCGCTTCTTTGCGAAATGGCTGGTGAGAGGAGGAATCATAGCCAACTGAGGAAATGAAAATTACGTCCCGATGCAGCATTTGCTACGTCCCGACGCAGCAAAAAATACGTCCCGACGTAGTAACAGATACGTCGGGACGTAATTTCAGAAGCGTCCTGGCTCCTATCAACTGAAAGGTGTATGGTTGTACAACTGAAAGGGTTATGGTTGTACAACTAAAAGGGTTATGGTTGTACAACTAAAAGGTGTATGGTTGTACGACTATAAGGGTTGTAGTTGTACGATTAAAAGGTGTTGTCACTAGGCTCGGCAGACCTGCTGACTGCAGTCGGCAGAGCTGCTGACTAGGCTCAGCAGAGCTGCCGAGCCTAGTGGGAATCTTCAAGAAGCAGTCTGCTTGAACCTCAGATACAGTCTGCTTGAACCTCAGATACCGACTGCTTGAACCTCCTAATCTATATCTTTGCCCCAGCTCAGGCGTATCCTTGTGCCAGATGAGCCGTCTCGTTACGTTTATTCAGCCGCATTGTTATACTTGCTCAGCTTATACCCACATATCATAAAGTCGTAATATTTAGGCATAAGCTTGCTCCATTAATTTTTTGTTTCGTTTCCAATACTTTTGAACGATGCAGATTTCTATATCATCCATATTGGTTTCTGTTACTTCACCCTCGCTTGTCATTACAAGAGCATGATATGGCGGATGTAGATACACTACGCGTATAAGGCCTTCTTCGGTTTGCGAAAATGCATATCCGCAAACTATCATCATGGCTTTTTCTGCTACGGCTTTAATTTCTTCTTCCTTCATGATAATCTATTTTTACTGACTTGATTGGTTTGAGAAAAGTCTCAGGATTGATATACGGATTCTTCAATATGGGCAAAAGGTCAATATACTCTTCCGTCTCGCCCAAACCTTCATAATCTGCCATAACAACAATATATCCATTATCCCATTCCTTAACCTCTGTATATCGTTTGAGGCATTTTGGAGAACGAAATCGGATATTATTATTGCCATATCGAAAAGAAGTCATATCTCCATCATTGGAGAGTAACGCTTCTGATGAAAGTTTCTTGTTGTCCATACCTTTATCTCAAATGTGGTGCAACTTCTCCGTTCGGCAATAATATTCCAGCCTCAATGAGGAAATTTCTTGCAGCTTCTTTGCTTGCAACTGAAGCCTTTCTTGCTGCCTCTAATCTTTCTTGTCTTTTGCTATCAAATAAATCCATATTCTACCTCCTTGTTTTAAAAGTTGAACATTTCTTCTGCAAAGATTATGTCAGCGAGTGCAATGAAAGCTTGCTTTCAGATTGCCGAGCGCCGCTAATCTTCTGCAAAGAAAATGCAACCGAGCGCAATGTAAGCTTGCTTACAGATTGCTGAGTGCAGCTTTTCTTCTGCAACGATACGCTTTTCTTCTGAAAAATGCAAGGATTTTTGGAAAAATGTTTGAGGATGAGGGAGATATATGAAAAACAAACCCCCGGGGTCATCACCAGCATCGAATAATCTGGGAGAGGGCCTTACCGGGACTGCGCTGCAAAGATAATAATAAAAATGGAATATACCAAAGATTTTTCCCAAAAATAACGACCTGTATAGTTGAAACTAATCAATACGCCCTGGGCTAGGAGCTTTTGGGCCTTCAGCCCGTTCTTGAACCGCATGCGAGAGTTTAGTCAGTTGAGGCATGCTTGGATGGTAGGCAGGATGTATCTGAAATTACGTCCGGACGCGTCTGTTGCTACGTCGGGATGTAGGAAATGCTACGACGTATTTTTTTGCTGCATCGTAGGAGGTTTTTCGGGAAAAGTTTTGGAGATTAGGAGATAAAGTATTATCTTTGCCATCAGATTCAAAAACGAATAATCAAACTGAGTTATGATAGTAAGATCAAAGCGCATTTATCGCAAACGCATACCATACGGCATGCAGAATTTTGAGGATGTCATAAAAGAGGATTGTTACTATGTGGACAAGACTCCTTTCATAGAGCAAATAGAAGAATCCAACAAGTATTTCTTCTTCATTCGCCCTCGCCGTTTCGGCAAGACACTTACCCTCTCCATGCTTGAGAATTACTATGACATCAACAAGAAAGACAAGTTTGATGAAATCTTTGGCAAGCTATACATCGGGCAGAATCCCACACCAGAGCATAGTACATATCTCATCATCCACCTCAATTTTGCCGAGGTGGCAGCAGGATTGGATGATTATAAGAATGGACTGGACAACCATTGTCGCCTTGTGTTCAATTTCTTTTGTGACATCTATGCACATATTCTTCCTGCTGATACCAAGGAAGGATTGCAACAGGAGCCTGATGCGGTATCCAAGTTGAGGTTTCTTTGCCAGAAATGCCAGGAGGTGGGAAAGAAGATTTATCTCTTCATCGATGAGTACGACAACTTCACCAACATGATTCTCGCCCATGAGGAGCATCTTATGAGGTATCGCAACCAGACCCACGGAGAGGGATACTTGCGCCAGTTCTTCAACACCATCAAGGGTGCGGCTGGCAATACTCTGGGCAGAGTGTTCGTCACGGGAGTAAGCCCTGTGACCATGGATGACCTGACCAGCGGATTCAACATCGGAACCAACTACTCCCTAAGCCCAAAATTCAATGAGATGACGGGCTTCACGGAAGAAGAAGTGAGAGAGATGCTGGATTATTACCGCAGCGTCCTGCCGTTCAATCACACCACCGATGAGCTGATCAAGGTGATGAAGCCTTGGTACGACAACTATTGCTTTGCCGTCAAGAGCTATGGCAAGACCACGATGTACAACTCCGTGATGGTGCTCAATTTCATTAGCAACTATATAGATAATGAGTACGACATCCCCGACTCCATGGTGGAGACCAACATCCGCATCGACTATGACAAGATGCGAATGCTCATCCGCCACGACAAGGAGTTCGCCCACGACGCTAGCATCATCCAGCAGTTGGTAACCCAGGGATTCGTGATAGGCACGCTCAACGAGAACTTCCCTGCCGAGCGAATCAACGACCCAGACAACTTCCTCAGCCTGCTGTTCTATTTCGGCATGGTGACGATAGACGGAACATACAAGGGTGAGACCAAGTTCATCATCCCGAATGAGGTGGTGCGAGACCAGATGTACACCTACCTGCTCGACACCTACAAGGAGAACGACTTGGTATATGATAGATATAGCAAGGGTAAACTGGAGAGCAAACTGGCATACGATGGACAATTCAAGCCATACTTTGAGTATATCGCCGACTGCCTGAAGAAGTACTCCTCCCAGCGAGACAAGCAGAAGGGAGAGGCTTTCGTGCATGGCTTCACCTTGGCGATGACAAGCCAGAATAAGTTCTATCGCCCTATCTCTGAGCTGGACAATGACGGCGGCTATGCCGACATCTTCCTCTCTCCGCTCTGTGACATCTACAAGGACATGGTAGATTCATATATCATCGAGTTGAAATATAGCAAGAGCCAAACCACAGATGAGCAAGTAAAAAAACTCTTCGAGGAGGCTTCAGCTCAAATCTCTCGCTATGCAGACAGTGATATGGTCAGAGAGGCGGTAAAGACTACAAAGCTCCACAAGCTGGTGGTTATCTACCGCGGAGCGGAAATGGTGGCTTGCGAGGAGATATAAAACTGTTTCAGCATACAGGTCGAAAATGTTTGAGAGAGATAAAAAGAAAAAGGTGTATCCCTTTGCCCATTTTGTTGGGCAATAAGGATACACCTTAATTATATAGTATTTATAATTTCTGATTACTCAGTGAAACCTGAGTGGCGAGTACCAGAGATACGATAAATTGCAGCATTCTGGTCATCATCAAATTTCACGGTGTAACAAATGCTGTCTACAGGCATACCATGAAGGTTCTTGCCCTGGCCATAGAGAACCTGACCTTTGAGGAACTCGATGTTGCCAGCCCGTGCATCTGAAGGATTATAAGATGTATTTGGTGTTCCCTCAAACTTTCCGTTGTTATAGTCTGTTACGTTCACCTTCATCTTAACCCCATAGAATGCATCATCATCAAGCCACATCTTATCAGCATCATTAGCTGCTGTATTATAAGTGTTAATGTTGATTGTGCCAAGTCCAAATGGATCTTTACCAAGTACATTGCCTTGTTCATCAACAACATCTACTGTTACATCCCAAAGACCTGCCATTTTCTCAACAGCTGTACCTCCAGCTTTCTCATCTGTCTCTGAATCACAAGAAACAAATGTAAAAGTTGCAGCCAAGGCAACCATGAACATTGAAATATATTTCTTCATATCTGTTTTCTTTTAAACTGTTTTACTTCAAAATGACATGGAACAACATAGAGCCATTGTTGTATGTCATATCATAAGATATAGTGCCTGTTGCTGCGTCATACTTTGCATTCTCGAAAGAATTAGCAGAATCACCCCAAGCTGAAACATAACTTGAAATCAGCTTGATGCTATTGTCAGACATCAACTGAAGATAGCCTGTTAATTCAGCTTGTGCACCATAACCAACACCTTGACCATAATATCCTGCCATCAAGTCATTGATATAAAATAATCCTGGAGCTAACTTGGTTATTTTAACACTGAATCCCTTGAAATCTGCATTCTTATTATTATAACTTCTGTATGTTCCTTCTTGAACAGTATAGTCTCCCGCAATATCTGTTGTTATTGTAGGATCACAAACAGCAACTGTTCTTTGTACTGATGTCTTATAGCCCTGCTCATTGGTATATGTATAATTGATATAGTATAAACCAGGAGTATTGATATCAACAGTTCCTGATGTTACAATACCAGAGGTGCAGTCTTCACCACGCAAAACACCCTTACATCCCAATTCAGTATATGCTGTACCAATAGGAACCAGAGTAAACTCATCTCCTTGGATTTCCAAAGTAGGATAGTATGTAACCTTAGCATCTGTCAGCTCATCATTATCATCATTGCATGATGTCAATGCAAATGATGAGAGGCAGAGCATCAAGGTATAAAATAATATCTTTTTCATATTCTTCTTGTCTTTTGTGAATTAATGAATCTCACTATTCTTTTGTATAGTGAATTATTTTACATCCCAGAATACTGGGTCTGCCAAAGTCTTGACAGCAGGTGTATTCTTGTTGTACTTGCGGGCATTCTCTGGGTAAGGCATACGCTTGCAGAGATTATTGTTGCCATAATAGTTAAGACCTGGATTGATCATATCACCTGCTATGTACTTAGTAGAACCCTCAAATACTTCCTTGGCAGTAGCAGTGGAAAGTGCAGGAACGTCTGTACGACGCTGCTCAGACCATGCCTCCATATGATTGCGCATAAAGAAGGAAGCCCACTTCTGCATATAGATGAGTTTGAGTTTGTCAGCAGTTGTAGCCTGAGTGTCAAAGTTTACTTTAGCACCAGACAAGAAAGTACTCACAGCACTGTCGTCGATTCCGCGAGAAACGAGATCTGCACGAACAGCATTCTCATAATCCACCTTAGCTGCAGCTGCATTGTTGTTGAAGCGAAGTTCAACCTCTGCCTTCAAGAACTCAGCCTCTGACTGCTGCATGATGTAGATAGGCATTGCAGCAATCGCTCCATATTTAATTTCGCTTACTTCCTTGTTCTTCCAGTCCTTGCCAGTCCACTCCTTGTAGAGAGTCTTAGCACCAGGAATCTGACCAACATACTTTCCTGCGGCTTTATTAGCCTCCATTGTAGTTGACAAGCGAGGGTCGTTGGTCAAGTTGTAATATGAAACAATAGGGTAAGCTGCGCAGAAATTATTGGTCTTTAAACCGCGAATGGCTGCATACCAAGGGTTCCACTGCCCCTCTGCATTACTATATACATTGAATGTGCAATCTTTATTTGGTAACAAGTTCTCTGCCACCAATGCCTTAGCCTTGGCAGTATAAGAATCTACATCCACACCACCATCTATCAAACGCATGTACATACGCAGACGAAGACCATTAGCAAAACGCTTCCATGCATCCAAAGAACCATTGAACATAGGGTCTGTTACAGAAAGGGTTGTTGTCCCCTCAGGAATAGCAGCCTCAGCCTCATCCATGGCAGCTAAAACCGAAGTATAGACAGTCTTACCATCGTCCCACTTTGGAGTAGGATTGGCGTTGCCTTGGCACATTTCGGTATAAGGAGCATCGCTACATGCATCTACCATGTATTGCATGCCCAAGGCTGTCATCACTTTGCAAGCGAACAGGTCTGCCTTGTTATTTGTCTTGCTCTCTACATCTTTGATATCCATCATGGCACCTGCATAGATGGTGCGATAACAACGGTCGAACAATGATGAAGACTCGTCGAAATGAAGCTCAGCCTCATCGTTATACTGGTTAGCCTCAGGGCGCTGCTCGAAATACTGGGCAAAGAAACCAGCATTTGTGAACATAGCATCACCAGGCACTGCTGCCAAGGCATTTTCCACAGAAGGGAAAACCAATGTTGGTGTCACGTCACCATTGTTTGGATAGTTTGGGTTGTCATTGATATCCATGTCGCAGCTCGAAAGCGCCAAGAGGCAAGCTGCGCTATATACTAATATTTTCTTCATAATTAGCTTTCTTATTAGAATTTAACTGAAACATTGAAACCAATCTTTCTAGAACTTGGGTTGGCAGAATACTCACCATAGTTACCAGACAAGTCGTTACCGAAAGAGGTTGACTCTGGGTCGATGAAAGTATTGTTAGAAGGTGTCCAGAGGAACAAGTTGTTTCCAAAGACAGAAACTTTCACACCTGTCAAGAATGTCTTGGCAAGCCAAGCCTTAGGAAGATCCCAAGAAAGTACTACGGAACGAAGTTTTACATAGCTCTTGTCAACCAAGAATTCGGCATCGTAATTGTCTGCACCATTGTTCCAGTAGTTATAAAGGTTGGTTGCATTCAATGCTGTTGTGTTCTCGCCATATACAGGAGCGCCGTTGGCATCTGTGCCTGTCTGAACTACAGAGTTCGGAACGATGAATGGATGACGGCTGTTGTAAGCAGTCTGAATAGCGTTACCAACGAAATAGTTGACGCTCTTGGTACGAGAATACATCACACCGCCCTTACGAATATCGAAATCGAATGACAAACTTACGCCCTTGTAAGAGAAGGTATTGGAAATACCCATCTGATACTTGCTGTTCATGCTACCAACAATCTGCTGCTCTGTAGTCTTAAGAGGAAGACCGGTCTTAGGGTCTACGATAATGTGGCCTTCGGCATCACGCTGTGAAGTGTAAGCCTTGAACACACCAAGCTCCTCGCCAACGATGGCATAGAGACCTGTGCCGCCACTCAAGCCATAGATGACAGACTCTCCACCGAGTTCTTCTGGAAGAGAAATTACCTTGCTGCGGTTCAATGTCCAGTTGAGGGAAATATCCCATTTGAAATCCTTTGTCTTAATTGGTGTGCCACTGATCAAAGCCTCGACACCACGGTTACGAATCTTACCGAGGTTGGTGTTCTGTGCGGTATAACCAGAAGCAGGATCCATAGCCAGAGAGAATATCTGCTTGTCTGATACTCTATTGTAGTAAGATACATCGAATGACAAGCGATTCTGAAGGAATGCCATGTTCAAACCAAGTTCAAACTCTGTTGTCATCTCTGGACTCAAAGTAGGGCTACCCAATACGTTACCTACAGAATATGCATTATAGTTACCATTTGTGAATGGGAACTGGCTAGTACCCCAACCTGATGTGTTTGCTCCACCTTGTGCAAATACAGAAGAGGTCATGTATACATTTGCATCATTACCTGTCTTACCCCAAGCTGCACGTACTTTACCAAAGGTGATAATCTTCTGCATCTCTGGTGTTAAGAACTGAGAGAAGATAACACTACCGGTAACACCTGGATAGAAGAAAGAACGATTGCCCTTAGGTAGGGTAGATGACCAGTCGTTACGAGCAGTCATTGTCAAGTATGCCCAGTTGTCCCAGCCAAGATCAATCTGACCGTATGCACCCATCAAGCGACGGAGCTGCTTGTACTGATCTACTGTCGGCTTCTCTGAAGAGTTGTTCAAATTATAGAATGTAGGGATAGTCAGGTTTGTGACCTCTGCATAGAAATAGTTGTATCTACGCTCATTACCATTAAGACCAGCTACTGCATTTACGTCCAGTTTATCCATGAAATTATGACTATAGCTCAACATTGCATTCAAGTCAATTTCACGAGTGCGCTCAGTCTGCTGGCTTGTTTCACCAGTCAATGCTGCCAAAGCATTAGCATGGTTTGGAGTACCATTAAAAAGTTGAGACATGTTTGGCTGACCTGTGTCGTGATGACCGGTAGTTGTGTCGAGACCGAAACGACCAGAGAACTTCAAGTCCTTGATGATGTCCCAATCCAACTGCAACTTGCCATAGAAACGCTCCTGCTCATACTGATTTTTATAGTTGTTCAAAAGGTAGTATGGGTTGGTTACACCATATGGAGTATAGTAATAACCTGGAGTATTGAATGGATTGTTCAAATCCTTAAGCTCAGCGATGCTGATGTCGCGAGGAGTCTGCATGATACAGTTGTACATAGAACCAGCCTGCTGACCGGTGCTTACGAAATTATTCTTTTGGTAAGCATAGTTGGCAGACATGCTCAAAGTTACGTTCTTGATCTTGTGACTAGCACGACCAGAGAATGTATACTTGTTGTAGCTATCTGCGTCTGTTGGGATGATACCATCATCGTGAATCTGTGACAGACTCAAGAAGAAATTGCTTACATCTGTTGCACCATTGAAAGATACACTGTTGTTATAGCGAATACCTGTATCGAAGAAGTCCTTCACGTTGTCCTTGATGGCACGATAAGTCTTATACTGCTGAGAGTTATCGTAAATATTACCATATCGCAAAGAAGAACCATCAAACTCAGGACCCCAAGAACCGTTTTCCAGGTCGGTCTTGTTACCATACCAACCCATACCGAATTGGTTCTGCATTTGAGGCAAACGGAGAACAGACTCAAGCTGCAAACCGCCGTTATACTCAATACCAACTCCCTTGCTTTGTTTCTTACCACTCTTGGTGGTAATCAAGATGACACCATTGGCAGCACGGCTACCATAAAGCGCGGTAGCTGCAGCACCCTTCAAAATGGTCATGCTCGCAACGTCGTCTGGGTTGACAGCATTGGCACCATTACCGAAGTCGTAGCTTTCATTCAAGCTGTTAGCACTTGCTACCATAGAAGTCTCACTACTTGTTGAGTTGTTTGACAATGGCACACCATCTACAACATAAAGAGGCTGGTTGTTGCCAGACAAAGAGCTGACACCACGAATAACAACGGAATTAGAAGCACCTGGGTCAGAAGAAGAAGCTGAAATCTGTACACCAGCCACCTTACCAGCGATACCGGACATGATGTCGCCTGTGCGTGACTCAGAAAGTTTCTCACCACCGACAACAGAAGCCGAGTAACCCAAGGCCTTGCTCTGACGGGTGATACCCATAGCTGTAACTACGACCTCATCAAGGCTTTTTGAATCTGAAGATAAAACGATTTTGTTGTTGCCTGCTTTGAGAACAACGGTTTTGTCTTGCATACCAATGTAAGACACTTTTACAGAGTTCTTTCCGTTAGGAAGAACCAAAGAGAAGTTACCATCAATGTCGGTAACTGTACCAGTATTGGTGCCTTCCACTTTGATAGATGCGCCAATGATTGGCTCACCATCCTCTGCAGAGGTTACTTTACCGGAAACTTGACTTTGCGCAAATGCCATGCTCGTACTAACGGCTATGGCTGCGGCTACTGTCATGAGTCTTTTTTCCATAAATCTCTCTCTCTTTTAAAAAAATTAATATATAATGTATTTCTTTCTCTACATGTCACGAGGTGCTCCCCATTGAGGGAGATACCTAAGAATGCTTTCTCTACCTCTTGTCCCGAGGTGG
>OIXQ01001034.1_pt1 | contig 11376 bp, 10 predicted proteins | sample 1587791 | NCBI WGS metagenome assembly OIXQ01 (sample SAMN03283273) | human gut metagenome | biome: human-associated habitat; material: feces | host: Homo sapiens | place: Peru | collected 2012
AAACCTCAATTTGGAACAAAATCCCTCGCTGACCGCTCTTGCGATTGAATCAGAGCTTCCTTAGAAAATGCCCTGCTCCATCATGGCGGTTGCGACCTTCTTGAAGCCCGCGATGTTTGCACCGGCGACGAGGTCATAGCCAAGGCCGTATTCCGCGGCCGCTTCAGCCGACACACGGTGGATGTTCTCCATCATGCGGTGCAGCTGCGCGTCGACCTCCTCCTCCGTCCAGACCAGACGCTCGGAGTTCTGCGCCATTTCGAGCGCGGAAACACCGACGCCGCCGGCATTGACCGCCTTCGACGGCGCGACGATCATGTGCTTCTGTGCGCGCAGATAGTTCAGCGCGTCGTTCGTGGTCGGCATATTGGCGACCTCGATGTAATACTTCGCGCCGCAGGCCGCGATCTTCTCGGCGGATTCCATCTTGACGTCGTTCTGCATCGCGGACGGCATCACGATGTCGACCTGAACGCCCCACGGCTTCTCACCAGCGTGGAACTCGACGCCGAATTTGTCGGCGTAATCCTGCACACGGTTGCGGTTGGAGGCGCGCATCTCGACGAGATAGTTGATCTTTTCGTCGGTCGCGACGCCGTCGGGATCATAGACATAGCCGTCCGGACCGGACAGCGTGACGACCTTCGCGCCGAGCGCGGTGGCCTTCTTACAGATGCCCCAGGTAACGTTGCCGAAGCCCGCGCAGGCGATGGTCTTGCCCTCGAGCGTCTCGCCCTCGTGCTTGAGCACCTCGTTGAGGTAGTAAACCGCGCCGTAGCCGGTCGCCTCCGGACGGATCAGAGAGCCGCCGTAGGTCTGACCCTTGCCGGTCAGGACGCCGTTCTCCCACTTGCCCTTCAGGCGGCGGTACTGACCGAAGAGATAGCCGATCTCACGGCCGCCGACACCCATATCACCGGCCGGGACGTCGCAGTCCGGCCCGATGTAGCGATAGAGCGCCGTCATGAAGCTCTGGCAGAAACGCATGATCTCCGCGTCGGACTTGCCGGTCGGGTCGAAGTCGGAGCCGCCCTTGCCGCCGCCGATGGGCAGACCGGTCAAGCTGTTCTTGAAGACCTGCTCAAAGCCGAGGAACTTGATGATGCCGGGATAGACGTTCTTCTGGAAGCGCAGGCCGCCCTTGTACGGGCCGATCGCACCGTTGAACTGGCAGCGATAGCCGATGTTGGTGTGATAAGCGCCGTTGTCGTCCATCCAGACAACGCGGAAGGTGAACATACGCTCCGGCTCGACCATGCGGTTGAGCAGATCCGCCTTCTCGTATTCGGGATGCGCGTCGATCACGGGAGACAGCGAGGACAGAACCTCCTCGACGGTCTGTACGAACTCCGGCTCGCCGGCGTGCTTTGCCTTGACGTTTGCGATGACACTTTCGATATACGCGTTCATGGTTGTTCTCCTTGTCCTTTGTTTTGTAAAGGGTCGCTTCACGCGACCCTTTTAAAAATCATTATTTCCCAAAGCTCTCGATGATGGAGACGATCTCCGAGCCGATGCGCTTCTGCGCCTCCTGCGTGGCAGCGCCGATGTGCGGCGTGCAGGAGACCATCGGGTGGCTGTAAAGTGCCTTGTTGGTGGCAGGCTCAGACGCCCAGACGTCCAGACCGGCCGCGCGGACCTTGCCGCTCTCGAGGGCAGCCAGCAGCGCGTCCTCGTCGACGTTCGAGCCGCGCGAGGTGTTGATGATGCAGACGCCGTCCTTCATCTTGGCGATGTTTTCGGCATTGATGAGCGCGCCGCCGTCGACGGCCGGGGCATGGACGGAGACAAAGTCCGACTTGGCCAGCAGTTCGTCCATCTCAACATACGGAATGCCGAGCTGCTCCTCGATGCCGGGGATGTGATAGATGTCAAACGCGATAACGGTCATGCCGATCGCCTTGGCCATGACGCCGAGGTGCTGACCGATGCGGCCGAAGCCGACGATGCCGAGGGTCTTGCCCTGCAGCTCGATGCCCTTGCCGTAGGCCTTCTTCTCCCACTTGCCCTCGCGCATGGTCGCGCCGGCGACGGAGATGAAGCGCGCGCAGGAGAACATATGCGCCATAGCCAGCTCCGCAACGGACTGAGAGGAGGCCTTCGGCGTGTTTCTGACGGTGATGCCGCAGGATTCGGCATATTTCACGTCGATGTTGTCGACGCCGACGCCGCCGCGGATGATGAGCTTCAGCTTGCCCTCCTTGGCCTCGTCAATGTGGTTGGCGCGAACCTTCGTCTTGGAACGGACGACGACCGCGTCAAAGTCCTTCAGCGCAGCGCCGAGCTGATCCGGCTCGTAAAACTGCTCCACGACCTCATGACCCTGCTCGCGCAGCGCAGCCATTGCGGTCTTATCCATGCCGTCGGTAACAAGAATACGCATAATGTCAAGCTCCTTTTCTCAATTATTTCGTGTGTTCGGCTTCAAACTTCTTCAGGCATTCCACAAGCGCCTCAACGCCCTCCTTGGGCATGGCGTTGTAGATCGACGCGCGCAGGCCGCCGACGGACTTGTGGCCCTTGAGGTTCTCGAACCCGGCCGCCTTCGTGTAAGCGATGACCTCGGCGTCAAGCTCCTTGTCGCCGGTGACGAACGGGATGTTCATCAGGGAGCGATCCTGCGGCACGACCGTGCCATAGAACATCTTGGACTGGTCGAGGAAGTCATAGAAGACCTTCGCCTTGTCGACGTTGATGGCCTCCATCGCAGACAGACCGCCGAGCTTCTTGAGGTACTTGAAGACCTTGCCGCAGACGTAGATCGCCCAGCAGTTCGGCGTGTTGTACATCGAGCCTGCATCGGCATGGGTCTTGTATTGCAGATAAATGGGCAGATTGGTCAGATCGTCGCGGATAAGATCCTCACGGATGATGACGATCGCAAGACCCGCCGGGCCGATGTTCTTCTGAACGCCGCCGTAGATTATGCCGTAATCGGTGACCTTGCAGGGCTTGGAGAGGAACATGGAGCTTTGGTCGGAGACGAGGACATGACCCTTCGTATTGGGCAGCTTGTTCCACGTCACGCCGTGGATCGTCTCGTTCTCGCAGATGTAAACGTAATCGGTGTCCTCAGGAATGTCCAGATCGGAGCAATCGGGGATGTAGGTGTAGTTCTTGTCCTTGGAGGATGCGGCGACGATGACCTCGCCGACCTTCTTGGCCTCGGCGATCGCCTTCTTCGACCAAGCGCCGGTTTCGATGTAGACGGCCTTGCCGTTCTTCATCAGGTTCATCGGGATCATGGAGAACTGCAGCGTCGCGCCGCCCTGAATGAAGAGCACCTTGTAGTTATCGGGAATGCCCATCAACTCGCGCAGGTCAGCCTCGGCCTCGTCGATGATCTGCTGATAGACCTTCGAGCGGTGCGACATTTCCATGACGCACATGCCGGAGCCTCTGTAGTTCATCATTTCGTCGCGGACTTCCTCAAGGACTTCCTCCGGCATCGTCGCAGGACCGGCGGAGAAATTGTATGTTCTTCCGTATTTCATTTGGTACAGCCTCCTAAAATATTCGGGCTTTCGCCCGGCTCTGATTATAGTATATCCCAAGAAAATCCAACAGTCAACCGAAAAGCTAAATAATTTTGGGATTCCTTGAAAAATATTTTTCGCAGAATCCCAAAATTCGTCATATTGCACAATTGTGTCTTTTTGAAATTGTAGAAGCTGCCCAGCGTCACACGAGCTGCTGCTCGTTGATGATGAGCTTGAATTGCAGGCCGAGCTTCTCGGCAGCCTTGCGGCAGAGGATCATGCGCTGCATGAAGATCTCGAAATAGTCCATGACCGAGCCGAAATGCATGTCGACCGACAGCTTCAGCTTGACCAGCGTGCGATCCTCATTGATCTTGAGCTGCGACTTCGTGACGGAATAATTCACACGGTCGTGGATGTCGAAGGTCGTCGTATCCTGATTGCGGACACGGCTGCGGCGCACGTCGGCTTTGTCGGCAAGGATCAGCGCAGCGGCGACCGCGTTGACGGGCACGCCCGTGCCCTCGTCGTGGTTGCCGATCGCCGTGACGATCGTCGCGACGTCCTCGGCCGGGAAGTGCATCCCGTTGAGGATCTGGAAGGCCATGACCGCGCCGGACTGCGAGTGCTCCACGCGGTTGACCAGATTGCCGATGTCGTGCAGATAGCCCGCGATCTTCGCAAGCTCGATCAGATGCGCGTCATAGCCCATGGTCGAGAGAATATAACCGGCCGTCTCGGCAACGTGGGTCACATGGGCAAAGCTGTGCTCGGTGTAGCCCAGCGCGCGCAGCGATTCGTCGGCGCGGCTGATATAGGCGCGGATGGTCGGATTTCTCTGAAGCTCTTCATAGGTCATAAGGGACTCCCCCTTTCCGGGCGAACAAAAGGACAGGGCGAAGAAACTCCACCCTGTCCGTTCTGTATCAAATTACTCGTTGATCTCGATAACAACGCCGGAACCGACGGTACGGCCACCCTCACGGATAGCGAAACGGAGGTTCTTCTCGATTGCGATCGGGGTGATCAGCTCGACGTCCATGTCGATGTTGTCGCCGGGCATGCACATCTCAACGCCTTCCGGCAGGGAGATGATACCGGTCACATCGGTGGTACGGAAATAGAACTGCGGACGATAGTTGTTGAAGAACGGGGTATGACGGCCGCCTTCTTCCTTGGTCAGAACGTAAACCTGACCCTTGAACTTCGTGTGCGGATGAATGGAGCCCGGCTTAGCCAGAACCTGGCCACGCTCGATGGACTTCTTGTCAACGCCGCGGAGCAGAGCGCCGATGTTGTCGCCGGCTTCTGCGAAGTCAAGCAGCTTGTGGAACATTTCGATGTCGGTGACGACGGTGGACTTCTTCTCGTCCATCAGGCCAACGATCTCGACCGGCTCGTTCTTCTTGATGACGCCACGCTCGACACGACCGGTGGCGACGGTGCCACGGCCGGAGATGGTGAAGACGTCTTCGACAGGCATCAGGAAGGGCAGGTCGTCGTTACGGGCCGGGGTCGGGATCCACTCGTCGACCGCGTCCATGAGTTCCTTGATGCAGGCGTACTCAGGAGCGTTCGGATCGGTGGACTCGGAAACCAGCGCGTTCAGAGCGGAACCGCGGATGATGGGGGTGTCGTCCCCGGGGAAGCCGTAGAAGTCGAGGGTCTCACGGACTTCCATCTCGACGAGCTCAAGCAGCTCTTCGTCGTCGACCTGATCGCACTTGTTCAGGAAAACGAGAACGGAAGGAACGTTAACCTGGCGAGCCAGCAGCAGGTGCTCCTTGGTCTGAGCCATGGGGCCGTCGGAAGCGGCGATAACGAGGATCGCGCCGTCCATCTGCGCAGCGCCGGTGATCATGTTCTTGATATAGTCGGCGTGACCCGGGCAGTCAACGTGAGCATAGTGACGCTTTGCGGTCTCATACTCGACGTGAGCGGTGTTGATTGTGATACCGCGAGCCTTCTCTTCCGGAGCCTTATCGATGTTGGCATAATCGGTGAAGGCAGCATCGCCGAAGAACGACAGGTACTTCGTGATGGCAGCGGTCAGAGTGGTCTTGCCATGGTCGATGTGACCAATGGTGCCGATGTTTACATGGGGCTTGGTTCTTTCAAACTTTTGCTTTGCCATTGAAAAAATCCTCCTGTTTGGTTTATGAGTGGTAATAATTCAGCTTTTCTTCACACTGCTATTACTATACACTAAAAAAGTGTAGTTGGCAAGTGCTTTTTTTGTCAAGAGCCGTGTTTTTCCACGATTTCCTGCTGAATGTTCTTCGGCAGTTCAATGTAGTGGCTCGGCTCCATGGAATATTGTCCGCGGCCCTGCGTGCGGCTTCTCAGATTCGTTGCATAGCCGAACATCTCCGAGAGCGGAACGTCAGCGTCGATCTGGTTTGCGCCGTTGCGGGGGATCATGCCGAGGATGTTTGCGCGGCGGGACATCAGGTCGCCCATGACATCGCCGTTGTATTCCTCCGGCACGACAACGCTGACCTTCATGATCGGCTCAAGGATCACGGGCTTGGCCTTGCGGCAGGCCTCCTTGAAGGCCATCGAACCGGCGATCTTAAACGCCATTTCAGAGGAGTCGACCTCGTGATAAGAGCCATCGTAGAGCGTGACCTTGACGTCGACGACCGGGAAGCCGGCGAGAACACCGGCGGTCATCGCGCCGCGGATACCCTGATCGACCGCAGGAATGTATTCCTTCGGGATCGCGCCGCCGACGACGGCGTTGATGAACTCGTAGCCCTTGCCGGATTCGTTCGGCTCGAGCTTGATCTTGACGTGGCCGTACTGACCCTTACCGCCGGACTGACGGGCGTACTTCATGTCGACGTCCGCTGTGCCGCGCACGGTCTCCTTATAGGCGACCTGCGGCGCGCCGACGTTGGCCTCGACCTTGAACTCACGCAGCAGGCGGTCGACGATGATCTCCAGATGGAGCTCGCCCATGCCCGCGATGATGGTCTGGCCGGTCTCGGTGTCGGTGTAGGTCTTGAAGGTCGGGTCTTCCTCGGCCAGCTTCATCAGGGCGATGCCCATCTTCTCCTGTCCCGCCTTGGTTTTCGGCTCAATGGCGACACGGATGACCGGCTCGGGGAATTCCATCGATTCGAGCACGATGGGGTTCTTTTCATCGCAGAAGGTATCGCCGGTGGTGGTGTTTTTGATACCGACCACGGCGGCAATGTCGCCGGAATAGACCGTTTCGACATCCTCGCGGTGATTTGCGTGCATCAGCATGATGCGGCCCATACGCTCGCGCGTGCCCTTGGTGGAGTTCAGGACGGTCGTGCCCTTGTTCACCGTACCGGAATAGACCCGGAAGAAGCACAGCTTGCCGACGTAGGGGTCGGTCGCGATCTTGAAGGCCAGCGCGGAGAAGGGAGCGGAATCATCCGCAGGGCGGAATTCCTCCTCATCCGTCTTGGGGTTGACGCCGTGAATGCCCTTCTTGTCCAGAGGGGACGGCATATAATCCACGATCGCGTCCAAAAGCTCCTGCACGCCCTTGTTCTTATAGGACGTACCGCAGGTAACGGGAACCATCTGCACAGCGATGGTCGCCTTGCGGATCGCCGCCCGGATCTTCTCGACCGGGATCTCCTCGCCCGCGAGGTACAGCTCCATGATCTCGTCGTCCTGATCGGAAACGGCCTCAAGCAGCTTTTCGCGGTATTCTGCGGCCAGATCGGCCATGTCCTCGGGGATTTCCTCCTCGCGGACGTCCTTACCCAGCTCATCATAGAAGACGTTTGCCTTCATTTTGAGCAGGTCGATGACGCCCTTAAAGGTGGCCTCGGAGCCGATGGGAAGCTGGATGGGAACGGCGTTGCATTTGAGCCGATCGTGCATCATATTGAGAACGTTGAAGAAATCCGCACCCATGATGTCCATCTTATTCACATAGACCATCCGCGGCACGTTGTATTTATCGGCCTGTCTCCAGACGGTTTCGGTCTGCGGCTCAACGCCGCCCTTGGCGCAGAGAACGGTCACCGCGCCGTCGAGCACGCGCAGGGAGCGCTCGACCTCGACGGTGAAATCGACGTGACCCGGCGTATCGATGATGTTGATCCGGCAGTGGCGCCAGAAGCAGGTGGTAGCGGCGGACGTGATCGTGATGCCGCGCTCCTGCTCCTGCTCCATCCAGTCCATAACGGCGTTGCCCTCGTGGGTCTCGCCCAGCTTATAGGTACGGCCCGTGTAGAACAGGATGCGCTCCGTGGTCGTGGTCTTACCGGCGTCGATATGCGCCATAATACCGATATTTCTTGTGTTCTCAAGACTATACTGTCTCGGCATTGTGGTACTCCTTTGTTTCTTTTACCAACGGAAATGGGAGAATGCCTTGTTGGCTTCTGCCATCTTGTGGGTGTCTTCGCGCTTCTTCACGGAAGCGCCGGTGTTGTTGCAGGCGTCCATGATCTCGCCGGCAAGGCGTTCCTTCATGGTCTTTTCGCTGCGCTTGCGGGAATAGGCCGTCAGCCAACGCAGACCGAGGGTCTGGCGGCGTTCGGGGCGAACCTCCAGAGGAACCTGATAGGTCGCGCCGCCGACACGGCGGGACTTGATCTCCAGGGAAGGCATGATATTTTCCATAGCCTGCTGGAAAGCTTCCAGACCGTTTTTGCCGGTCTTCTGCTCGACGATCTCGAATGCTTCATAGACAACTCTCTGTGCGACGCCCTTTTTACCGTCGAGCATCACACTGTTGACGAGCTTGGTAACCAGAGTGGATTTGTAGATCGGATCCGGAAGGACCTCTCTCTTGGGAACATTACCTCTTCTGGGCACTTTGCTTCCCTCCTTCATAAAAAAATGATTTCATAGGTACTTCGATAGGCCGAACCTATCGTTGTTGTGCCTGCCAGTAGTTTCCCATAAAACATATATAAAAAACGCGTGGCAAGGCGGTGCCTTGCAATAAGGCGATGGAACTCGATTACTTCTTCTTGGCCTTCGGGCGCTTCTGACCGTACTTGGAACGGCTCTGCATACGACCCTGGACACCCTGCGTATCGAGCGTACCACGGATGATGTGGTAACGGACACCAGGCAGGTCCTTAACACGGCCACCGCGGATCAGAACGACGGAGTGCTCCTGCAGGTTGTGGCCGACACCGGGGATGTAGGCGGAAACCTCGTAGCCATTCGTCAGGCGGACACGGGCGATCTTACGAAGTGCGGAGTTCGGCTTCTTCGGGGTGGTGGTACGAACTGCGGTGCAGACGCCTCTCTTCTGGGGAGATGCGAGATCGGTAGCGCGGTTCTTCAGCGTGTTCAGACCCTTTTGCAGTGCCGGAGCCGTAGACTTGAAGGTCACCTGCTCTCTGCCCTTTCTGACCAACTGATTAAAAGTAGGCATGTTGTTCTCCTTTCTTATTGATTCGCGTTTATATTATCCTGAAATATTCTAAAATATTCCATCGGATACGAAATCAGTCGGAAGCCCCGCTCTCGGGACTCCGAATTGTGGCAGCGGCGGCTGCCGGGACCGGGATGCCGCAGGCGATCCCCAGCTTTTGCATCGTGGCGACATAGACGACCGTCACCTGCGCCTGCTCGCACTGCTCCAGCAGCGGCTCGGTCAGCATGGGGTCGGCGTCTCGCGCAACATAGACCGTCTGCACGCGCTGCGCCGTCAGCGCTTTGCGAAGCTGCTTGATCCCGACCACCCGCTCGGCGGTTTTTAGTTCATCAAGCACCGTTTTTCGTTCCTTTCAATCTATGCTCACACAATTTTGGATTATAGCAGAATTCACGAAATAAGTCAATGATTTTTGATGGTTTTGACAAAAAAATTTGCAGCCTGTTCCGGAAAACAGGCTGCAAAAGCGGAAATTTGTCGGCCTTGAGCGGTCAGGATCCGAGCGTTGTCTCGTGAACCTGTCCGTTTTCCACCTTGAAAATGCGGTCGCAGCCCGCGATGGTCGTCAGCCGGTGCGCGACGATGATCATCGTCTTGCTGCTGCCGATGCGGTTGATTGCCTGCATCACGGCGGCCTCCGTCTCGTTGTCGAGTGAGCTGGTCGCCTCGTCGAAGAACAGGATCTCCGGGTCGCGATAGAGCGCGCGGGCGATGCCGATGCGCTGCCGCTGTCCGCCCGAAATGCGGATGCCGCGCTCGCCGACGACCGTGTCCAGCCCGTCGGCCAGACTGCGGACAAAATCGGCAAGCTGTGCGTCCTCCAGCGCGCGCCAGACCTGCCGGTCGTCGATCTCCGACGGATCAAGGCCGAGGGCGACGTTGCTGCGGATGGTGTCGTCGACCAGATAAATATTCTGCGGGATGTAGCCGATGTGCTTCTGCCACTGTGTATAGTCCTCATAGATGTCCAGCGCGCCGTAGCACACCGCCCCGCTGTCCGGTCTGAGCAGCCCGAGGATCAGGTCGACCAGCGTCGTCTTGCCCGCGCCGGTCACGCCGATGATGCCCACCGAGGTACCGTGCCGGATCTGCAGGCTGACGTCGCGGAGCACCGGCTCGTCGCGGTTCGGATAGGTATAGGAGACGTGTCTGACGAGAATGTCCTGCGCGCATTCGTCCGCAACGGCACGCCTCTCGCGCTTCTTCCGCTCGATCTCGGCCTGACGCTCCCGCTGCTCGCGCTCGGAGTCGGTCAGATCGGCATAGAGTGCCTCGAGCGACGGCAGATTATAGGTGATCGTGTTGATGTCGCCGTTGATCGAATTGGCGCGCGGCATCAGCCGCATAGCCGCCACGGCGAAGGCCGACAGCGACGGCACGATGTCCGCAAGCGCCTGATGGCTCGCAATGCGGAGGGCGACCACGCCCAGCACGCTGCAAATGCACAGGCTCTCGATCAGGATGCCGGGCAGCGACGCGATGATCTTATAGCGCTTGTTGAGCACGACGGCCTTCGCGCCCGCGTCCTGATAGACGTCGGCGAAGAATTCCTCGCGCCCCATGACCTTGACCTCCTTGATGCCGCCCATGGCCTGATGGATCGCCTTGTATTTTTTCGCATTGAGCTTGCGCGCCTCCGTGCCGGTCGCGCGGATCTTCTTGCGCACGACGAGAAAATAGACCGCCGAGCAGAGCAGCAGCGCGGCCGAAATGGCCAGCGTCATCGTCGTGTCCACGGCGAAGAGATAGACGACGAGCACGAGGATGATGAGGCTGTCGGAGATCAGGTTGAAGATCGTCGAGATCACGCTGAATGCGCCGCCGACATCCTGCGTGATGTTGCGCACGATTTCGGAGGTGTTGCGCTGCAAATGGAAGGTGTAGGGCTTGTTCATATAGCAGCGGATCATTTTCGCGCACATCCGCACCTCGTTATAGCTGACGAATTTCACGCTGAGCTGGATCATCAGCAGCTTATAGAGGTTTTTGAGCACATAGACCGCCATCAGCGCGAAGGTCAGGAGCAGCATGATCGACTCGTGCGAGCCGGAGTGCGTCAGACGGCGCAGCAGCTCGTACCACCATTGGCCGTCGAGCCGGTCGGGGGTGACGAGGATGTTCACAAAGGGCAGGATCAGCGAGACGCTGAGGAAATCCATCGCCGTCTGCACCAGCTGCATAAAAAACAGGCACAGAAACAGCAGCCGCTGCCTCCGCGGGAAAATATAGCGCAGCTCTCGCATCAGCTTCATGCGCGTTCCTCCGTTTCATTTTTGTCGTTTCATATTATTATAGTATATCTGCCGCAAAAAGTAAAGGGCGGCGCCGCACAATTCGGCAGGCAGCTTCGGCGAAGCGCGTCGACGCAATTGCGCGGCGCCGTCAAATGGCTCTTGTAAAACTCCGTTCCATGCGGTATAATAAAGGAACCTATGAATCAATCGGCTGCGGCGCTCAGCGGATCTTTTGCCCCAGCTTATCGGTTTGAAAATCTTGAAATACACAAAGTATTCCTGC
>OIXQ01001036.1_pt1 | contig 11373 bp, 17 predicted proteins | sample 1587791 | NCBI WGS metagenome assembly OIXQ01 (sample SAMN03283273) | human gut metagenome | biome: human-associated habitat; material: feces | host: Homo sapiens | place: Peru | collected 2012
CCTACGAGTTTGTTGAGTGCTGCACATCTGTAGCCCGAAGTAATGACAATAGGTTTACCATATATGTTGCGCAATGGTTGCAACACCATGTCAACACCATATTGCAGATTTCTTGTCTGCTCTGCATCTGGTATGTTTGTTATTCTGTGTTTGTCCGCAGTTGTTGAGAGGATGAGTTCCTGGAGAGAGAAGTTTTCACTCGCTTTGAACGTTATTTTTGGTTTCGCCATAATTTAGTATTTTATAGTTAAGGTGGAAAACAGACGCAGCGAACAAAAGTAGCTGCGCTATGAGAATAAGAACCCCTGCTGCTATATCGTGATTGGTTGATATAATTATAGAGGATATGCCGATTGATATGGATGAGAATATACAGACGATTGCGCTTGCGTATTCTACACTCTCTTTTTGATGGATTGTCATAACATGAGGATTTTAAAAAGGGGCACCCTAAATATGAAGGGTGCCCCTAATCATAACGTGGCTAATTTACGAAAGAAAACTATCCTTTATTCTCCATCACCTGCGCCACCTCCTCCAGGGTTAGCGTCTGTATCCTGGCCAGTTACGTTGAGAGTGTAAGAGATAGAAGTAGCTCCTGTTGTCTCGGTTGCACCAACATTGATTGTTACTCTTGTAGAGCCGTTTGCCTTAGCAGTAGCAACACCCGATGTTGTGTCAATTGTTGCAACATTGCTGTTTGCAATGCTGTAAGTAACAGCAGCCCCTGCAGGTGCACCCGTCAATGTTGGAGGATTGGCTGTGCCACCTTTGGCAGAGATGCTAACAGTAGATGTAGAGAGCGACAATGATGGCTTAGGCAGCGAAGATGTTGAGCTGCCCTTTGCAAGTCCTGAGCCATTGAGGATCAGGTCACGCTCTACAGGATATGTAGCAAGCTGACGAGAAACAGTGGTTGCAGGGATGCCAGTCTTCACAACCATGGTTGCATTTGAGCGCAACCATTTGTCCGCTGTCTTGCGAGAAATGATGACTGCACCCATAACCAGTTTGTCGCAAGAAGCTTCAAACACGAGGTTTGCGCCCATGTTGAAGTCTACGTTGATGTTGCCCTGGTTGTTGCTCTCAACTGTGAAAGCATCAGCAAGAGTAGAAACTGCGCCCTGCTTGTCTGCATGCAAACGAGTAATTGCCAAAGGCTGTGGAGCAAAAGTAAGAGCTGTGTTGCTGATGAAATCGCCACCGCATAAGATAAAAGTAACCATATCGCCCTGGTTAAGGCCGAGAGCTGCATAGATACCTTCTGCTGTTGTGGTGTCTGCATCATTTTTAGGTGTGCTCCACGACAACTTACCTTCTGCGATTGTTGGTACAATCTCATTCAAAGAACCCTTTGCAACCAAGAATGGTACAGGGTTGATGTTTTTGTCCTGGTATGCGTTGAAAGCAACAACGGCCGCATCATTCTGTGCCTTTGCCTTGAGTGCATCCAAGTTCAAACGCATAAACTCGCTCATACATGGGCTACCAACCCCGATGCCCTCAAATGAGTGATCACAAATTTCTTTAAGGTAAGAGTAAGCAGCGCTTACTGTTGCCATTACCATGCGCTGTCGCATCTGCTGAAGCGTGCGTGGGTTCTTAACCTTGTAGACACGTTCCTTTGTAATCTGCTGTCCGTTGAGCTCGGAGAACGTAAAGTTCTTCGTTGAGCCAGAGCGCAGGCCGAAAAATCCTTTAGACTTTGCCATAATATTAATAGATTAAATAGGGGTGCGCAAGCTGCCCGGGGCACCCATACCAGGGTGGAGGTGCCGTGCCTACCTCCACGTTTGCAAATGTAGCAAATAGTTTTGAAACGGAGGTGAAGCGGACTTGGTACGGAGTTACCTCGGTGTTATCCCCGAATTATCATGTTTTCTTTACATTTTAACATTTCATATTTAACCACCTTTAACGCCCATTAACCACTCTAAGCACATATTTTATGCGCAAAGCGGAGGGCAAAGCCCACACCGCAAAGGCAATTTAAGCCCCATTAGGGGCTACAAAAAAGCCCATGCCCGATGCAAATCGGGTATGGGCGGTTGTTGGGCGGTGGTCGGGGTGGCGGAAGGCAAGGAAGTAGCGGGCGCGTATGCGACCGCTATTTCTTGCCTACGGCACCCGACACGCCTTGAAGGTATGTTTCTACGATGTTGTTCAAAAGAGCGTTCCTGCGCAAATTGTTGGCTGCGCAATACTCGTTCAATTGTTCCAGGGCTTCTGTTCTGATTTTGAAAGCTATAAGTTTCTGCGTGATCATGATTTTACGTACATTTATTTATTAATATTAAAATGATGATGACCAGGAGCGACCATAACAGGTGCGCCCCTGGGGAGGTGTTATTTATTCTCATCTATTTGTTAATTAAGAAATCGTGCCATCGTGAGCAACAACTATATTTCTGCTTTTGATAATATCGTCTGTGAGCTGACAACCATCATAGAATCCGTTGCCTACTCTCACTCTTTCGTCTCTTTCTATAAAGTAACGCTTATTTAACTTTCCGTATTTCTTTTCTAACTTCTCGATAGCTTTTTTCATTTTGCTTGAAATCTTCAAGCCTTCTACCTCGAAAATTACTTCACTATTAAATTCTTTCATAACAATTCGCTTAACCGTGTTGCGTAGGGCTGATATATTTATAAATCAAATAGAACTCTTGGCAGTCCGTTAAAGATTATTGGTGTTTCCTTCCAATTTATAGTAATCCAATTATTGTACTCTGCTATTTCATTTTCGCTTGCAGGGTAGCATCCCTGCCAATCGTTGAGGAAATAAGCCGTACCATCTTCATAGCATACAAAAGATGTTTTGCAATTTTCAGATGATGCAAAAACGAGATATGCCCCGTCTTCACTGAGTGGTAGTATGTCATCTATATTATACTCCACTTTTTCGCCTGAGCAATTATATTCAGCCTGTTTAATTAGTTGTTTTGCCAATTTTTCTGTTATCATATTTTTTCCGCTTGGCCGTGTTGCGGCAGGGCTTATAAGTTATTAAAAATCATTAGTACTTTTATATCTTGCTGAAGCTACCTTTAGCCATAGTTCGTATATCTCGTCAAACTCTTGTTGTGATTGGATATTGTAGATACCATATCCAAAGTATGCACCACCTTTTTGCGAGTTGTGGGCTAACTCGTGTAGTATATCATCTATTGTGTTATACTCCTTTTCTGTAAGTACTATTTTCATTTTTTGCCAAATTTTATTTTTCGAAATTCTTGCACGAAAGCATTATCTACCAATATAAAGTAGCTAACCGATGAGAGGTGCAGCGCAACTATATTTAGCTGGCTGCCCATGTTGTAGCGCAACCAATTGTGAGCGCTGCAACAGTTCCACCATGATGCCGCCTTTTGTGGTAACTGTTCTTTCAGATATGCCACAAAAGCTTTCTCCACATCTGGGTAAAATCCTACACCTCTAATCTCAAGATGGCTGCATGAGCAAAGGCGCTTGATGTTGCGCAAGATATGCACCGACTTGCAAAAGGTGTGCTGCGCACCTTTGCACCCATAGATGAGCGCACGTCCTGGAGGTCTTTCTGCTAAATTCATCAATGCCGCACGCAGGGCGGCCATTGATGCAAATGTCATTCTTTTCATGTTAGTAACCATATAATTAATATAATGATGTCAATGTAAATGAGATGTACAATAATCTTGTCGTACAATTCGAGGGTGAATTTCTTTTCGTCCTCGTCTTCATTGTAGGTATTTTCTTTTTTCATCACGATAAACATTTGTGAGGGCTTGCGCCCTCTGGTTAAACCTAAAATCCAATACAAACTTTATTGTAACCATCAATAAATCCGACTATACCAATGCCCTCACGCATAAGATAGTATTGCCTTCTGCTTCGACAATAAGGACCACGTATATAAATAGTCTCTTTAACGGAATCTAATCTAAACTTCGTACCTTCAGTTAAATTTTTTACTTCTACTTGTAACATTAAAATCCGCTTGCCGTGTTGCGGTAGGGCTGAAATTGTTTATATAACATATTGATAATAGGACTTTCTCACCTGTTCATTGTCTGCATGTAAGTAAATCTGCGTTGTCTTAATACTCTCATGTCCAAGAAGTTGTGCAAGATGGCTTAAAGGAATGCCTGCATTCGCCATATTAGATGCATACGTATGCCGTAGCATGTGCGGTGACATCTCCACACCAACAGCACGAAAAGCGCAATATATATCGTAGCGGAATTGGCGGTCGCTTGTGTCGGGAAAGAGTAGGCCACTTGAGCAAAGCTCGTGTGCGAGCTCCTCGATAATGCTAACCACATACACGTAACGCTCCTTTTTTCCCTTACCTCTTACTATTATGCGATGCTCCTTAAAGTCCTCGATAGCGAGGGATAAGCATTCCGAAACACGCAAGCCACATAGATGCATAAGCATTATAGCGAGCTTTATTCTTTTTGGTGCTGCCTTCATGGCTGCGGCGATGTCATCGGCTGCAACCACATGGGGGATGCGCTTCTGCAATTTCGGGGCTGAAATGTATCTTGCAGGGTTAACCGGCAAGCCGTAATGAGTGCAAGCAAAGCGGAAGATACCACGCACGGCAGACAAAACAGAAGCCTTTGTGCTTTCAGATGCGCTGCTCTTGCTTGCGATATACATTTCGATGTCGCTACGGGTGATAGTCGACCATGAGCGGCCGCACATGACGTGTGCGAAGTCGACCAGAACCGCATTGTATCTGCGAATAGTATTCGATGAATACATCTTGTTATCTGCGAGGTATTGTAAGTATTCCTTTATCATAGCTTTTGAGGGTTGTGGTACCAGGGAGACGGCTCCCTGGTATCTGGTCGATTAAATTAAATGTCCTTCTTCGTCAAATGTGATTGCAACATCTTTCGCATCTCCATAAATAAGCAAATCCATAAATTCATTATCAATTTTAGAGATAACTGCACTTGCCGTATAATATGCCTTTGCCTGTTCCACTGTACATTCAGTATTGCATCCGTCTTTAAGTACTTGTTGCCAATTTTTATGTAGCAACAACATTGCTTTAATAAAGCGACTTTCATACAGATTTTCGGTTTTTGCTGTTTCCATATCACGATAAGTTAAGGACTGGGTCGGACCATCCTCCCCTTCTCCTATTGCAAAATTACCACTTTTTCCCGACAAAAGCAAAGATATTTAGTTAAAAGTATATACTTTTCCTTTAACACTTTTGTTAAATATAGTTATTGTAAGTAATTGGCTAATAGGCTGTTAGCGCAGCGAGGTCGGTCGAGGGCACACGCCTTACACGTTAAAAGCGCTTCAGACGACTCGATTTTTTAAATCGAGGAGGAAGAAGTGCAAGAGGGGTTCGGGGAAATTCATCCCCGATGTTTGGGAGCCCCCGGGGGGGCGCACGGGAATGGGTGCGAGCAGCAGCCCCCCGACCGTAGGGAGGGAGGGCTACTGCTTGCGCCCCTGGGTGGGGCGGGGCGAATATTTGGGAGCCCCCTGGGGGGCGCACGGGAAGGGGTGCGCACGGCAAGCCCCAAAGACCCGTAGGGCGTAGGGGCTTACCGGGCGCGCCCCTGGGTGGGGCGGGGGAAAACATCAGCAGGTAAGGCTATTGTGCCCCCGAATTACGGGGGCGAAGGGGGTTTAACCTCGTCGATATGCGTTATTATCGCCTGCGATAATATTCATCGCATATCGCCGCATTTTGTCCTGCGGTTGATCATGGAGCCAAGGGGTATCTGTTTATCGTGGTGCAAGCACGACAGGAGCCATAAAGACAGCAAAGAGCCAAGGGGTATCCGTTATCGTTTTTTCCGATTGCTCCCCACTTGCAAAGGGGGAACATGAGGAAAAACGACTTTTTTGGCAGACAAGGCTATTGTGCCCCCGAATTACGGGGGCGAAGGGGGTTAACTTCCGTTAGGCGTAAGAAATCCCGAGTGCCTTTCCCATGCCGGGGGCGGTTTACCGCCGTGGGACCCGACATGGGGAAGGCTCTCGGACACCGCTTTTTGTCCGAGCACGATAGCTGCATCAGCTCATGAACGGAAGGCTGTAGGGTAGCGAAGGATGAAGGCGCGATAAGGCGAAAAAGGTTATGGGGCGGTGGTCCTCGGAACGAGGTCTACCACCCCATAACCTTTTTCGCCCGTGCCTTCATGCGAAGCGACCGAAAGTCTGTAGTGAAATGAGTGATTGCTGCTATCGGGCGAGTACAGCAGACAAGGCTATTGTGCCCCCGAATTACGGGGGCGAAGGGGGTTAACCTCCGTTAGGCGTGAGAAAGCCCGAGTGCCATCGGCTCTCGGACACCGCTTTTTTGACCGAGCACGATAGCTTCATGAGCGCATGACCCCAAGGCTGTAGGGGCTTGCCCCGATTGCCTTGGGGGAAGTAGCGATTGATGCTATCGGGCGAGTTGTCCACAAATTCAGCAGGCAAGGCTATTGTGCCCCCGAATTACGGGGGCGAAGGGGGTTAACGGCTGCGTATGGTTGGGAGCCAACCCCCTTGGGGGGAGGGCGCACGGGAGGGGTGGGAGCTGCAGCCCCCCGACCGTAGGGAGGGAGGGCTACAGCTCGCGCCCCTTATGGGTGGGGCGGAGGGGGGAATATTTCCACTGTTGGATATTTCGTCCATAAGTTTGACAATTTCGCTGTAGTTTGTGAGTGCAAAAAGTGATATAGCACTCCGTTAGCTTTTTCTCGCTGTGCGAGAGAGAGTTATCTTATTTTGCGATGTCACTCTGACGGCGGTACTACTGTACCGCCAGAAGTCGCATTTTTCCTCACATCGTTCATTCGTTTTCTTTACTTTACAATTCTTTCGACCTTGGCTTAGGTTTATACGTGCACAACGAAAGCAGGGCACGAGATTTCGTGTCCTCTTGCTGTGTGATTGTGTCTTTTTTTGTTTGTGTTTTTTGTGTTTATCGCACAACACATTAGGTATGGGCAATTGCTCATACCTAAAATGGTGTTCCCAAAAGTTCCTCCACAATAAGAGGTAGGTCTAATTTCGTGTTGAGGGTGTGTTCGTATCGCTCTATCAGCTGTTTAAGTTCGTCTTTCTTTTTGAGTACATCGGTTTTGGCTTTCTGTATTCGTTTTTGTTGGTATCGCTTAAATCGGTTTGAGCGTTTGTCAAGTTCTTCTGGGTTCATCTGCTTTAGTTCGTCTTCACATTCAAGCCATGAGGTGTCCTCGCCCGAAATCTCTTTAGCTATTGCTTCTTCGTTTTTTTTGCGAATGTGAATTAGGTCTGCTGAAATCATCTGCCAATCTTTCTCAGGATCAGGTATTAGCCAATCACGGTGTTTTTTGCTTATGTACATCGCAATTGCTTTCAGCATGATTTTTTCTTTCTCGGTGCAGTTGTCTTCGTTGGCCATCCTTAGCAATCGGTTGACCATAATTTTGTCCTGTCTTCCTGTTTCCTCATCGTTGGTTGGCCGTGAGGGTCTGTAGTTGCTAATCTCCTGCGTCTGGTATAGTCGTATCGGTTTGCATCTGTCCTTCCGTTTTGGTTTTCGGCCATCTGTGTATTCTGCTTTGCAGAAGACAAACAACCATGCCTGCATGGTCATGAAGGTATAAGCAAGTTTGTCGGCTGTATCGAAGGCATCTAACTGTAGTTGTACTCTGTGTTGGTCATCTAAGTTTATCCAATTTCGACCTTCCGATTTGATTGAAAATTCAACTCTCCAAACGTCCACTTGCAGAGCTTCCTCTATTGGGATTTCGTGGTCCAATTGAGTACCGGGTTTGACCATTACCATTTTGGCTCTCTGTTCATGTTTCTTTGTCTTGCTGTCGTAATAGTCATAGGTAACTTTTTGATAGTTGCAAAGTCCTGCTTTAGTCCAGGCATCACGAATGTACCATTTGTCTTTCGATTCAACGGAAAGTTCCAAAGTCTTGTTGTAGAGTTTGGTAGAGATTGGAGAAGATGGAGAACCCCACTTGATTGAGTTGTAAATTCGTCCTCGGTTGGTTTCCTTTCCATGGGCTGCCATTCTGTTTCCTTTGGCAATGTCATCGCCATCGTTTGTATAAGCATGCAGATTGCTTTGGTGTGTCTTCCATATCTTCTCTTTCATATATTGGTTGGCCAATGTTTGGGGCAACATTCCATTATCGAATTTTACTTGGTCGCAACAAATATCTATTCGACTTATTCCCTGGTACCTGTATCCGTATTGGATGATGAATGTACGCAGCTGGTTAACTGCATCGTAGTAGTAGCAAGTTCTGTTTGATAGTCGAATATGGCAGGCGTGCTCCTCAAATATGCCACCGTCTTTTCTGAGGGAGTATGGATTTCTCCTTATCTCTAAAAATGGTTTGCCGTGCTGATTATAGAGGGTGAACATTTCCCTATATTGGGGAGTTCCGTATTCTCGTTGTCTTGCGTCCCATCCAAGGTTCTTGAAGTAATTTGCGCATAAATCGGCAGGCTCGATGCAAAACACCTCGAGCCAGTCCAAATTTATGCACTTTACTTCATTTTTCATCTTACTTTAATTTTGTTTGGTCTTTTAATTTGCCATTGATGTAAACGCTAATTACTTGCGTGTGATAGTCAATGTATAATTTTAATTTGTTGCCGTTCTTATGCTTCATATCGCAGATTGCTGCATGATTATCGTAATCAAATTCGAAGTTTTTCGCTTCCCATCCTTGGCCATCGTAGCTTTCTATTAGCTTTTTCGCTTCCTGCATTATTTTACTCATCATTACTTTAAGTTTAAGAGGGCAGGGTGTAAGCCCTGCCCGAATGGTTGTTAAAATGGTGATTCGTTTTTGTTTTCTTCTTTTGGCTTAGAGGAGCAAAGTTCAAGCTCCCAAACAGAGATGTTTAATCCTGCTTCCATCTGGTGTGTCAAAGCCGACGAAAATACATTCATCGTCATAGAACCTCGCAAGAATACTTTGGTACCCTGTTTGAGAAACTGCGTTAGCTGACCGCCATCGCCATTCATGGTACAGGATGCCCATACAGTTCTCGACACGATTTGACCAGTGGCTCTGTCGGTCCACTTTTCGGTATGAGCAACACGGAAAGAAACGAATTTCCTTCCTTGGTGGTCCTTGATTTCGGCATCTGCTCCAATGTTGCCTATCATTTCAACTTTTAGCATAACTAATAATTTTAAGTGATTAATATTGTGTTAATTATCTCTTTGTCCTTTTGTGTAGATTTTCTTTTCTGTTTTCATCCACTTTTCGGAAAATCACGTTGGTGTTATCGTTTCGGCAGCATGCAGTGCAAGCCCCGAGATAATCATCGTAGGGGCAAAATTTTAATCGAAGCCGATTAAAATAACAGCCCCTGCAACCATCTACACTTTTGACTATCTGCAACCGTACCCCATTGTATCGAAGTACCGTGCCTATACTTTTGGCTATTAGTTCGGGCATAATCTTATGTTGTTAGGTTTAGGCTTAGGTTTTTTACGTGATCAACGAAAGCAGGGTGATTGCTATTGCTCTATTGTACCTTTGACTTTGGAACAATACATGGAAAATACTCTTTTAGAACCATAACGACCAACTAAAGTATAGCTGCGATCATGTCCGACAAATATATTTATATCCGGTAATCTGGTTCTTTTATATCTTTTGGCTATACTTTCAATATGTGTCAATATAGCTTCCAAGAAATTTTCAATATCTCCTTGGAAAATTCCATTTTTGTAGGAGCCGATAAAATCGGCGACCTCTTTTAGAAACTTATTTTCTTCGCTGTAGTTTACTTCGGAAATGAAATATTTATCTCCGTCTTTGAACTTTTTTTCAATTAACCAATAATCTTTAGCCATAATTTTCTTTCGTTTTAATTATAATACTTTGAAACTTTGTCTTCTTCAATTATAGTTTCACACACGGATAAACATTGCTCAAAATATGATGCATCAATTCCATTGTTTTTTAATTTAGCAATAGTATCCTTCAAGAATTCTACACGACCATGCAAAGCTGCTGAAATTTCGATTTTTTCTTCAATAATTAATTTTTCCATAAGCAAATTTTATTCGAATTTAATTATAAAAAATCTTGTTTTCAGCCATTTATCGGGACATAAGCCTTTTTTAGGAAATCCGATACAGATTTTTTTTATTTTCTTCTCAATTCTTGGGCTATCTTTTTTATATCCGTTGATGAAAAGAACGTGAGTGAATGGGCGATAATTTATGCTACCAAAACATAGCTCATTAGCAACATCGTAAAGACATTCGCAATTTGCAGTAAGTCTTCTTGCCCAATATGCCTTTATTTCTCGATATTCTTCTTTTTTTGTGCCGTCAACAATCATGTCAAACCATTTTTTGCAGACAGTTAGACGAAGTACTTTTTTTTCTTTCAATTCTCTCATAGCATCAATACGAGCTTGCAAAGCTGTATCGATTGTGCTTCCTTTTTTAAATTCAATTTTTACCATAAGCAAATTTTTTATAATGGACATTATGTTAATTTTAAGATATTTTTATTTATCATATTTCGGTAAGCAAAAAAAAAGCGGATAGAGGTGTACTCCATCCGCTTCGCAAAAATCTGCTTATCGTGACTTCTCTACGTTGGGGGTCGCACCTCTGCGTTGCCCTTATCCTCAAGAAGCGTTGCAAATATAGGAAATATCTTTTTATGCTCCAAGTTTTTTTTGCTTTATTTTTTGCTTTAAGACACAATGGCAGATAATTAATGTTAAAAGAGACAATATGACAGCAAAAAGCACGTTTTTTGATGATTTCTTTTCCGGCTTTTCTATCTTTTTGTATTGCGATTGTTTGATGTCTGCAAATACGTAATTGCTATCGCAAGATAGCTTATTGGCTTTCATCTGTTGTTCCTGGGAGGTGTTTTTTTCTGACTTTGATTGCTGTATCCATTTTCTTTTCTTTGTATGGATTTCGGTTGGTTTTCCTGTTTGGTTGAATTTTATTGTAAATTCTTCCTCGATTATGGATGAGCTCATCGTATCGCAAGCAGATATCAGACTTGATGCGCTGCTCTTAACTTCGGTAACTTCTTTTGCGGTCCTGCATTCTGTTCTTGTAGTGTCTGACTGCATCGAATATTCTTGCAGGGTTTGTTTCGTCTTGCATGAGGTGCAAAGCAAAAGTAAGACTGTTATTAGGTATAATAGTTTTTTCATCGGGCTATAAAATTAAAGTTGAAATGATGTCTTGGTGTTCGGTTCATGTTCCATTGAACATGTAGCCAACAGCTTGTAGTTGAATGCTCGAATAGAGCAACATCGACTGAAGGAATGGTTTTGAGAATGCGAAATAGTTCTTCCGCTTCTTCCTGGGTGTGTACCCGAATATCTGCTGCATTACCTTGTAGGTGAAAGCTGTTTGCAACACCACCTACGAGTTTGTTG
>OIXQ01001037.1_pt1 | contig 11372 bp, 6 predicted proteins | sample 1587791 | NCBI WGS metagenome assembly OIXQ01 (sample SAMN03283273) | human gut metagenome | biome: human-associated habitat; material: feces | host: Homo sapiens | place: Peru | collected 2012
GTCATAGTTGTTGGCGATGGTCTTCGCCTTGGTTTCCAGCATGCTGCAGATAATCTCGTCCGGTTCTATCGAGTTGGCGAGTTTTCTGATGGCTACCGACATCTCCTTGCTCAGTTTCTGCTGAGCCTCTTCCACCGTTTCTCCCTGCTCATAGAGGGTAGAGGATACGTAGAAGATATTGTTGTAGTAAGACACCTTGTGATTGGAGAAGATTCTACAGAGCTTGCCCTGTATGCTTTCCTTTATCTTTACGGTATCCTTGTTTTCATCGATAATCCATATCTTGCCTACCATGACCGAGAGTTCATCCTTGCGGTAGGTTTCCATCAGTTGGCGTCGCAGTCGGTTCATCAGCAGATAATATTCCATGAAGTTATCATAGATGTTCACCATGTTGCTGAACATGATGTTGCCGCTGGTCAGTGTTCTGATTCCTTCTTCCGTTATCTCGTAGTCCTCTACGTCTCGTGGCACCAGGGCATTTACCGGATAGGTGTTCTCGCAGTAGCAGCAGGTTGCCTTGGTGATAGGCGAGGTAAACGAGTTCTCGCAGTCGTGGCAGGTATATACCACGGCTGGTCTGTCATAGTCAACACCGATGTGGCGCAGTTTCTTGTGACATTTCGGACAAACCAGCATACCACCGATGTTGTATGAACTCTCCGGCGAAACGTTGGCGCAGCTGAAGTGGTGGATGATGTTCTGTATCTTCAGGTTCGAACTTCCGCACTTCGGACAGCACTCCGTATAGAGCAGGTGAGAGTGGTTGCACTTAGGGCAGAGGTGCTCCTTGAGCAGGAAGCGGTGAATGCGCAGTGATCCGAACTCCACCATAGTGTCGATGAACATGAACATCTCGTTGAGATGGAAGAGACCTATACTGTAATAGTGCTCGAAGATTGGGTTGATATATCCCAAAGACGATTTCTCCAGCAGTCGGTGTCCCATGATTCGCTGGTCTCTTGAGAGCAGGTATCTCAGAATATTGGCAAAGAGCTGGTTAGGCTGTGTAGGACGGCTTGTTTCGCTTTTTACACCAAACTTCTGTCTTGCCAGCTTGATTTTGTCTATAATCTCATATACCTTTTCATTGTTCATGTCGCTCACATAGGCATCGACGATATAGTCGATGATCTGTCCCTTTCCCGATAACGCCGTATTGACGAATATCGGTTTGTAGCTACATTTCCACGATAAGATTGGACTGGCTCCAAACAGTATAGCATGGAACGCACGCTCACTCTTCGTATTGATGTAAATACAATCGAAGTAGTCGGGCTGGATGTCCGGTGTCGAGTCGATATCTATATAGCTATCGATGGTGAGCACCATATCTCCACGTTTGTTTCTTCTAAGTCCAATCATTCTTTATTTCGTTTTATCTTGATGATTATTGGTGTCGCTCGAAATCATGTTGCTTCGCTTCACGTTTTCGTTCTTGCCCACTGGGACGGTGTACATCGGTAGTGGCTTCGGATCGAGCATGGCACCAATCTTGTTCACTCTTATTCTTACCGGCAGTCTGTTGCTCATTACCCATGCCGGAACTCTCTGGTTCGGGTTCAGGGTGAAGACGGCTACCACTGCGTTGGCATCATGCGAGAAGTTACTCTGCAGATGCTTTGGTATTTCCTCTACTCTCAGACCTACCATCTGCAACTTAGCCTGCAGTTCCAGGTCTTTGTTGATGATGATGTCTGCATCGTCAGGGCTTTCCATATACTTCACCATGTCGTTGGGTACGTATGCGATTACGCCCAGATGACAGTCTGCATAGTCGGTATGCTGGATAACCATCACCTCCTCGCTTTTGAACACCAGTGTCTTGTCGCTCACATTGATTTTTGAGATGAAGGCATCGGCTGGTGCACAGCAGTAGTGTATAAGTCCCGGGTTGTAGATGCTAGAGTTGGAGTAAGGCATGGAAGCATTTGTCGTGCCGGCTCCTCTGCGGCTCATGAAGTTATAGGTGGTGTTCTTAGCCTGTGCGTAGATTTCCACCTTCTTAGCCTGCTTTCTCAGTTCTTCTTCTACCTCGGCAATCTCGGCATCCAGTTCATTTCGCTTGGTGTTGTCGGTAAGACCGTAGTAGATGTCCGAACTTTCAGATGCTTTCTGTTTTCTCAGTTCGGCAAGTCGGGTACGCAGCACCGGAATCTCCTGCTGGGCGAGTTTAGCCTGTACCTCCATGTCGTGAGTCTCCTTTACGGCTGAAGGCAGAATGTTCGGGTCGTATTGGTTCACAATATTACCTAGCAGTACATAAGAGTAGAGCGTATCTCCCTTATGCACCACTTCACCCATTTCTTTGTTCACCTTAAGGATATAGATGTCGTCAACGGCACTGATATGGTTTTCATCGAGGGTTATATAACCGTCGAAGGTTGCCCATATCATACGAGTGACAATATAGTAGGCGGCAAGCACGATAACCAACAGGAAGATCAGGGCAAAGATAATCTGCTGTCTGGCAAGGCGGTGACCCTGCGTCTTCAGCAAGTCTGCCATCGCCTGTTCTTGTGGCGTGCCATTATATTGGAATTCATTCATATTCTGGTTTCCTTACATTCAAAGTTCTATTTCTTTGAAGATGTTGTTGTTGTCATAGATGCTCACGGCTTTCTCGATATTGATGATAGCGAGTGCGCGGTTCTGCATCAGTTTGTACATACGCTCCATACTTTCCAGGAGTCCCGTATATTCGTCCATACGCATCAGATAGTTGTATCCCTGTTTCTGGTTCTGGTAGGCAAACCGCCGCATTTCGATATATTTGCCGGTCTGGTCTATATGGAAAGCCTCGGTGGCTATAGCCTTGTTCAGGTTGTCTATCTTCTTGAGCAGGATGCCTACCGACTGTTTTATTTCCTTCACATCGGTACCGCGACTGCTGCGTATGATTTCCTTCTGGGTCTCCAGTGCCTGTCGTTTGCGTGGCGTTTCGTTCCAGATAGGAATGGTGAATCTCACGCCCACGTCGGCATTGTTCGAAATCTTATTGTTGCTCTGCCAGTAACTCGACCATCTTGCGAATGGTGTGAGTCGGGTAGTGCTTAAATAGTTGGTCAGCTTGCTGTCGTTGTCAGCAATCTGTTCTTTCACCATCATGATGCGTGCATCCAGACTTTCCTGGTTCAGATGGTTCCAGAGGGCTGTTGTGTCTACCACAATCTTGGTTGGCTTGATGCGGTAGATAGGCTTGTTGCTGATATCTCTGTCTGTGCAGAGCACGGAGATGTCGTATTCAGCCTCCAACTTGTCGTTCATCACTTTCAGCATCTTGTCGTTGCTGATTCGGTCTTTTTCCAGCATAAACTGGTACGCTTCGTTCATGATGTCGAGGTTGTCCAGTCTGTGTGCTATGACAGTACCGATATAGAAATTATATTGTTCGGTCAGCTCATCGGCTGCCTTTTCATAGATGTCTGCAGTTTGGCGCTTTTTTATTTGCAAGCGGTCGAGTTCATTGGCTAGAGCAATTTTAGTTCTTTTCTCCTTGCCTTGGTAGAACTTCGAGTTGATGATGTTCCAACCCAGTTCGGCTTGAACCTTCATCTTATATTTTGATACCTCTTTTGCGTCGTCTTCATCAGAATCGAAGTACGCGTCAGGTCGGGCATAAACCTGTCCGGTCACTTCCATACCGTTGTGTCTGTTGAGCGCTAGGTGCTCATGTGCAGTTTTCGACCAGAACAGAGAGTCGGTCTTGTTGATATCAGCGTGATGCTGATTATTGAGTCCCAGCTGTATGACTGGAGCTTTCACCCATATAGGGTTTTTGATGAGAGTGTCGAGTTGTGCGAAGCGCTGTTTAAAGTGTCTCAGTACATTATTGTTCTTCAGGTTCTCATATACGAGCATCTTAGGGCTGAAACTATTCGGCTTTTTGCCTTTCGTCTGAGCCATAGCGCTTTGTGCTGCCATGAGAATTAGCAGAGCTGTAGTTGAGTATAGTAATATTTTTCGCTTCATTCTATTTTTTGTTTAAACACAAAGAATGCAGCAGCAGGCTAATGCAGCTGCATTCTCTATGTTCTTAGTTTATATGTCTTATTGCTTTTTTGAGCAATATCAAATCTTATTTCTCGTAAGATGTTTCAGGGTCTGCATTTTTCAACTGGAATACCTGTAAGCGATTCTTTCCGTATGCCACGTAGATATAGCCTTTATTTTCAACAACATAGTTTGCAGACTTGACTACAGCACGGCGTGCTACAACTTTGTGGGTTGTCTTGTCCAAAACAACGAGGCCGTATGAGCCGTATGCGATATATACATATTTATCACCAACATAGCAGCCGTTAGCCAATGCCTTGTAGTTACCCTCTTTGTTGATTGGGTTAGGCATCTGATAGTGCCACTGCTCATTACCATCCATGTCGTAAACATAAAGACCAGCTGCGCCACGGCATACGTAGATTTTGTTGTCCTTAACGGCAACTACGTTTTTACCATTGTTTGGCTCAATAGTGTTAACAGTGAAACGATGCAATGGGGTCGTTAAGTCCTCGTCTTTCTGGTCGAATACCTCTACTGTAGCAGGGATTGCTTCTTTTTCTGAGGCTGCTTCCCTGTCAAGATAGAGAGTTACAATCTTACCATTGCCTATAGCTACATGCTTTGCCTTACCTGGCTTTTCAATTTTTTCGAGCTCATTGTATGTGTCTGCATCGTAAACCAAGTAACCCTTTGTTGTCATAACAATCAAATGGTTAGTCTCATCGTTGTAGACTACACAATTCTCGTCGTACCCAGCCTTGTGATACTGTTCCGTAGCAGGATTCATCTGTACGAAATTCAATGGCTGTTGGTAAGTAACCTTCTTTTCTCCATTTTCATCAACGGTAGTGATTTCCTTTGACTCTGTTGCGAGCAAGTGGTTATCCAAAATAGGAATGTATGCAAGCATAGCTCCCTTCTTGTTAGAACTTCCTGGTAAGTAAAGCATGCGCTCGTTAGAATCCTTCTTCTTTACAGCCAACAAGTGGTTGAAATCAAGGTCTTCTGCAGCGTCATACAGATATTGTTCGAGTGTTACCTTGTTGTTTGTTACTGGAGTGAACACCTCAACGCAACCTCCGTGCTTAGCGTCGCGTGTATGATAAGACATGTACATGCGACCGTTGTGAGCCATTATACCTGTAGCAGATATTTCATGCTTGTGGTTGTCATAATCGATACTTGTAATCAAGTCCAAGCTTGGCTTGTTATTCGTTTCTGGTGCACCAGGGTTTGTTGGCTCTTCAGGCTCAGTTGGCTTGGTAGGATTCTTTTCAGGATCATTAAAGCCTTCTGGGTTGCAACCTGTTGCTTTGATGTAAAATTTCTTAGACTCCTCATTTGATGACAAATATACATTTGCATTATCGCCAAATGTAACCTTTGATGTTATGTCTTCAGAATAATATTGATTGCCCTTTTCTACACTTTTTGTGTCCAAGATAATCGCTGCAGCCGAACCTGTAGTTCTAAATAAATCACAAAGTATATTGCCGTCACTATCAGGTCCAGGAGCATTAAATGTAATTTTTGGAGCCTTGATGACTGCTACGCCATTTTTATCTGCCAAATCAATGAAAGTTGTTCCTTGATTTTGATTATTGTAGAGTTCACTACATTCAATCATTGTTTGGTCTTGAATATATACATGGCTACCGCTATTTTGATTTAATTGTTTTGTCTTGATATAGGCTGCATGAAGAGTAGACCCATCTGTCAGGTACAAGTTTCCATCGCAATAGATAGAACATCCATTCCATAATGTTGTACCATTATTGAGAGAAATGCTTTTAGCTTTTAGAGTTCCATTTGTATACAACTGACCATTATTTGTGAGTTCTATATCTTTGCCACTTAAATCTAACAAATCTGTATAGTCATAGAAACTCTTCTGGATTGTAAATTTTGCTGCATCTCCAAAGTCTATTTCACCATAGTTCATTACATTGCTTGGCTCAAATGGATTAACCCAATTTTTGTTGATTATCATTTTGCCTGTTGACAAGATTGTAATGTTGCTATTTTTGTCGTTGTTATAGGATGCGTCGTAGTAGAATGTGCCTTTTACATATATGTTTTTACCTGAAAGATTAAACAGTGTATTTAATCCTACAGTTTCACCTTCTTCTACAACATAGCTTCCTGTCGGAAAATCCGACGCTTGTCCAATATAGTCAGATAATTTTTTTGCGTCTGCAGGAACTTTTACTTCAGGTCCTGAATATGCTCTTGAAATTAATTTACGTGCTGAGGCTGTGGTGTTGTTTACTTTGTAGTTAGTAACTCTTCCAGCCAAATCATTAGCATATTGTGCTTCGACAGCTGAGCCAACTACAGTTGTTGACTTTCCTATATCTGTGCCTCCATCACTATTGCTATTGCTATCGCTACAAGATGCGAGGAGCATAGCAGCGAAACTAAAAGTAGCAAGCTTTATATTTATAGCCTTCATGTTATTCATATATTATTCGTTAATACTTTAGTCACATTTTACGCATACCTTATAGTTTAATAGCTAGTTAATTTAGCCTTTATAAGGTTTGTCCTCCCTCACTCTAGCATGAGAGTGGGGGAGAACAAGTATTTATATGATTGTATTTTCTGATTACTTTGTCTTTGTAACCTTGAATACCTGTACACGATTCTGACCGTATGCAACGAAGGCATACTCTTCACCATTTACGATATCAACAGTAACATAGTTAGCTGAACCAGAATTGTCTTTGGCATTGTAAGCATTTGCTTTACGATGGCAGACAACATGACCTTCCTTGTCGAGTACGACGAGACCATATCCGCCACATGCTACATAAATGTATTCTCTGCCAACTGCTATACCATTAGCACGACCCTTTACCTTTCCAGTCAAGTCTGTCTTCTTAGGATTGGTGAAAGTAGGACATGAGAAGAAGTCTGGTTTTACGTCACCGGTAGACGAAATCTTAGCGACACCATTTTCACCCTTACATACATAGATAGTTCCATTAGATTCATCAACTGCCAGAACTGCCTTGTTGTTTGTTGGGGTTACTTCGCCTACGTTACGTGATAAGATTGGATTCTCTAGATTCTTGTTGTCGTAAACATTGACATTACCCTTTACATCCAAGGTGTAGAGCTTGCCGTTAGCTACAACAACAGATTTTCCTTCGTCTCCAGTCTTGTTCCAATGACTGAATTCTTCGTTGAATGAGGTGAGACCTTTGGTTGTCGCAACAATGTGCTCGCCATCGAATGCAGCTACACAGTTCGCGTCCATCTTGGTCTTGTTGTCGATAGCGTAAAGTTTCACTTCCTTGCCAAGGTTACCACCATTGAGGTCTACCTTGCCTAAGAATGCACCTGCTGACTTTGTGCCGCTACCTGCCAGGTAAAGACTATTGCCGTCCACGATAAGATGGTTGTAGTCGTAGTTTGCTGCTGCCTTGTTTGCATCTACGTGCAATTGGTTGCCAGTCATAGAAAGAACCTCAATGTTGCCACCAAATTTCTTATCGCCGTATGTGTGATATGAAACATAGAGCTTGTTGTTGGCAGATTGGATACATGTAGCAGACTGACCACCTGCTGATTCCTCAGATGCAATCAAGTCAAGCTTAGCCTGGCTTGCGATGGTTGCAGGATCGCCAGACCACTTGTAACCATATTTTTTGTGATCCTTATCGATGAGTGTTACATTAGGAGTTTCTGAACTAGATACCTTATCATAGTCTGCGTAATTAGCAGCGATATCAAGATCCTCGAAAGTGTTATATTCGTTAGAAGCACTGTGATTCTCCTGGAACTGGAGCAAGAATGTAGAGTTTGTGCCTGGTGTTGCCAAAGCGACAATCTTGCTGTCACCATTGTTGGTAAACTTATGTGCCTTGATTACTGCTACAGCATCATTTCCCTCCAATGTAATCTGACCTTTAGACTTGTTGTCTGTAACCAAATTATTGGCTATGATCACATTTGTGTCGCCAATAGTAATCTTACCAGTACCACTGAGAGACAAAGTAGCTTCTCCCTTTCTGATTACATTATTATCTCCGTCCTTTGTATTGTTTGTAACGTTAATGTAAGTTGCTTCTACGTTGGCACCATTGTTAACATTGAATGCATTTGTAGCCTTGATGGCTGCTTCTGCCTTCAAGTAACCGTTTACGTCCAATGTACGTGTTTTGATAAAACCTCCTATCCAAAGGTTACCATTGATGGTGGCGTTACCATTATTGTCATTGTTGAAGAGGTTTGCCTTAGCGTATACATTTGCGCCATTTTCTACCTTGAGGTTGATAGCACGAATAGAACCGTTGATGTATGCCTTGGCACCTGGACCGAATGTGATGTTCTGTGTAGGAGTGATTGATTCTTTCTTTTCTGCCGGAGTAGTCTCTTTGATAGCACCAAGACCGCTAGTCAATTCTTTTCCAGCCTCTGATGTGCTTCTGAGGTCGGCATACAAAGTTCCATTGATTACCATGTCACCTGTAGCTGCCAATGTACCTCCTGCTTTTTTAACGTAAACAATATCATTTTCTGCAACCATTACGCCGTTGCCTGTATATTCCAATTTTGCACTACCTTCCAAAACAAATTTATTGCCACCTGCAGTTGCATTATATTTCATAGTATAACCACTATGAATGAAAATGGTTGCATTTTTGATGGTCTTACCCGAGAAATCAATAGTAGTCTGTTGACCGCTGATAGCGAATGCCTTTTTATCAGAACCAATAACGTCACCTGCGTTTTCAAGAGTCAAAATCGTTATTCCTTTTTCCTTGTAGGCATCCTCATTTGGCATGTTTTTAGGCATACCTTTGATGAAATCAGTCTCGCCAGCTCTTGTCAAGAAGAATTTTCTAGCATTAGCTGTACTGTTCTTGTAGTTTACAACACGGCTGTTGTCTACATCCTGAGATGTAAGAGTTGCTTGGGTGAGGTCAGCAGGGATGATGGCAGGGTCTGGATTTACTGGATCACTGTTGCTGTCACTGCATGATGCGAATACGAATGCCGCCAAACCGATGGCAGCAAGCTTAGAATTGAATACTTTCATATCTATTTTAGTTTAAATTGTACTTTCTAGTTTTTGCTTTATACCATTTACTTATATCCTTGTCCTTAAGCTCGATGTTTTTGGGGTAGTTCGATCACCATCATCTCGCATACTCTCACAAGTGGCTTTTAGACGCTGCAAATTTAATGAAATTATTTCAGAAATAGTTATTCTTTAGAGTTAAATAAACTTAATTCGTTGCTTTTCGTTCTGATACTCATTAGGTTGGTTTGTTGTGGGCGATAACGGCTTGGCTCTTCCGCTTGTCAAACGTTAACTATTTCTGAACTCATTAACCCGAAAATTACTCCGAAAGATAGCAGAATATCTCCGAAGAATACGAAAATATCTCCGAAAGATAGCAGAATATCTTCGAAGAATAAACCTGGAAAACAAATGTCGGGAATACGATGATGGATATGTGTTGTGGTGACGAGGTGAAGGGTATATTTTAAATCTTATATTATATTCTTTTTTTTAGGATTTTTGGAAAAACCAGATAACCAGAAAAATGAAAAAACGGATTTTTTCCCTTGCCGCGCGTATATATAAAAAAGAGTTTTCAAACCTTCACCCTTCACCTTTTTATTTAAGGTTTTATGTGTCAAATAGTTACGGGTGAAGGGTGGTGAAGGGTGTTTTTCGCTTTTTATAAACATATTTTAAGAATTCAGCCCGTTTTTACATATTTTAAGCGTTTATTTTGGGTTCCGAAAGAGGTATCTTTTTTAGAGAGTCCTCTTTTTTTTATGATTTCTTTCTGCAGAAACTCCTAGAATCCCAGTCTAATCGGTATCCCTAATGTATAATCCGTTAAAATATTATCAGCGAAATAAAGTTAATGGCTATGGATAAGCGTAAACTTCTAAAATATAAGTTATCTTAAAAACATTATAACCTTTTAATGTATTGTCAGCGAAATAAAGTTAATGGCTACGGATAAGCGTCAATTTTTAAATATAAATTAACTGAATTTTCGCATGTGGTTCAAGAACCTTTCAGGGCGTATGGGACAAAACTTGCGAAACTTGAACAAATATAAAAAATATATAGATGGAAAAGAATATTATAAATATAGATGCACATGTCATAGATGATATCAGAACCATCATCACAAGGGCAAGAAACAAGGCGTATCAATCTATCAACGAAACCCTGATACGCTCAAACTGGGAAATTGGCAAACGTATTGTTGAAGAAGAGCAGCTTGGCAAGCAGCGTGCTGATTATGGAATACAGCTCATCAAGTCCATATCTCAGCAGTTGACGACTGAGTTCGGCTCCGGCTATGGTGTTCGTAACCTTGCCTATTTCAAGCAATTATACCAATATTTCCCTGATTGGGAGATTTTGCACGCGCGCGTGCAAAATCTTACTTGGACTCATCTAAAGAGTATTCTAAGAGTTACAGATGCAGAAGCTCGTCTATGGTATTTAAAGGAATCGTCAGAGCAAATGTGGAGCACAAGAACCCTCGACCGCAATGTTGCCTCCCAATACTATTATCGACTCCTGCAAACCAGCAACGAGCACAAAGATGAGGTAGAGAACGAGATGAAAACCCTTACAAAAGGATACGCAGACTCACCTGCCATGTTCATCAAGTCGCCAATGGTGACAGAATTCTTGGGCTTATCCCGAGACATGAGCTTCTCGGAAAGCGAACTGGAGAGTGCCATCATCACCCATCTTCAGAAATTTCTGATGGAAATGGGCAAAGGCTATGCCTTCGTAGAGCGACAGCAGCACATCATCACCGATACCCAGGACTACTACATAGACCTGGTATTCTACAATTACCTGATGAAATGTTTTGTACTGATCGACCTGAAGACGACCAGGATCACCCATCAGGACGTAGGACAAATGGATATGTATGTAAGAATGTATGATGAACTGAAACGCACGGAAGGCGACAATCCGACCATCGGCATACTACTCTGTTCGGAAACCAGCCAGGATATCGCAAGATTTTCCATCTTGCACGACAGCAAGCAATTATTTGCTTCAAAATATCTTACATATCTTCCTACAGAACAGCAACTTAAGGAAGAAATAGAAAAGCAGAAAGAAATATTTAGATTACAACATATAAGATAAGCTAGTACCCCCAAATATCTCTGCTACAAGATAATAGATAACAAAATAAAGAACGAAGAATTTCATTGAAATAATCTGATGGAAACAGAAAGATTTTTACTTCGATATTGGCAGGAATCAGATGCAGAGGCGCTCTTCAAGTACGCCTCAGACCCTGCCGTTGGACCACGTGCTGGATGGCCGGCGCATAAGTCTGTAGAGGAAAGTCGGGAGATAATCCGGACATTCT
>OIXQ01001042.1_pt1 | contig 11338 bp, 9 predicted proteins | sample 1587791 | NCBI WGS metagenome assembly OIXQ01 (sample SAMN03283273) | human gut metagenome | biome: human-associated habitat; material: feces | host: Homo sapiens | place: Peru | collected 2012
TTGCCGACTGTGCCTTCATACGCAGACATGAGAACTTGCTCATACAAGGAAAGTGCGGCTGCGGAAAATCCTTCCTTGCCTGTGCCCTTGGAAGACAGGCTTGCATGCTAGGCTACAGAACTCTCTATCTCAATATGAACAGCTTTGTGGAGAAAGTTGCACTCAGCAAGCTGGATGGGTCGTACCTGAAGATGATAAATAATCTGGAAAAGTATGACTTGCTCATATGGGATGACTTCGGGTTGCAGCCAATGGATGACAAGACCAGACTCGCAATGCTCCAAATCCTAGAAGAGAGATACGAGAGAAAGTCCGTCATTATCGCCTCACAGCTTCCCATTGCCAAATGGTATGATTACATAGGTGATCCTACCTTGGCAGATGCCATTATGGACCGTTTGGTGGCAAATGCAAGTAAAATAGAGTTAAAAGGCGATTCTATGCGCCAGAAATTGAAAAAATAAATTACCTTTGCAAATTGAAAAGCAGAACTGAAATCTTGGTACCGCTTGCAGCGATACAAGCGGTACCGATTGCAGTGATAGCATGGTACCGATTACACCGCTACGCTTGGTACCGATACAGCGCTATCGTCAGATAAAGAGTTAACATATAGAATTTTTTCTTTGTTGAATGATAAGACAGCTTCTAAAGCCATAACTGCTCAATATCTTGCAGACATTTTATGGCGACAATATGAAAAAGAAAAAGACATAGATTCTACAGAAACAGTTAAATATATTTTGAATAATGATCCTTATTTGAAATACATAATAGATGCTATTAAGCATGTAACTAACACTTAAATATTGTAGCATATGTTTGCAGATAAAGATGAAATAAGATGGGTATTTAAACTTCTTACAGGAAAGGAAGGTTGTTTTGATCAAGATAAGATAGAGATTATTAATTGTGAAACAACAGCAGATATAAAAGCCTGTCCTGGGAGTGGGAAAACAACTACTTTATTAGCAAAGTTGGTTTTACTTGCTAAGAGGATGCCATTGAAAAGCGGGAAAGGTATATGTGTATTAACTTATACTAATGTTGCAATAGATGAAATCAAATCCAAGTTAGGGCATAAGGCGGATGTCCTATTTACATATCCAAATTATTTTGGAACAATGCAAAGTTTTGTTGATGAGTTTTTTGCAAGAGCTGCTTTACAATGTTATTATGGAGCCAGGATTTCTCTTGTTGATAATGAAAGAGTTGAAAATGAAATGTATGATAACTATAAAGCAAAAGAATGGCCGAATTTGTCCAATTTTTTGTATAATAGTGTTTGTAATGAAGTTTTTAGTCTTCCTACATGTAATCTTGAAACTTATGGTGGAAAAGAATTATTAGTTAAGTATGGATTAATTAAAAAAAACAAGTCTCGTTATATTTTAGTGGGGAAAATGAAACGGATTTGTTCGCTTCCGAGTAACGAGTTTTCTTCTTTACAAATATCTAAATTACGTGATTTTAGGAAAGAGGGTAATAGTAAAATTCCTAAAACATTAGATATTGCAATACAAAAGTTTGTCAAATCGGTTAAGGCTGATTTCTTAAATAAACGCATTCTGCATTCTGGTGGGTCACTGGTAAACTTCCAGAATCCAACAGCTCAGGAATTCATTTCGATAAAAGAAAAACTATTTAAAAAGGGATTGATTAATTTTTATGATTCATATAACTTGGCGCTTCGGCTGATTAATGAATTTCCTTTTCTGAAAGAAGAACTTGCAGAACGATTTGAGTATCTTTTCGTTGACGAAATGCAAGATACAGGAAATGTGGAGTTGCAATTTTTAAATAAAGCATTTGATAAAGAAAAAATTAAAGTTCAATATTTTGGTGATGCAGATCAGGCAATTTATCAAAGTGAAATAAAAGAAGATGGTTGTATTTGGATACCTCAATCTCCGATGGAAATAAATATGAGTAAAAGGTTCGGAGAAGAAATTGCAAATATAATTAGTCCTTTTAGTTTAAGTTCTTCTTCAGAGTTACATGGTAACGCTTCAATTACATCATTAAAACCAACAATGATAGTTTTTGATAATTCTTTAGATGTTTTACCAAAGTTTACAGAAATTCTTAGATCGTCAAAAATAAATGTAGATGGAGAAGAATATAATCTTTATGCTTTTGCAAAAAAACTACAAGATAAGGATCCTTTACATAGATATAATGTAAAAGCTGTAGGGTGGATTGGAAATAATAATGAACACCCCGATAGATTAAGCATTAAATCGTATTTTCCAGAATATACAAAAACTAAGAAACCATCCAAAAAGGAAGGGAATGTCACTATACACAGTTTTATCTATAATAAAGATAATCAGAGTTATCAGAGTATTATAAAGAATCTGATTAATGGAATTCTTGATTTCTTGCGATATGCTGATGTCCTAAATGGAAATATTTATTATACTAAGCAAACTTTATTTGATTATTTAGATATTCAACATCCTTCCTTATTAATCAAATTAAAAGAGTTGATTGCTAATTGTGCGAAACTAATTTTAGATGGTAAAAAACAGGATGCTATTGCTAATATTAATATCTTCTTAAGTGGAGATTTATATAAGGCATTTAATTATAATTCAAATCTTGTTTCTAATTATTGTGGTAGTAATATTGATGGGGTTTTGAATGTAGATTCGAGAAATGAATCTACAGTAAATGTTTATAAAGGTAATGGTATCGAAATTAAAGTTGATACAGTACATTCTGTAAAAGGAGAAACTCATGTCGCCACTTTATACATGGAAACGTTTTACCATACTGGCCATGAGAGTAAGCACTTGTGGAATCAATTCTTAGGAGAAAAGTATGAGACAACCCAATCTGACTCAATAAAAAAAGAAGCTTTAAAGATAGCTTATGTTGCTATGAGTCGCCCTCGTTATTTGCTTTGTGTAGCTATTCATAAAAGTCATTTTAAAGATAGTGAGAAAATAAGAAAATTGTGGAATGTAATTGAGATTTAATATATGCGATTATGTTTTAGAGAACTAAGTATTCATTCGGTAAAAACGTAGCAAGTCTTTTGTCTTGGTGATGATGCTCATGCATCATCTATGGCTTTGGTTTTTCTCTTGCTGTTTAAATAATTATATAATATATGGTGTGTTTGTCATAAACTGTGTAGGTGTAAATGGTAGATTTTGATAGACTGATTACTCGCTTTCGTCAGTTTAGTGGGTGGAGGCTTGTGTGGCAATATGTCCGTATGGGGGTGTTGTGGACGGGTGTCTATGCCTTGATACGCTGTGCCTTGAAGGGGGAAAACTAATTACTCCATTTGAAGGAGTGAAAATGATACGAAACGGAAAACGATATAAATAACCTTAAAAGTCAGAAGAAAGTTGCCTTTTTTATAAAGATTTATTTTATATTTGCAAAATATTTAAATATAAACTATGGCGAATTTGCAAAAGGAGACCTATATATGTGATATTTTGGACAGGCTGTCAGGCTTAGCATACAATGTAGAATTGCGCGGTTTGCTAAACCTGCTGGATTTGCATGTCATATCAGAAGACTTCTTTGTAGGTCTATTGAATCTTGTATATGGTTGGAATCTACGTAATGCAAATAGTTTGCTGCAAAATGCGCCAGGGATAGATTTGGTAGATGATTCCAATCACATATTGGTACAAGTGACAGGTTCATGTACTAAAAAGAAAATTGCCCATTCTTTAGAAGAAATCTCTGAGAAGTATTCTGGTTATCATTTTTATTTTGTTCCTATTGTTCTCGATGCAAGAAAGCAGCGAATATATGGATACACCCCTCCTCATAGGGTCCTATTTAATCCAAAAACAGATATTTTGGATATTCACTTTATTGCGGATAGAATAAAAGGAATGACTGATATTGAGAAAGTGGCAACAATAGCCATGTATGTAAGAAATAATATCCGGCATGACACCCCTTCTTCAGTGCAGTTGACATCTGGGCTTAACGACATCATTTGTCTGTTGGCAAAAGACAGTTTAAACGAAGGTGATTTTGATACGGCCGATTTCGAAATAAAAGCCAAAATTAGTTTCAACAATTTGTCTATATATGCCAAGGACATCATCGACCAATATAAGATTTATTATGTCAATGTGCAGGATATATACAAAGAATATGCTCGACAAGGAAAGACAAAGAGCATGGCTGTTCTGCAGAAATTGCATAAGATATACATAAGTTTGAAAACACAGGCCAGTGGTGATGCGTTGTTTATGGCTATAGAAAAAGAAATCATCAAACAAATAGACCACAGTAACAACAAATTAACAGAAGAACAATTGGAAATGTTTGTTGATATTCTCATGGTACACGCATTTATTGAATGTAAAATATTTGAAAAGCCTCTATAATTATGCTTCTACCAGATAATATAAGACCAGAAGACAGCATCTATTACAATGGAGCTATCGTTCTGAAGGTACTACAGGCAGAAAAGAAAATTTCTGTCGTGAACTTGTATTGCCTTCTTCGGAAGCAGTATAGAATGAGTTTTGCAATTATGCAACTTTGTATAGACTGGCTTTACTTAATCGATTGTGTCATTGTTAAAAATGGGGAGGTTGAGTTATGTTCATAAAAACACTTATCATAGAATCAAAAGATGGTCTTATTAGGAGGATTAACTTTCACCAAGGATTAAATTTGATAGTTGACGAAACCCCAGACAACAATACCGAAACTGGCAACAACGTGGGCAAGACAACCATACTCAGACTTATTGACATTTGTTTGGGCAAGGAAGCACGTACCATATATACAAGTCCTGAAGATAGACGTGTCATCAATGAGGAAGTCAAAACATTCTTGACAGGGAAAGAAGTGTTGGTAACTTTATTTTTAGTTAGCGATTGGACTGCCAACGCCAAAGAAGTTTGTATAAGAAGAAATTTCCTCTCACGCAAGAATGCTGTGCAAGAAATCAATGGAGAGAATTTTTCAAATGAAAATGAATTCAAGAAAGCTCTCCAATATGCCATCATGGGTGTGGAAACCGATAAGCCGACTTTCAGACAATTGGTAGCTCATAATGTAAGATATACTAATGCTGCGGTCAACCACACCTTACATTGGCTTGAAGGAACAAATTCAGATGCCGTTTATGAAACTCTGCACCTGTATATGTTGGGATTGAACTATGCCGATGTGGAAGAACGCCAACAGTCCCTTCTGAAGTTGAAAACTGAGGAAAATTTTAGGAAAAAACTGGTAAAAGAGAAAAGTAGAAACGCTTTAGCATCTGAATTAGGTATTGTCAAATCTGAAATTGAAGAATTGGAGCATATCAAGAAACAAATGCACCTGAATCCTGATTTTGACAACTATATGACAGAACTATCTGACTTAAAGTACAAAATTACTGTGTTTTCTTCTCAACTTAGTTCCTTGAAGTTACGTTATGCTATAATGGAAGAAGCCAAAGAGGAGATTCTTAGCAATAAGTCGGACATTGATGCTGATACATTAAAACTGGTATACAATCAAGCAAGAAGATTTGTCCCTAATCTGCATCATACTTTTGAAGATTTGCTTAAACACCACAATAGTATGCTTGTGAAAAAGGCGGATTTTGTAGCAAGTGAGATGCCAGACTTAAAGAAAAAGATGGAAGCACTGGACGCTGAGATTAGAACTTTGCATACATCAGAAAAGATATTGAGTGAAAAGTTGTTGCAATCCTCATATTATACCGATTATGATAGATTGATAGCAGACCTTACTCAAAAACATGAGAAATTAGGTGCGTTGAACCAGCAAATAGAGCAAATAGATAAAGTTGAAGCAAAAATAGATGCTTTGAACAAGCAGATTGCCAACATTGACAATTCTCTGTTTAGTGATGAGTTTAAGAATAAGGTACAAACTCAATTGGATAAACTGAACATCTACCTTGCAAAAATATCACAATTGCTTTATGCTGAACAATATGGCATGGTGTATGAAACAGAAACAAAAAACAAGAACGAAATATATAAATTCAATATAGAAAGATTTGATGCTGATACGATAAATTTCAGTTCTGGTAAGAAGCAAGGTGAGATAGTTTGCTTTGATATGGCATATATCTTGTTTGCAGATAAAGAACATATACCATGTTTGCATTTTGGGTTGTATGACAAAAAAGAATTGGTACATGGAAATCAGCTCTTGGGTACGGCAAAGTTTGTTGAGGAATATCACAATCTACAGTTTGTCGCCTCAATCTTATCAGACAAACTTCCAGAAGAATTAAAAGATGACAAGTATATAGTTGTTAAACTCAGCCAAAATGACAAACTATTTAAGTTTTAGCGAAGTTTATACAATCTTAGCGAACTGTTTCTGTGAGGTTGTTGTGGTGAAAGGATGGTAGGATTAATACTCTTGATTCGTGCGCTATGATGGCGTTTTATAGTTGCTGAACTCATACGCTAAAGTTTTATGGTTTAACTTCCCCATTTGCAAAAGTTGAGTAAATAATTGAATTTGCTAAAGTTCAAAAGGTTATGGTACAGATGGAAGATAATAGTGAAATGGCAGGGATAGAAGAAGCAATGGATGATATTCGTCATGGTAGAGTGACTGGGTATGATAGTGCTGATGATATGTTTGAAAAGGTATGCGAAATGAAAAAGTGCTCCAATTCTTTGTATATATAATGTTTTTTGTTTAGTTTTGCAGAAAAATAGATAGATCAAGTGTTTCGAACATCAAAGATAGGATATGAAATATTCTGTCGTAAAATGTTGGAGAAACTGGAGAACTTGGAGATGAATGCGCATGGAAAAGGACTATAGTATTTTCTTTCAACTGATAAGGTTGGGACTGGGGATTTCGGATGAGGCTGTGGTGATTCCTATGGAGGCCTGGAAGGGACTGTATAAGGAGGCTGAAAGGCAGTCGATGCTGGGAGTGGTTTTCGAGGGCGTCAACAGAAATGTGAACCTCGGTGGTACTAAACCGCCTACTGCCTTGGTGCTGAAATGGATGGGTATCTCGCAGGTTATCAAGCGAAAGAATGTGAAGTTTGATGAGGAGGCGAAAAGGCTGACACAGCTGTTTGATGAGAATGGTATCTTTACCGTGATATTGAAAGGACAGGGCAATGAACTGCTTTATCCTGTAAGGGGATGCAGAATTCCTGGTGATATCGACATCTTTGTGGATGGGGGTAAGGAAATTGTCGTGGACTGGATTGACCGACATGGACTGGCCGACAGGGCGGAGAAGGCTACATATCATCATGTGCATCTGTTGCCTGGGGCGAGTGGTATTGATATCGAAGTGCATTTCCTGCCTTCTTCGGGTCTTTTCTTCCCCACTCATCGTCATCGGCTGCAGAGGTTCTTGCAGAGTGAGGTGAGAAACTCGGTCATGTGTGACAGGGGATTCAGAATTCCTTCGGCGATGTTTAACTTGCTGATGCAACTTGCTCATATCCATTGTCATTTCTTTAGTGGGGGTATTGGTCTGCGACAGATGAACGACTTTTACTATGTGCTGATGTCTTCTTCGAAGGATGAGAGGGTAGAGGCTATGGCGCTTATCAGGAAAATGGGGATGAGGAAAACGGCGGCTGCTCTAATGTGGGTACTGAAGGAGGTGTTCCTCATGGATGCTGAATGGATGCTGTGTTCTCCTGACGAGAGTCTTGGTAATGTGTTGTTGGGTGAAGTGTTCAAGGGTGGTAATTTCGGGCATTATCTTTTTGATAATGAGGAGGCATTCCTCTTGAAGGCTGTGCTGCGTCGCAAGAGATTTCTGAAACTCCTGAGATTCGGAGTGTTGGAAACGATTGGTCAAATGTGGTTTGATACAATGTATATTGTGAAGAAGCTAATATAATATATAAAGTAAGCACGTATGTGTGCTTACTACATTATATATTATATTAGTTTTTTAGTTTATAATGAGGGGTCTTCGAAAACCCACCAGTCCTCCCTTACCCTTAAGGGAGGGTCCACCGCTTTCCCCAAGCCCCTTTCCCCTCAGGGTACAGGGGATGTACCAACCGCCCTACTCGGTGCTCAAACCGCTACGCTATATGGTTGGCGGACCATCAGAGGTCTACGCCAGCAGCGGAGCTGCAGTTTTTTTGTGCGGGGATGAACCCGCTTTCACTCAAGGATTTGCTAAAGGGCTGCTTGCTGCTTTGGGACAGCCTTGATAGGTGATGATAATACTTTTTATTCGACTTTGGACAGGATCGACTCCGGAGAGGTTCCCATCAGGGCTATGGCGGAAATCTTGTGACCACCATTGGCATTTAATGAATGACCACAATGATAGAGACTATCATCTATAATGAGCCAACGATCATGAGACTCGTTACGCCATTTGCGAATGTCTATATGGCTCTCTGGGAACAGATGGTCATGTTCTTCCATCAAGCGTTGCATTCCTTGTCCTACACCTACTGTGTATATTGTGGCTGCTACATTTGACTTACGGACATCAAGTACACTTAGGGTTAACGAGGAAACAAAACCATCTATGATTACGACTCGATGGTTGGCTGTACGAATTAAATTCTCTAAAGCGACTCTTGCTGTATAAAAATCACCTTCGAAGAAGACCATCTCTGCTGGAGGGGTTGAGGTTCGAATGAAGAAGTCGAGCTGCTGTTGCTGCTTAGCTTGAACATCTTCTATTCGAGTCATGCGTTGTGAATGTTCGTCAAACCGTGTATCTAATTGGCGCTGCATAGCCAATAGTTGCTGATTGACAGAATATCCTTTAAGAAGATAATCTTTTAGCACACCCGTTGCCCATTTTCGAAAGGCTGTAGCATTGATACTGTTGACACGATATCCAACAGAAATTATTGCATCCAAATTATAGAACTGTGTTCTGTATACTTTGCCATCAGAGGCAGTATGTTCCAAAATGGAACTAACTGAATTTTGATCCAATTCTCCGCTTTTAAAGATATTGCCAAGATGCTTGGTTATTGCAGGACGCTTGGTGCCGAAGAGATCTGCTATTTGTTGTTGGGTAAGCCAAACCGTTTCATGACCAGCATCAACCTTCACTTCAAGTTTTACACTTTCGTTTGGTTGATAAAGCACTATCTGTGAATCGTCAGCCACTGGCTGTATATTATTATCGTTTGCCGTATTCATACATTTTTATTGCTAATATAGCGACAAAAGTACGATTGTTTTACGTAATTACAAAGAAATTATTAGCTTTTTTTTCGAAAACCTACCTATCCTCCCTTGAACCTTAAGTTTTTTCTAAAATCAACCCGTCCTTCTTTTTTTGATAAAGCGGGCTGCACTCGGCAATTTGAAAGTGAACTTTCATTGCGCTCATTTGCACCGCTTTTTCCCATTAAAGAAGGCTCCACCTCTCATCTCGGTCTTCTTCAATAGTCTTTACGACCCCTTCGGTTCCCCTTGTAGGGGACAGAAACCTCAGGGAAGAAGAGGAAACCGCCCTACTCGGTGCCTTTTTTTCGAATCCCTCCGTCTCCCTTTCCAAAGGGAGCTCCACCTCTTCCCCCAAGCCCCCTCCTCCTCAGAAGGAGGGGGATGTAACCGCTCCTCCTCGGAGCTCAAACCGCTACGCTATAAGGTTGGCGGACCATCAGAGGTCTGCGCCAGGTTTTTGTGCGGGATGGGACCGCCTTGCTGCTTTGGATACCGACAGCTTGCTTCTGCTTTGGCTGCTGACGGACTGCTGATAGCTTGCTTCAGCCTTGCTGCTGACGGACTGCTGACAGATTAACTCTTCATTGCTGCTGATAGCTTGCTTCTGCCTTGCTACTTTGGCTGCTGATAGCTTGCTGCTGACGGACTGCTGACAGCTTGCTTCTGCTTCTGCTGCTGAAAGCTTGTTCTGCACTGGATGCATTAGAAAATGCTATCTTTGCTGTGCTTTCTGCCTTCTTCTTTATATTAAAGAGGTATACTTTTGCAAAAGTAATAAAAAAAAAGGAAAACGGGTATAATTTTCATAAAAATCTTTCGATATTTCGGTTTTAATCGGAAAAGGACATTTTATGATAAAAATATAAGGCTATAGGGGAATTAGTGTTGAATGAGTTGATTGTGGACTGGAATGCACTGGGAGGGCGTGGCATCTTGCCCGCCCATTGGTCCAATGTTAAGCGTTGAATGTTAGTGGTTGGGGCATTTTTTTATGGGCGGGCAGGATGCCACGCCCTCCCCAGTGCATTCTTGCTCATAACATTTGTAAAGTAAAATCGCCTACTCAATAAACACTAAACGTTAAATACTATAACACTATAACAACGTCGTCTACACAATAAGCACTAAACGTTAAATACTAAACACTATAACAACGTCGTCTACTCAATAAAAATTAAACATGAATCCCGCCCTCCCACGTGATGCCCTCCAAGTGATGAAAATAGTGCGAAAAAATGAAAGTACTTGCGATGGCTGATGAAAGTACTCTCGATGGGCAACGAAAGTATCTTCGTTGGCCATCGCAAGTACTTGCGTTTTTTGGGGCACTTTTGTTCCTAAATTGCTTTATGAATTTAACCTGGTTCAAGAGTCCAAAGGATGTGGCCTTTGTTGGTGAGATAGTATAGCATACCGAAGAGGTCATCCTCGTTGTAATACAGGACGGTGTCGGAGGATTCTGTGGCGTTCAACTCGGACATGACAGGGAGGATGACACGCTCGTAGACGGCAGTTCTGATAACGGATTGGGGTTGCTGCGCTTCTATCAGTGGATAGACGTACTGGTAGAAACGATTCTTTAGGGCTGCAAAAAGATAGCTGTCGACACGCTGGGCAGATATATAACTCTGATACTGTGTTGCTTTCGTCGTATAATCTCGTTCCTGAAGACGGGCTTGTTCTATGACATGTCGACTGAAATGGGCTGCTTTTAGATTATCTACCAGCCCTCGGGAATGGGGGCGTTTTCGACGGTACCGCATGACGTCTGCTGGCATTTGCTCTTGTGTGACATGATGCCTGTATTCTTTCGATAAACGGCATAGCATAATGGATAAGCGACTCTTCGTGACGCTTATCTGGTTGTATACGTTGACTGACTCGGCATTGGGATACAAATTGCCGACATGGGATATGTGTACATCGTCGTAACGATTTTGACTTCCCGGTTTTCCATTGATCTGGATTTCCATTTTTTATCAGGTTTTTCAGTAGATTATTTTTTTAGGCTATAAAAATAATTATTTTTTTTTACAAATCGGTCTTTGTTATGAGTGGAATATGTCTATCATCATGCTTTGTTTTTTCGAAAACCTACCCGTCCTTCCTTACCCTTAAGGAAGGCTCCACCACATCTTTTCGAATCCCTCCTTATCAATAGTCTTTACGACCCCTTCGGTTCCCCTTGTAGGGGA
>OIXQ01001045.1_pt1 | contig 11323 bp, 5 predicted proteins | sample 1587791 | NCBI WGS metagenome assembly OIXQ01 (sample SAMN03283273) | human gut metagenome | biome: human-associated habitat; material: feces | host: Homo sapiens | place: Peru | collected 2012
CGGTCACCCCTCTTTACCGGCAAGCCGGCGGTCAAATAGGCATGCGGCCGATTGTTTCCCACCTGTACAGAGCAGTACCGATATGTTGGCACATGGCCCGCTGTGTTGTAGAGATCTTTCATCAGGGCCGTGAACGCATCGGGTTCTTCACGCCACTTCTCTCGCGGCAGCGGATTTAATTGCAGCATGGCGTACAGATGCTCCGCCAGCGCAGTTTTTCCCTGCTCGATGGCTGTTTGGATGAGGTACAGGTGCAGCGTGCACACATAGTGGCTGCGAAAGACCATCTCCGCGAGGGTCTCATCTCGCTGTACGGCGTCCAGCAGCGGCGTGAGGGCGTCCTCATCACACTCCTCACTCTTCCAAAAGAAATCGATCAAGCAAAAGAAGTCCTCGGAAAGGCCGTCGTCCTGCAACGGCGCTTGCTTTTGCGGCAAGGAGCGCCACATGGCGATGGCCCTCTGCGGATCGGTGTTGTAGATCCCCTCCAGCAGATCCTCACCGAACATATTGAAAAGATCCGCACGCGCGTACTCGCTCTTCAGTTCCGGGAACTGCGCCACGATCCGCGCCACGGCAGAGTCTGCGTAGTCCATGGGATCGACTTTTTCGCCGCGAAGCCGCTTCCAATGTTTGGTGAAATACCCTAAAAAACGATTATTGCGGGTATCCGCGTTTTCCCCGATGCATCCTGCGAAGAACGCCGCTAAGGGGAGAATGCTGCATAAAGCATCCTCTATGGTACTCTCTGCGAGATTCTTACCGCCGAAGGCACGGCCCATATAAAGGTGCCCATCCTGCATGGAGGGTTCTTCCTTGTCGTAGGGCGGCAGCTGTTCGATCATCATCTCCCAAAACTTACCGCAGACCTTATCTGTCAGCTGACCCTCCGCCTGAAACAGCGGCTTCCTGGAGCGTACGGACCGCTCCAGGACCCGTCTATTGCTGATATCGCTGAAATCCGCCAAATCGTTGGCCAGCGTCCGGTAGGGGTAGAAAATGCGTCCGATGACGGAGTCGTCCACCTCATCATTCCACGTTTTGTTCCACAGGCCGCTTTCAATCAGCCCGGCGGAAACTTGACAGAGTACTACCCTCCATGCGAAGGATTTCGACTCTGGATATGTGGGCAGCAGCCTTGTGACCGCCTCCACGAATGTCAGGGCGGCGTTACGCGTGGTCGCGGCGGCATTTTTCCACCATGTCTCCTGTCTTTCGCATGCGGCCTTGCGCGCTCCGGGGTCATCACTTGAGAGAAACCCGAAGTCACAACACCATGTACATTCCCATTGATCGCCGTGAATACGCACGTCTGGTGCGCCGCAGGTCGGACAGTTCATGGAGACACCCCCTTGCTTTCTTAAGATACAACGTTCATCAATTCCGCAAAGCTATCAACGACAGAGTACGTCACGCTCTCGCTGCTGATCGCGGCGAAGTGCGCTTTTGCACAGGCAATTTTTGCTTTTTCCACGCCGCGCAGTTCGGTAGCATCACTGTTGCCCTTCGTTTCGGCGATGAAGTAGATATGTTTGACGCTGCCTTCATTGAAAGCGATTGCCCAGTCCGGGTTATACTTGCCGACTGGCGTGGAGATGAAAAATCCACCGGGCAGTTTCACATATACTGCAACCTTCGCATTGACGTCCAATTCACCGGCAAACCGCTTTTCGTTCTCAGAGTCATAGATAATGTGGCTGTACAGGCTGCGATGGGCCACCATTGCGTTCGAGCCAAGTTTACCACGAAGATTGGCACTGGTAAAGAGGTCTGTGTCATAAGCCGAATCCAGCTTGTTATAGGTAATGTGTTCAATGATCTGTGTGGCCATCTGCTCGTTGATGATTCTTGCTGTCTTTAGTATAAACTCCTCCGGATTCAGGCGGAACATGGTAAACTTCTGCGGAGCCATGCGCTGCAGGATCGCTGCGATCGTTGCGCGGGTCAGCCTTGTCTCCTCCACCAATTTTCCGATGAGGTCATAGCGGACGCTGCCCAGCGGTGCGATTTTGGGAGTCTCCTGGTCGGAGAGCGTCCTGTGGAAGCCGTGTCCCTGTTCCAGTTGCTCCTTGGAGTCCAAACGCGCTGCTTGCTCGCCGTACTCCAATTTGACCGTCACTGTGGTTACGTTCAGCTTTTCATCCAGCATCTGCACGGCACTCCCAATGAGTTTTTCCTTATCAAACCGCACGGTATAGAAGGACTTGTGATTGATACGATTCCAGAGCTCCACAAATTCCTTCTTGTGCAGCTTTTCCGGGTCAACACGCGCTTCCACATTGTTGCCGTGAGCATCCTCCGGACGCATGGAGTGACTGTCGTAGATAGAGGACAGCACCTGCACCACCGCGGCGGTGCAATCCTTGACTTCCTCCGCTACCTGCACTGTACCGCTGGCTTTGTCGGCATAATATTTGTCCGTCAGTTCACCGCGCTTAACATAGCCGCTGCTGACAAGGTCTTCGTAGATGGCCGTAGCCAACTCCGGCGTGACCTTGACTTCGCTGCCGTTGGCATCGGTAAGGACTTTGCCAAGGAACAATTGGGTATCAACTTTCTTGGGCCGGTCAGCCAAGGATTCCGCCAAGCCGGACTGCAGTGCCTCCGCAAACTTGCCGAACTCCATGTCGGTGATCAGCGTCAGCTTGTTCAGTTCCTGTACCTCGCTGCCCAGCATGCTCTCGTCCATGCGCTCGCCCTGCTGGTCAACGCACAGCCGCAGGCCGCGCCCAATCTCCTGTCGGCTGCGGATGTCAGAGTCACTTTGCTTTTTTAGCGTGCATATCTGAAAGACATTGGGGTTGTCCCAGCCCTCCCGCAGTGCGGAGTGAGAGAAGATGAATCGCACCGGCTCGTCAAGACTCAGCAGCCGCTCCTTGTCTTTCATAATAAGGTCGTAGGCATCCGCGTCGTCGGAAGTCTGCGTCTTACGGTCAATTTTGCTCTCCACAAAGCGGGCTTTCTTCTCCTTCTTCTTGTCGATGGAGAAATAGCCCTGATGGGTCGTTCTGGCACTGAGCTTGTCCAGATAGCGGAGATAGGACTCGTCGCCGATCTTCCGCTGCAGATCACTTACAACGCTGTCGTACTCCTCTTCAAACATCTGAGCGTACTCGCCGTTGCGTCCTGCGTCGTCATCGCCGTCATAGCTGCGGTACTTAGACACCTCGTCAATGAAAAACAGACTCAATACCTTAATGCCCTTACGGTACAGCTCCTGCTCCCGCTGGATATGCGTGCGGATGGTCTCGCGGATTTGAATGCGCCGTTGGAGTGCTAGCATCTGTTCGCTGCCGCTGATCTGTCCGGCGTACAGCTTTAGGCCATTGAGGAACGTAACGGAGTTGTCCCGCCCGTCAATGCCGTCCGAAAGGATCTTGAATCGGTCGGCGTACTCGTCCAGCCCATCAGACAGATCATACAGATCATCGCCGCCGCTGACTTTCCGTACCACGGTGCGCGGGCCGGTCTTGCCCTTTACCTCGAAGCCCAGCCGCGCAGTGGGAGACTTGTCCTTATAGAGGTCGATGCCCTCCAGATACACATAGCTGTTGGTGGCGGTGCTGCCCTGCAGCGTTACACCCAGCGCGGCGATCTTCTTCACCAGATGCTGGTTGTAGGCGTCCATGGCGTCCAGGCGATACACCATATCGTACTTCTCTTTATGGGTGGCGGAGTAACGTAGCGTGAACAGGGGGCAAAACTTTTTCAGGCTCTCCTTGGTCTGCTTGCCCTCCACGCTCTGGGGTTCGTCGATGATAAGAATAGGGTTGGCCTTTGCAATAATGTCGATGGGCTTGCGGCTGCGGAAGGTATCCAGCTTTTTGTCAATAATGCGCTGGTTCTTGCTGGAGTTGAACGCCTGCATATTGATGATCATGACGTTGATGGCACTGTCAGACGCAAAGGTATCTACTGCCGGAAGATTATCTGAACTGTAAATAAAAAATCGAATTTTCCTGCCGTATTCTTCGGCAAAGTGCTCCTGCGTAGTCTGCAGGGACTTATAGACGCCCTCGCGGATGGCTACCGACGGCACAACGATGATGTACTTGCTCCAGCCGTAGCGCTTGTTCAGCTCGTACATGGTCTTGACGTATGTATAGGTCTTGCCGGTGCCGGTCTCCATCTCGATAGACAGGTTCACGCCGGTGCCAGTCAGCTCGTCAGAGGGGCGCAGGCCGTTCCGGCGCTGGACGGTGCGGAGATTATCCAGTATCCGGCGGTTGGTCAGTTCCGGGATAAACGGCTGGTTGCGGAAGCCCACTTCGCTGTCCTCCATGGAGAGCTGCTGCCCTGCCATATCGCCCAGATCGCGGCGATAGGTCACCGTGCGGTAGGGCTGGCCGTTGAACACGTCGCAGACCGCCGCGGCGGCCTCTGCCTGAAAGGGCTGGTGTTTGAATTGAAGCTTCATCAGATCACCTTCACATTCGTATCCGGCGAGAGGTTTTTGAAGATCTCGGTGACGTTGATCTTGCTGTCGTCGCTGGCAAAGGAGCTGTCGCGGAACACGGCGCGGAGGGGGTGCAGGTCGGCCATGCGGCGGATCACCGTGTAGGGGACGTTTTCATTGAAGCAGGCCACCAGCGCGCCATCGTCTACGTTGTGAATGGTGCAGCCATCCAGCGTTTCCGAGCTGTGGGGCAGGTTGATTTCCACGCCCCAGTCCAGCAGGCAGGCGTACAGCAGATCAAGGTCGCTGCGGTCAGACTTGATGTTGGACACCATGCCGCCCAGCATGGTCTGAGTCAGCTCCTCCGGGTGGTAATAGACGTCCTCCATGTTGCTCTCGTCCACGCGGAACACGCGAAAGCCGGTGTCCAACTGGGCATCGGGATGCTCGGCCTTAATCTTATCGCCGGCGCGGCGGATGCGCTCCTTGCCGATCTCGCAGATGTTCTTGTAGCCCGCCTTGTAGGCCTCGCTGGCTTCATCGCATTTTTCGGGAAGCTGCACCATAATGAACTTGCGGTGTCCGCCGTCCTCGGCGTTGAGCTGCATCACCGCATGGGCGGTAGTGGCAGAGCCGGAGAAGAAGTCGAGGACGATGTCGTTAGTTGTGGGCACTGCCTTTACTAAAAACAATAGTAGATCAATGGGTTTAGGATAATCGAATATTTTTCCGTTAAATAATTTCTTCAACAACTCAGTCCCATTTCGATTCATTGCTTCAATACCCAACGAGGCAAACGGCTTGTCTCTGACAATGATGTTGCCATCGCCGTCCATTTTTTCATATTGCTTTGAAAAAAGACTCCAACCATTTTTTGTATGTACGAATTCTGCGAAGCCGTTTTCGAGTGCTTTCTGCATTTTATCTTTGCTATAACGCCAAGCGTATGGAGGGCCAAATTTCCCACCAGGGTATATTTGGGTACCATCGGGACAGATCATGGGATAATCCAAAGAAGGCGAGTATGAAAGTGTGCCCATTGCTAACGCTTGCCGTTTATATTTTCCGGCAAATGCTAATCTTTCGTCTGTAAGTGCATAGGCCGGATCTTTCCCTGTATCATATACCTGTCGGTTTGCAACAAACTTTGTGATATTCTTCGCATAGGCCATAACATATTCATGCTCGGTTTTATATTGAGCACTGTCATATGCACCGCTTCCTTTACTTTTCCATATAAACAGCACTAGTAGATTTTCTTCCCCGTAGACTTCGGCACAGATTTTGCGCAGGTTGTCCATTTCACAATCATCGATGCTGACAAAAACAACCCCATCGTCCGTCAGCAGATTTCTTGCCAGCATCAGCCGAGAATAAATCATGCTGCACCAGTCAGAATGAAATCGCCCGTTGGTGTCGGTATTCTTGAACAGGCGGTTTTCGTCCTCGTCGTACATTCCCATCTGCTCGTTTTCTTCTTCCTGCGAACGCATGAAATCATCGGCATAGATAAAATCGCTGCCTGTGTTATACGGCGGGTCAATATAGATCATCTTGACCTTACCGAGAAAACTCTCCTGCAGCAGCTTGAGGACTTCCAGATTGTCGCCCTCTATGTAGAGGTTTTCGGTGGTATCCCAGTCACGGCTGTCCTCCTTCACAGGGCGCAGGGTCTTGGTGATGGGCCGTGCCGCCTCTGCCATGGCCGCTTTTTTGCCCACCCATGTGAATTCATAGCACTCGTCGCCGTCCACCACATCCCGGCTCAGAAGCTGCTTCAGCACCTCAAAATTGACGCCGCGCTTGATCTCGCCATCCTCGCCCCGCATCTCGGTAATGGCCGAGGGAAACAGCACCGCGATCTTATCAATATTCCCTGCTACCATGTCAGGGGTTTCAAATGCCATGTGATTCATTTGACGTTCCTCTCTACAAAAGCAATGTTGAATGTACCTCTCACACCAATATTTGCAGGATCATGTACTGTACTAGAAACTACGATGGTATAGCCTTCTTTAATAAGATGATTCTCCAACGCTACTCGGCTATCACACAACCGCTTGAAGCATTCTGCATCCCCATATTCCATGGATAGAACATATTGGTTTCTTTCAACGCCGTGCGCTATCCGAATATTTTCGTCTGCGTAGCCCATAAGAATTTCGGTTGCTTTATGTCGAATTTTTTCTGCATCATTTCTTGTCATCTATTTTCTCCTCCAATCTCTTAATCTCCCTCCGCAGTTCCATCTGCTTTGCCAGATTCTTTTCTTTCGTCATCCTGGCCCGCAGCTGCTGGAGCTGCCGCTGGAGTTTTTCCTGCTCCTGCGTCTGCTCCACCGCATCTTTCAGGCTTTCCGCCGCCGGAGCATGGAGCGCGTCACCGGCCACAGCGCGGACGATGCCCTCGTATAGGCCATCCATATCCAGTGCCTGCAGCGGCAGGTGCAGCTCGTCCATGCGCAGCCACGGGGTAGCGTAGCTCTGCCGCAGGCGGAACACGTTGTCGCCGGTCTGCGCCGCCTCCTTGTAGCTGACCGACAGCAGCGCCGTGCCATCCGGTCGCTCCAGCAGAAACAGAATGTGATAGGGGATCTGCTTGTCCATCAGCTCCAGCGTCCGTTTGTCCAGTTTCTGTCCCGTCAGCTTGATGTGAAATACCTCAATCTCGCTGACGGTCTGCCCCTCGGCGATGTTCATGGTCTGGGGCGAGAGCTTGTTGCTCCATGTGATGAGCCGTATCTGCTCCACGAAAAGGCGCTTCACCTCTGACGACACGTCCAGATGTTCATAAAATTTTTGCTTGGGGACACGGCGGCCAAATTCTGTTGTTTTGGGCAATTCCAGCATCAGCGCTCCTCCTCTCGTACCACAAGGAAGCAGACCAACTGGAAGTCATCCAGCCCCGACACCTGACTGAGCAGCGCACTGGTGCCGCCGGACTTGAACAGACTGTCCAGATCACTGTCCTCCTTGGCGTCCACAATGGACAGCACCGCATCCTCCAACAGGCTGGAGTAGACCTCCATGCTGCGGCCATCGTCTGTTTCGGCGTTGAAGGCCTGATACAGGCCCTCGATAGGCTTGTCCTTGCCGCGGCAGAGCTGGCGCATAGCGTCCAGTGTGTCCTTGGGAGACAGGTGATCGTGAATGGTCACGCCGTCCTCGCTGAGATAGACCAGATAGTAGGGATGCAGGCGGTTGCGGCTGTCAATATTCACCTCGTTGTGGACGTTTTTCAGCACGAACACCACGCCTGTCGGTGCGTCGGGCGTGGCCTTGGCCACGGTGCTGATTCCGCCAGGACTGGTTTCCAGCTCCGGGTGGTGTTTGGCGTATTCCATCAGCTCCATGCGGAATTCGTTCAGGCCAAGATCGGTGATGGACACGCCCGTACCCATTTCCTCCAGATCCACGACCTCTGTTTGCAGGCGCTGTAATTGGCGGCGGCGATATTCCAAATCGCCCTGTTCCTCCGGCGAAAGCAGGTTGTCATCGCCGGTGGAGGTCATGACCAGCGCCTTCATACGGGTCTCGACCCGCGCTTTCAGGTTGATATAGTCGTCCAGCACCATATCCGGCCAAAAATTGATGAGCTGGATACGGTCGTTGCGGCTGCCGATACGGTCGATGCGTCCAAAGCGCTGCACCAGCCGCACGGGATTCCAGTGGATGTCGTAGTTCACAAGACAGTCGCAGTCCTGCAGGTTTTGGCCTTCGGAAATACAGTCGGTGGCGATGAGCAGGTCGATGTCAGGGCCGTCCGGCATCAGTACGGCTTTATCTTTAGACAGGGGTGAAAAGCAGGTCAACACATTGTTCAGGTCTGCCTTGAACTTGGGGACGGTCGTTTTGCCATCCACCGAGCCGGTGATCAGTGCGGTATTCAGGCCGAAATGTTCCAATGCGAATTTGCTGACGTGGTCGAACAGGTAGGAAGCTGTGTCAGAGAACGCGGTGAATATGATGACCTTCTTGTTGTCGCCGTTCAGCGGATTTTCGATTTTCTCCGTCAGTGTTTCCAGCAGCATCTGCAATTTGGCGTCGTGGTCAGGTGTGATGTCCGCCACGGCATCCAGCAGGGCTTGCAGAATGGTAAGGTCTTCCTCCAGATCGCGCCTCCATGTGAGGTAGTCCATGTCCGCCAATTCGAGCTTTACCTTCTTGCCCACGGTGAACAGGTCGGCTTCCTGATCATCCGCGTCAAAGTCAGCGGCGGTCAGGTCGTGCAGTTCCACGATGCGGTTGGGGTCGTAATTGGCGATGGTGTCCAGTGTGGAGCGCAGCAGGTCTTGTATGCGCTGTAGCGTGAGGCGGAACGAGTGGACAGAGCTCTCCAGCCGTTTCAATAGGTTGATGCTCATCAGGCGGCGGATACCCTGTTCACGGCCAACCTGCGTCAGGCGGTTCTTGCCTTCGTGGTTCAGGTCGGCGTATTTCTCGGCGCGGCTGGGAAGTATGTAGTTGGAGGGCGTATAGATACTCAGCGTCATGCTGATAAGCTTGTCGTATATCTTGCCGTAGGTGATGGCATCTGGCAGGTCGGTCAGCGGCGGGCGTTTGGAGATGGGCGGCAGACGTTCCGGGAACTTGCCGATCTCGCCGACATTGTAGTATTTCTCAATGTGTCTGCGGGAACGGGCGATTGTAACACTGTCCAGTATCTCAAAAAAGTCGAAGTCCAGCATCCGCAGCAATTTGTCGGTGGTACGCAGCTCGATGTCCCATTCGCTCCATGTGTTGAATGCTTTCTGGGCGGTACGGAAGATCTCTTCTACCGTCCGGTGGGAGGATATTTTGTCGATCCAGGCGTTGCTATTGCCCTCATAAGCCAGAGCCAACTGATTCCGCAAGTCATAGAAACGATTATTGACCGGCGTGGCCGACAGCATCAGCACACGGGTACGGGCGCCGGGGCGGATGACCTTGTTCATCAGGTTGGTGTAGCGGTTTGCCTTGCCGTCATCATCAATGTCGCCGCCGTTGCGGAAATTATGAGATTCATCGATGACCACCAGATCGTAGGCACCCCAGTTGATTTTGGAGAGATCCAGTTCGCCGGAGAATCCCCGTGTCCGGGACAAATCGGTGTGGTACAGCACATCATAGCGCAGCCGGTCACCGGCGATGGGGTTGTTGACATAGTTGGCCTTATAGGTCATCCAGTTATCACTGAGCTTCTTGGGACACAGCACCAGCACACGGAGATTGCGGTTTTCATAGTATTTGATGACGGCCAGTGCCGTGAAGGTCTTGCCCAAGCCAACACTGTCCGCAAGAATACAGCCGTTATATTGTTCCAGCTTGCTGATGATGGCTAAGACCGCATCCTTTTGGAAGGTATAAAGCTTGTTCCAGACTTGACTTTCTTTGAAGCCGTTTGCCTCGTTGGGTAAGTCGTCTTCGCTGATATTCTCCAAAAAGTCAGAGAAGATGTTATACAGCGCAAAGAAGTACAGAAACTCCGGGCTATTCTCGCGGTAGGCAGTGGTGATTCGTTCCAGCACTTGATCGGTAACATCCTTCAGTTTGCGTCTGTCGGCCCAAAGCTGGTCAAACAGTGTCAGGTAGGCGGCGCTTTCCGGGGCATCGATCTCGTTGATCATGCTGAACATGTTGCCGCCGCGCTCACAGCCCAAGTCGGCACGTGTAAATCCGTTGACAGGCGCAAAGGCGCAGGGAGCAGCGTTTTCCACTGTCATAAATCCGGGCATCAGCTCAGAAGTCACGTTGGATTTAAATGACGCTTTTCTCCGTACCCACTCCGCGCACTCACGGGAAATGGCTTTTTGTGTGAACTCATTGCGGAGCCGTATTTCAAATTCGCTTCCATACAGCGTTTTTTCACGGTTCAGGCGGGGAATATAGAATTCCCGCTGCGCCTTTTCCGGCTGCTCTGCCAAAAAGGTCGGGGATGTAAAAATAAACCGCAGGGCGTCTATCCCTTCCAGTTGAGTTTTTAACTCTTCAAAGGCATAGACAGAAAAGCACGCCGCCGCGATAGAGAGCTTACTGCCTGGCTCTAGTTTTTCTTTTAACTCGTCTGAGAGCTTGTCCGTAATATTGTTGATGATCTTCATAACCCTACCTGCACTTTGCGTTTTACCTTTAGTCATCAGAATTCATAAAACTATATTTATAGTATATATTCAGAGCCAAAAAATATCAATGGCCTGTTTATTTCTTCCGAAAACTATTCATAGTATAAGCGATGAGCAAAACAAGCAGAAGGAGCAGCCCGCAAACACGGTAAATGGGAATTAAAAGAGTTTAGGGCATCTCAAGGGCGCAAAAACCATAGCGCGGTAAGCCCCGCACCTGAAAAAGGTATGGAACAGGTAGATTAGGCGGAACGCCGAAGCTGTTTGACAGAACGGTAGGAGTGAGAGCCGTGCAGAACGGCGGCCAGCGCGACCGCTAAAGCGGAAATATGAGCCAGTGTGTTGAGGTTTGCCGCGCTGGTTCCGTTACGCACCCACAGCCGTTCCTGACCTGTGGATTTGAAACGGGAATTGTAACGCTCACACTCTGTACGCAAGGCATAGATACGCTTAAAACGCAGGCATTCCCTGTCAATGGAAAGCCTGTAATCGTTTGAAACGGTCTTGTATTTCGTGCAGCCCCGATTCTTCTTGCCGTTGTTCCAATTCTTGTGGCTACAAGGGCAAACACCGGTTTTGGACTGGCGGAACGGGCAGCAGTATTTCTGCCGGGTACGCCCATTGTCGGTGGTCTTGCCATCTTTGTGCATGGCGAGGCCTGCCTCGCAGACCGGATTACCGACAGAAAGCGTTTTCAGAACCTTCGTGCCGCGTGGATTGAGGGGGATAAATGCCTCGCCCTCATAGACCGCTTTCACGGTGTTGTAGATGATTTTCACATCGTAGCCCTTGTCGGCAAGGAAGGCGCATTCCTTCAAAGAAATCGT
>OIXQ01001048.1_pt1 | contig 11290 bp, 8 predicted proteins | sample 1587791 | NCBI WGS metagenome assembly OIXQ01 (sample SAMN03283273) | human gut metagenome | biome: human-associated habitat; material: feces | host: Homo sapiens | place: Peru | collected 2012
TAAAACTTGCGCAAACGCATGTTTTTGACTATATTTGCGCAGGTAATAATAAAAAACACTCTATTATGAATCAAAAACTGATAGGAAGAGAACCGGAACTTGGTGCTCTGAACAGATACTTCTCTTCTGGACGGTCAGAGTTTATTGCTGTGTACGGTAGACGCCGAGTGGGTAAGACCTTTCTCATACGCAAGAGCGTGGATGACCAGTTTGCGTTCTTTATGACAGGTGTGCATGGGGCTTCAAAAACAGATCAGTTGCTTAACTTCAGCATAGCGTTACAAAAATATTCCAATGCGCCGTCTATCAGCATACAACGTAACTGGTTGCTCGCGTTTCATGCGCTTGCCACATATCTTGAGACGCTACCTGAAGGCAACAAGTATGTGTTCATTGACGAGTTGCCGTGGATGGATACGCCACGCTCTGGCTTTATAGCTGCTCTTGAAAACTTCTGGAACAGTTGGGCTGTGTTGCGCAACGACATAAAACTTATTGTATGCGGTTCGGCCACATCATGGATGATAAGCAACCTTATTCACAACCGAGGAGGGTTGCATAACCGTCTAACTAACCACATTAAGGTCAATCCGTTCACTCTGCGCGAATGTGAAAACTATTTTTCCGCTTACAATTTCGGTTATAGTCGTAAGCAAATAGCTGAATGTTACATGGTTATGGGCGGAATACCTTATTACATGTCTATGATGGATCGGTCCAAGAGCCTCGCGCAGAACATTGACGCTCTTTTCTTCTCCCCGAATGCCGAGCTGAAGGATGAGTTCAGCGACCTTTATCAGGCATTGTTCAAGAACGCCGGTCCTCACATAAAAGTCATCACAGCCCTCTCCACAAAAGGGATAGGGCTGACACGGAAGGAAATCATTGCCGCCACAGGTCTGACGGACAACGGAGCGTTCAGCACGGTTCTTGAAGAACTTGAGAACTGCGGTTTCATAAGGAAATATTCCCCATTCGGCAGCAACGTGTCGCAGAACAGGAAAAGACTGGACAGTTCCTCGCTCTATCAATTGATTGATTTCTACACCTTATTCTATTTCAGGTTCATAGAGAAAAACAGCTATCAGGATGAGCACTTCTGGACAACCTCCGTCAACAGCCCGCTGCACAACACATGGTGCGGCCTCTCATTCGAGATGCTCTGCCTTTGCCATCTGAAGCAGATCAAGATGGCTCTCGGCATCTCAGGTGTCCAAACGTTGGCCTGTTCCTGGCGAGGCAAGGGAGACGAATCGAAGAAAGGCGTTCAGATCGACCTTTTGATTGACCGCAAGGACGAGACAATCAACCTTTGTGAGATGAAGTACAGCAAGGACAAATTCGAGATCTCACTCGCCGAAGAGCAGAGACTCTCCGCACGCCTCGACACCTTCCGCTCCGAGACCAACACCCGCAAGTCCGTCCTCCTCACCCTCATCACCGCCAACGGCCTCAAATACAACTCCCACAGTGACATTGTACAGAACGAGGTCACGCTGGAGGAACTGTTCATCTGACTATTGTTTCTTTGTCTTTTGACTACCTTTCAAAACAGCTTGCTCGGCTTGAGGCAATGTCGAGATGAATTTTCTGAATCTCACCGCTCCCATATGTTCATACAACGCCTGTCCCAACTGATATACTTTTGTTTCCAATAGTTCCGGCATGTACTTGTCAGGATGAGAATCCACGGGGCACGTGCAAAACCCTGTGTCCAGGTAGAAGAAAATGTATGTACCTTTGAGCCGCACCCTGTCCGGGTGAATGGCCGCCATGGCCTCCAAGCAACGATACCCGACGCAACGTATTCACCGGAGGACGGTTCGGTTCATTCCACGTCAACGAGTGGCACGTAACACGCTCATTATCATAGATTTAATACTTCACCTCGGGTACGAATCCACTAAAGACGAGTAGCTAAAGTGTTTATTATTAACTATTTATAAATCACGCTAATATTCCCTTCTTACCTGTGGCGGAACACCGCACCACAGCGGAGACATGCGCTCAACGGCAGTCAGACAGGATGACACTTTAGAGATTGAATGACATTCTCGCTGTAAAGTGTCGTCTAAACCCTCCTCATGTCGGCTGTGCACGACATTGGGTCAAAGAATGTTGTCCATTCCCTCCGTCACCGGAATGCCAACCCGAATCCAGAGACCTTGCGGTCTCATGTCAGGACACAAGTAGAGGGCCTTATTACGACCACCCCGTGCTGATGCCGGTGCGGAGATACGAAACGCCTTCATCTCATATCCGTACAGAAGCACTTAGGAGGCAATAGTCAAGAATCAGTTCTATATTCGTGGTGATGAGGCTCTTGGTGTGGCGGTCGATAGGATTCTGGAGTTCCTTGCTGACGATCGCCATACAGTCCGCGATGATCTTGCGCTCGTCTTCGGAAAGATGCAAGGCTTCGTTGGAGGCGTAGGAGAAGAACGTGTAGTCCTTCATCTTGCGCTCAAGCGACGTACCGTGCAGGAAGTCCGGATGGAAAAGGATTCCCTTAGCCTTTTTCGGGACACCTGCCACTGACTCGTAACCAACTACCTGATCAGGAGCGATGCTCACAATCGTCTGACCGTCAAAGTCGTACTTGGTCTTGCCGTAATTGATGACACAGCCCTTGGTCTCCTTCAAAAACAATGAATAGAATCCCATCGTGTGCCGTCCGGGAATGAATTTGCTGTTGCTCTCGTTGAACTCCACGTAAGCCACCAGCGGATGCATAGTCTTGAAGCCGTACATATTGTTGTACTGCTCAATGGTCTCTATCTTGTAAATTTCCTCCATATTCATCATTTCAAGAGTTCGGGAAACAGTATGCCACTTATTTCTCGATTCTTGGGCTTATTGCGGCTGGAGATGTCACACTCCCCCAGATAGAAGGAATGCTTGGAGAAAAAAGTCTGGGCGGACAAATGAAAGTTCTGGAGGAAGAATATGGACTGATCAAGAAAAAGAGACCTATCAGAGCCAACAATACCTCTAAAACTGTCCGATACGAAATCAATGACATTTTTCTTCGTTTTTGGTTCAGGTACTTCTATAAATATCGTTCATTGATAGAGATAAAGAACTATTCCGCATTGTCGGAACTAATCAAAAATGAGTATTCGACATATTCAGGACGTATTCTGGAAAGATGGTTCCGGCAAAAGATGATGGAATCGCAACAGTACGCGGAAATCGGTGCCTGGTGGCATCCCCGCAAAGGTAATGCAGACACCCCAGACAATGAAATCGACATAGTTACCGTAAGACTTGACGGTAAAGTTCAAGCATACGAAGTTAAACGGAACAAGAACAAATATTCCAAAGAGTTACTGAGTGAAAAAGTGGCTGATCTAAGCCACAGCGCATTCGGCAACACAAACATAACTTTCGGATGCCTGTCATTAGAGGATATGTAATTATCGCATAGCAGAAGCGTTCTTGCCGAGTGGAGCGTCATCAGTTGGCTATCAATATGTTACAAAACAGTGCCGGAACATCCAGAAGGGCAGCATTTTATAACAGACTAATTTACAACATATTACAATACAACATCTCTTCTTATGATAATGGCCGTCCTGACAAATAATCTGACCAGGTCACAAAATCAGAACCGCTTGAGAGCCTTCACCAGCCAACGGACGAGAGTCGGGGCGAGCATCAAAAGTGCTATGATGTATGGAGTCAAAAGCACTAATGTTGTCAAGGTATATCTCATTTCGGAAAGGTAAAGCAAGGGTATAAGCGCCAACGCAAAAAGCACGATCTTGACAGCCAGCGGTCTTGTCAGCCGATATGCGGTCCTGCTTCTTGCCAGCACTGCTATAGAAAGCCCTGCGGTCAGCATCGCCAACTCTCTGAATAGACACAATGTGGAATACGCGAATGGAGTCAACGTCTGTTCCTGCCACACACCGTCAGGCAACATATACGAACAATATCCCAGCACCATCATACCAACCAAGAAGGCTACGAGTGCCACCCGCGCCACATTCTTCCGGCAAAGCCCCGACACCTCACTACCTACATAGGTGGCAATATAAATTTTTGTTTTGGCGGTGGTGGTGGCCTATTCCTCGAATCTGGAATCGGCTACTCCTTCTAACTCATATTCTTTCCGTGGCAGCTGCGGTAGGAAAGGTGGTTGCCGCATGGGCACGGGGCGTCCGGCGGTGTCGGGGGGACGAACAGGCCGAGGATAGGGTTCTTCTTGATCATGGTCTGGATCGGGTCATCTTCGGTCTGCAACACGACCTTCAGACAGTTCTTCTCGTTTGAGGAGTAACCTTTGAGAAGCCATTTCGGAAGGGTGTTGGCGTAGGCGGCCACAATCTCCATACATTCGTCATAATCTTCGAACGACTCAATGTCCTCCTGCTTGCGGGAAACGCTTGCGAATATGGCCTCCGTGGTGTCGTTCTTGCCGAACATCTGGGCGTTCATCCAGATGTCGTGCTCCTCATGGATCAAGTCCTCACCGGCATAGCCAAGATTGCCAAGCATCTCCACCAACTTCCGGCCTTCCTCTGAGTCAAGGCCATAGACAAAATACGGCGAACCGGCACCAGCCCTCAAAGCCTCCTGCGGGGTGAAAGGACGCAGCGACTCTATCGCTGAATATTCCTTCCTGCCCTTGAGGATTTCCTCGGGATCGAATATGTTCGGAGCGCACATGTAGCGCTCGCCGTCAGAATCGACCCTGCAAAGCTTCATCACAGGGCTCTCATAGACCATATTCGTGAAATACTCAATGCTGTGTCTGCCGGAGAATTCCCAGTAGTCCAGCATCTTGTCGAAGAACTCGTCCACTGTCATGATGCCGTAGAGGCAGAGGTAACCCAAGGCAGCGCGCTCCATTTCGAACAGGCCGCTGAGCTCGCCCTCCTTCAGCACGTCATCAATATGCGGGGCGACGACATCGTACATGTCCTTAGGAAGCCACACCTCTCTGAAATTCTCGTCCGAGGTGTCCGAGCCAAGGAGTTTGACCGTCTCCAGAACCGACGGGAAATCAGGGTAATCCAGGTATAGCGGCACTCCCGGACCGGCCTCGACCAGCCTTTTCAGAAGCCTCAGATCCCTCTCAAGCATCCTGCCCAGCCATTCAGCCGGCCTTTCGATTATGTACGCGCCAAGCCTGTCCACAAACTCAGGCTTGCGGACCTTCGTCGGAACATCAGCTCCAAAGTACTGTCGGATGTCCTCCAACTCGACTCTTGGGAAACTTTCAAGAGCCTTGAATATGACGTTACGCTTCTGTTTCATAATGAAAGAAGTGCTTGAATAAATTTGTTCAACGGGAAGTGGAGCATAGGAGAATCGAACTCCTGACCTTTTGAATGCCATTCAAACGCTCTACCAACTGAGCTAATACCCCATTGGGATTGCAAAGATACGGAAAAAGTTTTAAGATGCAAATTTATTTTGCGTAATAGCAAAATAAATCCGGTCACTTCGATGCTTCGACAGGCTCAGCAACCGAAAAAGCCCAGCGACACCTTTGCGGATGGTCGCTGAGCTTGTCGATGCGAAATGTCCTGATAACTATTTCTCGTCCTGAAACTTGAGGATCGGCTGACGCGCCGCCGTGGTCTCGTCCGGCCGGGTGATCGGAGCATTGTGAGGAGCGCTCTTAAGCATCGCCGGATCCTCGGCTGCCTCAATGGCGATCTTCTTCATCACCTCGATGAAAGCGTCCAAGGTCTCGATCGACTCTGTCTCCGTTGGCTCGATCATGATGGCCTGATGGAAGAGCAGAGGGAAGTAGATCGTCGGAGCGTGGAAACCGAAGTCGAGAAGCCTCTTGGCCACATCCAACGTCGTGGCGCCCTCTCTCTCAACGGTTCCGTCAGCGGCCTTCCTCGACCCGTCGTTCACAAGGCCGTCATAGACGAACTCGTGCTTGCAGACAGTCGGGATCGGAAGCTTGTAGTACTCCTTGAGGCTCTCCTTGATGTAGTTGGCACCGAGGGTGGCGTACTTGCCGACCAACTTGACGTTCTCACGACCAAGCGAAAGGATGTAGGCATAGGCCCTGAGGATCACGCCGAAGTTGCCCAGAAATCCTGACACCTCACCGGCGGTCTTTCCGCAGTCCAGTGAATTCTTGTCTGTGTCGCTCTTGCCCACACCGGCACGTCCACGAACCTTGAACTGGCCATATTCATCCTTGACAACCTTAGGAACAGGGAGGTAAGGAACCAGTTTCTCGCAGACGCCGACCGGACCTGATCCAGGGCCGCCGCCACCGTGAGGTGTCGAGAACGACTTGTGCAGATTCAGGTGCAGAATGTCGAATCCCATGTCACCGGGACGGGCGACGCCGATGAGCGGGTTCATATTCGCTCCATCATAGTAGAGAAGGCCCCCGCATCCGTGGATGAGGGCGGCGATCTCCTCTATGTCCTTCTCGAAGAGTCCAAGGGTGTTAGGGTTCGTCATCATGATGCCGGCGATGTCGTCGCCCAAAAGCGGTTTGAGGTCGTTCACGTCCACAAGGCCGTCAGCCTTGGACTTCACGACAACCACCTCCAGGCCGCAGACAGCGGCGCTGGCAGGGTTTGTACCGTGAGCGCTGTCCGGCACGATCACCTTGGTTCTCTTCAGATCCCCGTTAAGGATGTGGTACTGACGCATGATCATCAGACCGGTCAGCTCACCGTGGGCGCCGGCGCAAGGATTGAACGTGAAATGGGACATTCCCGTGATCGCGGCCAAAGCCTTGTCCATATTATAGTAAACCTCCAGGGCACCCTGAACCGTGGACGCAGGCTGCAACGGATGCAGCCCGAGGAAGCCCTTCATCCCGGCGATCTCCTCGTTGATCTTCGGGTTGTACTTCATCGTGCAGCTTCCCAGAGGATAGAATCCGGTGTCCACACCGAAATTCATCTGGGAGAGGTTCGTGTAGTGACGCACGACATCAACCTCGCTCACCTGAGGAAGTCCAACTGCCTCAGACCTTCTAAGTCCAGCCGGAATCTCGTCAGTGGTGGAAGTCCACTCGTTCTTGCCGAGGGAATAGCCGACTCTCCCCTCTTTGGAGAGTTCGAAAATAAGCTTATCGTAATATTTCATACTTCTTAGGCCTCCTTCACCAACGCGACGAGAGCGTCAATCTCGGCTTTCGTCCTTCTTTCAGTAGCACAGAAACTTACATAGCCTTCCTCTGTCTCAAGGGCGGCGAAGAATCCACCGTCGTGCAGCTTGATGTGAAGCCTCTCGACAGGCATCAGCGGCTTGAGCACGAACTCCTTGAGGAACGGCTTGTCAAACACCTCGGCGAACTTGCCGGTCTTAAGAAGCTCATCGTGGAGATAATGCGCCGCGGCGTAGGAGCGGTCGTTGACCTCCTTGAGGCCTTTCGGTCCCATAAGCGACATATAGACAGTCACATAAAGGGCCATAAGGCTTTCGTTGGAACAGATGTTGGAAGTCGCCTTCTCACGGCGGATGTGCTGCTCGCGGGCCTGAAGGGTCAGACAGAAGCAGCGGCGGCCCTGAGTGTCACGGGTCTCACCGACAATCCTTCCGGGGAGCTTGCGGACATATTCATTCCTGCAGGCCATGAAGCCCACGTAAGGGCCGCCGAAGCTCATCGGTATACCGAGGCTCTGGCCGTCACCGACGGCGATGTCGGCACCCCACTCGGCAGGAGTCTTCAACACCGCGAGAGCGGAAGGGTCGCAATATTCAATGAATATTCCACCTTCCCCGTGAACGGCCTCCGCGAAGCCGGTCAGATCCTCCACGATGCCATAGCGGTTGACCGAAGGAGCGATGAGTCCGGCCACATCGTTCCTGGCCAGCTCGGCCTTCACACTGTCAAGGCAGGTCTGGCCGTCCTTGCAAGGGATGAGCGTGAGCTCGGTGCCGTGGTAGTACGAATATGTCTGGATCGTCTTGATGACATTCGGAAGCAGAGATGAGGAGACAAGCACCCTCGACTTGCGCTTGGTGCAGGTCGGAGCCATCTTCACAGCCTCGGCGGCGGCGGTAGGGCCGTCGTACATCGAAGCGTTGCTGATGTCAAGCCCTGTCAGCGCGCAGATCATGCTCTGGTACTCGAATATGTACCTGAGTGTTCCCTGCGAGATCTCAGCCTGATAAGGAGTGTAGGCTGTCAGAAACTCTGAACGGGACGTGATGTACGGAACAACGGACGGGGTGTAGTGGTCGTAGGCGCCCTGACCGACGAACACCTTCAGTTTCTCGTCCTTCTTGTCCAGGGACTCGAAGAAGTCCCTGACCTCCTGCTCGGACATTGCCGCAGGCAGGTCATATTCACCCTTGAAGATGACATCCTTTGGGACGTCGGAGTAGAGGTCGTCCAGTGACTTGACCCCTACGCGGTCCAGCATCGCGCGGACATCATCTTCAGTGTGAGGGAAATAAGGGAAAGATGACATATTACTCGCCGATCTTTGCCTTGTAAGCGGCCGCGTCCAAAAGGGCGTCAACCTGTGCAGGGTCGCTCATCTCGACCTTGATGATCCAAGCCTCGTAAGCGTCCTCGTTGATCTTCTCTGGAGCGTCCTCAAGTTCTGGATTGACCTCGACAACCTTTCCGGACACAGGAGAGAGAAGCTCGCTGGAAGCCTTCACGCTCTCAAGAGCGCCGAATTCCTCACCGGCCTCAACCTCGTCGTCAACCTCAGGGAGGTCGGCGTAAGTGATGTCGCCAAGCTCTTTCTGCGCGAAATCTGAAATACCGATGACGGCGATGTCGCCTTCAACCTTTACCCACTCGTGGTCCTCGCTGTAACGGAGGCCTTCTATTACTTTGCTCATAATTAATTGATTTTTATTTGTTTGTTATTTCTTGTAATTTGTCTGATAGAATCTCTTCTTCACAACCTTTCCCGGGAACACCTTCTTGCGGATGCGCACGGAAAGCGGAGCGTCAAGAGCGCCACATTCCCTCTTCACGAGGGCGAAGCAGATGCTCTTGCCCAGCGAGATGCTGTGGTAGCCAGTGGTCACAACTCCGACCTCTGTGCCGTCCTCAAGCTCGACCGGATAGCCGGCGCGAGGAATGGCCTTGTCCGCAAGCTCGATGCCCACGAGCTTCATCTTGGTGCCGTTGGCCTTCTGGTCAGCGATTGCCTCCTTACCGATAAACTCATCCTTGTCCAGTTTGCAGAACATGCTGAAACCGGCGGCGACAGGAGAGATCTCCGGGGTAAGCTCGTCACCGTACAAAGGCAGTCCGGCCTCGAAACGCAGGGTGTCACGGCAACCGAGTCCGCAAGGCACCACACCGGCCTTCAGGAAAGCGTCCCAGTACTTCACGATGAGACCGGGAGCGGCATAGATCTCGAATCCGTCCTCTCCTGTGTAACCGGTGCGGCTGATGATGACCCTCGTTCCGGCATCCTCGAAATCCTTGAATGTGTAGAATGTCAGGCTGGCGGCATCGGCGGCGTAACCGAGAACCTTCACGAGTGTCTCCTCGGCCTTAGGGCCCTGGAGCGCGATCTGTCCCCAGTTGTCGGAATCGTTGACCAATTTCACATCGTAACCCTCGGCGTGATCCTTTATCCAGAGGAAATCCTTCTCGATGTTGGCGGCGTTCACCACGAGAAGATAGTGGTCAGCGGTGAACTCCTTGTAAACCAGAAGATCATCCACGGTGCCACCGTCAGGGTAAAGCATCATTCCGTACAGCACCTGACCAGGAACCATAGGACGGATGTCATTGGTGAATATGTGGTTGACGAATTTTTCCGCATCCGGGCCGCTGACGAAGATCTCACCCATGTGAGACACATCGAACATACCCACATTGTTGCGGACCGCCAGATGCTCCTCTGTGATCGAAGAGTACTGAATCGGCATATCGAATCCAGCGAAAGGACTCATCTTGGCTCCAAGAGCCACGTGGCTGTCATGAAGACAGGTAACTTTGAGTTGCTCCTCCATAATCAATTATCAGTGTTTAGTATATAATATTCAAGAAATATTAAAGCGCGAGCCTGAGCCCGAAAGTGCCTTTGATGTTCTTGGCAGGCATGTACGACCTGTTGGTGATGCGGCAGGCATCCCAGCGGCTGGCGCAGCTTCCGCCACGGAGAATCCTCGTCCCGCCTTCAGTGGCGCCGACAGGATTGACCTGGGAGTCTTTTGAATATTCCGCAGCGCGGTCATAGCACCACTCCCAGACGTTTCCGCTCATGTCGTATATTCCCAACTCGTTGGCCTTGCGGGTCTTGACATCCTGCGGTTTTGACTTCGCATTGTCAAGGAACCACATCGCGTCATAATCGTTGGAACCGCTGAAGCCATAGTGACGGGACTTCTGGCCACCTCTGGCGGCATATTCCCACTCAGCCTCGGTCGGAAGACGGAACTTGCGGCCGGTCATTGTGTTGAGTCTGCTGATGAAGGTCTGGCAGTTGTACCAGGAGACGTTTCCGACAGGCTTCTGAGGTTCATCCAAGTCGTTAAGATAAGGTACAGAACCCATCACGGCGTTCCAAAGGGCGACGGTCACCTCGGTCTCCCCTATCCCGAAATCGTCAAGAGTGACAGGATGGGCCGGAAGCTCGTTCTCCGGGACAGAGAAATTATTGTACGGCGCATCCGAGGTATTATATCCCATTGAAAATGTTCCACCTTTGACTTTCACCATCCTGAAAGTCACGTCACCGACAGTGAAGACTTCCGGCTTCGCATCAGAAGCGTCAATTTTCTCACGGTCAATCGCCGTTCCTTCAATCGGTCCCAAGATGGCGTCCGTCAACACATCTTCCGTCAGCTGCGCAAGCCTGAAACCGACCTTGGCCCTCTTGGTGTGACAATCCACCTCTATCCTTTCCAAGACGGTGCGGACAACCTTGCCATCCTTCCCGGCAGGTCCTTCCGGATCAATGGCCAGTTCCATAGGCTTGAAATATTCATCACTCGTGGCTCCCTCAGGCACAGCGTCATAACTGTCAAGGCACCATTCTGCGACAGAAGTGAAGTCCTTACCGTTCTGAACCCTCTGGGCATATTCCCACTGAGCCTCGGTCGGAAGGATGAATATCTTGCCGGTGACCTTGTTCAGTTTGCCGATGAACTTCACGGCATCTACCCAGGAAACCATATCCACCGGAGCGTCAGGGCTCTGCACAGAACTCGGGTTGCCGCCCATCACAGCCGTCCACAGAGCCTGAGAGACAGGCTTGGCACTGATGACGAAACCGTCAAGGGCGACCTCATGCGGGATTCCGTTCGTGATCTTCCTGCGGTTGTCCGCTGAAAGTCCCATCGTGTAGTGCCCCGCAGGAATCTTGACCATGTCAAACGTGAC
>OIXQ01001049.1_pt1 | contig 11272 bp, 9 predicted proteins | sample 1587791 | NCBI WGS metagenome assembly OIXQ01 (sample SAMN03283273) | human gut metagenome | biome: human-associated habitat; material: feces | host: Homo sapiens | place: Peru | collected 2012
GCGGATCAGAAACACCGCCGCTCTTTGCGGCATCAATTTCGATGCGGAAGCTGCCTGGGTTAGACATCGTAATGCTATTACGCTTTTTGACGATGACCAGCCCCTGTCTGCCGTAATAATCGGCATTCACCAAGCAGTTGGCCAGTGCTTCACGCAGGGCCTGATGCACCGGGGTATCATCTACACGAGTACCTCCGTCCATTTTGAATGGAACTTTAATATCCTGGATCAGTTTGTTGTAGACCCGGAAATAGAAGTCATACACATTGCCGCTCCAGTCGCCGGAGGAAGAGATGATACGGTCAGTCCAACGGGTATCGGCGTCATACTGTTCCTGATAGTCCAGAAAGTAAGCGTTGAATTCCCGTACAATATCGTATTCGTTGCCGAACATGAGAAGTCCGGCAGAAGTGGGATGCTTCTTCCCGTCAGAGCCGATACCCACGGCGCCCAGCTTCAGGAGGAATTCTTCATCCTCCAGCGCCTCCCATACATGGCCGGGGCGAGAAAGGCGCATCCTCTGGCGATAGCTGCGAATGCTCTCTTTGTTGAACACAGTCATGTCCATTTCATTCAGGACGAGCATATCCTGGGTTTTTACGGAGGCATCCCGCACCATGGCCTGATATTCTTCCTTGGTGCAACGGTAGTCACCCTCACCGTTGCGGCGGTAGGTGCAGAGTGGATTGCCATCCACATAAACCGGCTTATAAGAGCGCTCCGCACGAGGAACATTGATGACCACAATGTGATTGTCATCCACAACCTGAACGAATACATCTTTGGAGGACAGGACATTCACGCTGGTCTTGTTGGGGTTGTTGACGATATCCCAGAACTCCTTCATGAGTCTATCCGGATCGGGCAGATCTACCGTGTGCAGGGATTTATCCGCCCACTCTTCCACTCCCAGCAGGATAATGCCGCCGTGAGTATTGGCAAAGGCGGAATAGGTTTCCCAAATGCTCTTGGGTAGCCCGCCAAGGGCCTTCTTGGCCTCAATGCGGTTGTTCTCCCGATATTGCTCGATTTTGGAAAAGTCAATCATGATTTTCCTCCTTTACAAGCTCGATGATATCGCAGAAATCGCAGTCCAGAACCTCGCAAATTTTCGTTAAAATTTCCGTACTGACATGCTGGTTCTTCCCCAGTTTGGCAAGGGCGGTGGTGGACATACCGGTAGCTAAGCGGAGATCCTTCTTTTTCATGTTTTTATCAATCAGGAGTTTCCAGAGCTTATTATAACGAATCGTCATTGTAACACCTCGTGTCAGAGTACACACTAATACAGGTTAATTCTAACACAACAGCTTTAATTTGTCTATTGAAAATCCAGTTTTTAGATTTGCGATACCCTTTCCAGACGAGATATTTTGAATTATAAATTGGCAAAATACTCCAAAGAGACAACAGCACCGTTGAATATGTGCGAAATTAAGATATCGATACGCCCCGGCATCAGTAACTGGTTATGCCGCTGGCGCAGACGAAGGGAGAAGTTACTCGCACAGATGTGGTTGAACTTCTGCATGTAACACACCTACAGGCATACAGAATTCTGCAAAAGCCGAAAGATACCAGGCAGCTGTCGCTGGGGGGAAAAGGCGCAGGTTCCAAGTATCGCACAGCAAATAGGAGGAACGCACGCGTGTGTTAAAAATGCACGCGTGCGTTTGGCCGCTTTCTTTCTGTACGTTAAAAACCACCCCAGATATAATCTGCCGAAAGAACGGCTCTGGCCTGATTTTCGTCACAAGATCCGAAAGAAATGGAGCTATCAGGGGCGAGTAGCTTTGGTTTAGATCCATGCGTTCCGCCTAGTACTTATGGGAAAGTTGCTAGAACCGCACAACCGTAAACTTGCCGCTAATATAATCCTCAGATTTCTTTGTCTATGGCGTAAAAATCTACGACAGTATTGATTGGTGTGTAGTTACCCTGACCCATATTTTGACCCATACGGGAATATCAGCGTTTGGACACAGCACCACCAAATAGACGATTGGCCTTTATTTCTCCTAAAAGTAGGCTCAAATGGGTCAGAAAGCGTTGAAATACCGAAAATTCTCCCCCCAACCACAGCTCATAACCCGGAGGTCGTAGGTTCGAGTCCTGCCTCCGCAACCAAAATTATCCCGGATTTCTACAAGAAATCCGGGATTTTTCTAACTTTTTACGTAAATTCGCATTGGCTTCAAATTTGCTTTGGGGATAGCTCAAAATCATGGGTGGGAAAAACCGAACTTTTTCATAGAAAATGGTTTTTCCGTAAGTCCTGCTATTTTCTCCCCGCACCCCCAGCCCGGGTGGTGTCAAATATGCTCTGCAAAATAGTCCTGTTGAGACTAGTTGGGCATCTTTCGTGGTGGACACTCTGGCAGAGGCAGCGACTCTCTTCTTCGGCCGCAGAGTAATCAGAAAGCGATCATCTTCAAGAAGGCCACACCTGTGTGTCGCAGATAATTTATGAGCAGTAGAGCAATAAATCAATTTTCGTCGGAAAACATTTGCAGCATACTATCAATATTTCTTGACAAAAATTGATTTTACGAATATTATAATGGAGAAGGAGCTGATCTAAATGGCAATCACAACAAAAGAAGCTATCCTCAAAGTTCTAAGTGCTTATAACCCGTGGTGGAAAACGGGGACGATTAGTCCACAAATGTCGAAGACCTATAAGAGATTTGCATTTCATGAAGCAATGAAGCGGCTTACAGATAAAGGAATTCGCCGTTCTGTAGTCTTAACGGGAACGAGACGTGTTGGCAAAACAACAATTCAATACCAAATGATTGAGTCGCTATTAAAGTCGGGAGTTGCGCCCCAGAAAATTGTTTTTATTTCGTTGGACCATCCTATGCTGAAACTCAGCCAGTTCCAAGATGTTCTGGAGTGCTATCACGAAAATATCTATGCCGAACAAGATGTATATTACTTCTTTGATGAGGTTCAATATGCGCAAGATTGGGATCGATGGTTGAAAATCATTTATGATACACAACCTGATACCCGTATTGTTGCAACCGGCTCTGCAAGTCCGGCATTGATGAAAGGCAGCAGAGAAAGCGGTGCTGGTCGCTGGACCGTCATACAAGTTCCAACCATGTCCTTTTACGAGTACTGTGAATTGTTGAATTTGGAGCGTCCCAATATTGCTCCCGATTTAAAAGTAACAACTATGCTCCATAAAAGTCAGATTGAGCGGACTCAAATTATGATGCAGCTTTCCAAAGTTCAGAATCATTTTAAGAGATATTTGCAGGTTGGCGGTTTCCCGGAATTGGCATTAGCTGATAACGATTTGATGGCGCAGCAGATTATGCGAGAAGATGTTGTGGATAAAGTTCTGAAACGCGATCTACCTTCACTTTACAATATTCGTAACGCAACAGAATTAGAGAGAATTTTCTTATACATTTGTAACGTCTCTTCGGAAATTGTTTCAATCGAAGCAATTACAAAAGAGCTAAACGGAGTATCTCGCACAACCGTTGAAAACTATATTCAGTATCTGGAAAGTGCAAATCTGATTTATCAAAGCTGGCCGGTCGATATGGCCGGAAAGAAAATATTGAAAGCACGGCCTAAAATTTATATTGCGGATGCAGCGATTCGAAATGCTGTCTTAATGGATGATTCAATATTGACGGATCCTATCGAGATGGGTAAAATTGTTGAAACCGCTGTTTATAAGCACGTTGCCGCATTCTACTATCAATATGCCACATCTGTCGGTTACTTCAGGGGTGGTAAAAAAGGGAAAGAAATTGATATTGTGGTAGACTACCCCAATACAAAAAATATCCTTATAGAAGTCAAATACAGAGAAGGTGCGCCGATTGCGGATGATGATGCGATTGCGGAATTGTATGAGGAGTCGTCAGCAGCAATTGTTATTACAAAAAATGCCGATGATTTTGGCGTTCACAACACAAAGTGTGGCAAAGACTTGCTGCGAATTCCTGCGTTTGCTTTCCTGTATTTGCTGGGAAACGCCGAAAAACACGGATACCGCGGAATTGAACAGTAACGTACTCCGCATTATCATCAAGTTGTAGATTCATCATTTTCCTCCCGGATTTCTGCAAGAAATCCGGGATTTTTCTAACTTTGTGATTTCTTTTGCATCTGTTCAAGATTTGCTTTGGGGGACAGTTTGGAGACCGATCAAAATTCAATATGGGAGAAGCGCAACAAGCTGGGACTTATCGACTGGAAGGGTATGCACCAGCAGGCGGCAGAACTTCTGCGCAGCCTGGGTTCCAACATCAATCCCAAGTCGAGAATGAGCAGTCTGAGCGTTGCCGAGCAGCAGATCGTGGAGATTTCCAAGGCCGTTTCCGCCGACGCGGAAATTGTGATTATGGATGAGCCTACAGCGGCTCTTTCCAAGCGGGAATGCGAGGAGCTCTACCGGATTACCGAGCAGCTCCGGGCACAAGGAAAATCCATCCTGTTCATTTCCCACAGGCTGGAGGATATGTACCGGCTGGCAGACAGAGTTACCGTATTCCGGGATGCCGCTTACATCGGCACCTGGGATATTCAGGAAATTACCAACGAAATACTGGTGCAGGCCATGGTGGGTCGGGAAATTAAGGATCTGTATCCCAAGCTGACCCCGAACATCGGCGAGGTGGTGCTGGAAGTGAAGCACCTGACCAGCACCGGCGTATTCCACGATGTAAGCTTCGATGTGCGCAAGGGCGAAATCTTCGGCCTGACCGGTCTGGTCGGCGCCGGGCGCAGTGAAGTATGTCAGGCTATCTGCGGTGTCACCGGCTATCAATCCGGCACAGTGGTGCTAAAGGGAAAGGAAGTTCACTTTACCCATCCTTCCCAGGCGATGGATGCCCGGCTGGGCTATCTGCCGGAGGATCGGCAGAAGCAGGGCTTGCTCCTTTCCTGGGAGATCTTCCGAAACGAGACCATCGCTTCTCTGAAAAAGTACAGCCACCTGCTGGGGCTGGATGTGAAGGCCGAGCAGCGGGACGGAGAGTCCTTCCGCAAGACCCTGGGCATCAAGAGCCGCAGCGTTATGGACAAGGCAGACTCCCTGTCCGGCGGCAACCAGCAGAAGGTGGTTCTGGCAAAGCTTCTGAACGTTGATCTGGATGTGCTGATTCTGGATGAGCCCACCAAGGGCGTGGACGTGGGAGCCAAATCCCAGATGTACGAGATTATGAGCGAGCTTGCCCAGAAGGGCTACGCCATCGTCCTCATCTCCTCTGAAATGCCGGAGGTGCTGGCCATGAGCGACCGGATCGGCGTGATGCACGAGGGCAAGCTGGTGAAGATTCTGAACCGGGACGAGGCCACCCAGGAAAAACTGCTGGCCTACGCCATGAACTCCGCGGACACTATGCTAAAGGAGGAAACCGGCCGTGAATAATAACACAAGAAGCAATCCTCTTCGCAGCCTGTTTTCCAATCACTCCCAGGAATGCGTGCTGATCTGCCTGATTCTCGCAGTCAGCTTCCTGGTGCAGCTGCGAACCGGCGGCAGCTTCCTGTCCGCCTCCAACCTGAACGAGCTGATGCGGGAGGCCTCCATGCTGATGATTGTCTCCATCGGCATGACCATCGTCATTGTCAGCGGCGGCATCGATTTGTCGGTTGGCTCCGTCATGGGTCTTGCGGGTATGATATCGGTGCTGGTGCTCCGGGATCATCCTCAGATTCCTGTGATTCTGGTCTTTGCCATCGGCATCGGCGTGGGTCTCATCTGCGGCATTATCAGCGGCTTTGTGGTCGCCAAGCTTCGGATTGCTCCGCTGATTGGTACCCTGGGTACCTGCGATATTTTCCGAGGCGTCATTTATCTTTTCAGCAAAGGCGAATGGGTCAGCCAGACGGATATGACCCCGGAATTTTTGGCAATCTCTACCAGCAAATTCCTGGGCATTAACTACATGGTGCTTTTTGCCATCGCCGTTGCCATCTTCGGAATCATCTTCATGGGCCACACCCGGTTCGGCCGCCAGCTCTACGCCATCGGCAGCAACGCCGAAAGCGCTCGGATTTCCGGCATCAAGGTGGAGCGGAACAAGTGGATCGCCTATGTCATCAGCGGCATGATTGCCGGCTTTGCGGGTGTTCTGTGGGTATGTAAATACGCCTGCGCTCAGGGCACCACCGCCACCAGCTTTGAGCTGAACGTCATCGCCTCCGTGGTTCTGGGCGGCGTGTCCATCACCGGCGGCGCGGGCAGCATGTACGGTGTCCTGCTGGGCTCCCTGCTGTTCGGTATTCTGAACAACATCCTGCCGCTGATCCAGGTCTCCTCCTTCTGGCAGAGAGCCATCCGCGGCGCGGTGATTCTGATTTCCGTTGTTATCAATTCTCTGGTGCTCCGTCGGGCATCCAAGAAAGCCTTGATTAGGAGGGAAGAGCATGAAAAAGCCTGAAACTGCCCTCAAATCCAACGGTGCCCGTACCGTCGCCAGTAAGATCTTTTCCCGGTGGGAAACCTTCCTGGTTCTGATTTTCCTGACGGTCAATATCATCAACATCAACCTTTCCCCCTATTATCTGAACTACAACAACCTGATGGACGCCATGATCAACTTCATGGACAAGGGCCTGATGGTTTACGGCACCATGATGGTGCTGGTGCTGGGAGAAATCGATATTTCCATCGCCTCGATCATCACGCTTTCCGCCTGCGTGGCGGGCTGGTGCGGGGAGCAGGGACTACCCTTTGCGGCCTGCGTTTGCGTGGCGCTGCTGGTGGGCGCACTGTGCGGTGCCTTCAACGGAATGCTGCTGGTGAAATTCCCCGAGCTGAACTCCACCATTGTTACCCTGGGCACCCAGATTCTTTTCCGGGGCATTGCCTATATGCTGCTGGAAGATCAGTCTTTGAAGACCTACGCCAAGCAGCTGAGCCACCTGGCATGGGGTAAGATCCTGGGACTTCCGGTGATCCTGTTCTCCTTCATCGTTCTGACGGTGATCTTTGGCTTCCTCATTCACCGGACCACATTCGGACGGCGGCTGTTCGCCACCGGCACCAACCGCACTGCCTCTCACTTCTCCGGCATCCACTGTGACCGCATTAAGATGATTGTATTCACGGTCAACGGCCTGTGCGCGGCGTTTGCCGGACTGTTCCTGGCGGCCAAGCTCCACTCTGTCCGGGCCAGCATTGCCCAGGGCTATGAGATGGAAGTCATTGCCATGGCTATCTTAGGCGGCGCGGCTACTACCGGCGGCCGGGGCAATGTAGGCGGCATGATTCTGGGCGTGTTCACCATCGGACTTATCCGCTACGGCGCGGGTCTGGTGAACGTGGCCTCGGATACCCTGAAAATCATCATCGGACTGCTGCTGATTATTGTATGCGCAGTCCCCAACCTGAAGCAAGTAATTTCCGATGCCAAGGAGCAGTTCCGCGGCCGGAAGCTTGAAAATAAAGGAGGAAAAAACACATGAAAAAACTGGTAGCGCTTTTACTCGCTGTGTGCATGGTTCTGGGCCTGATGGCCGGCTGTGGCAGCACCCCGAAAACCGAAGCCCCTGCCGCTGACAGCGGCAACGCCGGCAGCAACGCTGCCGCTCCCGCAGACGATTCTCCCACTGCGGACTATAACGCCGGTGCGGACGCACCCACCTACGTCATGGTTTCCAAGACCCTGTCCGACCCCATCTTCATCGATATGTACGTTGGCTTCCGTCAGTTCTGTGAAGAGTCCGGCGTAAGCTGTATGTACCGCGGCACCGAGGAGCCCACCGTTGAGAAGGAAATCGAGGTCATCACCCAGCTGATCGCTCAGGGCGTGGACGGCATTGCCGTGATCGCCGCCGACTTTGACGCGCTGGAGCCCATCCTGTCTCAGGCTATGGGCAAGGGCATTGCCGTCGTCACCTTCGACTCCGCCGCCAACCCCGACTCCCGTGCGGTTCACGTTGAGCAGGCTTCCATCGACCTGGTCGGCAGAATGCAGATGCAGTCCGCTCTGGCCATCTGCGGCGGCGCAGGCTCCACCGGCACCATCGGCATCCTGTCCGCTCAGCCCGAGAGCCAGCTCCACGCCGACTGGTGTGCCGCCATGCTCAAGGAAGTGGAAGACCACCCCGATGACTACAAGAATATCACCGTCCTGCCCATTGCCTACGGCGACGACCTGCCCGACAAGTCCACCACCGAGGCCCAGGCTATGCTCCAGAACTACCCCGATCTGGATGCCATCATCAGCCCCACTACCGTCGGCATCCTGGCTGCCGCCAAGGTGATTCAGGATCTGGGTTCCGACTGCAAGGTCACCGGCGTGGGTTTGCCCTCCGAAATGGCTCCCTACATCGACAATGGCATCTGCTACGACTGCTACCTGTGGAATCCCTATGACCAGGGCTATCTGGCCGCTGCCGCTACCCATTCCGTAGCCACCGGCGAGTGCAAGGGCGATGTGGGCGACACCGTCACTGCCGGCCGCCTGGGCACCAAGACCGTGGAAGAGTACTACGACGGTGGTACCCAGGTTCTGCTGGGCGAACCTCTGCGCTTCACCAAGGACAACATCGACGAGTGGAAGACTCAGTTCTGATTTGAAGAAAACTCTGACCGAATCCTCTCCTTACAAAAAAGAAAAGGCATCGAGTGACCCTCGATGCCTTTTCGCCCTATAACTATCATGATGAATCAAATCTTGTTTGTATCCGATATTGACGGCACGCTGCTGAAAACCGGTCAAATGCCCCGGATTTCCGTCCTGCGGGCAATTGCCCGTTTTCAGGAGGAGGGCGGAGAATTCTGCCTGTGTACCGGCCGGGCGCTGCCTGCGGTCCGGGAGCTTCTGAACTGGATTCCCGGATGCACCTATGGCATTCTGTGCGGCGGGGCCGTGATCTACGATTTTGAAAAGGACGAACCGATCGTCGTCCACAGCCTGGACGGGGCGGTATTCCCGGCGCTGGAGGCACTAATGGCCCAGGAGCCGGATATCAGCGTCACCGTGTCCACGGCCCGGGAAATCTACCGGATCCGGGACAATCTGCGGCTTCTGACCCGGGGCGTTTCCGAGGATCAGACGGCACCTACGGCCCGACTTGCGGAGGTTGGCCCCATCGTCAAGGTGCTCTTCACCTGCGACGAGCCGGAGCGGCTGGAGGCTGCGGTTGCCCGGCTGTTCCCGGCGGAGCGGTTCACGCTGAGCCGGGCCAGCACCCATTTTTACGAGCTGACCGCTGTTGGGGTGAACAAGGCCTCCGGCATCCGGGAGCTGAACGGCAGATTGGGGAACCGGCGGGTGTTTTCCGCCGGGGACGCCCCCTCGGACACGGTGATGATCTCCCAATCCGAACTGTTTTTTGCCCCGGAGACTGCCATGCCCTCGGTGTGCGCCGCAGCGGATCGGATCATCCCCGCCCCGGAGGCCGGGGGATTGGCCCGGGCCTTCCGGCAGTTGGAGGATTACCTGAAGGGCGGCCTGGCCGCAAAGACGATTGACAGGGGGAAACTGCAATGAATCAGGAGAAGAAAACGCGGGATGCCTATCTGGGCATTGAACTGGGCTCTACCCGGATTAAGGCGGTTTTAATGGACGGCAGATTTGCCCCCATTGCCAGCGCCGGATATACCTGGGCCAGCCGCTACGAAAACGGTATCTGGACCTACGACCTGACTTTGGTCTGGGAAGGCCTGAGCCGGGTGCTGGCGGAGCTGAAAGTCCCCGAGGGCACCGTCATCCGCAGTGCCGGCGTATCCGCCATGATGCACGGCTATCTGGCTTTCGACAAGGACTGGAATCTGCTGGTGCCCTTCCGCACCTGGCAGAATACCACCACCCGACAGGCCTCCGAGGCCTTAACCGAGCTGCTCCATTCCAACATTCCCCAGCGTTGGAGCGTGGCCCACCTGTATCAGGCATTGCTGAATGGGGAAGAACATGTTCCCCAGGTTGCCCACCTGACCACCCTGGCGGGCTATGTGCATTTCCTGCTTACCGGCGAGAATGTGCTGTGCGTGGACGATGCCTCCGGCATGTTTCCCATCAACCCGGCTGGCACGGATTATGACGAAACCATGCTGGAAAAGACCCAGAAGCTTCTGGATGAGTACCATATGCCCTGGAAGCTGCGGGAGCTGCTTCCGGGGGTACTGCCCGCCGGTGTTCCCGCCGGAAAGCTGACCCGGGAGGGAGCGGCTCGGCTGGGAAACACGCTGGAGCCGGGCGTGCCCTTCGCCCCTCCGGCGGGAGACGGAGGTACCGGCATGGTGGCGACCAACAGTGTGGCCGTCCACACGGGAAACGTGTCCGCGGGTACTTCCATTTTTGCCGACATTGTGCTGGAGAAGCCCCTCAAGGGTCTCTATCCGGAAATTGACAATGTGACCACTCCCACCGGCCGCCCGGTGGCGGAAATCCACTGCAATAACTGCACCAACGACATGAACGTCTGGGTGTCCCTGCTTGGGGAGACTGCCCGGCTTTTTGGGGCGAACCTCGATACCAACGAGCTTTACACCCGGCTGTACCAAAAGAGCCTGGAGGCAGACCCGGACTGCGGCGGAGTGGTCAGCGTCAACTATCTGGCGGGGGAGTGCATCACCCATCTGGATCAGGGCTTCCCGCTGGTGCTGCGCAGCCCGGACAGCCGGATGAATCTGGCCAATTTCCTGCGCGCCCAGCTCTACGCCACCTTTGCTACCCTGCGCATCGGTTTTGATCTGCTTGCCCAGGAAAATGTGACCATCGAGAATCTGATGGGCCACGGGGGCGTGTTCAAGACTCCGGGAGTAGGTCAGCGGTACCTGGCTGCCGCCTGTGAGGTGCCTGTGACCTGTCTGACCACGGCAGGGGAGGGCGGGCCCTACGGCATGGCGCTGCTTGCCGCCTTTATGATTCTGCGGCAGGAGGGGGAATCCCTGGAGGCTTTTTTGCAGAACCGGGTCTTTGCCGACGCCGCCTCCACCACCTGCCAGCCCCTTCCTGAGGACGTGGCGGGCTACCGCCGATTCCTCAGCCGCTTCACTTCCTGCCTGGAATTGGAACGGGTGCTGGATGAGAAGGCTTGATAGAATGAAATACATCAAACGCCTATGCCAAATCTGGCACAGGCGTTTGATATTTTTCGCCCTCCGGCAGCGGGAAAAAGCTTGACGTTTTCGGGAAAACATCATACAATTACCGCGTATTCGTGTGCGCATCAGATCAATACCGAGTGGTATTTTGCGCACCGGGCCTGGATGAACAATGCGACTTCCGGCAACTATCATACTGAACTCCAATTAAAATCTTTAAAAAAGATTTTAATTGCCTGAAGGGCA
>OIXQ01001053.1_pt1 | contig 11257 bp, 10 predicted proteins | sample 1587791 | NCBI WGS metagenome assembly OIXQ01 (sample SAMN03283273) | human gut metagenome | biome: human-associated habitat; material: feces | host: Homo sapiens | place: Peru | collected 2012
CGGCATGAATATCGTTAAGAAGTCCTACCCATGCGGCAGGAGCGATAGAAAGATTTAAGAAACCCTTTACAACGTTGAAGTCAGCAATGACATTTCCACAGTTTTTCTTTAGGTATTCGCCAATTTCCAGAGCAGTATCCTCAGGTTTTTTCTTTGACATCTTGAGGAATGGAAATACAACGAGGGTAAGGTTTCCTTCGAAATTACTCTTGGTCTTCTGCAGGGCTACCATTTTCTCAGGCACGTCCTGTCCGTAAAGCTCCTTCACCGCAGCGATGACCGAGCTAATGATTTCGTTTTCTATCTTCATTTATAACTATTTTTACCGGTAATAATTTTTTGCGGTGCAAAGTTACTGCAAATTAGGGACAATGCAAAATAAATCATGATAAATTTTGTTGCCTTGTCCTTCTTGTTGCCTCTTCATCCCCATTCGAGAATGGTCTATACCCCTTCGAGAATGATTTCTGCCACGTCTTCTGGTGAGTTCCACAGGATGCCATCCTTCAGTTCGTCATCAGTAAATCCGAGCAGAGCTTCTTCTGCCTCCTTGGGAGAGATAGCTGGAGTTCCATCTTCGTTTTTCGCATCGAGCAATGCCTGTAATACGGCAGCTCTGTATTCTTCAATAGTCATCATACTGTTGTATAGTTATGTTGTTTGTTTCTGGTGACAAAGATACAGTTTTTCTTACAAAGAGCAAAGCTTTTTATTATTTTCTTTTGCATATTCAGTTAATTCTTTTACTTCATATTCTACATAAGGACATTCGTTGCTATAATAAATAGTGAAATCTTGATTATCTATTTTCATAGGTCTTGCATTATCATTAAATCTAGGAGTTTCGCTATCATCAAATTGTAATGCTAATAGTTCATAACTTACTCCTTTCTGAATTTAAGTCTTCTGTTTCCATCATTATTTCATCAAGCTTGTTATATAGATTCTATGACCTCACTATCTTAAACTAAATTAATAATAGAAATAAAAGCTGAACTGTCAATTTGTTAAATTCTATGACCTCTGTAATTTGCTGTTCTCACTTAAACTTTTGGTAAATAATTTAACATAAAAAAAATAAGATATAAATATTAAATTATTTACATCTTAAAGTATACTTGTAATTTGTTGTTTTAATTCTCTTTAATTATTTGTTTTGAGCCATTACTTACATGAATTTCAATATCTTCTTTCATAGATACAAATTCATTAGATTTAGATGACCAAACAATTTTACCTTTTTCTTCTTCTGAATCAACATATTTTATTGTATATGTAAAATTAACACCTTTTTGATTATATTCATAAAATATTTTTGCTAGTTCACTTTCACTTGTTCCATTTAAACTTGCAAAATAGGGAATACCTAACGAATAAGTCAAAGTTACTTCATTATCATCTACTTTTACCATAGTACCTGATTTTATAGATTGTGATATTAATTTTCCATAACTAACATTCATACTATATACATTTCTAATTATCACTTTAACTTTATCATTTAAAGTGACTGCATTATCACTAGAAACATTATAATAGTTGGGAATCATTATTCCTTCCCCCAACGAAATAACGAATGTAATTTGAGTATTTTCTTCTAACTTAGTTCCTTTAGATATAGATTGAGATATAACATTGCCTGAAGTTACATCCTTATCAAACTTTTCGGTTATTTTACAATTAAATTTATTTTTAGAACACCATTTAGTTACATCTGCTTTTGTTTTAGAAGAAAAATCTTCCATAGTTAATGTTTGTTTGCCTTTTGAAATAACAATAGTCAATTTATCACTTCTTGTAAAGTTGTTTTCATTCGTTGCAATATTATCAAACTCATAACTTATAACATTTAAAGCTTCTACTGTATCAGAATATTCCTCTTTAATTGTAACATTTGAAAGTTCATTTTCTTCCTTCCATATTTTAATTTCTGAAGCAGTTACTGTCTTGAAGTCTGGAACTTTTATTTTCTCATTTGGATCTTTACCCTTACTTACAATAATTGTTATTTGGTTACCTTTAAATATTCTAGTTCCTGACTTTATTGACTGTGAAATTATTATTCCTTCTGATATTTTACTATCATATTTTTGTTCTTCTTTAACCTCAATATTATTGTTATTTCCCCATTTTGTAGCAATGGTACTAAGCCTATTTTCAAACTCTGGAACTTTTACTAACCTCGAAAGTATAATAATGATGATAATAACAATAATTACAATCACGCTTGAAATAATAGTAATTATTTTCTTTTTTTTCTGTTTATCTAAATACGAAGTATCTTCTTCTATTTCATTTTCATGTGTAACAATACCTTTTGTTTCATCAATTGTTTCCTCGTTAAATTTTTCTAAAAAACTACTCATTTCTTCTTAATGTTCCTTTCTCCAAAGTTAGAATGCAATCAGATTTGTCGGCAATTTCTTTAGAATGAGTAACCATAATTATACACTTATTATGCGTATGTGCTAAAGTTTTAAAAATTTTTACTATTTCTTCTGACATTTCCTGATTTAAATTTCCAGTTGGTTCATCCGCAAACAACAAATCTACATCTGTTGATAGACTTCTTGCTATTGCTACTCTTTGTTGCTCTCCACCAGATAATTTATTTACAGGTCTGTTTGCCTTAACTCTATCGATACCAACAAACTTAAGTAAATTTCTCGCAATCACTTCCATATTTCCTGGTATTTTATTATCAGTTATTCCCATTGCAACATATATATTTTCAAGGGCAGTCATATAATTTATTAAATTATAGCTTTGAAATATAATACCAATTTTATTTCTTCTATATTCTTCTAATCCAATATTTCTTATATCCTTATTTTCATATTTAATAGTACCAGTAATAGGTTCTTCTAGTGCAGATAATAAAGATAGTAAAGTCGTTTTTCCTGATCCAGATTCTCCTAAAATAGTATAAAATTTACCTCTTTCAAAATTAAACGAAATGTCTTTAAGTATATGTCTTATCACATCACCATCTTTGTAGTAATAACAAAGTTTTTCTGCTTTTAATATATAATTATTATCCATAAATTCCTCCTATTACATAAGTATCTTTCTTGGATTTAATTTAAGCGTATAATATATTGGAAGTGTAGTAGATAAAGATATACTTATTATTGCAACTGTATAAATCATTAAAATTGTTTTTACATCTAATGAAACAGTATAATTATCAGTAATTTTTTCACTATCTATCAAATCATAAGAATTATAATTATTTTGATTTTCTATTTTTGTACTTTGTTCAGTTATTTGATTTTTCAACATTTTATTAGATACATCCTTTGCAATTATATTACCAGTAAATACTGATATTGTTATTGCTACAATTGATACTAATAAAGTTTCAAGTAATAATTGCATTGCAATATTTATCTTTTTTTCTCCAAGAGCAAGGTAAATTCCCATTTCTTTTTTTCTTTCTTTGCAAAACAAAACCATTATAAGACCTATTATTATTACTGATGCTATTATAGATGCATAAACAATTATGTTTGATAAATCTTTCATATTATTCATTGGAACAGTAATACTACTAATGCTTTCTGAATTATCTTTGAATACATAACCTTTAGGTAAATTAGATAAATTTTCACTTTTAAACTCTTCGACATCTTCGATACTATTAAGTTCATATTTTGTTATTACAGAGAAAGTATCGAAAGTATCAACATTTTGTTTTTTTATCTCATCTGTTACTTTATTATGAATATTTTTGATTGCTTCATTAGGCATATATATTGTATCTATGTATTCACTTTCCACTTCAACTGTTTTTCCTTCGTTGTTTTTCTCATATTCTGTTTTCGTTTTAAAAATACCAATGATTTCATACTCATCTTCAACTACAGTTACATCGGCACTATCAATATCAGTCTGACTACCAAGTTTTATTTTATCACCAACATTTAATTTATTTTTATTTGCTACTTGCTCAGATATAAGAATTACATTATTACCATTTTTAATGTCATCATCTGTAAATGTTTTTCCTGATATAATTTTAATACTACCGTCATCTTGTTCATTAACTGTTTTTTTATATGCGCCTAATATATCAAAAGAATTAAAAGGATGATTTTCATTATTCTCATCTGTTCCTAAGGCACTTTCTTCTTTTCCGTTTTCTAACTTGTTACTTCCAAGCCAATATTTATAATAAAAATAATATTTTTTCACATAAGAAGAACTGCCAATTTTTTTTATTATTTCTTCAGTAAGAGAATTATCTTTATCTTCTAAAAAATTTAAATAATCTTCTTCAATACTTACTTCTATTGGAATTAAATCTGTAAAAGATTTTTTGGTTTTTAAAAGGGCATTTTTAACTGAAATTGCACCAGCCATAACATTGCAAATCAAAAGTACAGCCATAAATAATATAAATGAGCGATTTTTTCTTTTTTTGATACTCAACAAACTTCTGCTTACAAAATTCATGCAATACCTCCTAAACTATCTTTAATAAAATATTATAAATGTTTTCGTTATCACTTGATATATAACTATATGTATAATTATTCCGTCATTCCAAACAGCATATTTTGTACCAAAAGTTGGATCTTTAAATAGTAATTTTAAAGTAAAAAACACAAAATCTGATACAGAAATATTATACTTTTTTTTACCAAAAATGTCAACCGATTTCAGTAAACTTCCTACCGATTTCAGTAGTTTTATGTCAATGCTTTAAATATTTTTCTTGTTTTCAGAAAAATTTATTGAAATCAAGAGATTTTTTTGTTATTTTTTTGATATAATTACATATAGACAAAGGAGGCCATAATATGTCTTTTACGCAGGCAATAATCAATAGAATACTTGAACTATGTGAAAAGAACCATATTACTCCAAATAAGTTATCAGAACTTTCCACTGTACCGGTAGCAACACTATTTGCGTTACTAAATGATAAAGTAGAAAATCCTAGTTCCAGAAACATATATAAAATGTGTAAGGTTTTTGGGATAACTATGGCAGAGTTTTATGATACTGATATATTTAATCAAATGAATTTTACGAAATAATTATTTATATCGCAACCAAAATGGTTGTTTTCTTTTTACATAATTTTTTATTTTTTTTTAAACATTTTCTACCGATTTCAATAAATACTGTGTTATAATTTAATTGTAGAGGAAATACGGGCATTTAAGTTATAAAGATGGATATATCAATGAAACCCCAACCTATTTTCCTCTGCATCCCAATTTATGTTTTTCATTTAATCTACACACTCCTTTCTGAAAATGAGGCAACAATGCCTCATTTTGTTTTGCAAAAAAAGAAGAGACTCTTAAGTAATTAAGCTATTTAAAATACTTAATACTAAAAGTAGTTCCTTCTCCTTTTAAAGAATTCACGATAACTCTTCCGTTATCCTTTTCTATTATTGCTTTTGCTAAAGATAATCCTATCCCATTACTATCACTACTAGAGTTTTTTCCTTTATAAAATCTTTTAAAAATGTTTATTGTTTCATCCTCGCTCATACCTTTTCCAAAATCTTTTATTTTTATCTGGGTGTAAGTGTTATTTTTATCTACTTCAACAATAATTATACTGTCGTTAAAAGAGTAATCCACAGCATTTTTTAAAATATTTGTTAATGCTTCTACCTGCCATCTATAATCACAATATATTTTATTCTTACTTCTATCTTTAACAACAATTTTAATATTTTTTAAATCACACAAATTTTCAATGTTTTCAATGCTTGAATTAATGATTTTTTTAACTGGTGTTTCTTTTCTTATAAATGTGATCGTATTAGATTCAAACATTGAAAGTTTCAGTATTGATTGAATTAGAAATGATATTTTAGAAATATCCTTTTTTACTTTCTTAATGAATTCTGGTTTAATTTCAATATCATTTTCTAAATCATCAATAATATTATCTAACATTATAATTGATGATGTTAAAGGAGTTTTTAGTTGATGTGAAATATCTTGTAATGAATTTTTTAAATTAATCTTATCTTGATTCGCTTTTTCTGTATTTTCTTTCAACATAACCGTTGTCTTATATATTTCTTGTTTTAATATTGACAGTTTATCTTCTGATACATCATTGATATCAATTTCATAATTTTTTTGATTAATTTTTTCTAAGCATTTTATTATTTTTTCTATTTCATTATCTCTTTTAAAATAATATCTTACAAACAAATAAATCAAAATCATAAATGATAACAATAATATAAATATTTTTAATATATTAAATTTAATATATACTTCATTGTTTTGATTTATATATGAATCTTTATTAATGTCATAACCATATTCATGAAATAAATTATCCTTATTATTTGAATTTAATATTTCTATTATTTCTTCTTTCTCTATTTCAGGATATTTTTCTTGTATTTTTGCTACAATTCCATTTATTTTTTGATTTGTATTATATTTATATTTATTGTATTCAACCTTATTAACTAGACAAAGTAGTATTATAAAAAACATAATTGCACATAAACTTTTCATCAAATATTTTCTTAAATATACATTGTTACTCATCTATTCTATAACCTATTCCTTTTACAGTAATGATAATATCTGTTTCAAGCTTTTCTCTTATTCTTTTTAGATATACTGTAACAGTGTGATCATCTACATCATTACCTGTCCAATCCCAAATTCTATCTAATATTGTTGCTCTTTTTACTACTTTGCCAACATGGTTAAATAATAAGTGGATTATTTTTAATTCTAAACTAGATAGCTCTATTACTTCATTATCTCTATAACAAATCATTTTATCAAAATCAAAAGTTATGTTTTTTACTTTAATGTTCTTTGTCAATTTGTTTCTCAAAATTATTTTATCAACTCTTGCTAATAATTCTTTAGTAGAAAATGGTTTTGTCATATAATCTTCAGCACCCAAATTCAAACCTTTTACTATATCATTTTCATCATCTTTTGCTGTGAGAAATACTACTGGTATTTTCTTTTCTTTAATAACATTTTCATAAAAATCAAAACCATTACCATCAGGAAGAGAAACATCTAAAATAATAAGTACTGGGGTATTAGTTTGCAAATACTTTTTCGCATCTTCTACATTTGTCAAGAACATTAATTGATGATTATTTTTCTTAAAGGCATATATAAGTCCTGTAGCTATATTTTCATTATCTTCAATTAATAACAAATTCATAGGGTTTTCCTCCTTTACAATCTAATTATACCATGAAAAGAGGATATTTTCTTCATATCCTCCTTAGATGGTTTCTTTTCTTATTGTTTCAATTATATTCTGTTTATTTATTTTTTTAATAGAGTATCTCATAATAGTATAAACTATTATAAATACAAATACTACACTAATAATAATTGCCCCTAATGGTAAATGATATGGTAACTCTAATTTTTCACTATAAGAAGCATGAATTAAGTAAGAACCTAGTATTCCTAAAATACATCCATATATTAATGATTTAGATGAATAAAATAAAACTTCTAAATTAATCATACGATTAAACTCTTTTTTTGTCATACCAACACTTTTTAACATGGCAAACTCATTTTGTCTTAATTGCATATTTGATGTTAATACATTAAATATATTTGTTACTCCAATAAGAGTTATTACCACTATAAATCCATATAGGAATATACTTATAACTATTGAAATAGCTCTATCTCTTTTGGCTTGTTCCTCAAAATTATGAAACACTAATTCTTTATCTATTTCTTTTAATTCTTTGGATACTTCATACGGTTTATTTGCATCAATAACTAATCTAAATGGAGTAAAATTAAATTCATTATAATATTTTTCATTTACTACTATTATACCACCATAATCTACATATCCTTCTAAACCGACCGGAATTTTTTTGTTTACAGACATTAATCTAATTGAGACTTGCTCTTTTATGTTATCCTTGCGATATTCTAAATTCATAGTATCGCCTTTATTATATTTATATCTTCTTACAACTTTTCTTTTGCTGTTTGGTCTATTAGTTAATTCAAATTCATCAATTAAAATTCCATCTTTTTTTGCTTCTTCATAATTTAAATTTAATTTCTTCACATAATCTTTAAATGTATCTTCATCTAATGCTTTTAAATTTATTGAAATTCCTTCAGCTGGTAGTTCATAATCTTCATATTTGCTTATCATTTTTTTATCAGTTACTTTGGCACTACCAGTTGAATCATAAATTACATAACTTTTATTGATATTATTTAATTTTTTTATTTTTTCTACTTGTTTTTCATTAGATTTTGACATGTTAAGATATACTATTATATTATAATCATAATTTTTATAATATCTTGCGGCTTGATCAATAGTCTCTGTAATAAAATATGCTAATGATATAAAGGCGAATATACTTATAGTTAGAGATATTACAGTTGTTTTATATTTTTTCTTACTTCTTTTCAAATTTTTATATGCTATAACTCCACTTGTTTTAAATACTTTTTTAATTATTTTAGGAGTTTTCAATTTTTTATTAGTTATTTTTATATCTTTGGCATTTTTTAAATTTTCTATTGGACTTACTAAACTTGCTCTTTTAGCAGATGATATGCTTGACAAGTAGATTGTTACAAATCCTAAACATACTGATAATAAAATATCTATATAATTCATTTTAAAAATCAAACCATTTATACTTTCAAGCAGAAAGTCGCCTATTAAAATGTTTACTACTTTTGTTAAGATAAATGTTGCTAAAACACCACATAATATTCCAAGAGGAACACCAATAAGTCCTAATATTAGTCCTTCAAGTATAACACTCTTTTTTATTTGTTTTTTTGTTGCTCCAACACTGGAAAGCATCCCATACATTTTAATTTTTTCCGTTGTTGAGATAGCAAATGAATTTCTAATACAAAAGATGCTAACCGCGACAATAATTGAAATAACAACACTCATTACAGCTATCATCATTTTGCTCGTTGTATCTGAGAAAGCAAATGCCTCCCACATTAATAATTGATGATTTATTGAGTAAGTAATTCCTTCTTTTTTAAATCTATTACTAGCAATATCATTATAATTGTTTGCACCTAACAACTCTGTAAATGACTGTTTATAATCTTTAGGATTTTTAAGAGCAATAAATGCTTTTATATTGTTTGTTGTTTCGTCTGTTGTTATTCCATATTCTCCAAAATAAGATTCATTTCTAGTGAAGAAACCAACTATTTTGTATTTTTTGATAATGTTCTCGTTAGTCTTAGTATCAATTATGTTTAATTCAATAAATTCTCCTATTTTTAAATCATAGTTTAAAGCAAAATTATTCCTAAGAACAATTTCATCTTTTGTTTTTGGAAATACTCCATCAACTAATTTATATGCTAAATTAATGAAGGTGTTATTGTCAGTTGAATATACGAATATATTTGTTTCTTCTTTTTCTATCTTCTTATATGAAGAAACACCTAATTCATATAAGGCATTAACTTTTTTAACATCTTTATTATGCTCATACTTTGATAATTGTTCTTTTGAAACCGAGTTAACTACTATATGATAATAGCCATTTTCTGCTATATTATCTTGAATTAATGTTTCCTTAAAGGATGTAAACATTCCACTAACCGCACAAATAAGTGCAACTGATAACATAATTCCAATAATACTACTTATAGTTCTTTTTTTATTTAATAAGAGGTTTCTTTTTGTTAATTTTGTTAGTATTTTCACATCTATACCTCCTTAACAATTTTGCCATCTTCTATTTTAATTATTCTATCTGCACACTTTGCTATTTCCATATTATGTGTAATCAAAATTATGGTTTGACTATATTCCTTATTTGATTTAATTAATAGTTCAACAATATCATCACTTGACTTTGAATCTAAATTTCCGGTTGGTTCGTCTGCTAAGATGATTGTTGGGTTAGTAATTAATGCTCTACCTATTGATGTTCTTTGCTGCTGACCTCCTGATAATTGATTCGGCAAATGCTTTCTTCTATTAGTTAATCCAAGTAAATTCAGTAAATTATTTAAGTTATTTTTATCTGGCTTTCTATTGTCTAAGTCAAGCGGTAAAGTAATATTTTCTTCAACATTTAATATTGGAATAAGATTATAAAACTGATAAATAAGTCCTATTTGTCTCCTTCTAAATATTGCTAAATTATCATCGTTTAGTGAATAAATGTTTTTTCCATCAATATAAACTTTCCCTTCTGTTGGTCTATCTACTCCACCAATTAGATGTAATAATGTAGATTTTCCCGATCCAGATGCACCAACGATAGCAACAAACTCTCCTCTTTCTACTGAAAAAGTTACATGATCAAGAGCAATTACTTCTGATTCCCCTTTTCCATAAACTTTTGTTAAATTTTCAACTTTTAAAATCTCCATATTATCCTCCTTCATCTTAATTATATATTACTAATGTTACATCTAAGTTACAAAATGATAAAAAAAGAGAATAGTATAAGCTACAATGGTAAAGGAGGTTTGTCTCAAATCTCTCTATTGCAGCTAGCCAATATAGCCATTCTATCCTCTTAGCACTATTTTACCATATTTTTTCCGTTTTCAGTAGAAAATTATTACTTGTTTACATAAAATCTCTTGATATCAGCAAATTATTTATGAATATCAAAGATAATCGTCGTGTTTTAATGACTAAAAGAATTATTAAAGATATATTTATTGAAATGGAAGAAAAGAAAAATATTCAAAAGATTTATGTTAGAGAATTATGTGAAACTGCTGATATTAATAGAAGTACATTCTATAAATATTATGAATCACAATATGATTTATTAGCAGAAATGCAAAATGATTTGCTCATTCAAATAGAAGAAAAATGTAAAGATGCTGATAATATAAAAGGATTAAATAATATATTACACTATCTAAATAATAATAAAAAAATGTATAGTAGCGAAGAAAATTTTAAAAATGAGATAGAGAAAACTGATGATGCTATAGGTAAAGCTTTGGGAATTGATGAATATTGTTCACATGTTTTTAGATTTCCAAATGGTTATATGTCCTCTAATAATAAGTATCAAAAAAGTAATGCTGTAAAATGGCTGAAAGAACTTAATTACACATATATAGATTGGAATTGCTTGAATAATGATTCAGTAAAAAAGTATAGTAAATCTCAGCTTCTAAATAATTTAAAAAGAACTAGTAAAAATAAAAATACATTAGTTATTTTAATGCATGATACAAAATTTGTAAGCGATTCTTCGACGGCTTTAAAAGAGTCAATTGAGTATTTAAAAAGTGAAGGATAT
>OIXQ01001054.1_pt1 | contig 11215 bp, 10 predicted proteins | sample 1587791 | NCBI WGS metagenome assembly OIXQ01 (sample SAMN03283273) | human gut metagenome | biome: human-associated habitat; material: feces | host: Homo sapiens | place: Peru | collected 2012
AAACCTCAATCTGGAACAAAATCCCTCGCTGACCGCTCTTGCAATTGAATCAGAGCTTCCTAAAAATAAAGTCCCCGCCCCGGCGTGACCGTTCGTCATGCCGGGGCGGGGACTTTTGCGTTTTTTACGGCTCGTCGGATGCGGTGGGTTCCGAAGCAGACTCGTCCGTATTTTCCGAATGCTCGGTGTTCTCGGCGTCCTCCGTGTTCTCGCCGTTTGCGTCATCGTCGCTGAACGGCAGGAGCGAAACGCTCAGCAGCACCGGGTTATGGTCGCTGTAAACAAAGCCCTCGTCAAGCGTCTGCACGTCATTCAGACGGACATTCGGAGAGAGAATATAGCCGTCAATGACGTAATACTGCGTCTTGCTGCTTCCCGCGTGGAACGGCTGATTCGGCAGACGGCAGGTCGGCGTGACCGGGTCATAGGCATAGCTCCAGCCCGTCGGCAGCTCGCCCAGCGAGCCGGGCACCCACTCGGTCGTGGACTTGATGGGATAGACGTCGCGCGTGTCGGCAAAGGTCTGGTTGAAATCGCCGCCGGCGATCACATAGTTGCCCTTGGCGTATTCCTCCTGCATCAGCTTGAGCAGCTGCTCGGTCTGCTCGGCCTTGCCCTCGCCGTCGTCATAGGCCTCAAGGTGGAAATTGATGAGCACCAGCTCGTGCTCCTCGTCGTTTTCCAGCGGGATGCGTGTGACCAGCAGGCAGCGCTTGAGGTTCGCGGTGCGTGTCGGCCAGGAGAAGGGGCAGGGGAGGCTGTAGCGCGTGGCGACGGAGATGTCGTATTTGCTGTAGGTCGCGATGCCGGAATGCACCTTGCCGATCGGCTCGGTGAGCGGATAGGGGACGTAGTCACAGGAATAGTTCAGCGCGAAGCGCGTCTCATACTGCCCCAGATCGTGCTCGTACTGCCGCCACTGGTTCATACCGAAGCTGCGGGCGGAATCGTCATCGACCTCCTGCAGCATGACAAAATCCGCGTCGGCCTCGCGCAGAATGCCCTCGATGCCGATCATGTTGTCCGTCACGACGCTCTTGGACTGCGGGTTCACGGACGAGCCGCCGTCCATGAAGAAATCGGCGTCCTCGCCCAGCCCGCCGTAGCCGGTGTTGAAGGTGAGCAGCTTGATGTCGCTTGTGGCGAGCTTCTGCGTCGCGCTGACCGTGCCCGGCTCGGCGACCTCGGCATAGGCGGGGTTATACTCCGTGACGGTCAGATAGCCCAGCAGACCGCCGACCAGAATCGCAAGCGCCAGCGCGACGGCAACGATGATCTTTCCGGCGATCGCAAAGCCGCGCCCGACCTTGCGCCCGGTGCTGCGCTGCTTGGCGGGCATCCGGCCAATGTCTGCGGCGTTCGTATAAAAAACGTGCTGCCCGTCGTCCGGTTCTGCGTCGGGCGCGTCCTCCTGCGGCTCTTCGGCATCGGCGCGCACCTGATAGCCGTCGCTGTCAAGCCGAAGCTCCGCGCCGCTCGGATCGTCGTAGGCCGGAAGGTCTGCCTGCTCCAAGCCGCCGTCGGCCGGGAAGGAATTGCCGTCCGACGGCGTCAGATCGTCGGGAGCGGAAAATCTGTTGTCCATTCCGTGATACCTCCATAAAAGATGGGTTCTTCTTATGATACCATGTTTCCCTGCCAAACGCAAGCACTTTTACCGAAAACCGCCGCCCCGAGCCTGTCGGGACGGCGGTTTTCGATTATACGCGGCCTCCGCCGTGCGAATTGCCGGTGGAGCTGGTGCGCGAGCCGCTGTTGTCGTTGTCCTTCGGACGTTCCGTGCGCGTGACCGTATGATAAAGGAAAATATCACGCTGCTGGGTCAGCTTGAAGCTGTCCTTGCGGATATAGTCCCCGGCGGCCGCCTGCGAGCGGACGGTCTTGAGCTGAGAACGGTAATGATTCAGCGGGATTGCGAACGCCAGGATCGCGCCGAGCGCGATCGCAATGAAATAGAAGTAGACCGGGATGAAATGATAGTCCTTGACCAGCTCCTTGGCCGTGTCGGCAAAGGCGAGGCTGGCGCTGTAGGCGTCAAAATCGTTGAGCGTCGGACGGATGGCCGCGCTGAATTTCGAGCCGACCTCCTCGTCACCGGCGGGGTAGACCTTGACACCCTTGCCGCTCGTCGAGATGAACGCGCCGGGCGCGCCGTCGGTCGGATAGATCAGCAGGAGCATTCCGTCGTTGCCGTTCATGCCATAGCCGTTCTGATCGAAATACTCGTCGGCATACGAGGCGTCGCCGTCGCCGAGGTCATAATCCGTCGTCACGACCACAAGGTCGAAATCCAGCTCCTCGCTGAGCGCGTCGAGCTTCGCGGTCAGGTCGTCGAATTCGGTCTGCGTGAACCAGCCGCCGTCGTCGACCACGCGCGGCGGATGTGCGTCGGCTGCCGCAGCGGGCAGAACGAGCGCGAGGCAGAGAAGCAGGAGCATCAAAACGGAAAAACATCTTTTTTTCATCGTGCTTCGCCTCCTTCTTTACAGAATGCCCAGCAGGCGCAGCAGAAGCAGCACCGCGAAGCTGCCGGCGCCCAGAATGGCCGTCCAGATGCCGAACCAGCGCCAGTAGGCGCTCTTATCCATCGGCAGGTCGCCGACAAATTTGCCGGTCTGCCCGTTCATGGCAAAGGTATACTGCTTGCCCTCCCATGTTGTGCTGAGCAGCCAGACGGGATAGAGCGCGTATTTTGCCTTGCCGTTGGTCAGGCGGATGTTGGAGCTTTCGGGAACCACCGTGGCGTAGCCCGTGGCCGTCTTCGCCAAAAGCGCCTCGGTGGACTTTTTCACGCGCTCGTTGGCGCGTTCGATGCTCTGCTCGGCATTTACGTCGTAGCGGTCGGCAAGATAGCCGGAGAGATAGGCCGTCTGGAAGTCCACCGCGTCGGAAAAGGAGAACGGCTCGATGGACTCCATCAGATCGTCCGGCATTTTCGTTGAGCCGTCGACCGGGACATGGTCGAAGCCGACCGTTCCGGCGCGCAGAAGCGCGAAGTGGCTCGTCTCGGTATAGTTATACTTCGAGTCGCTCCACGTGCGGATGCGCGTGGCGTGATAGCGCACGTGGGCGTCGGCGTCGGCGTCGAAAAGCCAATAGGGGACATAGACGCCCTTGATCTCGTCGAGGTGGTTCTCGCTGCTGAAGAATTTCGGAAGGAGCTTTTTGCCGCTCATGTGCTTTTTCAGCGCGGCCTTGGCGTCCTCCTTGCTGAGCTTGAAGGGAATGACATAGTCCGGCTTGAGGTCGCCGGAGAGACGGCCGGTCAGCATGATCGGGTTGCCGCAGAAGGGGCAGGAGGTCGCGGCGGTGTTCGCGTCGGCGACGATCTGCCCGCCGCAGGAATTGCAGACGAAGACGCCCATGGCGTCCGCCTCGTCGGCGCTCCACTCGGAGCCTGCACCGACGTCCCACTTCATTTCCTCCTGCGGTTGATCCTCCTTGAGCGCCTCGTCGAAGCTCTTGAGCGTCTCCAGATCAAAGGTCGTGTCGCAATAGGGGCATTTCATCTGCTGCGTGCCGCTGTCGAATTCGATCACGCCGCCGCAGCAGGGACATTTGTATTCAATCATGGTCGGCATGTGGATTCCCCCTTTCGGTCAGACAGGCCGGATCAGAGCGGGCTGCCGCATTCCGGGCAGAAACGCGGATGCTGCGACGGGTCGGACGCCGTCCAGCCGCACTTGGCGCATTTTGCCGGACCGGCCGCCGGACGCGGCTTGCCGCATTCCATGCAGAACTTGCCTGTGTTCTTCGCGCCGCAGGAGCAGACCCAGCCCGCCGGAGCGGTCGGCCTCGGGCTGCCGCATTCCATGCAGAATTTGCCCGTGTTCGTTGCGCCGCAGGAGCACTTCCAGCTGTCAGCGGCAGGAGCGACGGGCTGTTGCTGCTGTTGCTGCTGTTGTCCCATGGCAAACAGATTCTGCACGCTTGCGCCGCCGGCCTGATTGGCCATGCCCATGCCCATAAAGCCCATCATCGCGCCGTTCGGGTTTGCGGCCGCGCTCTTCATGGCCTCAGCCTGCGCGCCGACCAGACGGGAGGCCGCCGTGGTGGCGTTGGTGCTCATTGCGGTCTCCTCCCACTCGGTGATCTTCTTGCGCTGATCCTCCGGGACGGAGATGGAGTTGACGCTGAAGCTGAAGACCTCGATGCCGCGCTTTTCGCGCCACTGCGTCGAGAGAACGTCGTTCAGAGCGTCGGAGATCTCAAAGGTGTGCGCAGGGATCTCGTAATATTGCACACGATTGGCAGAGAGCTTTGCCAGCGCGGGCTGGAGCGCATTCATCAGCTCACCCTTGAGGCGGGTGTCGATCTGCTCACGGCGGAACTCGTCGCTGACGTTGGCGCAGACATTCGTATAGAACAGCAGCGGGTCGACGATGCGATAGGAATACACGCCGTTGCAGCGCAGGTCGACCGAGAGCTTATAGCCCAGCTCCTCGTTGACGATCACGCGGAAGGGAATCGGCGTAGCCGTGCCGAATTTGTTGTCGGCAATTTCCTTGGTGTTGAAGTAATAGACACGCTGATCCTTGCCGGTGTCGCCGCCGTAGGTGAAGCGGCGGCCGACGGTCTTGAAGGTGTCGAGAATGCCGCGCCCGAGCGAGCCGGAGAAAATGCTCGGCTCCGTAGAGGTGTCGTATGTAAATTCGCCCGGCTCCGCGCAGACCTCGACGATCTTGCCCTGCTCGACGATAATCATGCACTGCCCGTCAGCAACGGCGATGCCGGAGCCGTTGGAGATGATGTTGTCGTGCCCCTTGGTGTTGGAGCTGCGGCCGGAGACGCGCTTCTGCCCCTTGACCATCAGCACGTTGTTGTCAAGTGCGTCGCAGTAGAAAAATTCCTTCCATTGGTCGGCAAGCGTTCCGCCGAGCGCGCCGATACCGGCTTTGATAAGGCCCATTGAGAAAACCCCTTTCTGTAATGCTGCGGCTTGGCAGCTTTTCGTTACTTCATTATACCATATGCGCATCGTGTTGCATAGATTGTGGAATTGCACAAATTTTTCAAGCGAAATTTAGTCATTCTTTGCCAAAAAAGCGTCCAAAAAATGGAATCTGCCGATTGCGCTCCCTGTCACGGTATGATATACTTTAATATAGTATTTTATAACCCGAGGGGGAATTGACGATGAATGATTACACCTCCGCGCTTTGCCGTTGGCTCGACGGCGGCGTCTCGCCCTACCACACCGTGCAGATGGCGGCCGAGCTTCTGCGCGCGCAGGGCTTTTCCGAACGTCAGGCGGCGGATACGCTTACCGCCGCCGCACCCGGCGACCGCTGGTTTGTGGAGACCGGGACGTTTCTGGCGGCCTTTTCGGTCGGCAGACGGCCGGATTCCTTCCGCATTGCCGCCGCGCACACGGATTGGCCGTGCCTGCGCGTCAAGCCGCACCCGGAGCTGCTCGGAGGCGGCTGCTGCCGCCTGAGCGTTGAGCCATATGGCGGCGCGATCCTGAACACGTGGCTCGACCGCCCGCTTTCGCTGGCCGGCATCGCCATGGTGCGCGGCGCGGATGCCCTGCATCCCGTGCGCCGGTTCGTGCGCTGGGAGGAGCCTGTGGCCACGATCCCGAATTTGGCGATCCATCTGAACCGCGAGGTCAACAAGGGCGTGCCGACGCGGCCGAACGTCGATCTGCTCCCGCTCTGCGCCGTCGTGCGCGAGCAGTTCGAGCGCGAGGGCTATCTGCTGCGGCAGCTGGCCGGAAAGCTCGCGGTCGAGCCGAGAGATATTTTGTCGTTTGAGCTGTATGTCTACTGTGCCGAGCGGGCGCAGACGGTCGGCTTTGACGGCGGCCTGCTGTCCTCGCCGCGTCTGGACAATCTGACGAGCGTCCATGCCTGCATCGACGGCCTGTGCCGTGCGGACGGCGAAGCGATCAACGTCGCGGTGCTCTATGATAACGAGGAGATCGGCAGCAACACCCGCCGGGGCGCGGACAGCGCGATGTTGACCGTGCTGCTGGAGAAGCTGGCGCTGGCGCTCGGCATGGACCGGCAGGGCTTCCTGAACGCCTGCCTGAACGGGATGCTGCTCTCCTGCGACGCGGCGCACGCGCTGCACCCGAACCACCCGGAGTTCGCCGACCCGGCACATGCGCCCAAGCTCGGCGGCGGTGTCGCGCTCAAGCGGTCGCCGCGCTATTCCTCCGAGGCGGAGACCTGCGCCGTGATCGGGGCGCTCTGCGCCGATCGGGAGATCCCGGTGCAGTATTACATGAACCGCGCCGACCTGCCCGGCGGCAGCACCGTCGGCTCGATGGCCTCGGCGCTTCTGGCCATGCCTGCGGCGGACGTCGGCGTGCCGCTGCTGGCGATGCATTCGGCGCGTGAGCTGATGGGAACGGCCGATCAGGCGGCGCTCTGCCGCCTCTGCGAGGCGTTTTTCTCCTGCTGAATCTGTTTTTTGAAACGAGGGAGTGTACATGAAAAGAAGAAATCTGCGGCTGACGGCGCTGCTTCTGGTCTGCGCGGTGCTGCTCGGCAGCGTCGCGATGGCGGCGCCCGAGGACTGGGAATATGAATTCCCGACGAACTGGAGCCATGACGCGATGGTATTTGCCGTGGAGAACGGCATCCTGCGCGGCGATCAGAATCACAACCTGAACGCCGAGCAGCCGATCACTCGCGCGGAGCTTGCGGCGGTGCTGACGCGCCTGCTGGCGGCAACGGAGCGGGCGGACATTGCCGCGTATGCCGATGTCGCCGAGACGGCGTGGTATCACGACGAGCTTGCGGCGGCAGTCGGTGCGGGTCTGCTCAACGGCATTTCGCCGACAAAGATGGATCCTGATGCGCAGATCACGCGTGAGCAGACGGTCACGGTGCTCTGCCGCGCGTTCGGCATCGTGACGGAGCAGGCCAATGCCTGCGACGCCTTCTCCGACGGCGCGAGCATCTCAAATTATGCGCGTCCGTATGTCAGCGCCATGCTCGAAAACGACCTGGTGCACGGCTATCGCGACGGCAGCTTCTGCCCGCAGCAGAGCATCACCCGCGCCGAGGTCGCGCAGCTGCTCTATAATTACATCGACGCGATCGTGGACGACCCCGCGCAGCTCCCGGAGCAGGGGAATGTCGTCTATCGCGGCACGGAGGCGCTCCCGTCGGCTCTGACGCTGGACGGCTCGCTTGTGATCGGGCAGGCCGCCCCGCTTGAGACGAAGCCCGGAGACTGGAGGCTGACCGGCAACCTCACGGTCTGCACCGGCCGCAGCAGCGAGATCGACGTCCGTGCCGTGCAGGCGGCGCATGTCACCTGCGCCCCGTTCAGCGGAACGGTCACGGCCGATCAGCCGGTCTGGCTGGGCGGCGGCGGTGCCGCGCTTTCCGGCGCAACGGATACGGTCACGGTTCTCGTCGGCAGTCACAGCGCCTCCGTGGCGCTGAAGTCCGTCACGATGCTGGGCGGAAGCCTGAGCGTCGCGGGCGGCGTGGATCAGGTGCGCTTTGACGCGTCGGCCGTGATGGACATCACCGGCAACGTCAGGGACGCCGTGCTCGCCGTCGGCGGCACGATCACGATCAACGGCTCGGTGGAGAAGCTCTCGCTGGGCAAGAACGCGAAGGCCGTGGTCAACGGCGAGGCCGTGCAGGTCGAGCTGGACGCCAACGCCTCGCTCGAGATGAACGGCTACGCCAAGCTGATCGTCCTCAACGGGCAGTACGGCAAGGTCGTCGGGTCGGGCTATGCCGAGGAGATCCGCATTCTGGCAGGCGACACCTTTGTCACGCTTGCGACCTCGAAGCTCGACAACCAATGGTGGACGAGCTGCTACGAGAATGCGCCCAATGTCGTGCAGACGCAGAAGGCAGCCTGTGTCATTGACCGCGACACGAAGCTCTATGCAGACCGCAACATGAACAAGGTCGTGCGCGAGCTGAAGCAGGGCGAGATCGTCTATAACGAATATAACAACGGCGGTCGCCTGAGCGTGACGCTCCCGGACGGCACGACGGGCTGCATCTATCGCTCGACCTGCACGATCCTCGACGAGCCGTCCACCGACGGAACGGTAGACTATCCCACGCCCACGAAGGAGGGCTTTATGGATTATCTGGGCTATGACAGCGAGACGGACTACCTGATCTGGGTCAGCCGCTACACGCAGAAGGTCATGGTGTTCCAGGGCAGCGCGAGGAATTGGACGCTGATCCGCACCTTCCCCTGCGGCAGCGGCTCAAACACCACGCCCACGCCTCCGGGCGCCTTCCGCACGGAATATCGCAACACGCGCTGGGATTACGGCGGCTACTACGTCGGAATGCCGACGATCTTCAACGGCGGCCACGCCTTCCACACGGTTCTTCTGAACTACGACGGCTCGTATTATAACGGGACGGTAGGCCGTCCGCTCTCGCACGGCTGCGTGCGTATGCTGCCGGACGATTGCCGCTTCATCTATGAGCTTCCGCTCCACACCCGCGTGGTCGTTTATTGATCCTTGAGAAAACGGAGCGCGCGGCGATCCTGCCGCACGCTCCGTTTCAAGTGCCTATATAAAACATGTTATATGGAAAAGAAACCTCCGGCCGGTCGAAAGGACTTGCCGTCTGCACTGTGCAGACGGCAAGTCCTTTTCTTTTTGCGTGGACGAATAAGCTTAAGACGTCCATCGACGGGAGAACGTATTTATACTGAGGTTGGATGAAGCCATGATATGCCTTCATAGCCGCCGCTGCGGCGCAGATTTCGTATGAGACGATTTTGAAGCATCAACCGCACTTTGCGCAGCTCGTGGACGCCTGATTAAAATCATGGATCTTAATCAGCCTCGCCCGAATCTACGTGTGCCGCACAGTGTTTTCTGTTATGAAGCCGGAATGCTTTAATATTCTGCGTAATCGATGCTGCGTGCGTACAACACAGTATGACCATCGATGTCGCGCCGATGATTCCTGCGGCTGCCATGATGATTTTTGATACTCTTTTCATAGGTCGACTCCCTTCACACAATATTTCTTTTTGCCAGCTTTTGCGTTACGCGGTTTAAATTCGTGACCAGCATATCCCCGGTTATGCGGGGTGTACCACATCCCGACCGGTTATTGAGGTAGTCTATAGAACGATATATGGAGTCCAGATTTTTCGATCCGTCGCAGAGAACCGTCTGAAGGATATGCTTGGCTCTGTCATAGCCGTCGCGGAGCATCTGCTCAATGTTTTCCTGTCTAAAAATAAGAGACTGCTTTACGATGCTTTTGCAGGGAAAAGAAATTTTGACGATTTTATTATCAAAATAGGTGTTTTCAAATTTGTAGCAAATATCATCGAAGTATATGCATATCATATAATCCAGATTGTGTTTTAGAAGCGGGTAGACCGGTATATTGTCGATCATAGCCCCGTCGTAGTAAGCGGTGCTCTCGATTTGGACGGCGTGATTATAGACGGGCATTGCTACACTTGCACGAAGATACATTGGAATTTGCTCGGCGCTCACAGAGGAGAGATTTTTATAAATGATGCTTTTGTGACTCCAGTCAAACAAGGAGCAGTAGAATACGGGTATGGGAACGATTGGCGGCGTGCAGATATCCAGAATGCCTTGCTGCAGCATACTGCTTCTGAGCATTTGCGTGATAACGATCCTCGTTTCTTGGCTGCAAATCGTTTTCCACATTTCAGCGGCGTTTTCGAGCCTGTCGGTTGCATATGCATACCCGTTAAGTACTCCGACTGAGGAACAGCTTATATATTTGATATCTTCAAAGGGGATCAATTCGTTCAGCGCTTTTAGCGCTCCGATTTGATACGCGCCCTTCGCCATCCCGCCGGACAGCACCAACCCGATATCCAACTCATCATCCCCCGAATTACATGCAGATAGAGCCAAAAATGTTGGCAATGAGTGGGGTGCAGAAGCTTTCTGTTCTGCACCCGTTCAAAATTTTGCAGATTATCTTAGATATGCGCCGTTTTTATCTGTGAAGGAACCGCAGAGAATCATAATAAAGTCGACGATCTCGCCGATTCCGCAGAAGCCGAGCGTCACAAGCCAGAGAATACCCGTTCCGATTTTCCCAACATAGAACCGATGGACACCCAGCGCTCCAAGAAAAAAGCACAGAACGGCCGCTGTGCCCTTCGATTTCTCCGAAACAGCCTGCTGGTTTTCAAAAGTTTGATTTGACATGATAAAACCTCCCATTTTATAAATTTTTCCTTGGGTGACAGGATCGATGCGTTTGAAACAAGATCATCCCCGTGAAATAATTATAGACGTTTTCTGTCTATTTGTCAATAGATATTTTCTTTCTAATGTAGAATAGAGCAGGTGATTGAAATGATGTGTTCATTCGGAGAAAAGATCAGACTGCTCCGCGAGAAGGAAGAGATGAATCAAACACAGCTGGGGAAGGCTGTAAACATGACCCAGCGCAAGGTGTCGTATATTGAATGTGGCAAATATGAGCCAAGCATTGACGATATAAAGGCTTTCTGCGCGTATTTTAAAGTTTCGGCTGATTATTTGCTCTCACTGCCCAGAAATTACCGTTATCCCGAAATTTAGGGAACCTCTGATTAAATCGCAAGACCTGCCGAGCACCGCAGCTGATTGATTCAGAGGGTCCTTAGTATTGACTTCCCGACTGAAAGCCTACGCGGATTATGGCTGCAAAGGTGCCGCGCGCTCCGTTTGACAAAGAATGCGCTGTGCGCTATAATAGGCGGCAGAACATCCAAAAAAATCAGACAGGAGGACTTACCGATGAAAAAACTGCTGCTTTTTGCGCTGTGTCTGCTGCTCACGGTTCCGCTTCTGGCCGGCTGCGGCAAGGCGGACGCGGGCAAGACTTCCGATGCGTCTGCGGCGTCAGACAGCACCGCAGAAGATCCGGACATCGTCTATAAGAAGCCGGCGGATGTCGCCGGGATCGATCAAACGGCCGAGGATCCCAGCAACGAGGTGCTGACCTTCAGCTATGACAAGGAGGGGCGCGTGACCGGCTGCAGCTATGCGCTCGACGGGCACCAGATCGCCATTGTCTATACCTATAACGACGAGGAAAACACCGTCCAGCTCACGGCCTTCTCCGACGACATTGTCGCCGCACTGGAGGAATACGACCTGCCCGGCGCGTTCGACGCCGCCCGCGGCTTCACGGAATACAAGGGCTATTATTTCTGCGGCTACGATTTCCAGAAGTAATACTGATTCTTGATTAAAATATTTAATCAAGAATCCCGTGTGCTACGCACA
>OIXQ01001055.1_pt1 | contig 11212 bp, 6 predicted proteins | sample 1587791 | NCBI WGS metagenome assembly OIXQ01 (sample SAMN03283273) | human gut metagenome | biome: human-associated habitat; material: feces | host: Homo sapiens | place: Peru | collected 2012
GCAGTTCCTCCCAGATGTGACCGCAGGAGTCCTCCTCCGTGAAGAAGGAGATCGGGCGTTTCAGTTCCACAAGACGTTTGTCGAACTCATCGTCTGCAAGCCCCTCAAGCGCATCACTCAGAAGGATATATCCGGTGATATATTCAGGAGAGTCCCCATAGACCGGAATCCTTGAGAAATGGAGGTAGGTCTCGTTCTTGTAGAAATTCTTCAGGGACATGTTCTCCTGCGCCGTCATCGCAACGATCCTTGGGGTCATCACGTCGCAGGCCTTGACGTTGTCAAGTTTCATAATGTTCTGGATGACCTTGTTCTCGTCGGAGTCGATCACTCCTTCCTCAGCACCGATATTGGCCATCGCTGTCACCTCTTCCCTGCTGACTGTCGCCTCGTCCTCATCCTTGGTCATCAGATTGGTGATCAACCGGACCATTATCACAAGCGGCCACATAAGAACCGACAGGAACGAGATGGTCGATGTCACAAAACCCATAAGATTCTTCCAATATGATGTTCCGATGGTCTTAGGGACAATCTCGGAGAACACCAAAACCAGCAAGGTTGTCAGCGCTGAGATGATACCGAACCAAGTGCTTCCGAACAAGATGGTAGCCTGCCGTCCAACCGCAGCCGCACCCAACGTGTTTGCGATTGTGTTCAAGGACAGAATAGCCGCCAGAGGCCTGTCAGGATCCGATTTGAACTTAAGGAACTTCTCCGCCGGCTTGTACCCCTGCTCCTTCCTCATTGTGATGTAAGAGAGCGGTGTCGACATCAACACCGACTCCAGAAGCGAGCAAAGGAACGACACACCAAGCGTCCCCAGCATATAAACTATAAGCAGAGCCATATAGGTTTTCAGTTAATTCTTACAAATATAGCATAAATTTCCTCTTTCTGCCTAAATTACCTATGTTTACACGCAAAAAATCCCTTCCATACAAATTGAAAGATTCTCAAAAGACTGGGCACATACTTAACAGCAGCCGCATACGCAAACAAGAGACTTATCATATACGCGCAAGATTGCGCGCAAGATAGAACCTTTTGCGCACAATCTTGCGCGTATGAAACTATTTTCTCTCGAATGTAATAGTACTTGTGTTAATTGCCAAAGCTTAATGTCGTGCGACATCTGACAGGAACAACCTTCCCTCGATTTTTTTCTGGTGCCCAGTTTGGTGAAAACCTTACTATGTTCATAATTTTGTCATTAGTTTTCTTCCCGGCACCTTTGACAACAACATTTCTCACTCCTCCATAGACATTGACTGTGAACTCAATAATCACATTCCCAGAAACGTTCGACCCCTCCATCATATCTTCAACCCACTGCGCAAATTTCGTTATCGTACCACCTTTAAACGTGGGTTTGACTTGAACACTCTCATAAGACAGGATCGAAGGTGTTGATAAGATAGTTTTCTCATTATCAGGTTTTGATTGAGAGGTATTGTACCCATTTTCCTTGGCACCGCCCGCGATGGTGTACACAATCCTCAAAAGTGTATAGGCCATGTTCAGTCTTGGAGACGGAGCGAAGTTCTGGCTTTACACGAAGCCGACGGACATGCGCAAGAACTTCAACAAGCTGAGCGGGATAGTGAACAACGACATGCGTCAGAACCTGTACGGCGGGGATGTCTTCGTGTTCGTGAACGCTTCCAACAACATGATGAAGCTGCTGCGCTACGAGCCGGGCGGACTTGTGATCTATAACAAACGCCTTGACCACGGAAGGATGCATCTGGTGGAGCGGATACAGGAGGGCGACCCGACGATAACACCCATTGAGTGGCGCCGTCTTGTGGACACCATTCAGGGAATAATCGATGATCCAAGACGCCGGCTGCAACGTCTGAAGGTCCTTCGGGACGTCCAGATGGAAGCATCCTTGAAGGAAGCAAAAAATATCTGAAAACCAGCAAAATAAGTTGAGGGAAAACGGCTTCAGACTTGCGTATGTGGACGTTTTTTCGTACCTTTACATATGGAAAGAACGGGTTGAGAAATGACTGCCGAAGAACAGAAAAAGATGCAGGAACTTGAGGCCGAGAACGCGGCTCTCAAAGAGAGGTTGCTTGTCGCACAGCGCACCCTTGCCAAGTACGCGCAGATGCTCTTCGGCCAGAAGACGGAAAGGTGCCGCCTTCCCGAAAAGCCCGAGGAGCTCACCGGCAGCCTCTTTGAGCAGGAAATGGATCCGGCCGAGCAGGCCCGCCTGGACAGGGAGGCGGAAAAGGCTCTTGCGGAGCAGGACAAACTCATTCATGTTGAGGCCCACGACCGCAAGGTCCGCAAGGCCATCGACACCGGCCGCCTGGAAGTGAAGGAGGAGCACCTCTATCCTGACCTGGACAACAAGGAGGACTATACGGAGATGGCTCCCGAAGTCACCGACAGCCTGGTGCTGGTTCCCCGTCAGATGTATATCCGCAGGATCATCCGCCACAAGTTCGTCCTCAAGAGCAATCTTCAGGTGGCGGACCCGGACCGGAAAGCCTTCCGGATAGCAGCCCTGCCGCCCGCGCCGCTTCACAAGTGCATGGCGGACGCCTCTCTGCTGGCGGACATCGTCATCAGCAAATACGTCTACCATCTGCCGTTCTATCGGGTGATGGAGACTTACAAGGAGTTGGGGGTCAGTATCAGCGCCTCGACCATCAACGACTGGTTCAAGGCGGTGGTCGGAAAGGTCAAACCCATATACGATCTGCTCCGGGCGCACGTCCTCGCCTGCGACTATGTTCAAGTGGACGAGAGCACATTGCCGGTAATAGACAATGAAAAGCACCGCGCGGTGAAGGGATATGTATGGAGTGTGGTGAACGTGATGACGGGAGACAGGTTCTTCTTCTATGAACATGGCTCCAGGAGCGCCCGCGTGGCCATGGGTCTGCTGAAGGACTTCACCGGAGCCATCCAGAGCGACGGTTACATCGTGTACGAACACTTCGAGGGGATGGAAGGGAAGAAGCTCCTGGGCTGCTGGGCCCACGCAAGGCGCAAGTTCTTCGAGGCCAAGGTGGAGAATGAGAAGCTGGCGCTTGAAGCCCTGTCCTACATCCGGCGGCTCTATGATGTGGAAGCAGAAGCGGATGCTCTTGACGCGGCAGACAACAAACCCGACCATGAGCGCAGGAAGGCCCTGCGGCAGGAAAGGGCTTATCCGGAAATCAAGAAGTTCGAGACGTGGATGGAGGCAAGCATCCTCAAGTGCCCTCCGAAGTCTCTGATGGAGGAGGCCATCTCCTACACCTATAAGATCCTTAAAAAACTGTCGCTCTACGTCACCGACGGCCGTTACAAGATAGACAACAATATGGTGGAGAACAGCATCAGGCCTCTGGCCATCGGGCGCAAGAACTATCTGTTCTGCGGTGACGACGACGCCGCACAGAGGGCAGCCGTGGTCTACTCCCTGCTTGCCACCTGCAAGGCACACGGCGTTAATGAACGGGCGTGGCTTGAGGATGTCCTGCGCCGGATCCCGGAATACGAACATGCAGGGAAAGACTACGCAGACCTTCTTCCCGCAAACTGGCGCGCCTTGTCCGCAAAGTAACTCGAACCAATATCACACTCCCATAAAAAGACTGCAACCGGCATCACACTGATGCAAGTTGCAGCCAAACTTTATCGACGCACGTACTTCCTCGAATGCTTACGGTTTCTTTACTGATTCTGAAGGACAAAAAAAGGCGGCTGCTGATATGCAGTCGCCCTTTTTAATATATTCAAAAAGAATTACTCTTTGAAAGCTTTGATACCAAAGAGTACCGCGCGGGTGTTGTTTCCAACGTTTGCGGCAGTGGTGATCTTTATGTCAAGATCCTCTGTCAAGGCTGTAGGAACGGTGAATGTGTAGTAGTCATCATCTGTCACAGTGATCTTGTAAGGAGACTGACCAACCACTCCATCATTAGCCCTGATGCCTTGAGTGCCGAACGTCATCCCTAAACCAGAAAACTCCAATGTGGTGGCAGCACCTTTCCAAGCCAACGCATAGAACGATACTCTCTTGGAACCAGCTGGAACAGTGATTGTGAGATCGCCGGTCTTCCCCTTCGACGCTCCAAACTTAAGAACTTTCACATTTTCTTTGCCATTGATCGTAGCAACACCATCATCATAAGCATTAGCCCCGAGTTTGTAGCTCAAATCAATGGAATACGAATTATCTCCAGGTTCTGGTTCCGGATCCACGCTGCCAGCCTCATGGCTGACATAGTAGCCATTAACCATTTGAGCGGAGCCGTTGAATTCACCCCTCTTTCCAATAACTGTGAGGACATCACCAACTTTCAAGCCTATATTCTCAATGGCGGGACCACCTTCAGCCGCCTTCATTCGGAAGACGTACAAAGTAGTTCCCTCATCATCAGCGATCGTCAAGGTAGCGTTCTTGAAAGAAGCACTGATCTCCTTGATGTTGACAATCTTGCCCGTCACGATATATTCAACGTCTGAGACTTCCTTGGCAAGGAACTCCTTGATGGTGGCAGGAATATAGTGGACATGGCTCTCATAGACACCATTTACCATCTGGGCTGTGCCATTAGACTCGCCTCTCTGACCGACAACCGTAAGTTTGTCACCTACAGCGATGGTCAAATCCGTAATCTTGCCACTGGCAGGCTTCATCCTATGAACAAGCACCGAGTTGCCAAGAGCATCGGCAACCGTGATGTCCGCATTGTTGTACTGTTCAGAGACAGAAATCTTTTTAACGGTTCCGGTAAGGCGGTACTGCGCCGGGCTGACCGCCGCCTTCAGGAACTCAGCAACCGTCACTTGAAGAATCGCGCCCTTCTGATCAATATTTGCCTGAGCTGAATATACCTTACCTTTAGATGCGGTGTTGAAGGCAAGTGAAGTCGAACGATCACCAGCGGTGTTCGCGGCAGCGTTGAAAGTAACGGTCGCGTTGGAACCAGAGGTCTCGATAGAAGTTACCGAGAGCCAAGACTTGGAATCTTCAGGAACAGCCACAGACACACCTTCGCCCTTTACGGTAAGGTGAGCCTTTATCTCGGCACCTTCCAGAGGAAGCGGTTCTGAATAAAGCTTGAATTCTTCGCTTCCCGCAACCTTTACCGTCACTGAATCGACCTTGATCAGAGACTTGACGAGACTAACGAAAACACCACCCTGAGCCATCTGAGGAGATCCTTTATATTCCCCCCTCTGACCTTCAACGGTAAGGAAATCGCCTACCTCCATTCCGAGATCCTCTATCTTCTTGCCAGATGGAGCCACGAAACGATAACAATAAACAGAGTAACCCTCATCGTCGGAAATAGTAAGCGTCGCATTCTTGTAAGACGCAGAGATTTCCTCAATAGACGTGATGGTTCCCGCTATTCTGTATGTCGTAGGACCAACCTCGGCCGCAAGGAAATCCTTCAAGGAAGTGACAGGAAGGTCAACCTTCTGGGTCATCTGAAGTAGGTTTATGTTCTGAGTCTTGCCATCACAAACAAGATGCGCCACAGCCTCACGCGTCTCTGTCGCGGCACCGGCCGAGAATTTCACATCAACCTTTCCGGCTTCTCCGGACGCAGGGGTAATTGTAATCCACTCAGGAGCGTCCTCTATCGACCAAGCCGCCTTAGCATTGACAGTGATTGTCTGGTCACCGCCAGCGGCTGGGATCGCCACATATGATGACGAGACCCTTACCTCATCAAGATATTCCGCCTCAGACTCACATCCGATGGCCAATGTCATCGTAGCCAAAAAAGCGGCAATAATATTCTTAAGTTTCATATAATCCTGACAATAATTTAATTAAACATGTACTTGATACCAATAGATGCATACCAGCACTGGGAAGCATCCTGATAGTAAGTGTAAATTTGGGTGTCCTTGTTAACAGCCGCAGGAGTCGCAAATGTCGGGTAGCCCTCTTTATCCACACCCTTATACTCAAGGATTCTTCCACTGTCAAGAGAAGGATTCAGATGCTTTATGACTCCCCACGAAGAATTGAAGAGATTCAGAATGTTCTTCACATCAAGACTGAGCTGGAGAGTGTTCGTAGATTTACCAATATTCAGTTTGAAGTCATGCTTGTAACTGAAATCAAGACGATGAACCCATGGGTTATACACGCTGTAGCCTTCCGTGTATTTTCCCTGATGCTTGCTAAGATATTTGTCCTTGTGAACAAAATCCATGAAACGGTCACGGTCATCCTCAGAGACAAAGCGGAATTCATTGTTCTGAACCTGCTCGTCGGTAGGAACATAAACAGCGTCATAGTTCCTACCATCGCCATTCATATCATTCACCATCATGTAAGAATCTTTATAACCTCCTCTCCAAGCCTCGTAAATGAAACTATAATGGTTGCCGGACTTGTCGCTATGGGTAAGGGAGGCTACTACACGATCCGGAGTGGTGTACATTGAGTTATGAAGGCCAGGATCATTGAAGCCATTTACTGAAGTGTAATAGTCAAGGGTAGAGGCGGCATTGGAGCCAGGCATACCGGTAATCTCCTTTGATACAGTGTGGGTGTAGGCAGCCATTATGTTGAGTCCCTTGACAGGTGTCATATTCATAGAGAGGCTTGCAGACCACCCGTAGCCCTGATCGGTGTTCTCAAGGATGTAGGCGTTAGGCATGCTGACTGTCTTGCCCTTGGAGTTAACATAGGTGTACTGAGCGTCCTTGAAGATAGGACGGTTGTCAGCACCGTTGAATCTTGCGAATCCTTGATAATCCTTGAAACTTCTATCCCTCATACGCACGGCGTTGATAGTCTTGTTATAAATACCCTCGGCGCTGACGGAGAATGGGAATGAGGTAGGGAAACTGTAATCAAAGGCAAGAGAGGTCTTCCAAACCTGAGGCATCTTGAACTTTGGATCAACCGCGGAGAAATTGGACGGAATCGAACCGGATTCCGGTGAGACAGTGTCCGGATAACCGAGAGAAACCAGTTTGTCGCGAAGCTCCTTACGATTAAGGATCGGGCCCGCAAACTTGTCGATAGGGCCACCTTTCGTATCGCTGATTACAGCCTGATACTGTACAAGACCCGCGTTAGTAGGCATATTGGTGAAGAACACAAGCGGCAATCTTCCTGAGAAGAAACCTGTGCCGCCACGAACCTTAAAGGATTTGTTTCCAAAAACGTCCCAAGAGAAACCGACACGTGGTGAAACAACAAGGCTGGAATTAGGCCATTCGCCTGTATCGTAATGTGTTCCACCATAGTCAAGTTCTTTCATGGCCGCGTTAGTGATCAAGTCTGCGTTATTGAAAAACAGTCCGTCCAGACGCAGGCCGTAAGTCAGTTTGAGATTGTCTGTAACAGACCAATCATCCTGAGCATAGATACCCAATTTGTTGAATCTAACACGAGCCGCTGGAGCCTCCTCACCATCATAACCATAGGTAAGGGCGACAATCTCAGGTGTTCTTTCATTGAGAAAATCATCCAGACTCTTATAACGATAATAACCAGTACCGTTTCTCATATAGACGTTGTCCGCCATCTGGTACTCATAACTTGCGCCAACCGTGAATTTATGATCTCCAAAATAACCGGTAAGGTCATCCTTCACATTGATAACGTTGTTGTGGACACCATTATTCCAAGTGAAAAGCTCGTAACCAAGAGAGATGTAAGGATCAACCTTAGAGCCGTCATCCTTTCTGATATCGATGAACGGGAAATCCGCCGAATTGGTTCCGCGCACATCATCAAGTTTTGAATATGTGGCGAGGAACTGATTTGAGAATTTGTCGTTCAAACGGCTGTTAAGGTCAACAGACCAGGTGTTAACAAGATTATCAGCTGAATACATGGAGTTGGCGTAACTCATAGAATACTTGGACATACGGTCATCTGACCCCTTGGTGCCTCCATCCATTGAGCTTCTATTAGGAGCCGTCCATTGTTTGTTCAATGTGTAATTGTAACGAACAGCAAGATGATGCCTGTCATTAATATTCCAGTCGAGACGGGCAAGGAATTTAGTATTGCTGATGTCAGCAGGGAAGTTCGTGTAAGAACCTGTGTCATAGCCATATTTTGTTTTCACAAAATTCGACACAGTCTCCAGATCTTCTTCAGTTGTTCGTGAGATGTAATTATCCGGATCCCAATTTCCGTCCTTAGAGGCCCTCCAAGCGCTGGCTACGGACGGAGTCTTGACATATTCAAAGTTAGTAAAGAAGAAGAGTTTGTTTTTGATGATAGGACCGCCAAGGGTCATACCATATATGGTGTTGCGGTCTTTGTCACGGGCGCTGGCGACAGTCGCGCCGTCAACCACGTCTCCGCGCATGTTCTCGTTGCGGTGGTAAACATAGGCGGATCCCTTGAAGGTGTTGGTACCGGACTTGGTGATGGCGTTCACGCCTCCGCCGATGAAGTTGGTCTGGCGTATGTCATAAGGTGAGATCACAACCTGAAGTTCCTCAATGGCATCCAGTGAGATAGGGTTGTTGCCACCAGGAAGTTTATCATTCAGACCAAAGTTATTGTTGAAGTTCGCACCGTCAACGGTGAAGTTGGCTGTACGTCCGTCAGCACCGGCGAATGTCATGCCGTTTCCACCGTAAGGGGAAAGCCTGGTCACATCGGTGATGCTTCTGCTTACGGTAGGCAGAGCGGTGATCTGGGCGTTGTTGATGTTTGTCGCGGCACCGGTCTTCTCTACAGAGAACTTTGAGTTCGCAGAGGATATCACAACAGCCTCCGAAAGCATCTGGGTGTCATCGTTCAGCTTGGCGTTGAGGTTGTAGGCCTCGGCGAGCTGGAGGGTGACATCCGTGAAGGTCACGGTCTGATAGCCAAGGCAGCTTACCTCAACTTTGTAAGGACCACCTGAACGCATACCGTTGATCGCGTAGCGACCTTCGGCGTTGACAACAGCGTAGTACTGTGTACCTGATGGGGTGTGAACCGCGACCACGGCGGCTCCAGGAACAGCGGCTCCATTGGCGTCAGTCACCTTACCGTTCAATGAGGACGTGGTCACCTGCGCGAATGCCGTGATTCCGACAAGGACTGCAACCAATGCGGCAAATCCTTTTTTGAGTAATTGAACCATAGATTTGTTAATAAAATAAAGTATTGAATTAATCTTTTCAGCTCAAACCATTCAACTTGCGAATTTAACACTATTTCTTCGGTTCAGAAAATTTAATTCAGTTACAAATCAATTACAGTTGATAATTGTTATGATTTAATCAAAAAATGCTGATTTAGTAATATTACTGGCCGACCGATGCAGACCGGCATTGTTCAAACCTTGCCTCTGCCCTTTGCCCAAACTTTGAGAAGCTTTTGGATATTCCCGAAAAAGTAGTACCTTTGCACACGGAATGTGGAGAGATTTGCCTGCTTGCAACCACACTAAAAAATGCTAAAAAATTTCATATTGTGTTTTTGGTGTCGCTCCACGTATTCCGCATACGTTGGAGTTTTTTGTTTTCGCCTGCCGCGCTGAAATGCGACGTTTGAAATAATGGCCGAAGAATTTGGCCCATTATGGCGAAATGATTGAAATTATAAATATAACACATTATGAATTACTTATTTACAAGCGAATCAGTTTCCGAGGGACATCCTGACAAGGTCGCGGATCAGATCTCGGACGCGATTCTGGACGAGTTCCTCAGCCAGGATCCGGAGTCAAAAGTGGCCTGCGAGACATTCTGCTCGACGGGTTTGGTGGTAATCGGCGGCGAGGTGCGCTCGGACGAGGCGTACGTTGACGTCCAGAAGGTCGTGCGCGGCGTGATCAACCGCATCGGCTACAACAAGGCCGAATACATGTTCGACGGCAACTCCTGCGGAGTGCTCTCGGAAATCCACGAGCAGAGCCAGGACATCAACCGCGGCGTGGTGCGCGAGAACCCTGAAGACCAGGGAGCCGGCGACCAGGGAATGATGTTCGGCTACGCCTGTAAGGACACGGAGGACTATATGCCGCTCCCGCTCTACCTCTCCCAGATCGCACTTCAGGTGCTGGCGGACATCCGTCACAACACTCCGGAGCTGATGCCTTACCTAAGGCCAGACTCCAAGTCCCAGTTCACCATTGAATATGACGAGTCCCACCACCCTGTAAGGGTCCACACGATCGTCATCTCCACCCAGCACGACGACTTCGTGGCCGAAGGACTCGGGAATATCACATATTCAGAGGCGGTCCGCCAGTTCGGTCAGGACAAGGTCGATCAGGCGATGCACGACAAGATTGAAGCGGATGTCAGGAATATCCTCCTGCCTAAGTTAAAGGCGGCCCTCAACCCTCAGACGGCCGCCCTGTTCAAGGACGATTTCATCCTGCACGTCAATCCGACCGGCAAGTTCGTGATCGGCGGCCCCGCGGGGGACACCGGTCTCACCGGCAGAAAGATCATCGTGGACACCTACGGTGGCAAGGGCGCGCATGGTGGCGGAGCCTTCTCCGGCAAGGACCCGAGCAAGGTTGACCGTTCGGCTGCCTACGCGGCAAGGCACATAGCCAAGAATATGGTCGCGGCCGGTGTCGCTGACGAAATGCTTGTCCAGGTCGCCTACGCAATCGGTGTGGCGAGACCTGTGAGCATATTCGTGGACACTTATGGAACCGGCGTCGTGCCTGACGCCGAGATCGCCCGCAAGATAGAGGATCTCTTCGACCTCCGTCCCGCCGCCATCATCCGCAAGTTCGAGCTCAAGAACCCGATCTACGAACCGACCGCCGCCTACGGCCACTTCGGCCGCAAGCCGTACACCAAGACCGTGAAGGTCGGCAAGCCAGGGCACCAGACCGACAAACTCGTCCAGTTCTTCGGATGGGAAAAGCTCGACGCTGTCGATGCCATCAAGAAAGCCTTCAACCTTTAATCGCTTATATGATATTCATAAATGAATGAATATCGCTTGGAAGCATCAACAAGACAAAATGCCGGTGGCTCCCTGAAAAATGGTCGCCACCGGCATTGTCTTGTTTGAAGCTTTGTGCTCGATCCAATTCAAGACAATTCATTTCTGCCATAGGAGCACAAACTGATGATATTGCTCCTGTCGATGAAAAAACAAAGGGTACTATATAGGAGTTGGCCAATATTTCTCTTAGTATGTTGATATTTAAACAATTGTGCATCGCTGATAGTCCTGCGCAAGAATCTGTATGTAAAGGACCTAATCTCCATCGTAAAATAAAATAAGGTGTGGCGGAAGATCCCGGGCTTATGCATCGGG
>OIXQ01001057.1_pt1 | contig 11192 bp, 11 predicted proteins | sample 1587791 | NCBI WGS metagenome assembly OIXQ01 (sample SAMN03283273) | human gut metagenome | biome: human-associated habitat; material: feces | host: Homo sapiens | place: Peru | collected 2012
TTTTTCAAACCGCAGACTGGGGGCAAAAGATCCGCTATCCAGCCGCAGACGATTTATTCAGAGTTTCCATAAATAAAGAGAGTAAGGTGTGATGTTTATGCGTATGACAATGAATTTACTGGTTTTGCTGCTGCAAAACCTGGTAGGCACTCCCATGCTGCTGGCCGTGGCCAGCTATGTGCTCACCGCGTTGGCTCTGTACACCGTGGCCCGGCGCAGAGGGCTGAAAAATCCCTGGCTGGCCTGGATTCCCGTGGCCGACAGCTGGCTGCTTGGCTCCCTGTCTGACCAGTACCGGTATGTGGTGAAGGGAGAGCACTCCCATCGCCGGGCGTTCTTGCTGTTCTTCCGGATTCTGACGGTGTTGCTCACCCTTTCCCTGCTGGGTCTTGTGGGCAGCCTGTGCTTCCAGGTTTTCGGCGGCATGATGCGCCAGGACGTGATTCCCGATCTGCTTCTGATGCAGATTTTCCGCCAGGCCACCAGTCTTCTGGTAGTGGGGCTGCCCCTGCTGGGCATTTCCATCGCCTACTGTGTCTTCCGGTTCATGTCACTGTATGATGTGTACAAGTCCATGGACCCGGAAAACACGGTGCTGTTCCTGGTGCTGAGCATTCTGTTCCGGATTACCGAGCCCTTCTTCCTGTTCTTCAGTCGGAACAAGGACGGCGGTATGCCTCCCAGAAAGGAGCCGGAGGAAGCACCTGACGAGCATCCCAACGACTGGGTGGATACCCAGGAGGATGAGCTGTAAATACTATAAAAAGAGGGTCTGCTGCACGCAGCAGGCCCTCTTTTTATGCACTTTTCCACGTTATTGAATGTAGGGGCGACGATTCGTCGCCCGCGGGCGGCCAATGGCCGCCCCTACTGACTCTTTCGTTCTTTTTCTATGCTTTCCCTTATTCGTACTGAGCGGCAAGGTCATCGTAGAAGGCCATCATTTCTTCCTCCGTGTCGAAGTTGGCCACATACATCTGGTTGGCCATAGCGCCGGACAGAGCGTCCGGAATTCTTCCCCACATGACCATGTGAGCGCCGTACTTCATCATGACCTCATAGTCGTCCAGCTTGTAGTGTCTGCCATCCCGGCGTCCGTAGAAGGCGCAGTAGTGATGCTTGCCGATGGGCTTGGTATTCCGGTCGAAGGCCACCATGTCCGCCCAGATCTTATACACGTCCGTCTCCTGGGAGTAGTTGTACATTTCCGGGGTGAAGCCGCCGCAGGGCCGCATGTTGACTTCCAGCCCCAGCACGTCGCCCTTCTTGCCCAGGCCTTCCTGATCCTCGTTCAGGACGAAGAATTCCAGGTGGATGAACCGGCTTCTGACCCCGAAGGCCTTTACCGTGGCAAGACCCGCCTGGCGGATGTTCTCCGGCAAATCCTTTACCAGATAGTAGACGGAGTCATCATTGTTATTCACGATATCCATAATGGAGATGGGGCTGATGTTGCCGGACTCGAAGAGCATGTTGCCCTGGGAATCCACAATGCCGTCAAAGGTCTGGACATAGCCGTTGACAAACTCCTCCATGATGTAAACCGCCGGATCCTTGGTGTTAATGAACCACCGAACATCCTCGTCAGACTGAAGCTTATAGGTGTTGTTGGCACCCACCCCGTTGTCGGGCTTCACCACCACAGGATAGCCCACGGTGTGGGCAAATTCCAGTGCGTCCTCCAACCCCTCCACCAGGTGATACCGGGCGGTGGGCAGGCCGGCCTTGGCATAGTAGGCCTTCATGGCAGACTTATACTTGATCTTGTCCATTTCGTCCAGCTTGGGGCCGGTGGTGATGTTGAACTCCGTGCGCAGCCAGGCATCCCGCATGAGCCAGTACTCGTTGTTGCTTTCCAGCCAGTCGATTTTGCCGTACTTGAAGGTGAAGAAGGCCACGGCCTTGAACACCTCGTCGTTATTCTCCAGGGAGCTGACCTTGTAGTACTCATGAAGGGAATCCTTTAGCTCCTGCAAAAGCTGGTCATAGGGGCAGTCGCCGATGCCCAGCACCCGCATACCGTTGTTTTTCAGCTCCCGGCAGAACTTCCAGTAGGTCATGGGGAAGTTGGGGGAAATAAAAATAAAGTTCTTCATTTGTGTCTAATCTCCTTCTATTGCTATCATTCAACCCAGAAGCCACGGCAGGTAAGTCTGCACCATTTTGAACCACCAGGGCCAGTCGTGGTTCACGTCCAGGCCCCAGTATTCAAACCGGGTGTGAATGCCCTTCTGGCAGCACACCGTGTCCAGCCACCGGGTGGATTCCAGCAAAGGCTCTTCCCAGGCGCCCTGACCGCAGACGATCAGGCTCTTCTGGTGATTGTACAGATCCATATACCAGTGGTCGGCGGGCATATTCTGCAAATACAGGCAGGGGCAGTTGTTATAGACTAAATCGTCACAGTAATCGCCGAAAAACTCCCGATTGTCATACAAGCCGGAAATGGCAAAGCAGCTGTCGAACAGGTCAGGCCGGCGGTAATAGAGGTTTGCCGCGTGCATGGCGCCCATGGAAGCACCGAAGGTCAGAATGCCCTGGTCATAGCCGTTGGCAAGACCCGCAAGGTGCCGGATGGTGGGTACCATTTCATTGACAATGTAATTGATCCACTTTTCGTGATTTTCGATGCGCCAGCGGTTGTCCGCGCCGACGGCAGCCCAGGCCTCGTTGTCGATGGTGTCCACGGAGAAAACCATGCACTTCCCAGACTCAATCCAGGGAGCCCAGCAGTCTGCCATGTGGAAGTCCTCAAAGTCCCAGAACCTTCCTGCCTGGCAGGGAATGAACATGACAGGCTTGCCGCTTGAGCCGTAGATTTTGAACTCCATGTCCCGGTTCAGGTAGCTGCTCCAATGCTTTTCATAGCGAATTTCCATTTTCTCTCTCCTTCTCATACGAGTTTTTCATAAAACGCTTAAAAGCGTTTTATTAGGCCGCAGGATTGCGCCCACTGCCGCTAAAAAAACGAAGTCAATACATTTCTTACCGCCGCCCAGGCGGTCTGCCGTGAAACGGCTTAAGTAAAATGATGAAATCATTTTGTTAAGAAATAGTATTACAGTCCCAGGCATTCCATAAAAATCGGAATCTGCTTTTCCCAGCTGGCCTCGCAGTGACTGCCGCCGGGGACAATCCGCAGTGCCAGGTTCACCCGCTTGGTCAGCAGCAGGTGCGCCGTGGAAATCATGGATTCCTGGGTAGCCGCATGGTTGAACATTTCCAGCTCGCCGTAGTCCATGTGGACGGTGGTGTCCCGGCGGATGTGAGCCCGGGCTACCATTTCCAGCACCTTCCCCGGCGCTACCCACAGGCTGGGGGACAGGCAGGCCGCCCGCTGGAACACATGGTTGTAGGCCGTCACCCCGTAAAGAGCCATGAGCCCGCCCATGGAGGAACCGGCGATGATGGTGTGGTTCCGGTCGGGCAGGGTGCGGCAGGTTTCGTCAATATAGGGCTTCAGCTCCTTGACCATCCAGTTCAGCATGATCCCGCCCTTGCCCCGGATGGTATCGTGCTCGGAATTGGTGTAGGTCATGGGGGAATACTCGATGAGCCGCCGGTTTCCTTCGTGATTGCACTCCACGGCGACAATAATCAAATCCTTCGGGTTTTCCTCCAGGAATTTCGCCATGCCCCAGGACTTGCCGTAGGTGGCGTCCTCGTCAAAAAACACGTTGTGTCCGTCGAACATGTACATTACAGGATATCGCTTGCCCGGATTTTCCTCGTAGTCCTCGGGAAGCCAGAGGTAAGCTCTTCGGGGGCTGTCCCCGGAAAGCTTTGGGATCGTCACATCCCATTTATAGACCATTTTTCCATCTTCTCTCCAAATAATATGGGCTTTGCGCCAAGTATCCGGGATAGTATAATCGGAAAGGGGAAAAAAGTCAATTCCTCGGAAGGGAAATAGTGTATTTACACAAAAAGCATTCGCCCATAGCCTGCGGACATACAAAAATTGTCCTAACGGCTTTCGCGATTTTCTCACTTTTGTGATTTTCTACAAAAGAAATCGGGATTGCTCCCCAAATTCCGGCGCAAAAAAGCATTGAAAAAGCCGGATTCTCGGAGTATACTGACTGGTGATGTTTGGGGAAGCTTTGTTTTCATCGGTAAGCACTGTGAGCGGGCGGTTTTCGTCCATGCCCGCAGACGATAAAATCAGTATATCCCCAAAAACAAAAAGAAAGAGAGGCACATATTCTTATGGAAAACAACGAAGCGGTTTACGACGTAAGAAAGCTGGGCACCTCCAAGGCACTGATTCTGGGTGTGCAGCACCTGTTCGCCATGTTCGGCGCAACGGTGCTGGTTCCTGCCCTGACCGGCCTGAACGTGTCCACCACCCTGCTGTTCGCGGGTCTCGGCACATTGCTCTTCCATCTGGTCACCGGTCGGAAGGTTCCCGCTTTTCTTGGCTCCTCCTTTGCGTTCCTGGGCGGCTATGCCGCCATCGCTCCCGTGCTGGCGGACGGCTCCGCCAATGCAGAGCTGCTTCCCTACGCCTGCTTCGGCGTGGCGATTGCGGGTCTTGTATATCTGGTGCTTGCCGGATTTTTCAAGGCCTTCGGCGCAGGCAAAGTCATGCGCTACTTCCCTCCCATTGTCACCGGCCCCATCATCATCTGCATCGGCCTGTCCCTGGCCGGCTCCGCCGTCAGCAACTGCCGCACCAACTGGCTGATTGCCATGGTGGCCATCCTCATCGTGGTGGCCTGCAACATCTGGGGCAAGGGCATGGTAAAGATCATTCCCATTCTGCTGGGTGTGGTTGGCTCCTATGTGTTCGCCCTGATTGTGGATCCCTCCGCCCGGGCAAACGTGGTGTCCGCAGTATCCCAGGCCAAGTGGTTCGGCAGCCCCGTGATCTGGGACAACACCGTGTTCGCTCTGCTGTCCCGGGAGCATGACGGCGGTCTGCTGGTCACCTCCGCGGTTACCATCGCCCCTATTGCTCTGGCTACCATGGTGGAGCACATCGGCGATATGTGCGCCATCTCCTCTACCGTGGGCGAAAACTTTGTGGCCGACCCCGGCCTGCACCGGACTCTGACCGGCGACGGTCTGGCCACCAGCCTGGCCGCCCTCTTCGGTGCCCCCGCCAACACCACCTACGGTGAAAACACCGGTGTGCTGGCTCTGAGCAAGGTCTACGACCCCCGGGTCATCCGTCTGGCTGCGGTGTTCGCCATCATCCTGTCCTTCTGCCCCAAGTTCGCCGCGCTGATCGTCGCCATGCCCGCCGCCACCATGGGCGGTGTCAGCCTGGTGCTCTACGGCATGATTTCCGCGGTAGGCGTGCGGAACGTGGTGGAAAATCAGGTGGACTTCACCAAGAGCCGCAACGTGCTGATTGCCGCCATGATCCTGGGTCTGGCAGTGGGTGTCAGCTACAACGGCGCCATCGTGATTCCCGTGGGCTCCATGACCATCAGCCTGTCCGGCCTGGCTGTGGCGGCTCTGGTGGGTATCTTCATGAACGCCGTCCTGCCCGGCAAGGACTATGAGTTCGGCACCAACGCTCAGGGCGACACCTCCGTGAACTTCGGCACCAACGCTTACGAGAAAAAGTAAATTTCGGAAAAATCTCCGGGTTTCCTTGGAAACCCGGAGATTTTTATCTGTATAAAGCCTCTTTTGCCTGTCTGATTTCGTCCCGATCCGTCACCGGAATGTGCCATTCGTCCAGCCCCGGAGCACCCATTGGCACGCCTTTCCGACGGAACACCATGCCGCTTTCCACTTCCTTTTTGCCGCTCATGTGGAAGGCCTCCGCCTGGGGAAATGCTTCCCGGAAAGTCTCGATTACCCGGGCGTTCACCCCCGCGCCGATGAGCACCTGGGGGCCACCGGTTTCCTTCCGAAGAGCCAGAAGCTTCCCGATTTCCGCCATGCCATCCAGGCACTTTCCTGCCCCGCCGCTGGTGAGCACCGTGTCAAAGCCCAGACCCGCCGCCTTTTGATAAGTTTCCCCCAAATTCCGGGACACATCGATACACCGGTGGAGCGTCAAGCCAAAGCCCTTGGCTGCTTCCAGAAGCGGCGCCATGGCAATTTCATCCAGCTCCCCCTCCGGGGTCAGGCAGCCGATGACGAAGCCGCTCGTTCCGGCGGCCTTCAAGGCCTCCATTTCCGAGACCATCTGCGAAATTTCTCCCTTCGTATACAGAAAATCTCCCGCCCGGGGACGCATCAGGCAGCGCACCCGGATGTCGCTTACCAGGCGAATCTGGTGCACCAGCGCGGCGCTCGGGGTCAGGCCTCCCACGCTCAGCGCGCTGCAAAGCTCCAGCCGGTCTGCCCCGCCCTGGATGGCCGCCATGGCGGAGGCGTAGGAATCTACGCAAACTTCCAGTAATTTTCCCATGGTTTTCCCTCCTTTTTCCCCAGTTTATCATCCAAAACCTTCCCCTGTCAAGTCCCGGCTTGACAGATTTGGCCTGCCGGGTATAATAGAATCAACTACGCAAAACGGGAGGCTTCCATGGATCTTCGCAGTCTGAATATTTTTATCGAGGTGGCGGAGCTAGGCAGCTTCACCCGGGCAGGCGAGAAGCTGGGCTATTCCCAGCCCACCATCTCCTTCCAGATCAAGCAGCTGGAAAAGGAAATGGGCACTCAGCTTTTTGACCGGATCGGCCACACCGTCACCCTGACGGATACCGGCCGGGACGTGCTGAACTATGCCCAGCAGATTTGCCGCAGCTGCCAGGAAATGCTCCTCAGCAGCACCGGTCACCGGGAGCCGGCCGGCATTCTGCGGCTGGGCATGGCGGATTCTCTGTGTCAGCCCCTGATTGCCTCCCAATTTGCCCGGTTCCGGCAAACCTATCCCAAGGTATCCCTTTACGTCACCACCACCGACACCACGGCGCTTCTGGATAAGCTGGATCACAACGAGGTGGATATGCTGTGCACCATGGACGACCACGTTTACGATACCAACTACGTCATCGCCGATGAGGAGGAAATCGGGGTGCACTTTGTGGCCTCCCCCGCCCATCCCCTGGCAGGCCTGAGCCGGGTGGAGATCCGGCAGCTTCTGGAAGAGCCCTTCCTGCTGACGGAGAAGGGCATGAGCTACCGCCGACTTATGGACGAGCAGCTGGCCAGAAGCTCCCTGGAAATCCGCCCGGTGCTGGAAACCGGCCAGGCGGATGTGATCTGCACCCTGGTGGGGCAAAATATGGGACTGTCCTTCCTGCCGGACTATGTGACCGAGGATATGGTTCGTCAGGGCAGACTGACAAGGCTGAATGTGCCGGGGCTGCATGTGGTGGTGTGGAAACAGCTGCTCTACCGCCGGGAAAAATGGCTGTCCGCCCCCATGGGAGCCATGATCGATCATCTGAAAACCGTCCGTCTGCTGGGAGGCACATCATGAAAACGCAATGGCTTGCAGGTATTTTGGCCGGGGTGCTGCTTCTGGGCGGCTGCGCCCGGGTGCCGGAGGAAACCCGGGAAACGACCCAGCCCCCGGCAGTCATATACACCTATCCGGTGGAAACGATACCGACCACCCCGCCGGAACCGGAGGATGGGGATTTTGTCCGGATTCTGGACTATATTCCGGAAGCCTACCAGGCGCTTCCCTACGCCACCACGGAGAATTTCACCGGCACGGTAATCTACGATTTTACCGACGCCTGGCTGCGCTACGGCACGGTGAAAAAGCTGAAGGCCGTCAGCGATGACCTGGCCCAACTGGGGCTGACCCTCAAAATCTGGGACGGCTTCCGTCCGGTGGTTGCCCAGGAAAAGCTCTGGGAGGTTTACCCCAATTCCGCCTATGTTTCCAATCCCGCGAACGGCCTGAGCCCCCACTGCCGGGGCAACACCGTAGACCTGACTCTGGTATCCGCCGACGGAAGCGCCGTGGAAATGCCCACGGGCTTTGACGATTTCTCCGAAAAGGCCGACCGGGACTATTCCGACTGCACCAAGGATGCCGCCCAGCACGCCCAGCTGCTGGAAATCCTCATGGAAAAGCACGGCTTTGTGGGATACAAACGGGAATGGTGGCACTTTGCCGACGAGGACGAGTACCCCATCGAGGAGAATTTCACGCCGCCCGGGAAAAGTTAACACCAATTTCAAACATTTTCCCAGAAAACGCGCTATAATATTGTGTTGAAAATAAGGGCAGTGCCGCCTTGCGCGGCGTCGCCTGAAGCATTTGGAAAGGTGAGATTATTATGACGAAAATTGACATTTACTCCGGCTTCCTGGGAGCCGGCAAGACTACCCTCATCAAGAAGCTGATTTCCGAGGCCTACAAGGGTCAGAAAATCGTGCTGATCGAGAACGAATTCGGCGAAATCGGCATTGACGGCGGCTTTTTGCAGGATGCGGGCATTCAGATCACCGAGATGAACTCCGGCTGCATTTGCTGCTCTCTGGTGGGCGACTTCGGCAAGGCGCTGACCAATGTTATCGAGCAGTACCACCCCGACCGGATCCTCATCGAGCCCTCCGGCGTGGGCAAGCTGTCCGATGTCATCGGCGCGGTGAAGAAGGTCATGAATGAGGAAGTGACCCTGGGCTACACCGTAGCCGTGGTAGACGCGGGCAAGGTCAAGGTCTATATGAAGAACTTCGGTGAGTTCTACAACAACCAGGTGGAGACCGCCTCCACCATCGTCCTGTCCAGAACCGATTCCATTCCCCAGGCCAAGCTGGACGCCGCCGTTGCCATGCTTCGGGAGCACAACGACAAGGCCGTCATCGTCACCACCCCCTGGGCGGAGCTCACCGGCGAGCAGCTGACCGCCGCCATGGAGGGTCAGTCCACCCTGGCCAATGAGCTTGCCCAGCTGGTGCACGAGCACGAGCATCATCACCATCACGACCATGACGAGGATGAGGACGGCTGCTGCTGCGGCCACCATCATCACCACGATGATGAGGATGAAGACGAGCACGAGCATCACCATCATCACGACCATGACGAGGAGGAAGCGCACGAGCACCATCATCACGAGCATGACGAAAACTGCACCTGCGGCTGCCACGATCATGACCATGAGCATCATCACCATCATGACCACGACGCCGACGAGGTGTTCACCTCCTGGGGTGTGGAGACTGCCCGGAAATTTGACAAGGAAACCGTGGAAAAGGCGCTCCACGCCCTGGATTCCGGCAAGTACGGCATGATTCTCCGGGCCAAGGGCATTCTGCCTGCCGTCGACGGCAGCTGGATCTACTTCGACTATGTGCCCGAAGAGACCAACGTCCGTTTGGGCAGTGCGGATATCACCGGCAAGCTGTGCGTCATCGGCTCCAAGCTGGATGAGCAGGCCATTGCCCAGCTGTTTGGGGTGTAAGTATGCAGCAGATTCCTGTTTACGCCTTTACCGGCTTCCTGGATTCCGGAAAAACAAAATTTATCCAGGAGACCCTGGAGGATCCCCGGTTCAACGCCGGGGAGAAGACCCTTCTGCTGCTGTTTGAAGAGGGTGAGGAGGAATACGACCTCTCCACCTACCCTTCCCAGAACGTCTATATTGAGGTTCTGGATCAGCAGACCGTCACCACCAAGGAACTTCTGGCCTTGCAGAAGAAGTACAAGGCCGAGCGGGTGGTGGCAGAGCTGAACGGAATGCAGCAGGTGGGAGACCTCTGCATGCGCTTTCCGGAGAACTGGGCCATTGCCCAGGAGATCATGTTTGCCGACTCCACCACCATCATGGCCTTCAACGCCAACATGCGCAATCTGGTCATGGACAAGCTGGTAGGCGCTCAGATGGTGGTCTTCAACCGGCTGGAAAAGGGTCAGGATGTGATGCCCTTCCACAAGCTGGCCCGAGCCGCCTCCCGGAAAATCGACATTCTCTACGACTACACCGACGGCACTACGGAATTCGACCAGATTCAGGATCCCCTGCCCTTTGACATCAACGCTCCCATTGTGGAGATCAAGGACGAGGACTTCGCCCTGTGGTATCGGGATGTCACCGAGGAGCCTCAGAAATACGACGGCAAAACCGTCCGGTTCAAGGGGCAGGTAGCCATGCTCCGCCGGGACAAGAACGGTATGTTCGCCCCGGGTCGGTTCGTCATGACCTGCTGCGTGGAGGACATTCAGTTCTGCGGCATTCCCTGCCGGTATGACGGAGCCGCCCATCTGAAAAGCCGGGATTGGGTCATGGTCACCGCCAAGGTTAATGCCGAAAAGCACCCCCTGTACAAGGGTGACGTGGGCCCGGTGCTCACCGCCGTTGAGGTCACTGCCGGCGCTCAGCCCGCCGACCCCGATGTCGCCACCTTCTGAAGTAACCTCTTTCTGAATACAGATAGAACAAGGAGGAACACACTATGACCGAGTCTGATATGCGAAAAGCCGCCCGGGAAAACCTAAGGGGCAATTGGGGAATTTCCGTCGGTGTCACACTGGTAGCCGCTCTGCTGGGCGGCATGGCCATGGACATTACCGGCGGTGACGCTTTCCGCTACATCTTGAATTACGCCTCAAACGGCACAGGCGAGCTGCCCGCGCTTCTGCGGACGATTCTCGTGCCTGTACTCTCCGGCGTTGGCATCTGGGGGCTCCTGACCTTCCTGGTGGGCGGTACCGTCGCGCTGGGTCACGCGGAGTTCCTTCTCCGGCAGTACCGGGGAGAGCCTTTGACCTTTGACGTGCTGTTCAGTCAGTTCGACCGGTTCGGCACTGGCTTTGCCCAGAGCTTCCTGCGGACGCTGTACGTCATCCTGTGGTCGCTGCTGCTGGTGATCCCCGGGGTCGTGAAGAGCTACAGCTACGCCATGACCCCCTTCATTCTGGCCGAGCATCCGGAAATGACCGCGTCTGCTGCCATCGACGCTTCCAAAGCCATGATGGACGGCCACAAGATGGACTTGTTTCTGCTTCAGCTGACCTTTATCGGCTGGGAACTTCTCAGCGGCCTGACCCTGGGCATCGGCCACCTGTTCCTGAACCCCTACCGGAACGCCGCCACCGCCGTGTTCTACGAGAACCTGAAAAAGGGTGCCCAGCCCCAGACAGATTATGTGCCCCCGGTGGAGTTCTGATCGGGTTTGGCGAAAAAATGTGACGTACCCCAAAAGCCAGCTTTAGAAACAATATAGAAGTCACAAAAGCCAGAAAGCTTTCGCTTTCTGGCTTTTGGGTTACTCATACTGAACTCCAATTAAAATCTTTAAAAAAGATTTTAATTGCCTGAAGGGCA
>OIXQ01001062.1_pt1 | contig 11171 bp, 12 predicted proteins | sample 1587791 | NCBI WGS metagenome assembly OIXQ01 (sample SAMN03283273) | human gut metagenome | biome: human-associated habitat; material: feces | host: Homo sapiens | place: Peru | collected 2012
GCTTCCATTATTTAACTTTTTAGTACGGTAAATTTTTACCGAAGTATTGTGTAAACAGTGTAGAGCTTTTTTACATCTTTGGGTTCATATTGTCCACGGACACCAACCTTTTTACCATCCCAAGAACTAAGTGATGGTATCAAGTGATTTACTCGATATTGTTCTCCATCTTCGACATTTATCCAAACATCCATTGATGGCACAATGTTATCCCATTGATGAGAATCCAATAATGCTTCATCTACAGAATCATGTTCGAGCCATTTCTCGCCAATCTCATTAATTGCTACCCAATTTGTTGCGGTAAACTCTTTTAAAGTGAATCTATCTGTGTTTTTTAGAAACCAAACAATAGCACTAATAGCGGAAGTCTTGCCACTATTATTTGCACCAACTAAAACTGTTTTCTTCTCGCCAAAATCTATATGACAATTTTTCAATTTTCGGTAATTCCTAATATGAACAGATTGTATTTTCATGCGCTACTTGCTTTTGTAAATGTTAAATCTATAACCCTATTTCATTGAACAATCTTATCACCTTATGTACCTCCGAATACGCCTTCAAATCTTCCGGCGATTCCTTACAGAGCTGGCACAGCTTTTCGGAATTTGACATCGCCCGTTCCAAATCGCCATTCTCTGTCAGGTATTTATAGAGGTTGATGCGTATGAAATATCGTTTTGTCTTTTCATATCCCGGCATATATTTCTGCAATTCGGGAAGTAGTTGTTCGTAACTCTCATATCGCCGACAAACTACATTAGGCAAGAAATGGAGTAAAAACCAAAACTCCGTGCAAGGATTCGTTTCTACAAACATCACCTTTCCGGCATATTTCTTCTTGCTATACTCTTTCTTTGCCCGCTGATACAACTGCATTTCAGATGGAAACTGAAATAATCTGTCCATATCAAACAAACATATGATATAATCATACTGCTTGTTCAAATAGGATTCTACCAGTTTCAAAATATGATTGATGTCGCTGTGCTGCGGAAAATCCGGCGCAACTTTGAAAGGATACCGACACGCAATCCTCAAAGAGTCGAAATAGAACCATTCCGTTTCTCCTTCGCCTATGATGGCAATACTTTTTGTTACTGTCCGTCCCATATCATTAGTCATTCAGATTGATATACTGGCTACCCAAAAACGGCAACTTTACCAATTTTCCCTGCTTGTAAGCATTGTATGGGGAAAGATTCTTATGCAGCCCCAAAGAAGACAGACGTACTATTTTAGTTTCGCCAAGTTCGTCTTTGTCGGTGAACCATATCGTATCACGGCGAATGAAATCCTCGTTGAGAAGATTGATGTCGTGTGTGGTCAGGAGCATTTGGGATGTTCCATTACTGTTTGCCAGAAAGACTTTCAGGAAATAAGCCAACAGTTCATAATGAATACTTGTCTCCACTTCATCAATGGGCACAAACCGATTGGTCTTTAACAGGAAATTCAGTATCACCGCCATTCCCAAGAACCTCATAGTGCCATTGGACTCGTATTCTTCCGACAAATCATATACTTTATCGCCTGCCTTATGCTTGAAGGTCAGTTCCGTATTTGTAATTTTCCCCTTTCTAAGCATTTCAGCCTTTGCATCCTTATCAATAGGGGCATTCTGAATCAGTTGTTCCAATTCAGGTGTAATCAGCTCTTCCTCTTCATGTAATACCACATCTTCTATATTGAAATCGGATGCTTTCAGAAAATTTAAAATGAATTTCTTCAAATCTCCTGCCTCGTCTTTATCCAATCGTGATTTGACATATCCCGAAAGCAGCATACCGGGAGCCAGTACATCTTTTATCTGTTTGGCAAAATAGTCGTACACATCATTCAGCCTTGTCCGTTCCACGTTGCTTTTGCCAAATGCGGCAAGCACACTGCAATTATTGATAGTGTTGCCGGAAATCACATCCTGGCTTTTCTTCGTCATTTTCAGATTTACGCCAAAGTCAATGGTCGTGGAATCTGTTGCGGCATCATAACTTCGGTTGTACAGCTTGGTCGGGCGAATGGAATCATAAACAATCAATGTCTCGGAATAGATATGCTTTGCGTCCAATTCAAAACTAAGGATGTACTTCGACTGGTTGATATAGAACACCATTGACATCTTTGTCTTCTCGTTCCTTGAGGTGTCATCCAACATGAAAGGGACAACTCCGGTTTTCTCAGTCCTGTCTTTAGGCATTCTCAAAACCAGCATCTTGAAGAATTCAATGGCATTTAATATATTCGTTTTACCGGAAGCGTTAGCACCATAGATGATGCCCACTTTCAGCAATCTTACACCGTCCTTAACTTCATACGAGTACTCATCAGACATAAAAGTATCTGCCGATGGTTCAAAACTGATTTTCTGAACCGACTTAATGGAGAAAAAATTCTCAATGCTGAACTCTGCTATCATAATTGTTGATTTTATCTATTGTATGGTGCAAAGATACAAATAAAATCTCATACAACAAATTATAAATACGATCATTGTAGAAAAACTACGCAATACAAATATAAAATCAGCGAATATCTATTTGTTGTGGCTATAAATTAACCGTCTGATTATCTCCGGAAGGTGTTGACTGATTTGAGGACGGTAAACGAATGTGGATTATGCAGCCAAAGAAGTTAATTGTCCTATGCCATTTGCGCCATCTCTTGATTCTATTTACGATGGCTTAATAGTGATGCTAAAATGGTACTAAATTACAAAACTACTCTTTTATACACGCCATAAAATATAGTAAATCAGTTTATTATATAATTTTATATCTTGTCGCCCATTTTCCAATAATGGAACAGCATTTGCGCATTGGCTGCGGTAATCAGCCGTACTTGCGCCTGTTGTATTTCCGAACCGACAGCGTGTATGAACGCATTTAAGTCCGTTTTTTCTATGTTGGATTCCTTGTTGTTCATATTGTGATAATGGTTTCCTGTACCTCAAACTCCTTGAACACGTTTTGCATTTCGGCATAGTATTTCAGCAAGTCCGTGTTGATTTCGGATGCGCTTTGTTTCAGCTTGTTGGTGCATCCGTTCTTCTTCCGGCTCTCCAATGCAAAAATGATGTTACGTTTGATATTCATATTTGGGTGCGTTTGAATTTCTACACCCAAATATACACCCAAAAATTGAAATAGCGAAAGGTATTTAGAAAGATTTAGATTTACTCTGCATCGTGGATAGTGTATGATTATCAGTGATTTGCAATTTTATGATATTTTCTGAAAGCGTAGGTTCGAGAGCCTACCGCTCCAGAATCCTGTTCTGCTCCGCGACTGAAGCATCGTGGATGGCGGTGAAAAAGGCTGTGATGAACTCCTCGGAGAGGCCGTAGTCCTTGCCTTTCTCTATCATCGAGGATAGGATGCTGTCCCAACGGGAAGCCTGGACAATGGCGATGTTGTGCGCCTTCTTGAACTCGCCTATCCTGCGGGAGATCTCCATTCTGGAACCAAGGGCCACAAGCAGGTTCTCGTCGATGATGTCAATCTGGGAACGGAGCTGCTCGATGCCTTCGTTATATTCCTTGTCATTGGAGACCTTCTGACGGACGGTCAGGCTCTCAAGCAAAGCCTTCAGATCTGACGGAACCAACTGCTGTTTGGCATCGCTCAATGCGCAGGAAGGATCGCAATGGGACTCGATCATCAGGCCGTCCAAGCCAAGATCCATCGCCCTCTGTGACAACTCTTTGAGATACTGGCGTGAGCCCCCCATATGACTCGGATCCGCAAAGAACGGAAGCTTAGGGTAGCGGGTGCGAAGCTCAACCGCCATCTGCCAGCCCGGAAAATTTCTGTACGGGATTTTCTGCGAGGTAGAGAATCCGCGATGGATAACGCCCAGTTTTCTGATCCCCGCCCGGTTGAGTCTTTCGAGAGCCCCAACCCATAGATCAATGTCAGGATTCACCGGATTCTTGACCAAGACCGGAATATCCGTGTCCCTCAACGCGTCGGCGATCTCCTGCACGAGGAACGGATTAGCCGTAGTCCGTGCTCCGATCCAGACCATATCTATGCCATATTTCAGACATTCATAGACGTGCTTCTCATTGGCGACCTCGGTGCAGACCTTCATTCCATATTCATTCTTCACCTTCTGGAGCCACTTAAGGCCTGGTGTGCCGACACCCTCGAAGGATCCGGGATGGGTGCGGGGCTTCCATATTCCCGCGCGGAAAACATGGATGCCGAATTCGTGAAGGCCTTTGGCGGTCATCATCACCTGCAGCTCAGACTCGGCGCTGCAAGGACCGGCGATAACGAGAGGGGGAATGCTCTCGTCGAAAAATCCCCACTCGGAGACGGGGATGATGTCAAGTGTACGTTCCATAACTATCTCAAAATCTTTTTAATCCTGTTTGCTTCGTGGATGAGTTCCGTGATCCGTCCGCCGTCATAGTCAGCGATAGCGTCACGGAACAGCCTCATCTTTTCCAAATATGTGTCAATGACGTGCAGCACATTGTCCCTGTTCTGCGCCAAGATAGGGGTCCACATCTCGGCGGAGCTCTTGGCCAACCGGACGGTCGAGGAGAATCCACCCGACGCAAGGTCGAAAATGTGCTTCTCGTCTTTTTCCTTGTCAAGAACCGTAAGTGCCAGAGCAAAGGAAGTGACGTGAGAGATATGCGACACGTATGCGGTGTGCACATCGTGGCTGTCGGCGTTCATAAAGAGCGGACGCATATTCAACGCATCATACAGTCCCTCAACCACCTTGACCGCCTGCGGATCTGAATCCTCGGTGTTTGCGAATATGCAGGCGCGGCCATCAAAGAGGTTCGGCATCGCGGCCCAAGGCCCTGAATATTCAGTGCCGGCCATCGGGTGTGTCGCCACGAAGCGGCAGCGGAGGGGATGGTAGTGCGCCGCGCGGACAATGTTGCTCTTCGTGGAGCATGTGTCTATCACGATCTTCTTCCCGTTCCCTTCCTCTTTGAATATGTCGAGTACCTGCGGGAGCATCTTCACCGCAGAGCCGACCGGTATGGCTATCACAGTGATGTCGCTCCTGCGGACGCACTCCTCGAACGGGACGATCTCGTCCACAAGTTCCATCCTTTCGGCCGCGGCGGCGTTCACCGGGTCAGCCTCCACCCCAAGAACTATCCGGGCGAATCCTCTTCTCTTCAGGTCGATGGCCATCGAGCCGCCTATCAGACCTAATCCTATAATACCTACTATCATAAAATATTCTTTATTACTTTTTCTATTTTTTTGTTCGCGCGCTCAAGCACCTCCGGCTTGGCGCAAAGCGAAATCCGGATGTAGTCATTACCATTCTTTCCGAATATGAAGCCCGGCGTGATGAACACACCTGCCTGCCGCAGAACCCGTTCCGAAACCACTTCCCCTGCCGTCATCCCGTTCCCAGCATATTCCGAAGGCACCCTTCCCCAAAGGAACAGCCCCGCGGTGTCGTGGTCATAAACCGCCCCCAGAGTCTTGAATATACGACCCGCGGCGACACGTCTGCGGACATATTCAGAATTCAGTTCCTCGAACCATTCAGGCGACTGGTTAAGAGCCTCGACCGCCGCAAGTTGCAATGGTTTGAACATCCCCGAGTCCATCTGGCTCTTGACCTTCAGCACTTCGGCGATATATTCCGGAGCGCCGCCGACCATCCCGATTCGCCAACCGCTCATATTGTGCGCCTTGCTAAGCGAGTTCAGTTCCAGGCAACACTCCTCCGCCCCTTTCGCCGCCAGAATCGACAGCGGCTTTCCACAAAGGATGAATGAATATGGATTGTCATTCACTATCAATATCTTGTGCCTGCGCCCGAAATCCACCAGCTTCTGATAAAGCTCGGGAGTGGCCTTGGCACCGGTCGGCATGTTCGGATAGTTCGTCCACATAATCTTCACACCCTCAAGATCCATCCTCTCCAAAGCGTCGAAATCCGGCCACCAATGGTTTTCCTCCGTCAGATCGTACGTGACAATCTCGGCTCCAACAAGTTTAGATGCCGAAGTGTAGGTCGGATAGCCCGGATCCGGAACCAACACCTTGTCTCCCGGATTGACAAATGCCATAGAGATCAGAAGGATTCCCTCCTTGGATCCGACAAGCGGCTGGATGCCCCCATCCGGATTCAGCGTCACTCCGTAATATCTTGAATACCAATCCGCAAAGGCTTGTCTCAACGCTGGAAGCCCCTTATAGCTCTGGTAGGCGTGGTTGCCTGGCTTGCGGGCAGCCTCGACCAAAGCTTCGATAGCGGCCTGTGGCGGCATCCCGTCCGGAGCGCCTATTCCCAAATTGATTATCCTGTCTTCCCCGCGAGCCACACGCTCCGCATTGAGTGCGTCCATCTCTTTAAGTTTGCGGGAGAAGTAATATTCCTGAACAGATGATGTTCTTTTTGCCGGTTCAATGATCATGATTACATCGAAGATTTATATTCGCCTAAAATGTTAAGTCCTTCCATCAGAGGTCTGACCGCCCTGAGTGCCTGACGGTAGCGTCCGTAGGTCGCGAACTTGATGTCTGCATAGAAAAAGTACTGCCATTCCTGCCCGGGGATCGGCAGGGACTGGATTCTGGTGAGATTCATGTCGTAGAACGAGAGAATTGTAAGCACCTGCGCCAAAGAACCCGGCTTGTGAGGCAGGGTGAAGCAGAGGGACGCCTTGTTGATTTCACGGCGGGGAACCGTGATGGCGTCGTCCAGAATCAGGAAGCGGGTGAAGTTCTGCTTGTAGGTCTCGATGCTGCGGGCCAAGATCTCCAGCCCGTTCTGCTCAGCAGCAAGCTCTGAAGCCACAGCCCCTACTCCCCTCAAGCCCTCAGCGGCGATGTCGATTGCGCTCTTGGCCGTGTCCTCGGACTCCACCATCGTGATCCACGGGCAGTTACGCTCAAAAAACTGACGGGTCTGGTTGATGGCCATATAGTGCGTCCGAACCTCCTTTATGTTGTGGATGTCCTGTCCTGGAAGAGCCATAAGGTTCTGATGTATGGGGATATACACCTCACCCTTGATCTTGTAGGGGTTCGACCTAAGCAGCTCGAAATTCGGGATGAGACCTCCGGAGATCGTGTTCTCGATGGCCATCACCGCCGCCTGTGCCTCGCCGGATGCCACAGCCTTGAACAGTCCCTCGAAGGTCGGGCATTCCACGATGGATATTTCCTCCCCTCGCGCGGAATAGAACTCCCGTGCCGCCTGCTCGTGGAAGCACCCCCTATAGCCTTGTATCGCGACTTTTGTCATATTCATCATCATTTCACGTCACCCTCCCCTTATGGGAGGAACTTGCTCTCACCGCAGCGGTGAAGAAATCAACCAAATAAAAAAGGCTGCCCGGAAAAGCACCGGACAGCCGTATATTCATCTACCTTTTTTCTGAATATTCCTGCACACGCTCGTCCGGTCCTCTACCTGCCGCGGTAAAAGAAATAAAATCCGAAAGAATAAAATCGTGTGCTCATCATCATAACGATGCAAAGATAGTAAAATCGGAAGAAAATGTTCCTAAAAATTTAATGAATATACCAAAATAGCGGATGAACATTCATTCAAGCCGCCTCAAGGCTTTCATTAGACGGTCAGTATCTCCTTCTCCTTTGCTGATACGAGCTCGTCAACCGCCTTCACTTTCGCATCGGTGACCTTCTGGATCTCGTCCTCACCTTCCTTGCGCACGTCCTCGGAGAACTCTCCGGCCTTCTCGGCCTTCTTCAAAGCGTCAACTCCGTCGCGGCGGGCGTTGCGGACAGCGACCTTGATGTTCTCGCCCGTAGCCTTGGCCTTCTTGATGAGCTCCTTACGTCTTTCCTCTGTGAGAGGCGGAACAGGGCAGCGGATGACCTCACCGTTGTTTGAAGGGGTGAAACCGAGGTTGGCGTTGATGATAGCCTTCTCGATCACAGGGATCATATTCTTCTCCCAAGGCTGGATGGCGATGGTCCTGGCGTCAGGAACAGTCACCGAAGCCACCTGAGGGACAGGTGTCGGAGTTCCGTAGTAATCCACGGTCACATTGTTGAGGATGGACGGATTGGCCTTTCCGACACGGTAGGTCTTGAGGTCTTCCTCAAGGAACAGCACTGAGTCTTCCATTTTGGACTTCACTCCGCTGATGATTTCTTTCGCTTTGTCTGTAAGCATAGTGTATTGTGTTAATTGTTATTTATCAATCTTTTGTGGTCGTACCCTTGTCCGTTTCCAACAAGACTATTTATGGACAAGCGTCCCGACCTTCTCTCCGTTGACCAGTTTCAGCAGGTTGCCCTCGCCGTTCACATCGAAGACGATGATCGGCATATTCCCGTCATTGCACAGGGCGTATGCGGTCTGGTCGAGAACCTTGAGATGCTTCGCCATCGCCTCGTCAAAGGTCAGTTCATCGTACTTGACAGCGGTAGGATCTTTCTCTGGGTCAGCGGTATAGACTCCATCGACACGTGTTCCTTTCAGCACGACATCGGCCTTGATCTCAAGAGCCCTGAGAGCCGCGCCGGAATCAGTAGTGAAGAACGGGCTGCCCGTCCCGCCGGCGATGAGGGCAACGCCCCCCTCCTCCAGCACCTTGACGGCGTTGTCACGGTTATAGTAGCGTACAAGCGGTTCCATCGGAGTGGCTGAGAACACCTCTGCCTTCACGCCTTCGTCCTTGATGAACTGACTGAGCGCCAATGAGTTTATCACCGTAGCCAGCATTCCCATCCTGTCTCCCTCGACGCGGTCGAATCCCTTGTCAAGACCCTGAAGGCCTCTGAATATGTTGCCCCCTCCGTTGACAATGGCGATCTGCAACCCGGCCTTCGCCGCCTGCGCGATCTCCTTTGAATATTTCCGCAGACTCTCCGGATCTAGTCCCTTTCCAACGGACCCGCCCAGGCTCTCTCCGCTCAATTTAAGCAAAACTCTCTTGTACATAGTGCTTTCCAGAATCTTAAATGGTTAATCAAGGCCTCCTCCAATCGGCATCCTCGCCTCCCGAAGCCATCCCGATTCACAAATATACAAAAAATAATAAGTTATAAGCCTAGGACATCGGAACTAAATCCCCTGAAACGCCCCCCCGGAGCCTTGACCAATCACGACGGCCGCATTTTCTCCATATAATGCCACCGTCGTATGCGTTTTTGTCTTTGACAAGAGCAAAACCATCCATTTATACTCCTTTGATCATTCCAGAATCCTTCCTCGCGCCACTCCAAGACGACACTCCAGGGCAACGCTTTTGGCACTTATCGTCGCCCGAGAGTGCAGCGAGGCACGCTTGGGCGACACTTTCGTACCATTTTGTCGCTCGGTGGTGCAGGGCAGAATTACGTAAGTAAGGATGACGGGACTCTTCGGTGACAACACACACTCTTCGTCGCCCAGAAGCACAGCGGCAGACCCTTTCGTGAGCAGATCGCGCCGTCTCGCTCACGAGACATCCTTGGCAGACTCTCCCGTGAGCAGAATGCGCCGTCTCGCTCACGAGACAACCTCGGAAGACTCTCCCGTGAGCAGATCGCGCCGTTTCGCTCACGAGACGACCTCGGAAGACCCTTTCGTGAGCAGATTGCGCCGTCTCGCTCACGAGACATCCTCGGAAGACCCTCCCGTGAGCAGAACGCGCCGTCTCACTCACGAGACAACCTCGGAAGACCCTTCCGTGAGCAGAACGCGCCGTTTCGCTCACGAGACAACCTCGGAAGACCCTCCCGTGAGCAGATCGCGCCGTCTCGCTCACGAGACAACCTCGGAAGACCCTCCCGTGAGCAGATCGCGCCGTTCCACTCACGAGACAACCTCGGAAGACCTTTTCGTGAGCAGAATGCGCCGTCTCGCTCACGAGACAACCTTGGCAGACTCTCCCGTGAGCAGATCGCGCCGTTTCGCTCACGAGGCAACCTCGGCAGACCCTTCCGTGAGCAGAATGCGCCGTCTCGCTCACGAGACAACCTCGGCAGACCCTTCCGTGAGCAGAATGCGCCGTCTCGCTCACGAGGCAACCTCGGAAGACCCTCCCGTGAGCAGATCGCGCCGTCTCGCTCACGAGACAACCTCGGAAGACACTCCCGTGAGCAGAACACGCCGTTCCGCTCACGAGACATCCTTGGCAGACTCTTTCGTGAGCAGAACGCGCCGTCTCGCTCACGAGACATCCTCGGCAGACCTTTTCGTGAGCAGAACGCGCCGTCTCGCTCACGAGACAACCTCGGCAGACCCTCCCGTGAGCAGATCGCGGCTTTTCACTCACGAGACTGCCGCGAAAGACACACGAGGCAACCGCGGCGCTTTTTCAGCGAGCTACGGGGACTCCATGGAAACTCTACGGGCGCTCTATGGGCGCTCCTCGATGCCGCCGAGGTTCGACCAGAGCCAGTGGGACTCGTAATAGGACTTAGTGCCTTTAGGAACCGTCACCTTGACGGCTGAGCGGTCTGTGCCGTTAAAGGAAAAAGATGACATTTTTGTTGTTATCTCGTCAACATCCTCCTTGGTCTTCCAGTTCAGTTCAAGTACCAAAGGAGTTTTGCATGACACAAATGTGTAGATGTCTATGGATTTGACAGACTCAAGGATAACTATCTTATCAACATTTGTTCGACGAATAGAAGAGTACCCAATCTTCGTAGTGCCTTCCTTTATCACCACCGTACCGGTCTTCTTTTCAGGAATCCAACTCAGAATCTCTCTCTCTGTCCGACCCACGTGCATATACAAAGCCTTGTCATACAGATAGCAGTAGTTCTCTTGACCTTCCCTCGGCGCGGTTGTGATAATCTCAAGTTTAGAACAAGCTTCAAACACCGGATTTGAATCATCAATATTTTCTAACGTGGAAGGTAAAATGACACGTTCAAGATTCCCGCAATAATAGAAAGCATAGGCTCCGATCTTATATATCCCCTCCGAGATAGTGACTTTCCTTAGGTCATCGCACCCTTCAAAGGCCCTATTCCCGACCCCTTTGACGGTATAGGTAATCCCGTCATACTCAACCGTACCGGGAACCACGACATCTCCCGAATACTTGCCTCCGCCCGGGTTACCGGTCACCTCGACGAAATCCATAGAGTAACCTTTGGCGGTCTTGTAGAACAGGCCGCCAACCTCGAACCCGGAAGAGAATTCTTTCACGGTGACGGTGCAGCCTGACCTGAAGCCGCCGTCCTCGGTGACCGCGCTGACCTTGGCCACACCCG
>OIXQ01001066.1_pt1 | contig 11152 bp, 17 predicted proteins | sample 1587791 | NCBI WGS metagenome assembly OIXQ01 (sample SAMN03283273) | human gut metagenome | biome: human-associated habitat; material: feces | host: Homo sapiens | place: Peru | collected 2012
CATTTTGCAGATTTTTCCAGCGTCACGGACAAATTCATGCCACATCATGATAGATGTCTTCGGCTTCGGTGCCCACCCGATCCGGATATAAAACATCTGCCATTCCTCAAATACCGGAACACCATTGTCGCGAAGGAAGTTTGCTGCCGTGGTCTTTCCTGTAGGCTCCTGTGGTCCATCAATGATTACAACGCTATACTCTCCACTTTCAATCTTCTGCTTGATAGTGGGGAGTTCTTTTTTCAGTTCTTCAAAAGTCATTTTTCTTCTCCTTTTGTTTTCACACCAGAATCCGGAACAGAATGAACCAGATCAGCTTCAGCGTAAACACAATGATCAGCAGCCACGCACAGATGGAAACAGTCGCCGCCAGCAAATGGCCAAGGAATGTGCCAAATTTCTCCCAAATATCAGGTCTCTTCATCTCAATTCCTTTCTGCACTCAATTTCGTTTGCCGAAATATCATAATCAAACGCCAATTCGGTTTTGGAAGAAAGCTCTTCATCTTCTTCATCCGGTTCATTCCCGACGGGATATGCTAATAATTCGATATTCTTGTAGTAGAACACCTTATAAAACGTCTTCATACCACACACCTCCTCGCAGCATCCAGTCGGCTCTCTGCAGCGTTCAGCTCAAAGATGGCCGCCGTAACGAACTCCGGATCACAGTTTTCAAAATGGTTCCGAGCCACCTCGAGGTCATTCAAGGCATCCCGCAACGTATTGACCGTAGCAGGAATCGGTTCGACCGAGAATATCTTTTTGATAAAAGCAGCGATTTTGTGCAACATAGTTCTCACGAAGTCCTCCTTTTCTACTTCCAAATTCTCTTCGACGGCGATTGATCCATGCAGCGACTTTGGGTGAAAGTGGTTTTCCTTTCTTTGCAATCATCACCGCCTGAACGTACTCTTTATGAACGGGTACATACATCCAGCATTGGGTATCATCCCAAATATCAATCGCATCACCGATCCATAAGCGAGCAGGCCAGACGTGATTCGAGTGATAGAAAACACTCCCTTCCAAATAGTTGAACAACCAATACTTCTGTTCAACTTTTCGAACAAGAAGCTTCCGGGTTTTCTTCGACATATTTCTCATTTGACCTTCACCTTGGCTTCTTTGAAATTGACAGGCTTCTTAGTCCATTCCCGTGCACACTCCGTCAGGCAGGTATTGCAAGGCTCGTCCGTTTCCAGCACCTTGAAGTTCTTGCACTTCGGGCAGTAGGTCGCATAGTCAGCTTCGCGCATCCAGTCATTCATCAGACTTCACCTCCCGAATAACTGCAAGATGATTACATTTCGGACAATACGTAAATGAATTCCCGTCCTTATAGGGCGACCAAACTTTCATTGCAATCCATTTGTCTTCTGCGACGCCAAAATGTACACCGCATTCACTGCAAACAAGTGTGACTAATTTCTTTTCTTTTTTCTCCTCTTGGCATTTCTCTTCTTGTGGCTTCCATCTATCATCCAGCTCCGGGTGGGTCTCCCGCTGGTTCAACGCCCAGAGCAGGTTCCAACAGGCAGCGCGCAGGTGGTCCTCATCATCCATACCAACCATGTACTTTGCCAAATGCCGCGCAGCACTGTCCAGCAGCGAATGCAGCGGGATTCCCTTGTCCACATTGTGCTCGCCGTACTTCAGGGCACCTTCTTCGCAGTGCTTGCTGACTTCCATGATGCCATACCACGGAAGTAAATCCATCCGGCCCTTCCCTGCATGCATGTCACGCTTTGCGCCGGTTTCAAATTCAGTACGATCTCCAGAATCTTTAATCATTTGTTTTATCCTCCAGTTCTTTAATGCGATTTGAAAACGCTGCTCGCACAGATATAAGCGAGATGAAATGCAAGAAATCTTTATCAGTACGCATTTTTACGATGATGGCTGCACACAAAGGATTAACTTTGCAGTATTCCGCAATCTCTGCATGGTATTTTTCTTTTTGCTTTTTCAGCTGCTCAATATCCATGCAAGTTCCAAGATCGTGGATATTTTCAATCATAATTCAACCTCCACAGAATCTATATGCATTTTTCATCAGCAATGTTTGTGGATTCTCCCCTGCATAACCTTGTTGGTCATCGTAGACTTAGGGATCTTGCATTTCGGATAGTTCGGGCGGAATCCGTTAGCAGCTTTACGATTATTTGCAATTCTCATGGGAATATCATCCTCCATCTCTTCAGTGAATTTTTCAATCGACTTTACCGCAGACTCCAAAGAACGAATCAAATCCCTCAACGCATCTTCAAAATTATTTTGCTCCATAAAATTTCCTCTCATTAAATGCTTTCTTTGAGTTCAGCGCTCTCGAAATTGCCAAGTCGATGCCCGCTCGGCTCTTCAGATGATAGTACCAGAGATCCTTGTACGGCGTGTTCAGCCGGTCGATACGCCCAGACGCTTGCTCCATAACCTTATAAGAGTAATTCTGTGAATAAAAAATAATAGTATCTGTCTTGATGCAGTTCCAGCCTTCAGCGCCGGCATTGTACTGCACGAGATAGACCCATTTCTCGCTGTCTGGAATCGGCTGGTGCTTATGGCCATTCCACTGTGCCAATTCGACATTAGCGCCATAATCAAGATTCAGCAGAATATCCAGCTCATAATCAAAATTGTAGAAAATGATAACTCTGGGCCGCGTCATGCAAATATCAAGCACTTCGCGCTGCCGGGACCTGTCGGTGTTGACCAATTTCCGCAGCAGATAGCAGAACTCGCTTGCTGTTTCGATCGGTCCGTCTTTCCACGGGTCCCACCGATTTCTGCAGATCTGCAAATACTTCTTCTTATCATAATCTACAAAGATGTTTTCATGATGCGATACCGTCATTCTTTCGAAATCCATATCGACAAGGACCCGTTCGCGCAGCCGAATCAGACGCTGAGTGTTCAGATACCGGTCGATTTTCGGGTATTTCGAGAAGCGGCTGTAGACAACATGCTGGTTGTTAAACTCTGTGCGGTTTCGAAAGAACCCATTGGCAATAAACACAGGAATATAATCGGTCCAGCAGTCACCGGGTGTCGCACTCAGGAGAATCCACTCATTTTCCTTTGTGATTTTCAGGAACGATTTCACCCATGATCCGCTTCCAACGACCCGCTGCTCGTCAAAGATAAAGAAAGCATTTTTTGCGCCTACATATTTACCAATGTTATTCCACGAATCTACGACAACTGAGTGTTCGTAAATATCACGCTCCGGATCGGTAGACATATAAAAATGTGCCAGTTCTTCGTCCCATTCGCCGGTGTCACGTTTTCGGGCCGTCGTAATAATGTATAAATCAGGCGGTTCCATCATTTTAACGTAATTTTTCGTATTCACCTGCCCATCGTAGAGCGTATAATAAAACGCCAGACTGGTTCTCGATTTTCCGCTCCCGACGCCGCCGCACAGGATGCAGCCGATCTTCATTCGTTTCACCGCATCCAGCTGGTAATCATAGAGCGTTACTCCTGCCATCAGTTCGATCGCCTCATTTCTTTGTGAACATGGATCGCAGATTTCTTGCAATGATTTTCGTAGGCCAGCAGCGCGATCGTTGCTGCCTGTTCCTCTTCACCTTCCCCACGGACCGTATAAGCAAAAAGCTCTTTGCCGTCCTTTGTGAAAACCTTCCACGGTTCTTTAGTAGAGTCCGTGCTTTTTGCAGTACGACGCATATTGCAAACCCTCCTTATCCGCTTCGTGCATAATTTCACGGAGTGTCATCTTCTCAGGCTTCGTTTTCTCATCTTTTTTCAGAAATCGCTCCTTTCTGCATTTTTCGCAATACCTTTGGCCAGAGTAAATGTTGTACAGCATCACTCCGCACTGTTCACAGGGCTTATCGACTTTTTCCATACTACTTGCTCCTTTGTTTTGAAATATCAGGCAGCTTTGCCCGGTTGCGGGTCATACAGGATTCGAACCTGCCCACTCGCCCCAGCGAATGACCCAAATAAAAAGGAGCCGCAGATCTCTCCACGGCTCCAGAAATAACTAACGCTACTCCGCACTAAATATTAATGCATTCTTTTGTATGCGACGTCAGGGGCAGCAAACGAAAGGTTTACCAGATACTGGGGAATGCCATAGAACTTTGCCACCTGATTTTCGATGACACACCCGTTGAATGCACGCTGCTCATCGTAAATGCCGATGAAGTAATCCGCCTCGGACATCATCTGGATCGACTTACCGAGATACCAGACTGCTTCACGAGCCGTTTCCGGTGCATCTTCTTCGATGTAAGTATCAATGTCCTCCAGTTCTTCATCGAATATCGCCTCAGCGACCTTGTGCAGATAATCGAACGTCTCACGGATGTTTTTATCCGTCCGTCCCTTCATAGGGCAGCTGATGAAAAGCTTTTTCATGTGCGCTCCCCTTTCAGAGTGGCATATCATTCAGGTCGTTAAAGGCAACCGCTCCTTCTGCGTCTGTCTCCGGTGCAGCATATTCGTTGTAGCGCTCAGCATAGGGGTCAGGGTCCTTATCCTGCTCGACATACATGATATCGGCATACAGGCTGTACTCTCCCGGGAAGTTCTTCTTCTCCACCCGATTTGCCTGTAAGCAGACATTCTTGACGCGGATAAAATCCAGCTGGCCAAGATTTTCCTCGTTGCACAGCAGCCGCTTTCCCGTGGTCGTGATCCAGTAGATATGCGGCGGCCACTTCGAATCGATCTTGATGTTGACGGGGACAAACAACGTCGGCATAAACGGTTCATCATAAGTCCGTTCCGGATTCGGTTTCGTCTGCTTGACCGTCACACCGAGGTCCTCCAGCTCGCGAGCTTTTTCTGCAGTCGGAACAATCACATTCACTCTGCGCATCGTCGAACCGAAGCGATCACGGTTCGGATCACCGGAGAAATTGGTGGTGAAAATGAAATTGGTATCGTCAATATTGACTTTCTGACGCTTGGTGTACATAAATATCTGTCTCCTTTTACTTCTTGATTTCCTTGCTCTTTTCGGTCCAGCGCCGAATTTCCTTATAGTATTTTCCGTTGTTGCCGCTGCAGCGCTTCGCAATGGCCATTGCCAGTCCCTTCTCGGGATCAAACACATCGTTCGGACTGCACTTCACGACAGTTTTAGTGTTGTCCGACCAGTAAATAATCGTGGCCGGAGGGTTAAAAATAACGTTTTTGATCGTTGCAGCACTCACCTTAAGAGTCTCCTCCTTTTTAGACGCCTCGGCCAGAATGCGGTCGGCCCATTGCATATAACGAATCGAATCCAGAAGCGATTCCTCCGCTCGCCGAATACGCCAATCACCCTGCCTATCGCGCAGAACATCTCCGGGTCTGAACGTATAAGTGCCGCCGTTGTCTACCGTGATCTTCATACCAGAAAATGCACTCGTCTCAACAGTAGTAACACGGCCCAGAAAGCGCCCATTTGCATTGTATAAATTACCAGACATCGTAAATATCACCTCACGTCAAAATTTCTTGCCGCTTCATCCTGTGCATCACTCCACGGAAGGTCGGGAGCCGTCCAAGGTGGAACGCCAGAATCATCCGCCACAAACCATTCAAAGTCACCGTACTTCGAGATTTCCTCAACTGCATCGTTGACCTCTTTTTCAAAATAGCTCTTGTCGATGACGTTCTCCATGTGGAGCGAATACACCATCTCACTTTCCAGCCAGCGGTAATCCTTCGCGCCGGTGACGGAACTGTATTTCATCTCGCCATTTTCTTTTATGCCGGCCTCCCGCAGCAAGAGCGCACCGCCCTTTCCGGGCATGATCGGGCAGAACTGACCAACGCGGCCAACAAAAATATAATTGTGTTCGCCTTCAGGTAGGTCCTCGTTCTTGTCCAGATAGATGGCCCCTTTGGATACAGTCTTCGTCTCGCACAGGTCGTTGAACACGACGGGTTCTTTCGAGAAAAGCGTCTTGAAAACGTACGGAATCTGGAACTGCGTGCCTGTAGCCGTCCATTTTCCGCCTTTCTTTTCATTCTTTTCCGGAATATACCCATACTGCGCCTTGCAGCGGTCTGCATCCATGTACTTTGCAATGTAAACTGCGTTGTTCACAAGGCACATCTTTTCGTAGGTGGCCTCATGCTCAAAGGTGTATCCGTATTTTTTCGCAAATTCCATGCAGAACTCGATGATTTCCGGCGTTGCATTGGGGATCTTAATCGAATCAGTCTTGATATGCCCCACGGTAAAGCCACGGTTTGCAACTTCATCCTGCAAAGTGCGCATAAACAAAGCCCCTCGAAGCGCCACGATATTGTTGGCGTTCTTGGGGTTACGGAACGGATTATCAAAGGTCGCACTGGTCAATCCGTAGACCGAATTGATGGCGATTTTCAAAGCCTGAGCCAGTGCTTTTGCCTGTCCGGGATTGTCCAGATACTTCGCCAGTCTGCCGCCAAACAGTTTCTTGGCCTTGTCGTACTCACCATGTTTTACATAGATTCGTACGTCCATCAGGTCGTTAAAATGCTTGGTGTATTCGCCAAAGTAGTTCATGGCCACCGCCGAATGCGGATGCAGCGAAGCAACATCCAACAAGGCAACATTGCTGTACATGTTCGGTTCTGCATAAACGTATCCACCGAGGCCTAAGTCGGTCCCGCGAAACATATTATGCATTGCCCCATCCTCGCCTCGTTTCCACTCGTAGCCGGGAAATGCATTGATAATGTTATGATCTGTCAAAATATCAGGCTCAACTTCTATCACGGCATCCGATTTTCCTGTCGCCAAGTCCGTGTAAACCAGTTTCGGATGTTTTTCGCGTCCAAAAATGATTCGGGTCGTCAGGCTGTTCGTGGTATCGTTCACAGTCATTCCTGCAAGGTCCGCAAGAATCTCACGAGCCACAAAGTCTGCCTGTCGGTCTTTGGAATAGAACAGCGCTTCTGTCGCAAGGACATCGTTGTCGCAGTATTCCGCAACTTTATCCCAGAGATTCTCCGGCACAGGTTTGTCCCACGGAAGCCCAAGCTCCTGATGGTGGATGCCAAGCTCGATCTCGAACTTCTTCAGGCTCTGCTTTTTCGACGAAAAATCGTAAATATCCGTATACGACAGATTATAAGCTTCACCGAAGAAACCATCATGCTGATTGATGATACGGTTTGAAAGTGCATAGATCTGCTCATTCGACAACCCCAGCATTCGGCCCCAGAGAATATGGTTATCATACTTCCGGTTATTGAAGCCGACGAGCCGATACTTCGTCAGACTTTCGATCTCCGCTGGAGTGGGATTGATCATCCGATAGACCTTTTCCTGCTTGGCAAACTTCCAGTTCACGAGCAGCAGATTCGGAAATACTTCGCAGTCGAAGAATATCATTGGAGTTTCGTCGCCGTCAGGTGCTTCACGCTCCATATCGTCCTTCGACTTAAAGTGCATCTTGGACACAGTTTTAAGGCATGCCTCAGCCTGATTCGTGCTGTTGGCAGCAAACGCAAGGATCGCATTTCGCATGTCATCGACATTATAAGGAATATTTCCCTCATATGCTTCATCCATGACATGTGCAATAAAATCCACACTGGGCTTGGTGTAAGGACTGATATCTTTTGCAAGGGCCTTTTTAATGAGAACCCGGAGATGTTTCTCATTCTGGATCTGCTTTGTATCAATCATTTTTTCTCCCTTCAATGGCAAACCGCTGCTGATGGTTGCGATTGGAATATCATTGCACTTCGATAATTTTCTGCGCAGGGATGAATTTTCCAAAAACACCTTTACTTCGATGTTTTCATCATAAATCCTGCTCAGTTTTACGACATCGCCTGTGTAAACATAATGCAGATGGATGCCCGCACCAGATTTACTTAGTTCTGCATAGGTTCTGGGCCATTTGGAAGCAGCTTCAAGATTCCTCTCAAAGTTTTTCTTGCCATCCGGCCCCGGAATATCAAAGTCAATGACGATATGGTTTTCTGGGACTTTTACATAGTGCAGCCGCGAGGTATCCAGCGCCGACAGCACAGTACGAACATTCTCCCACTTTTGCATGGGCGTCCCGTTTTCGGTTGCATACTGCGCCGGACAGTCCTTGCAAATATCATCGAAGAGAGAATGCTGTTCTTTGAACTCGATCCATGATGGAGGTGCAGAATCTTTTGTCTCCATCTCCCGGGAAGGAGCGTCTGCAAATTCCTTGAACTTTTCGTATTTGAAACCGCTGTAATAACTGCGGACCCGCTCGCCGTTTACATCGGTTTCCCGCTCCTTATAATCCGAGAAATAGTTCATAAGCTCTTCGCGGAATGCACGGCGCGAATACGGATACGGCACATTCGATGCGGTATTGTATTCGTTGTACATTGCCCATGCACGCTTCAAAGAAACTCCGTCCTCTTTCTTGAAAATATAATAGGAATCGAGCATAAAGTTATAGAAATCGTTGGATGCACTCATCATACGCGTCGGCACATAATCATCGTAGAGATGTTTGTTCTCCTCGTAGACTTCCTTACAATGCCAAGCAATTCCTCCCAGTTCAAAGTTCACCCTATCCACAAGGTCCAAATATCTTTTTGCCGGAATCTTTTCTCCGCTTGGGTTCACATCGATCAGGCGTCGAATCAAACCAGACTTTGCGTCTGTGATCTTGACAGACTTATTCGTGCCAAGAAATAAGAAGCACTTAAACTGGTTTGCATAAGCGCTCCGGAATTTCTCGTTGACCATCATCGTTTCGTGGGAAACCAGTGAGTTCAGGCGGGTGTTGTCCTCGATGTGCGACAGGTCGCCATCATGCTGGATCGCGATCAGCGGGTTCGACTTGAACGCTTCCAGCGCGAATGCATTCGAGGATGAACCGAGCGCTTTGGAATCAAACACGGACCAGTACCCCTCGAACAGTTTCTGCACGATGTTCAGCACCGTGGACTTACCGCTTCCGGGCGGACCGTACAATACCAGAAACTTCTGGATCTTTTTCGAGTCTCCATTGACGATAGCCCCAATGGCCCATTCGATTTTCTCGCGCTCCTCCGGAAAATACAAAGTGCTCATAAGTTCTTCATAAGCGCTGATGTTCCCTTTTTCCAGCGGATACGGCAGACGTTTGGAAGCATAACTATCCTTTTGGAGCGGAGTATTTGCAAATATCAATGTATCATCGAGGGTATGATAGTTATCCCGCATCTGACGCTGACAATACTTGTGCCAGTTGTCGATCATGCCGGACTCTGCATCCCACATATGAAGCACCCGATAGCTGTCATTGAGCAGCTGCTGATGCTCCTGTACATAAATATCAAGCTCCCTGTCGATGAGTTGGAGCGCATCTTGTTCTTTGGTGCTCCATAACCCACGCTCTTCCAACCAGATCGCATAGAAGTCAGAACCCCGGATCATCAAATCTTTCGATTCCTTAATGATGAACTTCGGGTAAATTTCGATCGTGTTGCGTTTTCCCATCCGCGTCGCGATCATCAGGAAATCAATCATGGTAAACTGACTTCCTCCTTTCTTTCAAGGTTTATTCCGGCTTCTTAGTGATCGTTGCCTTTCCGTCGCAGCAAACATCTTTCGGCTCCGGGTTCTTCGCGTCCCACAGTTCCATTTCGGCCTTTGCGTATGCCGCCTCTGTATCGCGGGCATGCTCTTCAGCCTCCTTCCGCTTGGCTTCGCTCTCACCCAGCATCTTGCACGCCGTCAGACCGAACCAGACGAGACCCGCAATGACCAGATTCTTCCGCATGCACTTTCCACTCAGACGACGGATACGCTTGTTCAAGGTTTCAATGGTGCGGTCCGCTGCCATCAAGGCCGCCTTACTGTTGCTCAGTTCGTAAATAATGTTTGTCATGTCCATTTTCTATTTTCCTCCAGTAATTAAGGTCGGCAAAAATTCGCCGACCAATATTTTTACTATCTCTGCACGAAGTGATTACAAGAATTGCTCGATCTGAATCAAGTAATTCCATGGCCTCTCCCTTCATCGAAATGCAGATTTTTGATACATAGCTCATTAGAACTCGTTCTCGTTGAGATATGCCATCAGCTGATACCAAATATCAATCCTTCGCATATCGTCTGCCGGATGGTTTAACGTAAACAGACCGCCCGCGCCGTTGGGCTGATAGGTTCTCGACAGGAACCGGTCAACGATGGTATCCGCACGGTAATGATCAAATCGGCTGTCGTCCATAGCGGCCAACCCAAGACTGACCACCATGTTCCAAAACCACTGACCAACGCGATTTCCGGCACTGGAATCTTCCATGATATGCTCTTCGACGCGGATCGCAAGGCCAACCATCATCTCGAGCATGCTACACGGGATATCATAGAAACTTGCATCGATTTTTGCATACGGAATGTTGTTTTCTGTTGCAAACCGGTAGCGCAGATTCATACCATCGGTCGCTCTGCACTCATCCATTTCACAAGCGGGAATATAATCCCGGTTATAAAGAAACATCAGCAAGCTGTGGAATGAGAGGTTTCTTGGCTCCCACTCGCCACAGACGATCTTATAGAGCCAGTCATAATACTGCTCCGTTACCTCTGAAAATTTCATTCGTCCTCCTCGTCCGGATTGAGATCACACCAGTTCTGCCGAACCTGCAGGATCTCGTAATCCTTGTGGTAATTGTTGTTTCGAACATGGATCGCGCTGGGCATGAACTCGCCAAAGTGCTTCAGTGCTTCCGTTCCGATGAGCTTCGGAATATCCACGTCATCCACAGGCTGGTCCTCGCCATCAATGACCAGCTTCCCGTCTGCATAGAACGTCAGAAAACTGGTTTCGTACTCGTCATTTTCGCCGAAGCAGTCCGGCTCGATGATCTCGATCTCGTCATGCTTGACGACATCTTCCGGGTCCGACTCCGTGCGGTATTTCCCCACCAGCTGTTCCATGCTCTTCTGCGTTGCCTTGGTCTCGATCTCGGCATCCATGTCGGCTGCCTTCTGCTCAAAATACTTGCGGTCTGCCTCGTACCGCTCGTCATAATAAGCCCGGTATTTCTTCTCGAATACCATGTGCATAAAACACGCACCCCCGACAAAACCGGCTGCAAATATCAGTCCTTCACGAATGATCTTGTTCATTGTCTTCTCCTTTGATTGTCATCATGGTAAACGCCAGACCGCCAAAGAAAAGGGAGACACTCATCAGAATGCCTCCCACGACATGGC
>OIXQ01001070.1_pt1 | contig 11123 bp, 9 predicted proteins | sample 1587791 | NCBI WGS metagenome assembly OIXQ01 (sample SAMN03283273) | human gut metagenome | biome: human-associated habitat; material: feces | host: Homo sapiens | place: Peru | collected 2012
TTCCCGATCTGAACGGCAATATGACCTGCTGGCGGATGTGGTACGCGGCGGACTGGATATGTCCTTTGTCTACCGAGTGCTGCGCCGGGAAGTATAACGAAACAAGTTCCGATGGAAAAGCGGTGAGAGGTTCGAGCAGGGTCTTACGCCTGATTGACGGCATGACGGATCTGCCAGTACATCTGCGGGGCTATCTTGCTGCATCCCGGTATCCTCTATGCTCGGTCACTACTCGGCGGGCTTCACACTGGATACCTACGCCCACGTCACCACCGACGCCCAACTCAAGGCGGCGCAAACGATGGGCAATATCCTCTCCCGTGCCGTCTGATACTTTCCGCTATCCGCTCCCGTTGGGGTCAGCGTTTGGGTCAGGAAAAAGCAGCATCCGAAAATAGCAACTTATGAAAAGCAAAAGTCCTCTAAATCAGATGATTTCGAGGATTTTTGGCACGCCGTGAGGGATTCGAACCCCCCGCCTTCTGGTCCGTAGGTTGTCTCATGCGCAAATCGGAGTCATTTCGGCTCCGATTTGTGCTTTTTATCGCCGTTCGTTCGACGGATATTCCATTGTTTCCGTCCGATCCTGCCCGCTCCGATCCTGTTTTGGGTCAAAAATGGGTCAAAGGCGTTTTACATAAAATCTTGCAAGAAATAGGTTGCTTATTCTGACAACAAAAATTGTGACTGATGGTTCTTCACAAATGCAAAGAAAATTTTTGCCGCCGGGGAGAGGTCAGGCAGCGACGCAATGCCGATCTCCACGCTCTGCGGTGGGTCGAGCGGCAGGATGCGGACATTGCCCGACCACGCGCGCCCATTGATGGCGTTGTTCATGCTCAGTCCCAGCCCGGCCTCGACCATCGAGTAGGTCGCAAGGGAATCCATCGTGGAGAACTTGAGGTTCGGCGTCACGCCGCAGCGCGCGAAGACGCGCGCATTGTCGATGTCCTTGTCGGGGTAAGTCTCGATATACGGCTCCTCAGCAAACATCGTGACTGGCAGAGCGGAGAGCGCGGAGAGCGGATGTCCGGCGGGCAGCCATGCAGTTATCTCATCTCGCAGAATGGGCAGCCAGTCGTGCGCGCCCTCGCGCTCGCTGATGATACAGAGGTCGAGCTGATGTGCGTTCAGCTGTCCGAGCAGTTCGGTGCTGTACCCGCCGCGGAGCTGCACCTGAATGCCGGGGTACCGTGCATGGAAGTCTGACAGGATGCGCGAGAGCGGCGCGTAGAACGCGCTGTACGCCGTGCCGACCGTGACGGTGCCGATATCCAGTCCGCGCAGCTGCGCGGAGAGCTGCGCACAGCTCTCGCCCGCATGGAGCAGCTCGCGGATGGAGGGGAGCAGCGTCTTACATTCATCGGTTGGACGCACACCATTCCGCTCCCGCAGAAGCAGCGGAAACCCGTTTTCCTCTTCCAGCGCTGCAATCATCCGACTGATGCCGGAGGGGGTATATTGCAGCTTCTCCGCCGCGGCAGACAGGCTGCCGGTCTCGATGGCGCAGACAAGCGCGCGGTAACGGTCGAGCTCCATAGCATTCTCCTTTGCGAAAATGTCAAGGATAATTTGATACGTTATCGATTTACGCAAAGTATAGCGCAGTGGTATGCTGTTGTCAAATTCTTTGAGACAGGTGATCGAATGGCGCACTCCTACGACCTCACAGGCGGCAGCATCCCGCAGCATCTGCTGCGTCTTGCTGCGCCGCTCATCATGGGCAATATCCTCCAGCAGCTCTACAATACGGTGGATGCTTTTATCCTCGGCCGCTTTGCGGGCGAGCTGGAGTTCGCCGCCGTGGGCGTTGCAGGCTCGGTGATGAATTTGTTTCTTTTTATGATCACGGGAGCCTGCACGGGCATCTCCGTCATCTTTGCCGAGCTCTACGGTGCGGGCGACCGGACGGCTTTTCGCCGTGAGCACTGGCTGTCGCTTTCCTTCGGCGCATTAGTGACGATCGTTTGCAGCGGCTTGGGCTTTCTTCTCCTGCCGCCGCTGCTTCGGCTCATCCGGACGCCGGAGGAGCTGGCTGGTTTTGTGACGGCTTACCTTACAGTCATTCTCGTCAGTCTGCCCGCGGCATTTCTCTACAATCTCTACGGCGCGCTGCTGCGCGCCATCGGTCGGGCGAACGCGGCGCTGATGGCGCTGGCCGCGGCGGTGACGATCAACGTCGCGCTGGACTATTGCTTTGTCGCAAAGCTCCACTGGGGCATCACAGGTGCGGCGTGGGCGACGGCGGCGTCACAGGCGATCTCGGCGGCGGTGTGCATCTTGTATCTGCGGCGCAGCGCGCCGGAACTGATCTTCCGCCGCGAGGACTGCCGGATGGATCACGCATTGCTGCGGAGAACGGCGCATTTCAGCTTTGTCACTGGCCTGCACCAGTCGAGCCTGTATATCGGAAAGCTGCTTGTGCAGGGCGCAGTCAACACCGGCGGCACAGACCTGATCTCCGCTTACACGGCCACGACGCGCATTGAGGGGTTTGCCAACTCGTTCGGCGACAGCGGCAGCGCCGCGACCTCCGTGCTCGTGGCGCAAAACCGCGGCGCGGGAAAGGAAGAGCGCGTGCGTGAGTCCTTTCGCAGCAGCCTGCTGCTGATGCTCGCAATGGGGCTTGCGATGTCCTTCATCATGTATGTCAGCGCAGGTGCGTCCGTCGGCTTCATGCTGGGCGAGTACAGCGGTGCGGCGTATGAAAACGCACGGGATTATATGAAGCTCGTCGCGCTGTTTTATACGCTCTGTTTCACCGGCAGCACCTTTGCGGGATATTTCAACGGCGTCGGCCGCGTTTCCATTCCTTTTATCGGTGCGACGAGTCATATTGCCCTGCGCGTCGTGCTCTCATGGCTGCTGGTGGAAAAGATGGGACTGCCTGCTGTGGCGCTGGCCACCGGTCTCGGCTGGCTGCTGGTGAATACCATGTGGGCGCTCGTCAAATATTTTTCTACGGATCGAAAGACCGCACAGGCATAGAGTATTTTGCAATGCTGAAATCAACGATAACCCCGACATACTGCAGAAAATGGCAAATGAGTCGTTTTGACAAGCGACCGTCCGGCGTTTCGAGAACACGCAGAGTACGCCGAGGGTAAGTGATACCACCCCCTGCTGAATGACATGGTGAATGGTAAGCGTAAACAGCGTTGGATTGCCACCGGCCTGACGGTGAAGGGCAACAAGCGTAAAGCCGAACAACTTCTTCGTGAAAAGTTGGCGGAGGAAATGCAGAAAGCGCCGCTGCCCGTTTCCAACATGCGGCTGTCCGACTGTATCCGCCATTGGCTGACCCGTGTGCAGCGCCGTGTGGATGAAGTCACCTATCTGGGCTATCTGCATACAGCGGAAAAGCAAGTCCTCCCCTACTTCGACGCAAGCGGTCTGACGCTGCGTGATTGTACCGTAAAGGCCCTGCAAGCCTATTTCGATGAAAAGTCCAATGGTGGCCGTTTGGATGGCAAGGGCGGTCTGTCCGCAAAAACAATGCGCCATCATCGCAACATCATTCGTCAAGCGCTGGCCGAAGCAGTGAAAGAAGGGCTGATGACCAACAATCCCTGCGAATACGTGGAGCTGCCGCGCCATGAGCGCTACGAAGCAACATTTTATAGCGCAGAGCAACTGCAAAAGCTGTTCGATGTGATGAAGGATGACCCGATGCTCCCGCTGGTCAAGATAACCGCCTTGTACGGTCTGCGCCGCAGTGAGGTTCTGGGCTTGAAATGGGATAGTGTGGACTTTGACAACAACTGTCTGTTGATTCGGCACACCGTCTGCAAGATGATGACACGCATCGAAAAGGACAAGACCAAAACGCAGAGCAGCCGACGCAGCTTCCCACTGACCCTCGAAGCCCGCAGTATCTTCCTTGCCGCTAAAGCGGAGGAGGAAGAAAACCGCCGGCAATTTGGCCGCGCCTACAAAGAGAACGACTACATCTTCAAATGGCCGGACGGTACACCGTTTGAACCGGACTATGTGACGCACCATTTTCTGAAAATCCTCAAGAAGAACAACTTGCCGCATATCCGTTTTCACGAACTGCGGCATAGTTGTGCAAGTCTCCTGTTGAATCAAGGATGCAGCCTGAAAGATGTTCAGGAATGGATGGGACACAGCGACATTCAGACCACTGCCAATATTTACGGGCATCTGGATAGCGCCCGCAAGCAAGGTCTGGCGAATAAGCTGACCCAATGTCTAACACGTTAGAAATGTGTTAGAAACGGCCACGTTTCACGGGATAAAGCAAAACCCCGAAACCGTTGTGGTGTAACGGTTTCGGGGTGGCACGCCGTGAGGGATTCGAACCCCCGGCCTTCTGGTCCGTAGCCAGACGCTCTATCCAGCTGAGCTAACGGCGCTTAGTGCGCTCCTAACGCGCCTAAGTATAATAGCATAGCTCTGCCGGAATTGCAAGCACTTTTTCAAAAATATTTTCTTCTTCGCGTTTTTACCAGCCCATCGTATCGCGGATCGTGTCCGTCACATCGCTGACCGTGCGCACGGCGTCGGCCACGATGCCGTTGGCGCGCTTTTTCTGCGGCTGCATCATCAGGCCCGCCGCCGCGCCGACCGCCATGCCGACACCCAGCCCGATGCCCATGCCCTTGGCAAACTGCGCGGCGCACATTTTGCTGTCTCTGCTCATGCTTTTGCCTCCCTTCGCAGCAAGGCTGCTGCGCGGATAGTATGCGCGCAGCGCGAAAAGCCATGCGCGGCACGCAAATGCAGTTTCTGGATTGCTTCCCGGCCGCCGTCGGTGGTATACTACTTTTACGATAGCTTTCAAATTTTCTTCCGATCGAATGGGAGGGACAGGTATGATCCTGCGTATTCTGGCCGTGGGCGACGTTGTGGGCGCGCCCGGCCTTGCATTTTTGAGCGAGCACCTGCGCGCCTTCAAGGAGCAGGAGCGCATCGATTTCACGGTCGTCAACGGTGAAAACGCCAACGTCGTCGGCGTCACGCCCAAGCAGGCGGATGCGATCTTTGCCGCCGGTGCGGACGTCGTCACGCTCGGCAACCACACGTGGATGCGCTACGAGCTGCAGCCGTATCTCGAGCAGAAAAAGCGCATCCTGCGTCCGGCGAACTTCGCGCCGCAGTGTCCGGGCCGCGGCTGGGGCGAGTATTCCGTGCGCGGCGGGCCGATCTGCGTCATCAACCTCATGGGGCGCTTCACGCTCGATACGAACACGGATAACCCGTTTCTTGTCGTGGACGATATTCTCGAGCAGACGCAGGCGAAGATCGTCCTCGTCGATATGCACGCCGAGGCCACGAGCGAAAAGCGCGCCATGGGCTTTTATCTCGACGGGCGCGTGACGGCCGTCTGGGGCACGCACACGCACGTGCAGACCTCGGACGCTGAGGTGCTGCCCGAGGGCACGGGCTACCTGACCGACCTCGGCATGACAGGGCCGGCCAACGCCGTGCTCGGCATCGCGCCGGAGCAGTCGATCGGCAAGTTCCTCGGCGATCCGCCGCGCCGCTATGAGGCCGCCATGGGCGCGGCCAAGCTCGAGGGCGCGATCTTTGAGATCGACAGCGACACCGGCCTGTGCCGCGATGTACGCCTGGTGCGCCTGAGATGAGCGTGCGCATTCTGCACGCGGCGGATCTGCACCTCGATTCGCCGTTCGAGGCGCTCTCCGGCGCGCAGGCGGCGCAGCGCCGCCGGGAGCAGCGCGACCTTCTGCGCGCCCTGCCGGAGCTGGCCAGGGCGCACGGCGCGCAGATCATCCTGCTCGCGGGCGACCTGCTCGACAGCGGCAGCCCCTATCCCGAGACGGCGAAGGCGCTCGCCGAGACGTTTGCCGGCTGCGCTTCGGAGGTGTTTCTCGCGCCCGGAAACCACGACTATTACAGCGCGGGCGCGCCGTATGCACGCCTGACGTTTCCCGAGAACGTACATATCTTCCGCACACAGCGCATCGAGGCCGTCGCGCTGCCGGAGCTGGGCGTGCGCGTCTGGGGCGCGGCGTTTACCGACAGCCGCTGTCCCGCGCTGCTGCGGGGATTTTCTGTGCCGAAAGAGCCGGGAATGCTGGACGTTTTGTGTATGCACGCGGAGGTGGGAAATCCCGCCTCGGCGTATAACCCCGTGTCGGCGGCGGACCTTGCGCACAGCGGGCTGGACTACGCCGCCTTCGGCCATACGCACCGCTTCGGCGGCGTGCAGCGCGCCGGGGGCACGGTGTATACGTGGCCGGGCTGCATGGAAGGGCGCGGCTTTGACGAGACAGGGGAAAAGGGCGTGCTGCTCGTGGACGTTGCCGCGGGCGACGTGCAGGTGCAGTTTCTGCCTGTGCCCGGGCGGCGGTATGAGATCCTGCGTGTCGATGTCACGGACGCAGACCCCGTGCAGGCGGTGCTTGCCGCGCTGCCGGAGGGGGCTGCGCGCAATATCTTCCGCATCGTGCTCATGGGCGAGACCGACCGCGCGCCGAACCCCGCCGCGCTGCGCGCCGCGCTCGAGGGGCGGGTATTCGCCATGCAGCTGCGCGACGAGACACGCGCACGCCGGGATCTCTGGGCGCGCGCGGGCGAGGGCACGCTGCGCGGACAGTTTCTCGCGCAGCTCAAGCAAAAATACGACGCGGCGGACTCCGACCGCGACCGAGAGACGATCGTCATGGCCGCGCGCTGGGGGCTCGCGGCACTGGACCACGATGAGGAGGTGGTGACGCTGTGATCATCCGGCATATGCAGGGCACGTTCGGCACGCTCGACGGTGAGCAGCTGCGGCTCGACACGGGGCTGAATATCATTTACGCGCCGAATGAGAGCGGCAAGAGCACGTGGTGCGCCTTCCTGCGCGCCATGCTCTACGGGATCGATACGTCCCAGCGCGCCCGCGCGGGCTTCGTGCCCGACAAGCAAAAATATGCGCCCTGGAGCGGCAAGCCCATGGCGGGCGAGCTCGAGCTCGAGCAGGACGGCAAGTGCATCACGATCCGCCGCTGGACGGAGGCGAAGAGTGCGCCGATGCGCGCCTTTTCGGCGGTGTACACGGGCACGGACATCCCGGTGCCGGGGCTGACGGCGACGGACGCGGGCGAGCAGCTCACGGGCGTGTCGGCGGAGGTATTCCAGCGCAGCGCGTTCATCGGGCAGGGCGGTCTCGTCGTGACCGGCACGCCCGAGCTGGAAAAGCGCATCTCCGCCATCGTGACCTCCGGCGAGGAGGCCAGCTCCTACACCGAGGCCGATGCGCAGCTGCGCGCGTGGCTGCGCCGCCGCCGCAGCGGACAGCACGGCGCATTGCCGGAGCTGGAGCAGCGCATCGCGGACACGGAGACGCAGCTGCACCGCCTCGAGCGCAACGCGCAGGAGCAGGCGGCCTGCGCTGCCGAGCTGCGGGAGACGGAGAGCGAACTGCAGACCGTCACCGATCAGATGAACGCCGCCCGCCAGCGGCAGCGCCGCGCGGCGCTGAGCAGCATGGGCGAGGAAAAAACCAACCTGCGCACGCTCGAGCAGGCGCTCGAACAGGCGCGGCGCGACGCCGCGGCCAAGCGCACCGCGCTCGAGCAGACGCACTTCGGCGTGCAGACGCCGGACGAAGCGGGCGAGACTGCCGAGCGCGACGCACAGCGTGCACAGGCGCTCTCCGACACGGCGGCGCACGGCGGCAAGCCGTATTTCTGGATCGCGGCGCTCGTGCTCGCGGCACTGTGCGCCGTGCTGGGCTATCTGGTGGCGCAGCCGCTGTACTATGCGGCCATCGCGCTGGCGGCCGCGGCGCTCGTGCTGCTGATCGTGGCGGCAAACGGCAGGCAGCGCGCGCAGCAGGCATCCGCCGCGCTCGGAAAGCTCCTGCGCAGCTACGGCGCGCAGGATGCAGACGGTATTTACTATCAGGCGGAGGTGCACCGCGCCGCTTACCGCGCGTGCGCCGCCGCCATGGAGACCGAGCGGCGCGCCGCCGCTGCGCTCGAGGATGCGCGCGAGCACCAGTGCGAGACGCACGAGCGGCTGCTGCAAAGCCTCGATTTTGAGAGCGGCACGGGCGAGGCCGCCGCGCTCTACCAGCGCAGGAGCGCGCTTGAGAGCGTGCGCACGCGCCTGCGCACGCAGCAGGCGCAGCTCACAGGTGCGGCGCTCGCCGTCGGCGACCCGATGGCGCTCAAGTGCGAGCACGCGCAGCTTCTCGAGCAGCGCGACGCGCTCGAGCGGCAGTATGCCGCGCTTGCGCTTGCGATCGAGACGCTCGGCCGCGCCGATGCCGAGCTGCAGAGCCGCTTTTCCCCGCAGCTTGCGCAGAAGGCGGCCGACTACATGGACTACCTCACCGGCGGCCGCTACGACGAGCTCGTGCTCGCGCGCGACCTGTCGGCCAAGGCGCGCAGCGCCGATGACCCGACGCCGCGCGACACGGCCTATCTCTCGGCGGGGACGGCGGATCTGCTGTACCTGTCCGTGCGTCTGGCGCTGTGCGAGCTGACGTGCCCGACGGACGATCCGTGCCCGCTCGTGCTCGACGACACGCTCGTGAATTTTGACGACGCGCGCGCCAGGCGCGCCATGGCGCTCTTCCGCGAGATCGCGCAGCACCGGCAGGTCATCCTCTTTACCTGCCATGAGCGCGACTGCCCCGCACAGGCGTAAAAAAACACCGGAAATTTCACGGCCGGACACGGGATATTCCGTGTCCGGTTTTTGTCGTTGACAGGCGGGGGAAATCGCGTTATACTGACGGCGTTTTGCGTTTTCCGGCAAAAACTATATGGAGAGGGGATCTCAATGGAAAAGATCTTTCATCTGAAAGAAAACAACACCACCGTACGCACGGAGATCGTCGCCGGTCTGACGACGTTTATGACCATGGCGTACATCATCGCGCTCAACCCGAACCTGCTGACCGGCTTCGGCGCTCAGGGCGGCTCGCAGCTCTGGAACGGCGTGTTCCTTGCCACCTGCATTGCCTCCGCCATCGGCACGCTCGTCATGGCGTTCGCGGCCAACAAGCCCTTTGCCATGGCACCCGGCATGGGTCTCAACAGCTTCTTTGCCGTCGTCGTGGCCAACATCGTCACCCTGACCGGCATGAGCTACCTGCAGTCGTTCCAGACGGCGCTGTGCATTATCCTCATCGAGGGCATCGTGTTCATCGTGCTCTCGGTGCTCAAGGTACGCGAGAAGATCGTCGATGCCATTCCGCTCGGCATCCGGCTCGGCATCGCGCCGGCCATCGGCCTCATGCTGCTCAACATCGGCATCGGCTCCAACGCCGGCGTGTACTCGAGCGACGGCGGCCCGTTTTACGTCATGCGCGATTTCTTCGGCGCGCTCACGCCCAGACTCGCTCAGGCCAACATGGGCGACGGCTACCCGCAGATGGTGCTCACGGTCGTGACCATGTTTGTCGGCCTGTTTCTGATCGTGCTCTTTGCGCACAAAAAGGTCAAGGGCTCCGTGCTGCTGGGCATGCTCTGCGCGTCCGGCATCTACTGGGCGGGTGAGGCCATCTTCCTGCACACGAACCCGTTTGCGGCGCTCAAGGGCGCGTCATTCGTGCCCGCGTTCGGCGACATGGCCGCAACGACCCTGTTTAAGTTTGACTTTGCCGCTCTTGGCGAGATTGGCTGGTTCACGGTCGTGACGCTCGTCATCACGTTCTGCATCATCGATATGTTCGACACCATCGGCACCCTCGTCGGCACGGCGAGCCGCGCCGGCATGGTCGACAAGGACGGCAATATGCCGCGCATGCGCGAGGCGCTGCTGGCCGACGCCGTCGGCACCGTCACGGGCGCGTGCACCGGCACGTCCACGGTCACGACGTTTGTCGAGTCCGCCTCCGGCGTGGAGGCCGGCGGCCGCACGGGCCTGACCGCCCTGACGACCGGCCTGCTCTTCCTTGCGAGCATGTTCCTCGCGCCCATCGCCGCCATCATCCCCGCCGCCGCGACCAGCTCCGCGCTCATCTACGTCGGCCTGCTGATGCTCGGCGGTCTCAAGAAGATCGACTTTGACGACATTTATCAGAGTCTGCCGGTGGCCATCATGCTCATCTCCATGCCGGTCTCCGGCTCGATCGGTCACGGCATCGGTCTGGGTCTGATCAGCTATTCCGTGCTCAAGCTCTGCACGGGCAAGGGCAAGGACGTCTCCGTGCTGACGTATGCCATCTCGCTGCTCTTCCTCGTGAAGTTCTTCCTCGTTGCCTGAGGGAAAATATCTGTCCGCACTGCCGGGCGCGTCTTGATTGACGCGCCCGGTTTTTTGCAGCCTTACGAAGATGTAAGCCAACTGTAAGCCAAAACGATGGCGGTGTGATGCCGTTTGCGGCTATACTGATGTCAGAAACCGGGGGCGGGAGCGCTCCCATGGGAGGCTGACATGATGGTCAATGTTCTGAGCAGTATCCGGCTGGCGGTATGCGCATTCCCGCTGCTGGCGGCGCCGGTCGCCGTGCCGTTTTTCTGCCGGCAGATGCGTGCGCGCTGCTTCAATTGGGTGCGCGCCGTGTTCGGCGGCCTGTTTTTGTTTTATGTTCTGTGTGTGCTGGCGCTCGTGTTTTTCCCGCTGCCGGATGCGGCGCAGGCGGCAAAGCTGAGCACGTACCGGATCCAGCTCGTGCCGTTTCAGTTCGTGGCCGATTTCCTGCGCGAGACGCCGCTCGTGCGCTCCGATGCGCGCACGTATCTGCCGGCGCTGCTCGACCGCACGGTGCAGCAGGTCGTGCTCAACATCCTGATGCTCCTGCCGTTCGGAATGTACCTGCGTTACGTCTGCGGTCTGGATCTCGGCCGCGTTGCGCTCGTGTCGCTGGCGTTTTCGGCGTTCATCGAGCTCGGGCAGCTCACGGGGCTGTTTTTCCTGTTTCGCGGCTCGTACCGCCTGTGTGATGTGGACGATCTGATGCTCAACACGCTCGGCGGTCTGCTCGGGGGCGAGCTCGTGCGCGCGCTCGAGGCGCATCTGCCGCCGATCGATGCCTTCGACCGCATTCCCGGCAGCGCCGGTGCACTGCCGCGTCTGGGGTAAATGATCCAGAAATCTCGCAGCGGTTCTCGAATGGCGCGGCAAAAGAAAATCCAATCATTTTCTCCGGCGGCGTGTACGGCGGAGAAAATACCTTTCGGCTCGCAAACGTGCGCATT